>Ga0182739_1003657_pt1 | contig 13267 bp, 9 predicted proteins | sample eDN5th30CBELigBY_FD_128873 | JGI IMG/M metagenome (GOLD analysis project Ga0182739, IMG submission 128873) | Enriched backyard soil microbial communities from Emeryville, California, USA - eDNA 5th pass 30_C BE-Lig BY (version 2) (version 2) | ecosystem: Environmental > Terrestrial > Soil >... | reverse complement strand
TCGCGGAGCTTCATTACTTCACCGCGAACGACACGCGAGAATTCCGGCCATGAAGTGACGATAAGGGCGATGAACAAGCTCTTCATCCCGGGCCCCAGCGTACCGGCAATGGCAAGCATGAACGCCAAGCCCGGCAAGCCTTGAAACATGCTGACGATCCCTTGGATAAGATCATCGATCCAGCCTCCCCAATAGCCTCCTATCGTCCCGATCATCAGACCGAGCCCCATCGTAACGGCCGTTACCGCAATGGCGAGAACGATGGAGACTCTTCCGCCATATAGAAGCCGGCTGAACACATCTCTGCCCAGCGTATCCGTCCCCAGAATATGGGCTGGCGAGAGTGGAGCGAGACGCTCCGACATCTGAACCTGATTGGGGTCATACGGCGCGATCCAAGGTGCCAGGAAGCTGCATAATAATACGAACAGAAGCACGAGACATGCGAACCCGGCAGCCCCCTTCATCAGCGTTTCATTGGCGGGTCCCCCATTCAAGCCGCGTTTCAGCTTCAGCTTCATTGAAGCTTCCCTCCCAGCCTCAATTGCGGGTGTATCACAAGATAGGAGAAATCAACCAATACATTGAAGGCGACATAGACAAGTCCCGTAAATACGACATAGCCCTGTATCACAGGGTAATCTCTGCGAAAGATCCCATCCATAGCGAATCTTCCGATTCCCGGTATGGCAAAAATCACTTCCACAATGACCGAACCGCCCAGAATGGCTCCAAAGTAGGAACCAATGACGGTAATGAGCGGAATCATCGCGTTACGCAATGCATGAATGAGTAATATGCGTATGTCGCGCAGTCCTTTGGCTTTGGCGGTTACTATATAAGCCTGATTCCATACCTCAAGCAGAGCCGCGCGTGTTAAGCGCATCAGCACCGCACTCGTTCCTGCTGCCAATACGATGGCGGGCATGATGAGGTGCTTTATCGTTCCATAACCGCTGGTCGGCAGCCAGTGAAGCTTTTCGGAGAATACCGCGATCATCAGAATAGCCAGCCAGAACCCGGGGATGGAAACCAACGATAATGCCGCAATTCTAGCTGTATGATCCACGGCCGTATTTTTCATTAGAGCCATCAGCATGCCCAGTGGAATCCCTGTCCCAACGGCAATGATTAGAGCCATGCCCGACACGCTTAACGTGACGGGCAGCCGGCGAAGGAGTTCTCCGCTCACGGATTCTTTCGTCATGTAGGATGTTCCCAGATCCCCGTGACAGGCTCTCCACAGCCAATGAACATATTGGACCGCCATCGGATCGTTCAGTCCAAGCTCCGCTCGCTTGGCATCGATCTCGGACTGCGTCGGCTCGTTGACCCCATTCAAGGTTAAAGCTTCGACCGCAGGATCTCCGGGCGAAGCTGCACTTAAAGCAAAAGCTATTAAAGAAATACCCATCATGACCGGAATGGCTGCCGCTATCCGCCTCAAGAAGTACATCATCTTAAGAGGCCCACTTGAGCTCGGGAAGCGTCGTTCCGTAAATCGTCGCTTTATAGCCTGTAATTTTCTTGTTGTAAGCAATCAAGCTGGCATCGTTAAAGAGAGGAATCGTCGGTAGATCGGATGCGGCAATCGTCTGAAGCTCGTTATAGATGTTTTTCCGCTCGTCCATACTCAAGGTGGTTTTCACTTGATTGAGCAGCTGGTCCACTCTGTCATTCTTGTATCCAAGGCTGTAGCTCTTATTGCTGGAGCCCGTGCTGGATAAATAGTTGGTGAACAGCGTATACGGATCTCCGTTCGGCAATCCTTGTGTGGCGAGAGCCAAGTCATAGTCCCCTTTGGATTGCGCTTCTTTAAATGCCGCCCCGTCCAGAATCCGGATATTGACGTCCAGCTGCAAATCCTTCAATACGGACTGGAACAGCTCCGCTTGCGCTTTATAAGGATAGCGGTCCAAGCCATAGGTCGGAACGATCAGATCGATGCTTTTTCTTTGGCTGCCAAGGACTTCAACAGCTAATTTCTTCGCTTCCTCCGGGCGGTAGTCCGGCTTCATATCTTTATAGAAAGGCGAGGTGTTATTCAAGAAATTCACCGTGGCCGTTGGATAACCCAGGTAAAGCTCCTTCACTAACTGCTGACGGTCGATCATCATGCTAACGGCTTGACGCAGCTTGGGGTTATCGAAAGGCGCTTTTTTCCCATTAGGGTGCAGGTAGTGAGAGATCGTCGATTTGGTTGCCGATACCTCGAACTGCGAATCCTTCAGCAGCTCCTTCGCTAAGGTCGGCGGGATCGCGCCCAAGTCCATCACCCCCATAATTTCACCGGACTTCAGCGCAGCAAGCCTGGTATCGGGATCTGGAATCACGCGAACGCGAATCCGCTTGGCAGCCGCTTTCTCGCCGTAATATCCGTCAAAGGCTTCCAGCAGGGCGTATTGATCCTTCTGATGCTCGACCAGCTTGAAAGGACCCGTCCCTTGCGGGAGGCCGTTGAAATCTCCCTTTTCATTGAAATTTTTGGGACTATAGATCGGGCTGGAGAAATTCACCATCGAATACAGTAAGGTCGGCTGCGGATTGTCAAAGACGAGCTTGAAGGACATGTCGTCGATTTTGACGACGTCTTTTAATCCTGGATAAGAGCTTTTGATATCTAACGTATAGAACGGTGAACTCTTAGGGCTGACCTGCTTGTACCGATTAAAATTAGCGATCACCGCATCGGCATTCAGCTTCTCGCCATCATGAAATTTGACATTCTCCCGCAGCTGAAAGGTCCACTCTTTGCCATCCTGCGACATGGTCCAAGACTTGGCCAGCTTGGGAGCAGGCTGTCCGTCCTCGGACGCTGTAATTAAAGGCTCCCATACATAAAGAATGGTGCTCGTATAATAAGCATCCTGAGGTCCTGGAGCCAGGTCGCGCGGAGCGGCCAGAACCACTTCTTCCGGGTGCGCACTGCCGGATGCAGGTGATGAATTAGCTTGTGGCTGCGCAGCCGGACTGCATCCCACTATCGCAAGGAGTAAACACAGGGCAAGCACGACAAGCTGAAGCGTGATTTTGTTGCGTGTAAATGAATAAAGCATGACTAAGATTCCTTCTCTCTTTCTGAAGTAAAATGCAAAAAAGACATCTTTACCCAGAAGTGAAGAAAGGTAAAGATGCCCCGATTGTTGAGAAACAAACGACAAGCCGTCCTTAACACTTCCCTATCTTCCGTAGGTAAAAGCAGTGCTGACAGAACAGGCAGGTCTCCTGGCTCTGGATTCTTCATCTTCAGCAGCCTTCCCGGTCCATCCTAAGACCAGTGGCATCGTTGCTGAGACTCCTCCATTACAGTGGCGGGACCGCGTCGGCATTGCACCGAACTTCCCTTTTAAGCTTTAGCTGCCGCTAAAGCACCTTGTTCCCACAATATGCAATTTTCAATTCCGAATGAAATCTATCTGATCATATATTAAAATTCCATTTTGGGCAAGCGCTGGCGCCGGCGTCAATCGCCGAACAGAAAATCATCATCCGTCAACGTTTCCACGTTCACCGTCCGAATATAGCCGTTGCCTTTCTTGGAGAAGAAATCGTGCTGCTTCGTGCGGGTATTGATCCCGTTGAGGACAATCGGATTAATCTCTTCGTCCGGGAATAACGGCTCCAGCCCCAGATTCATCATTGCCTTATTCGCGTTGTAACGCAAGAAAGCTTTTACTTCGTCCGTCAAGCCCACAGCGGAATACAATGCCTCGGTGTACTGCTCCTCATTGCTGTGCAAATAACGCAGAAGGCCTTGCAGCGTTTCGTAAGCGTCCTGCTGCTCGTCCTCATCCATCTGGGCGTAAAGCTCCTGAGCCAGCATGCCCACGTACAAGCCGTGAATGCTTTCATCGCGAAGAATCAGATTGATAATCTCCCCGCTGCTCGTCATTTTGCCTTGCCCGGCCAAGTAGAGCGGATAAAAGAAGCCGCTGTAGAACAAATAGCTTTCCAGCAGCACGGAAGCGGCCATCGCCAGGTACAAATCTTTGCGCGAAGCAATGCCGTTATAATATTGGGAGATCGTCTCCGCCTTCGTCTGCAGGTAACGGTTGTTCTCAATCCATTGGAAGATGGCGTCAATCTCTTCTGTCGAAGCTAAGGTCGTAAAAATACTGCTGTACGATTTGGCATGGATCTGCTCCATCATCCCCATAAAACCGAGAACGGCTTTGCGCTGCAGCCCGTCAACCAATTCAAGAATTTTCGGCATGCCGACGCCGCCCTGCACGGTATCCAGCAGAGTCAGCCCGCCGAGCACCTTCATGTACAGCTCCCGCTCCGCTTCGGTTAAGGTCAGCCAGGACATTTTGTCGTCGGACAGCGGAATTTCCTCATCCGTCCAAAACTGCATAATATTTTGCTTCCAGAATGTATCTGTAAAATCGTCATCGGGACGGTTCCAGTTCACTGCTTTCCAGACGCTCATTGCTGTCACTCCTCTCCAGCTTTCTTATACGGAACAACTGATGCACTCTTCGACGGAAAGATGGTTCGTCCGGGTGTAATAAAGAGACTTCAGCCCTTTCTTGGCTGCGTAAATATAATATCTTGCGAGCTGCCTCGTCGTCACATCGCTATTAACGTGCAGGACTGTGGATATGCCTTGGTCCACATGCACTTGAATGGCTGCGATCAAATCCAGCACCTTGAATTGATCCATCTGATAAGCCGATTTATAGTAAAAATAGTTATCCTTGCTCAAATACGGCATCGGATAATAGGTGGTCGAATTGGCGTAAGTCCGCGTCTCTATCTGCTCCACGATCGGCATGACGCTGGAGGTGGCATTCTGGATATAGGAAATGCTCTGCGTCGGGGCGATGGCGAGCCGGTAGGCATGATATAATCCGTGCTTCTGCACGGCAAGCTTCAATTGCGCCCAATCTTCCGGCGAAGGAACCGCCATCTCCTTGAACAGCTGCTGTACTTTACTTGTCACCGGTCTATAATCCGTTGCTAAATAGCGGTCGAAATAAGCTCCGCTGGCATATTCGGAATGCTCGAAGCCGGCAAACGTCACGCCGCGTTCTTTGGCGATCTCCATGCTTTTCTCCAGGGAGTAGAAATTCATCATCATGAAAAAGGCTCCGGCGAAATCTTTGGCTTCTTCGCTTTCGTACGCGATTTTGTTTTTGGCCAAATAGCCGTGAAGGTTCATGGCGCCAAGTCCGACCGAATGCATCTCCCGGTTCGCTTTGGCGACGCCGGGGGCGTTGGAGATGTGCGTCATATCGCTGACCGCGGTCAGCGCGACAATCCCTTCTTGGACGGATTCCTTCAATTTGCTGTGCTCCATCACATTGACGATATTTAGGGAGGCAAGATTGCAGCTGATGTCGCGCCGGATCGAATCCGGCTGGCCGTAATCCGCTATTTCCGAAGTTTCCTGCAGCTGGAATATTTCCGTGCACAGATTGGACATTTTGATCGTACCGAGCTGTTTGAGCGGATGCGCACGGTTGGCATTGCTTTTATTCATAATGTACGGATAGCCGGACTCCAGCTGGATCATGGATATTTTAATCATCATCTCCCGCGCGCTCATCACGGCTTTCTTACGCACACGATCGTCCTCCAGCAGCGTGTCATACATCTCATCGAGATTCATATCGTCCAGATGCGTGCCATAGGCCTTATACACGGAATAAGGGGCAAACACATGCAGCGGTTTATTCTGTTCCGCCAGCTGGTAAAACTTATCGGGAATGATCAAGCCGATCGATAAAGTTTTGAGCCGCGTTTTCTCGTCGGCATTGATTTTCTTGCTGTCCAGCAGCTCCAGGATATCCCAGCCGAAAATATTATAATACGCCGCGCCCGACCCTCTGCGCTGGCCCATCTGATCGGCATAGGAGAACGCATCCTCCATCAATTTGAGCACCGGCATAATGCCTTTCGCCGCACCTTCCACATCCTTGATGGATTCGCCGCGACCGCGCAATTTGGATAAATTCACCGCTACGCCTCCGCCGATTTTGGAAAGCTGCATGCAGGTAGCGAGCACATAGTTAATGGAATTGAGCGAATCGTCCATTTCGAGCAGAAAGCACGAAACCATCTCACCGCGCCGGCTCTTACCCGCATTCAGGAAGGTCGGCGTCGCCGGCTGTACGCGCTGCTCCATCATAGCCGCAGTCAGCATCCTTGCAGTCTGGATATCTCCGGCAGCGAGGTGCAGGGCAACAATCGCGACCCTGTCCGCATAATGCTCCAAATATAACGCACGGTCATTGCTCTTCATCGCGTAGTCCGTATAAAACTTGGATGCGGCCATATACGACGGAAATTCAAAGCCATAACCATGAGCAATCGTATAAATTTCTTCAACCTCATCTTGCGAATAATGCCGGTATACATCCTCGTAATAATCATGATCGATCATATAGCGTACTTTCGCAGTCGTGTCCGCAAAATGGACGCTCTTGCTATGTACTTCTTTCATAAACGCCTGTACGGCTTCCTTGTCTTTATCCAATTGAAAGAAACCTTCCGGATCTCTCTGCAGCAGCAAATTATTCAATTCAATATGCAGCAACTCCGCACACCTCCTGTTTAAACCTCTCCACATCCTGCTTCGTACCTGAAAGCTCGAACTTGCTGAGTACCGGAACCTTGTATAATTTCGCAATCAGATCGGCGCTGCGGGCAAAGCCCTCGCCCCAATTGCGGTTGCCGCTGGCCGAAACGCCTATTAAATGTCGGTGATTCTTCTGAAGAAAGGATAGGACTTTGGCCGGCACCTGCCCGAAGCCCGTTGTATACGTAATTAAGACGAACGGCTCATCCAGCGTCATCTTGTCCTCGATTTGAATCATTCGCATATTCAGCTTCTCCACAAAACGGCGTACATTTCCCGTCTTGGAATCATAAGCGATCAACATGCAGCCTCTTCCCCTTCCTTAGCCCTCGAAGCTGATTCCGATTACTTTCCGGGAAGCTCCGGTTATACGCAGCAATGGGCTGCGCACCATTTCCTCCAATAATAGAAAAGCGCGTTCGGCGATAGAAGGGCCGAATGCGCTAAAATGAGCATGGGAACATACATACCACATTAAAAGTCATCACGGACACCTTCCTGTTCTCCGCAGGCCGTGTCAATGAACAGGCAGGTCTCCTGGCTTGAGAATCATCATGATCGATCCGCCTTCCCAGCTTGTTCGACTCACCAAGCCAGTGGCATATTAGATCGGTCTTCCTCTCTGACAGTGGCGGGACCGCGCCGGCTTCTCACCGGTCTTCCCTATTAAGCTCCTTCATTCTTCACAATGAAAAAGCACCCGTTCAAACAATATATAGTTGATATTAAATAACTTATATCAATATATGGTGTTTGTCAATGGACAGTTCGATCTTATTTTACTGGGACCTGACTGGGGAGGATATCTTTTTCATAGGGGGAATGAGGCTAAGAGAGGGTGTTTCTTGATCCAATCCGACGCAATCAAATAGACGTTGTCTTTCATTAATGGGCTGAATGCAGGGTCATTCATAAATTCAATCTGCTCTGGAATCGTATCCAGCAGCATAACCTCGCTGGTTTCATACCCGCCGGGCAGGTCTTTAAGAACACTTACCTTTGAGATATAAATGTTTTTGACAAATACAAGCTGCTCCTGTTCAAAAATTAAATATTGTCCAATCCATTCAATCGAATCGAGTTCGCCGCCGGTCTCTTCATACATCTCCCTGATCACGGTTTGGATAACAGCTTCGCCTTCCTTCCTGCTGCCTCCAGGCAATTCCCAGCCGCGGCACTGATGCTTAACAAGAACCAGCTTCCCTTGGTAGAAGGCAAAAATCAGCACACAATTCGCCTCTTCAATCAGACAATTCTTCGTCAGTATTATATTTTGATTGGGCAAGGCGCCGGGAAACTCATAAATCATACATATCACCAACTTGCTTTTGGGTTATAAACAAAGACCCGGCGTCATGCGTTATGCACCGGGTCTTTGTTAATTAATATTGCAGGCTCGGGTAAAGCGGGAATTGCGCAGATAAATCTTTAACCATGCCTCGTACCTTTTCATGAACCGCTTCATTTGACGGGTTCTTGAGTGTCCATGCAATCATTTGGGCAATGGCTTTCATGGCTCCCTCATCCATGCCCCTGGAGGTCACAGCAGCAGTCCCGACTCGAATACCGCTCGTTACCATTGGTTTGGCAGGATCGAAAGGAATCGCATTCTTATTCGCCGTAATACCGACCTCGTCCAACAAATGCTCCGCTTCTTTACCGCTAATATGGAGGCTGCGAAGATCGATTAGCATCAAGTGGTTGTCCGTTCCGCCAGAGACAAGATCGATTCCTTCTGCCAGGAGCGATTCCGACAAAGCTGCCGCATTTTTCACAACCTGCTGAGCATACGTTTTGAAATCAGGCTGGAGCGCTTCGCCAAATGAAACGGCTTTTGCTGCAATCACATGCATTAGCGGCCCCCCCTGTGTTCCAGGGAACACCGCTTTATCGATGGAGGCAGCCCATGGCTTACGGCACAGTATCATGCCGCCGCGAGGGCCGCGCAGCGTTTTATGTGTCGTTGTGGTAACAAAATGCGCATGCGGCACCGGGCTTGGATGCTGGCCTGCCGCTACAAGTCCGGCAATATGCGCCATATCAACAAAGAACAGCGCTCCCACATCGTTGGCAATAGACGCCAAGGATTCAAAATCGATAGTGCGCGGATAGGCACTCGCACCGGCAACGATCATACGAGGTTTGTGCTTGAAAGCTAACTTGCGAACCTCGTCGTAATCAAGCCGCGCGTCATTCTCCCTAACGCCGTAAGAAACAAAGTTATATAAAATTCCGGAAGCATTCACGGGACTCCCGTGAGTCAAGTGACCGCCATGTGCAAGACTCATGCCAAGCACGGTATCCCCCGCCTTCAACGCGGCCAGATATACAGCCATGTTGGCTTGCGCGCCGGAATGGGGTTGAACGTTTACATGCTCGGCGCCAAACAGTAATTTAGCGCGGTCACGGGCAATATCTTCCACGATATCGACGTATTCGCAGCCTCCGTAGTATCTTTTCCCCGGGTAGCCTTCTGCGTACTTATTCGTCAACACGGTCCCCATCGCTTGCAGCACAGCTTCACTTACAAAGTTTTCCGATGCAATCAATTCAATCTTGCCACGCTGACGGCTTAATTCCAGATTCATAGCCTCAACGATTCCAGGGTCTTGTTTACGTAACTGCTCCATTGTCCCATCCTCCATTATGCCGGCCGATGCCCTGCTTCTTATTTGGACAGCAAATGCTCATATTTGACACGAGCCGCCTTGGTCGCCTCAACCATATTGCGCAGGGAAGCAACCGTTTCTTCGAGACCACGGGTTTTCAGCCCGCAATCCGGATTAATCCAGAACAGCTTAGGATCCAACACCCGCAAAGCGCGTTCTATCATTCCCGTCATTTCCTCTACGCTCGGAATCCGCGGACTATGAATATCGTAAACACCTAACCCGATTCCCAGCTTGTAGGTATTCAGCTCAAAGCTATGGATTAATTCGCCGTGGCTGCGCGATGTCTCAATGGAAATGACGTCCGCATCCATCGCTTCTATGGAATCTATCATGTCATGGAATTCGCAGTAGCACATATGCGTATGGATCTGCGTTGTTTTTTTAACGGTGCAAGTGGCGATGCGGAAAGCTTTGACTGCCCATGCAAGGTAACCCGCCTGCTCCTCTTCCTTGAGCGGCAATCCTTCGCGAACCGCCGGTTCATCCACCTGAATCATGCCAATACCCGCCTTTTCCAAGGCTTCGACTTCCTGTCGCAGGGCGTAGGCCAATTGATAAGCAATCTGCTCGCGCGGGATATCTTCACGGACAAACGACCAGTTCATGATCGTTATCGGTCCGGTCAGCATGCCTTTCACGGGACGGTTCGTGCGGGATTGGGCATACTTCGTTTCTTCCACCGTCATTTCACCTATAAACGCTACATCGCCATAAATCACCGGCGGCTTAACGCAGCGGGAACCGTAAGACTGCACCCAGCCGTTTTGTGTAAACGCAAACCCGGCAAGCTTCTCGCCAAAAAACTCCACCATGTCGGTTCTTTCAAATTCCCCATGTACAAGGACGTCTATGCCGATTTCCTCTTGAATCTGAATCCAGGTATCGATTTGCTCACGAATAAAATCAGCATACTGCTTGTCGTTCCATTCCCCTTTACGCCACAATTGACGTGCTTTACGCACTTCTGCGGACTGCGGAAAGCTGCCGATGGTGGTCGTCGGAAATAGCGACAATTGCCATTTTTCCTGTTGAGCTGCATAACGTTCAGCAAATGGAGCCGAACGCGCCGGATTGTGAGCGCCGATCGCACTTACGGCATCCTGAATCTCTCTGCGGTTGCGCTCTGCCGATTGCTGCAGCGCAGCGATAGCCTGATCATAGGTTCCCAGTTCGTCATGGATTGCCGCGTCCGTTGAAGCAAACGCTCTGGACAAAAGTGCAAGCTCGCTTAACTTCTCATCTGCAAAAGCAAGCGCGCCCTTCAATTCGGAGGAGAGCTTCGTTTCACGTTCTGTAGTTACCGGAACATGAAGTAAGCTGCAGGACGTCTGTACAATCAGACGATCAGCCGGCACTGCCTTAGCCAGCTCTTGTAACAACTCCAGCTTTCCGGCTAACGATGCTTTCCAAATACCGCGGCCGTCAATAACTCCGGCACCCAAAACCTTGTCCTGCGGGAAGCCTAAGGCTTGAATCGACTGCAGGTTGCCGGTATAGCCGTGAACGAAATCAAGTCCTATTCCTTTGACAGGCAGCTTAACAATTTCGCTATAGTTCTCTACCGATTCAAAATAGGTTTGCAGCATGAGATTCAGGCCCGGTACCGCAGCGGCAAATGTCTCATAAATCCGATGCAGCCGCTCCAAGTCAGGCTGGGATAGCTTGGTTACGAGAATCGGTTCATCCACCTGTACCCATTGAACCCCTTCTTCAGCAAGCTCCTGAAGAATTTGCACATAAAGCGGCAGCAGCTTTTCCAGCCAAGCATCCGTTTCCGATGCAGCGTATCCTTTGGACAGTTTCAAGAAGGTCAGCGGCCCAACGATAACCGGCTTTCCTTCAATACCCAGCTTCTCTTTGGCTTCACGATAAGCTTCGAGAGGCTTATTCTCCGTAAGTACCGGCGAGGCCCCGGACAGTTCCGGAACGATATAATGATAGTTCGTATTGAACCATTTGGTCATTTCGCTAGCCGCGGCATTCTTAGTTCCGCGAGCTACTCCGTAATAGACGGATAAAGGAACGGCTCCGCCCGTATACGAGAAACGGTCCGGGATAATGCCAAACATGGCTGCTGTATCCAGTATGTGATCGTAATAGCTGAAGTCATTGACTGGAATGAGATCAATGCCTTTCTCCTGCTGCTTACGCAAATGATTCAAACGAATGTCCTGCAGCTGGCTGCGAAAATCGCGCTCCTCCAGCTTACCTGCCCAGAAGGCTTCAAGAGCTTTCTTCCACTCCCTGTCAGCCCCAATACGCGGATATCCCAATACACTGCTCTTTACCATGATCAAAACCCCTCTGCCATTTGTTATACAGAAATGTATCACAGGTTGGTTGGTATAGAGTAATTGGATTAAATTATATCTACTTATAGCCGCAGGCTATACCCCTTGAATATGGAGCAATTGCTTGTTTTATAGCCTCGATACAAGCGCGTCTAGCTTGAATCAGCATGCGAGATGCTATGGGCTCCCGATGTTTGCTTACTGGGTGTGCTGGCTTTGGACAATGCAGGACAGTTTAGAGGTCTGTAAAATAAAATGTGTAACCTCTTAAATCGGAGAAAAATGGGAATACTACAAACCATAGAAAACATCCGAATCGGAGGCCTACACATGAGAAGCAATTTATGGACGAAACAAGAACTTCGCGCGTTTGTAAAAGAGCATAATTTCACTTCCCCGGAACAGATTCAAGCTACCCTGAAAGAGCTGTTTAAGGATGTTCTCCAGGAAGCTTTGGAAGCTGAATTGGACACACAGTTAGGTTACGACCGACATGATGTGAAGAACAAGCAAACCAAAAACAGCCGGAATGGTTATACCAAGAAAACCGTGAGCTCCGAGTACGGAGATGTTGAGATTCAAGTACCTCGTGACCGTCTGGGTGAGTTCGACCCGGTTGTCGTAAAGAAGCACCAAACCAATGTAACGGGCATCGAGGAGCAGATCATTGCGTTGTATGCCAAGGGCGTAAGCACCCGGGACATCCAGGATCACCTGCAAAACCTGTACGGCATCGAAGTCTCCCCCACACTCATTTCTAATGTAACCAATAAAATTGTTCCCTTAATTAAGGAGTGGCAAAACAGGCCGCTGCAAAGTGTTTACACCGTGGTGTTTCTGGATGCCATTCACTTTAAGGTTAAACAGGATGGGCATATCGTGAACAAGGCCGCGTACATGGTAATTGGTATTGATTTGGATGGGAATAAGGATGTACTGGGCATTTGGATCGGTGAAAACGAATCGGCCAAGTTCTGGCTCAGCGTGCTGAATGAGCTGAAAAACCGCGGTGTACAGGACATTTTGATCACCTGCGTCGACAATTTGACAGGCTTTTCCCAAGCGATTACGGCATGCTACCCGCAAACCGAAATCCAAAAATGTATTATTCATCAAATTCGCAATTCCATTCGTTATGTTTCCTACAAGGACGTGAAGAAAGTGACAGCTGATCTCAAGCCGATTTACAAAGCGGCAACCGAAAAAGCAGCGCAAATGGAAATGGAGCGTTTCGAAGAAATATGGGGTGAAAAGTACCCGCTCATCGTCCGGTCTTGGCGGCAGAACTGGGATGAGCTCACGACGTTTTTCAAGTACCCTCCCGAACTTCGTAAGCTGATTTACACGACGAACATGATTGAGAGCTACCATCGGCAGCTTCGCAAAGTGACGAAGGGAAAAAGTATATTTCCGACCGACGAATCGCTATTGAAAATGCTGTATCTTTCTACGATGGACGTGCTGAGAAAGTGGACGGGGCGGGTACAGAACTGGGGCCAGATCCTACTACATTTGACTGTATATTACCCAGAACGCGTCCAGGTCCGCTAAAAGCAGCTTTATTTGGAGGGGTGGGCATGGTAGGCTGTTTGCCGGCGCGAGGAGGCATAAGCCAACTCGCCCGCTCGCGTTCCATCCATGCCCACAGAGGCTCCAAGTCAAGCCGCGGAACTGTACTTGCTAGATTCTGGTTTAGAAGGTTACACAATTTCCTTGACAGACTC
>Ga0182739_1003651_pt1 | contig 13277 bp, 3 predicted proteins | sample eDN5th30CBELigBY_FD_128873 | JGI IMG/M metagenome (GOLD analysis project Ga0182739, IMG submission 128873) | Enriched backyard soil microbial communities from Emeryville, California, USA - eDNA 5th pass 30_C BE-Lig BY (version 2) (version 2) | ecosystem: Environmental > Terrestrial > Soil >... | reverse complement strand
TCTATGCCTTCGGTCACGAGGGGCTGATCTTCATACCAGGCCATGACGTTTCTCCAGACGAAGCAATGACGGGTGAAATTCAATTCCGGATCGGAATTGGCCCGATGTGTTCGGGCAAGAAACGCAGAATGCACTCTTTCGCGGTGTCGCCTTGCGGCGGGAAGGCACACTCCAGCAAGCCTGACAGGGTGCCGGCCTTGAGTTCCTCCTTTTCCAGGCTCGTCAGCGAATTGCTGCGCTGCAAGGCGAGAATGTGCGCATAGCAATCCTTGAAGCTTGCGGGCTCCTTGTCCTTCGCGGTGCGCGGCAGAAAGACGGGCTTCTTCCCGCTATCCACGAAGTAGCATGCAACCAGCTCGCCGGTGCCTTTTTCCGTGCGCAGCCGCACCGCATCCGGCACTTCCCGGAAAACCAGCGCCAGGTGGAACGTGGGCTCATCGCCGGTCAGCGAGGCATCGCGGTTTCGCAGCGTCGGCAACTGCGCCTTGCTGTCCGGCGCGGCTTCCAGCTTATCCAATTTGCCGTCTCTCACGACGAAACGGCAGTCGTCCGCCATGGCCGGCATTTCATTGCCAAACGAGCCGATGAAAGTAAGCCAGCGCGGGTCCGTGTAGTCGCTGATGCGAATACGGCGGACTTCCGGATCCTTGGCTTCCGGGCCAGCGGCCAGATACCAGCGCTCGATGGACGAACCGGGCTTCAGTGTGCTGCCCCGATTCTGGAAACAACTCACCGTGCCCGGCTGCGTTTCCCAGGCAAGCCGTGCATCGCGGCGCGTTTGCAGCATGACCTGACAGCGCCAGGTCTGGCCGTCGTCCGTCGCGTCGTCCTTCGGGTCGTCCTCCTTCTTCCACCGCCCCTTGTGCCAGGTCACCAGGTAGCGGTACTTCGCGCCCGACGGCGCCGTCGCCGGCACTGCGATCTCAAGATCCTTGGGGGCGGGGCTCTCCACGAAAAGCCGCAACGGCCGCTGCAGGGGCGCATCCACGTCGACCACGAAGTCAAGCGGCACCATGTCCTTTCCCGCAACACGTGTCGGAATCATCGCAAGATGCCCCGTGCCTCCCGCGCGCAGCATCGTCCCGAGTTCCGTCTCCGGCAGGATGAAACGCCGCGCACGCACCATCGCCATTACCCAGCGGCCGCCGGCGTTCACCGGACGCACGATGATGGCCGTTTGCGCCACCTTCGGATTCGGGCCGGTATCGAAGGTCAGGCCGAAAGCGCCATCCACCGACAAGCCCCAATTCGACGGTTGCCCCCCTACGCCATGGAAGATCGGGTTATTGCCCATCTCCGATACGTCCGCGAACCGGGTTTCGACCAGGTCGATCTCGATGGAATCCCCCAACCCGCCCACGTGCGCCAGATCGTCGGTGCGGCGGATCACGTCGTCAAACACCAGCATCGCTCCGTTCTGGCGCCGCCGGAAAGTATCGCCATAGGTTGCGGTAAGCGGGATGCCTTCGCGCAAGGACGGCGTGGCAAGCCGCTCGAACGGTCCCTCCCGCAGACGCCCGGGAACGAGCGCGCCGCGCGCGTAAATGTCCCGCTCGACCGCGTACGGCCCTTGCTCGCCCAGCTTCGGATTCAGCCAAGGCCGAAAGCGCAGCATCGGGCGCGCCAGGTAGGCGACGTAGCGCGCTGGCCGCGCGCCCGCGGCGAGCGGCCAGCGATGAACCGCGACCTTGCCCGAGGCAGCGATGCCGAGTCTCCATTCTGCGCCGTCGAAAGACGTGGTAAACGTCGCTTCGATGGCCTCGCGAAAGGACTCTACACCGGCTAGGCTGGGAATCCATGCCGGCAACTCGCTTGCGGCGTCCGGAAACTCCACGGGGTAGCCTGTCCAGTGCCACTCATGCCGTTGCAGATACGCGCCCTTGATCCACTGCGCCCATCCGGTCACGGTCGGAAACTGGATGTCCGCCACCAGCAGATTCGGAGACACCAGGCCCGCCGCGCTTTCGGCGGGCGGCGTCAGCCCCAGGACGACCGGGTCCCCGGGCAGACCATTGGTCGGCCACTCGGGAAGCGTTTCGAACCACCGCTCCGAGGGCGAGAATGCACGAAAGCCGGCGAATCCGGCTTCCGTCGTATTCCGCAGGCCCTCCGCATACCGCTGGTCCGACGATCCGGACGTGAAATGCCGGTCATCGACAAGCGCGTAGAACCGCAGGCAGGCGAACGTGCCGCGCGGCAGATCGAGCGTGACGGACCTTTGGTACGCCTTTAGCCTGGGCGAGCCCGAGTCGACGGCGACGACCCTAACCTCGACGCACGCCGTCCCTTGCGCTGCCGCCAGTACGCCGCCCGCGTCCCGTTTCACCCGCTCGATCTCGACGATCTCCCGATGTACCGTCTTGCCGTGCAGGACCAGCGCTATGCCAATGGCGCGAACCGCGGGATGGTAGGGCGTGGCTCGCTGCGTTCGCGCGCCAGACCGCTCGCGAAACGTGGCGGCAAACGTGGCTATCGCTTCCGCGTCCTTGCCCAACTCCATATCCGACGGAATCTCGCCGTTCTCCACCAGCAGCCGATCTGTCGCGAGCCAACGCTTGATGAAGGCCGAATGCGTACCGTGCGGCCTCACCGTGAAACGGCATTCGCTCTCGGCTTCGGGAAACAGCACATGATCGACGGCCCCATCCGACAACGTTTGCGGTTTGGCAAGCAGCGCCACTTTCGCAAGGACGGGAACGCGAACCGACCCGCTAGCCGCGGCCGCGTCGGCGGCTTTCGCGATGTCCCGCGCCTGCCAGGCATGCGCCTGGGTTTCCTCCGACAACGCATAGAGATTTTCGTCCAGCATCGAGCAATCGGGCGCGCCCGGCGCCTCCGACGACAGGTACTGCAGCGTCTGCGCGTGGGCGGCCTGGACCTCCCCAGCCGGTTTCAGCTCGGTCACGTGCCGGCCGCGCATCTTTTCGTCGATGACGGCGCCCACGTTGTCCAATGGGGTCGCCCAGGCCGCGTAGTACAGGCCGTAGCCGAGCAGCGGCAGGGGCCTGTTCTGGTCGTTCCAGCCGAAATCGATCTGCTTGAAACCGTCGGGGTCGCCATCGTCATAGCTAATCTGGTCGCCCGCCGCGAGCGTCGTGGCTACGGGCGTGCCCTCGAATTCCACGGAAACCAGCTTTTCACCGTTGGCGGAAGTCGCGCCTACCGCTTCATGCATCCATGCGATTCCGCCGCCTTCGTCTTCCGCCCAGGCCTGCCTGACTTGTACCGCGGTATCCGTGAGCCATTGGGCGCGCTTGTCGTCCGCCATCCATTTGCCTCCGCCTCGCGCGATGTGGCCGGAACACAGACCGATGGCGTAACCTCGCAGCCTGTGATCCGAGTCCGGACCGCTGCTGGCGTCCAATGCGCTGAAGTCGAGCTTGAGGCCACGATCGCGCGGGCGCGGCCTATCGGCATTCGACGCGCCCACGACTTGCTGGACGAACCGCTGAATCCTCTTGGTCACTGCCGCGTCCAGTTCGCTTTCGAGCCCTGGCCAAGTGCCTCCTAGCACCGCGCCGGCCGCCTCCAGCGTGGTTCTCGCCAGTTCCTTCGTGGTTGCCTCGTCCATTTTCCGCGCAAGCTCGCCAGCCGCCTCCCAGTGCGCGGGCCGACCCGTGTACGGCCACGCCCGCAGCAGCAGATCTGCGCGGAACTCCCCGACGCGTTCGAGCTTCTTCCCTACCGGCGTCCAGACGTTCCGCTCCTCGGTCGTCACGAACAGGCCGTCGAGAATGCGGGCCAGCCAGGGGCCCATCACGGCGCGCAGGCCCTCTTCCGAAGTGAGCACGGCCGCGATCTGAATCCAGTTGGCGCGAAACACCGGCGCCGGCAGTGGAGCCGTGTCGAACGACTCCAGCATCTCCTGAACCAGCTTCCAGGTGCTCTGCTGCTCTACCGCCCATGCGCGGGATAGCGGCGCCGCGGCGAGCTGTTCGACCGCGCCGCGAAACCGGGCCATCGCAGCCGCGGGATCGATTTTTTCAACCTCTCGTTCGATGGCGCTGCGCAGCGTTCTTGCATCGGCAAGCGCAGCCCCATCGACCAGGAACTCGACGATGTTCGTGCGCGCCGTGCCGTCCACGTATTCCCGGCCGAACCCCAACGCGGCCCACAGCGCGCGCACCAGCGAGGACTGGACGTTCGCGGTCGCAAGCGGGCCCGCATCGGAGGCCTTCTCGATCCAGGTGCGCAATATGGGCAGAGGCAGCAGGTTTTCCACGAAATACGCCGCCAGGGCGCTACGCGACACGGAGCCTTGCGCCGGCTGCAGCTTACCCTCTGCCGGCACGCTGTCCGCTACCGAAAGGTCGGCCGCAAGCGCAAGGAACGACACATGCTGGTCCAGATAATCGACTCTCACGGCCTGCTTACCGGAGAACGTGCCGAAATCGTCCAGCGTCGCGGCGTCGGGTTCCTGTGTTGCGCCGGCCACCAGCGTGCCCGGCCGCATTTTGAACTGCGGAAAGCAGACCGCCAATTGGCAGTTCTCGAACGCGTCGCTCGGGCAGCTCATCAGCCAGGTAAGGCGAAGCACCCCGCCGGACAGTCGCGCGGGCCAGTGCGTGAGCGGCGCGAGCACGTGCACGAGGCTGCGCGCCTCGGTCGTCTGCAAGTCCTCCGGCAACTGCGAGAAAGGGTATTGCGTGTTGGCGGTAGCCTTCCGGATTTCTTGATCAATCGCGTCGACGGTGTCATCGTGCTGCTTCAGGCCCGCAGACGCTTCGGGGGACTTTACGGAGGCCGCGTCGATCTTCTTCCAGACCGGCTTCCCCGCATCGTCGAAGCGGCCGTAGACCGCCCAGTCTATCGGCGTTTCCCAGCGCCAAGGCAGCCACAGATCGCCCGTCATGTCCAAGGCCCCCGGCTTTCCTGGACCGCGCGGCTCGGCCGGGACCTCCTCGTCGCACCACGGCCGCACCAGGTTGACCGTAAAGATCTTGTTCGGCGCCTCGTCCAGATGCGGCGCCCGTTCCAACGCAACAATCCATCCGTACTTGTCCATAGCCCCCCGCCTCAGTCGATCTTATGGTTGACGTCTTTGCGCACATGCAGCGTGTAGCACCAGCAGATTTCTATCGAAACGTCCAGCACGCCGCGGCCTTCGGTCTTGCCGCCGTCGTGGACAGCCTCCAGCAGCAACAGCACCGACGCATTGGCGGTGCCCAGGATGCGCGCATTGCCGGCCACCTGCAGGCCGGCCCGGAACGAGCCTCCGTTCTGGTCCGAAATCGATGCGTAGGCATAAAGCAGGAAGGCGAACGAGCCACGCGCCACCCCCGCGATATTGACCGCCCTCACGCTCCCCAGCGCAAGGCCCACGTTCGCCTCGTAGCGCACCTTCTCGTCGTAGTTGGCCTGGGCTTCCAGCCACATGCCGCCGCCCAGATAACCCACTTGCACCCATACGGGCGCGTCGCGCGAGCCCACCGAGACGTTCGCCTCCATCTGGAACTTGCCGGCGGGCGTCAGCCTCAGCGACATGCCCGAACGGATCAGCATCGGCCCGATCTCGACGATGCCGAACGGCGGCAGTTCGACTTCGGTGCGCATCTGTGCCTTCGCGCCCATGGGGATACCGCGCTCGTCGCGCAGCAGCTCGACGGCTGGCGGCAGCTTGGGCGCAAAGCGCTTGGCGAACTCGTCGACGAACTTGAGCGCCGGGTGCAGCTCCACCTTTTTCGGCTCGATGTCGAATCCGAACGCGGCACCGTCATAACGCACCGTCACATCGCGGAACGTAGCCAGCCGCGCCCCCGAGAAAAGCAGGCCCCAGTCGCCCTTGAGCTTCGCCTCGGTCCTGGAACTCTGCTCGCCGTCCAGCCCCACGCTCAGGTCGCTGGCAGCCTTCATGTCCATCTTCGCGAGCGTGACCGCAAGGCCCGCCACCTCAAAGAGCGACTTCTCCTCGTTGAATTGCACGTCGACGCGGGTGCTCACCCATGCCGTACGGGTGCGCTTGTCCACGCCGTGCGTCACCCGCAGCTGGTCCTTGTGAATTTCCGGCAGCCGGAAGCGCTTGAAGAAGTCCGCAAAGTCCATCCCCCCCAGGTTCCTGAACACCTTGTTGAAATCGACGTTCTTCAGGCTGTTGGGCACGATCTGGTCCAGCAACTCCTGGGTCGGTATGCTCAGGCCCAACTCCTTCAGGCCACCGTCTATCTCGCGCAGTTTGGCGGCAAAGGGCGAGGTCTCGATCTGCTGGCGCAGGTCGCTGAATACGTACTCGGCCCGTTCCGCGTTGAAGGTAAGCGTCGGCAACTGCGGCAGCTCCCCGATCGCCTTCACCAGTTTCATTCCCTTGGCGACGTCGTCCGCGATGGGTTGGCTTTCCGCTATTTTTTCCCTTATCCGGGTTTCCAGGTCGCGGAATCTCGCCTGGGTGGACTCGTCGATGAGCGACGTGGCAAGCCCGGTGATGCGATCCCGCATCTGTTCCTCGACGGCCTGGAGCTGACGATGGACTTCGGCGCGCAGTTCCTCGATCTCCGCACAGTTGAGAGCTTTCACGAAATCCTGAAGATCCCTCTCGGCCTTCGCCAGCCAGTCATCCGCTTTGGACACGACCGCATTCAACAATTCCGCGGCCAACTTCGCGAACGCCAGCACGGGCGCCATCGCCGCCGCGAAACCTGCTTCGATCTTTTCCACCTCCCCTCGCAGAGCCAGCATCTGCGGCATGACGACCTGGATACGCCACTGCCTAAGCAGATCGTCGCGCTCGTTCTCGACGGCAAGCCCGGCATTAGCGTGGATCCTCTCGACCCCGATGTTGATTTCCTGAAGCACGGCAGCCAGGCTTGCCGCAGTGGACTTGCGCAGCTTTTCCGCGGATTCGTCCAGCGACTGCAGGATTTCGGCCGAGATCGCGTCCAGCCTGTCCAGAATGACTTGCGCGAGGCCTGAGGCAATCTTCGCAACATTGATGACTGTTTGCAGCAATTCGGAAAGCCCCTGCGCCGCGCTCGCGAGCCCACCTTGCAACTCGGCCCAGGCTTGGTCGGTCAGCGACAGGCGGAACGAGGCGCGCACACCGGAAATCGCATCGGCGCAACGGGCCAGCACATTGCCGTACACCCGGTGATGCTCCAGCCGTCGCAGGCTTGCCAGCGCTTTGTCGCAGATGTCCACAACCACCTGGATATCCGGGGCTTTGGCACCTGGCTGCGCAACCTTGATCAGCCCGTCCACCTCTTGCTTCGCCTGGACGAGCAGCGCTTCCACGTCGCCCTGCGTGGTCGAAACGACTCCTTTCAGACGTTTGGTCCATTCCTTGGCCGCCTTCTGGGCGACACCGATGACCGACTTGGCGATCAGCACGTCACTGTCGAATTGAGCGACGGCGACCTGGACCTCATCCACATCGCCCCGCGCGCGCGCTCTCAGCGCCTCCAGGTCGGCCAGCATCTTGTCGAACGGCGCGCGTATCGACCTTTCCAGGCCGACCAGCTCGCGCTCCAGTTCGTCCACGGCACGGGTCAGCAGCCCCGTCGGCGCCCGCGGCGCCGGCAGGTTCCTCATGCTGGCGTCAAGGTCCTCGCGGGCCTGGCTAAAAAGCTCGCTGATTCGATTTTCGAGTTCTTCCTTGACGGTGTCGCATGCGGCGCGGGCCGCGATCCGCTCGCAGGCCTGCTCGATGAAGGCTTGTGCCTTGGCGCGCAGCGCCTGCGCGGCGGCGACCTGGCCGGCAAGATTGGAATGCAGCTTGATCTCGTCGAGGTCCGTCGCCCAACTTGATTCGCCTTCGCCCGACGGCACGCCTTCAAGGCACTCCGCGTCGGCAGCGTCGGCGACGCTGCGCATTACCGTGACCATGTCCATCACGGCGAGCATTTCGGTCTCGCCGCGCGCATGTTGCAGATCGACCTTGCCGTCCGGCACCACCTTCATGTCGAAGCGCGGCCGACGCAGCCCTCCCAGGCGGGGCGCGGGCAAGTGCCGGGCATCGATGATCCTGTTCTGCTTTTCCGAATCCGGGTAATTGCCGGGCACCGTCGTCACCACCTTCAGGCGTGGGGTGGAAAGCGGCTGGTCCACGCCGCGATAGGACGCCCATGCATCGGTGTCGTCGCCCTTGCCCGGCTCGGTGTTCGAATAAAAGTACAAATGCTGCGGTTCATCGAGCAGGCAGCGCACCATCTCCGCGCCACCGGCATGCGCCTGCAGCGCAAGCGCGGGCTTGGGATAGAAGCCGCTCTCGTCCGCCTCGTTCCACAGCGGAATTTCATAGCCGTGGCCGATATCCCGGCCCCAGGCGCCGTTGACGTAGACGCGCGGGGTGATGAACTCGCTTGCGCGGATAAAACCCGCGCGGTTGTCCTTCACCTGGGCTTCGTCGGCAAAGGCGCGCACTCGCTCTATCGGTTCGACGTACTCTTCTGCCTTGCGCAGTATCGGCCACCCTCGCGAGGTCGCGCTGCCGTTGATTTCCTGCTCATCCACGAACTGCATACCAGGCACGGCGCTGCGCTCGTAGACGATCACGTGGCGCGCGCGGTTCCACAGGACCGCGACGCGCCCGATCCTTATCTTGATGAGCCGGGCCAGCTGCCCATGCAAGGTCTCGCCCACGAAGATCGTGCGGCCCTCGTCGAAGGCCACGACCATGTGGGCGTTGGCGCCCAGCGCGGTGAACGCAAGGCTGTCGATGCGGCCTTTCGTCCCAATAGGGTTGCGCAGAACCGCAACCAGCTCAGACGGAAACTCCATGGTGTGGACAACGCCGCCCACGAACGCGCCGTCCGGATCGTCGTTGTCCGCCCACTTGCCGCCCTCGCCAAGAAAGCGCGGGCTGCGCGTCGGGTCCTCGACATGGATCTTCTGCTTCTGTCCGGGCAGCAGATCCTCGTTGGCGAGCGGCGTCTGCACCCGGTTCTCGACCTTCCAGTGCGGCAAGGGGCTGAGCAGCGGCGGCGCGCCGTATGTCGTGTCGCGCAGGCGGAACGACAGGCCCTCGGCAAGCCCCAGGCGCCCATCCACGGCCCACGGATCGTAGACATGATATTGAGCGAGCCGCGCGGCAAAGCTCGCTTTCGCCGCCGCCTGCCGGCCTCGCAGGCCGATGATTTCATCCCGAGGCAGACCCTGCGTCGCCGCGTAGGCGGCGACCTCGGATGCGAACATGCTCTTGAACCAGCGGTCCTCGGCCTTCTTGTCCTTCAGATCCTCTTGCAGATCCATCCGCGGCGGCAGGTTCTCCGCCGGGCGGCCCAACATCGATCCCGTTTCACGTATGCGGATATCCGGCAGCCCCAGCTTCGAGACCTGGAAGCTCGCCTGGATCGGGTACATGGTCTCGGTGACGAAAGACTCGACCTTCGCATCGGCCAGGAGCGCCGAGAAATTCGCCGGCGACTTGTTATAGCGCCGCTCGCGCACGGAAGGCCGGACGACGAGTTGCGTAGGCGGCGAGAAGCGGTATGGAATCGGTGATGCAGGATCGATCCACGTCTGGTTCGTAGCGCCGGGTTTCCAGAAGCGCGCGCCGCGTTCCATCGTCTCGCCTACCGCCTGCGCAGGCAGGGTGATCGCAGCGGTGGCGTCGGGCACGCGCCATTGCACGCCTTCGGGGTCGTTGCTGGACCAGACGGCGATCAGGTCTCCCGCTTCGGCATCGATGTCGACGGGCTGCACCACCGCCACGGAAAACGGCCGTAGCTGCAGCACCACGGACTCGTCGCCGAAGCGCGAACCGTCCCTCGCGCGCACCTCCACACGGCTCACGGCCAATCGGCCGCGATCAGTGCGATGCCGGATGCGAATGTCGCAAAGGCGCGATTCCTGCTCCTCGCAGCGTGCAAAACGCAACACGTCGGAATCGCGCTGCAACTCGTCCTCCAACCCGCTTTGCACCCCGAAAGCCGCGTACAGGTCGCGATCCGCCGAGTCGGCATTGGCCGATGGCCGTATCCTGCAACCGAAGAGATCAAGAATCACTTCCGGGTAGGCATCGCACTCCTGCGCGTTCCACGTGCCGCGCACTCGACACTTCAACTCCGCCCCGATCCCGCCCGCCGGCACCTGAAATTGCAGCGAACCCCAGACGATCCAGCCGTCGGCGGCGGCGGGCGTCGTCACGGATCCGTCCGCCCGCCAGGCGAGGAGCGGATCATCGCCATCGGAGCCTTCCACCGGGCCAAGCGCGGCATCAAGCGCCGCGAGCAGGCGCTCCCTGGTTGCGCCGGCCCCGGTCACGTCGGTCGGGATCAAGGGCAGCAGGTTTTGGACATTGCCCTCGAACCTGATCATCGCCTTGTTGGAGGCCCAGACCGGCTCCGCCTCGTTGGCCGACTTCGCTTGCAGGTGGAAATCCGCGCGCAGCGTTATCGCCTCTGAACCCGACAGAAACACTCGCCGCAGGCGGGGGGCTCCCGGCCGGTTGGACGACGCGTCGCGCTGCGTCTCGATGAACAGCAGGGGCGCCTGCTTCTCGCGGCTGTCCCCAGCCTTCGTTTCGGTGATCGTCAACAGGGGCAGCGGCACGACAGGCTGCGCCGCCTGCTCGATGCGGGCGCCGAGCAGCGCGCGTTCAACGGGCCGGTTCCAGAGCTGGTCCAGGATCGGGGCAATCTTCAGCCGGTCGTCGTCGTCCCGGTTCTCTTCGGTCTGCACCGGCGCCCAGGACACCAGGCCGCGCCATGTCGCGGGGCTGTCGCCGCGGTGCAGCGGGAATGACAGGGCAAGTGGAGCAATCCGCCAGTTCGATGCGCGAGACCCGAGCGCCGCGCCTTGCAGGCCGATGAGGTTCAGCCCCGGCGCAGCCAACTTCATAAAGGGGGTGTTCGATTCCGGGACGATCACCAGGCTGTGGCGCTGCCGCGCGTCCGCGAAGATGCCGGCGTTCATGACGTGCGCGTACGCTTCGCTGGCTTTCGCCCATTTCATCGGCTCGACCGCAAGCCCCCATTCGTCGATGGGAAAACCACGTTGATCGTCCAACTTCAGAACGGGAACCCCATGCCGCTGTGCGTCCTGCAGCCACTGGCCCAGACCCGCTACGGCTTTGTAGCCGTACTTCAACCAAGCCACGGACAGGAACTCCACCGTCCAGGTACCCGTGCTTTTCGCATAGGACAATCGAAGCTCAAGCTCGGTTACGCCTTCGAACTTCAGCGGCGCCGGCACCTTCAAATCAAAGCGGGCGGCGCCCGGCGCCAGCGCAATGTAATCTATCCAGCGTCCGTCGAGCTCGAACGCGGGCGCATCCGTGGGTTCGATGCCCGCGACACCGGCAAACGGACCTTTGAATTCCCGCTGCTCCCGCAGCAGGGCCACATCAAGGTTTGCCAGCGTTGCGTCGCGTTCGGAATTGCCCTTCAGGAGCGACAGATCGATGCGCATTGCGATCCCCCGATTTTTTCGCCAGGCTGCGGCTGGGAACGGGAAGCAACGCCGTGCTTCCCGACTACGGATGGAAGGGATTCCAACCGAATTCGGAAGATCAGGAAGTGCCGAGGCTTGCCAAGCAGAACCGCGGCCCGTCCGTTGTGCGGGCAGCAAGCCCGGGAGGCTTGCGCTTCAAGTCGCAGGGAGAAACACTGGCCAGCCGCGATGTATTCCGAGTATTCATTGCACTTCTCCGGGGAGCAGAAACAACGACCAGATAACGACTTGAACCTTGTACGGAAACTTCGTCCCCCTGCACCAGCGTCGGACGCTTACGAATCGTAATTCAGAAATCTAAAGGCCGCCGGGACAAGACTCAATCGGCTGATGTATCTACGCCTCCTGCTTGGGGAATACGCCCCCGGTAGCAAACCGCAAGGCCGCGGACTGCGTGAGATCAGCTCGTTGCGCCGGCCTGCCAAGCCCCCCTGCTTTTGCCTTCCTCCAGCAAAAACTCCACCAACGCCGGCAGCGACGCATCCATCGGCCGATTCGGCTGGATCCTCATCACATACCCCCAGGACCCCGCCATCCGCAGCTGCGGCACCAGGGGCACCAGCCGGCCGCTGGCCAGTTCCTCGTCGATCAGCGGCGCCCGGCCCAGCGCGATGCCCACGCCGGCCGCGGCGGCGGCCGCCACCGTGCTCATGCCGCTCAACACCATCGGCTCCTGCCAGTCCGCCTCGGCCAGCCCGAGGCGCGGGCTCCAGTTGCGCCAGTCGGTCTCGGGGCTGTCGATGTGCTTCTCCTCCAGCCAACGATGGCGCGTGAACACCCGCGGGTCGGCGCGCTCGGACGGCGCGACCAGCGCGGGGCTGCACACCGGCACCACCGTCTCGGTCATGAGCGGGATGTCGCCCGGCTCCGCGTTGTGCGGCCCCATGGCGCGCACGTGCAGAAAGGCCAGGTCGATGTCCTGGCTCTTCCAGGCCGGATCCTGGCTGGCATGCAGGTAGACCTGGATGTCGATGTCGGGATGCAGTTCGATGAACCGGCCGATGCGCGGCGCCAGCCACAGGGCGGCCAGCGAAGGGTTGGCGGAGACGTTCAGGGTATAGCGCCGCTTGCCGCGGGCCGTTGCCCGCACATTGCGGCAGGCGGTTTCCAGCAGGGTCAAGGCCTGTTGCACCGACGCCAGCAGATCGGCGCCCGCGCCGGTGGGCTCCGCGCGGCGCGCCGTGCCTCCGCGGCGCAGCAGCGTGGCGCCCAGGTCGGCCTCCAGCGCCCGCAACTGGTGGCTGACGGCGCTCTTGGTAACGTTGAGTTCGGCGGCGGCGCGGCTCAGGCTGCCCAGGCGGGCCACGGCCTCGAAGGCGCGCAGCGCGGCGAGCGGCGGAGTACGGTTGGGAAGGTCGGCCATGGGTTGAGTTTATCTCAACCCCCGATTGAAAAACTATCGCTTTCGCCTGCGCTCCGGATCGGGGACCATGCAAGCTCTGGAAGGAGATTGCAATGTATTTCGATTCACGGCTTTGGCGGCTGACCGAGGGCCTTCGCGCCGGCATGGCGGGCGGTATTTTCCTGGGGCTGCTGGCGCTGGCGGCCGGCATCGCGCGCTATGTGTTCCTGGGGCAGTTGCTGGCCCGGGTCTTCGAGGGCGCGCCGTGGCAGGACTGGCTGACGCCGGCGCTGTGCGCGGCGGCCATGGTGCTGCTGCGGGCGGGCTTCGACCACTGGCGCACCGTGCAGGCCAACCGCTGCTCGGCCGAGGTGCAGCAGGCGCTGCGCGGCCGGCTCTATGACCGCATCGTCAGCCTGGGGCCGGCCTGGTTCGCCAACCAGCGCACGGGCGGCGTGATGCTGACGGTGGTGGACGGCGTCGAGCAATTGCAGACTTTCTTCGGCCAATACCTGCCCCAGGTCGCCATCGCGGCGGCGGCGCCCTTCGCCAT
>Ga0182739_1003649_pt1 | contig 13281 bp, 4 predicted proteins | sample eDN5th30CBELigBY_FD_128873 | JGI IMG/M metagenome (GOLD analysis project Ga0182739, IMG submission 128873) | Enriched backyard soil microbial communities from Emeryville, California, USA - eDNA 5th pass 30_C BE-Lig BY (version 2) (version 2) | ecosystem: Environmental > Terrestrial > Soil >... | reverse complement strand
GTCTGCCCGTCGACGAGCGTGAAGCTGGTCGTGTACAGGCTCTGGCCCTGCCAGGTGCAGCTCAGCTCCACGGTGAACGGCCCGGTGCCGAAGTCGGCGCCACCGGATCCGGTGACGGTCTTCGACACGGCCACCTGCCCGGCGAGGTAGGTGTTGCGCACGGTGACGGCGTAGCCCGGGTCGGTGCCGAGCGCGACGGTGTAGGCCTGGCCCTGCAGCACCGTGGTCGCCGGCCCGCCGGGGATCGACATCTCGATCAGGTCGGCGTGGAAGCTGTCGGTCTCGGTCACCTGGCAGGTGGCGCTGACCGGCAGGTCGACGATGGTGCGCGACTGGTTCGCGCTCAGGGTGAACGCGGCGTCGGAGGGGTCGAGCACGACGGGCACGATCCCGGTTCCGGTGTTCGCGGAGCACGACAGGGTGAAGTCGAACGGGCCGAACGAGCCCGTGTCGGCATCCGTCGTGACCACCTTGCTGATCTTCAGGCGGGTCGTGCCGTAGGTGTTGGTCACCGTCGCGGTCTGGCCGGCCGGGATGGCGGCGGCCGTGCCGCCGGCCGTGCCGATGGTGACGCGCGCGGCGTCACCGCCCGGGGCCGCCGGGTCGTAGTCGACCGCCGATGCACCGGTGGTGGTCTCGGCGATGTCGCAGACCGACCCGACCGGGATGCCGTCGAGGCGGGCGGCATACGGCGTCCCGTTGCTCATCGCGAGGGTGAGCGCACCGGATGCCGGGAGCACCACGTTCACGCCGGCCACCGTGCAGGTCACGCTCGCCGCGAGCGACGTCGGAGACCACGGCGCACCGTCGCCGATCTTCACCTTCTGCACCTGCAGCGGGCCGCTGGCCAGCTGGACGCCGGCCCGGACGGGCTCGACCCGGCGGTCGGTGTAGCTCGGGCCGAAGGTGGCGAAGACGCCGAACGTGTTCCAGGCGCGCTGGTTCGTCACGGGAGCGGTCACCGGGGCACGGTTGTCGCTCGCCGAGGTCGTCGGGGTGTTCACGGTCTTGTAGGTGACCGCGACCGTCGCGGCCGGCGGCAGCGAGCCGGGCGATGCGGTGACCCCGGCGAAGCTGAACTGGAACCGCAGAGCGGTGATGTTGCCGTAGCTGCCGGTCGGGTATGTGGCGCCGTCGAGCCAGCTGGCCGTTGTGCAGGTCGAGTTCGAGGCGTAGCTCGGGCACGGGTTCGCCGAGGTGGTGACCTGCCAGCCCGAGAGCGTGGTGCCCGCCGCCAGCCCGAGCGCGCTCAGCGTCACGTCACCGGCGAAGACCGGACGGAACGTCGAACCGCGAGCCGCGCCGGTGCCGAGGTAGACATCCCCCGGCTTGGGCAGCACGTCGACGACGGTCGCGGTCAGCGCGGGCACGTTGCCGCCGTTGGTGTACTGCACCTTCCAGAGGTCGGTGCCGCCGACGACGGTGTTCGCCGCACACGGGTTGCGGTAGAAGCCCTGGGCGTCGGCCACGCACGGAGTCGTGGCGTCGTTGACGTTGACGGCGCCGCTGGTCGAGACGCCCGCGGCGTCGACATCGCCCTTGACCCCCTTGAACGAGCTGATCGCCGAGGCGGAGACCGCCTGAACACGGCTCGTCGTGGAGCAGTACTTCGCGCCGCCCGGCTGGCTGACGCCCTCGCCGTTCGCGGAGGCGTTCGTGCAGCCGCTCAGGGTGCGGTCGCTGGTGAAGGTCATGCGGTTGACGGCATCGCCGTAGGTGGACTGCAGACCGGGGGCCACCTGAAGCGGCACCACGATCGTGTAGGTCTCCCCGGGCGCCAGGCGCGAGCCGGACGGCCAGCTGAACGTGATCCGCCGGGTGGTGTCGTCGTAGGCGACGCCCACCCCGGTGACCGGCAGGATGCCGCCCGCCGTCGTGGAGTAGGTGACCTCGCTGGTCGGGTCGAACAGCAGCGGTCCGCCCGCGGCGAGGCCGGCGTCGATGGGCAGCTGGTCGATGACGACCGGGTTGTCGAGATAACCCGTTCCGGTGTTCTTGACCAGCAGACGGAACTCGAGGGTCTCACCCGCGGGGCTGGTGGCGACCGAGCGGCGCTTCTCGACATCCACCCTGAAGGTGCCGGGATCGAGCGCGAGCGAGCGGGTCGCGGTGGCCGAGTCGCTGCCGAGCACCGGGTGCTCGACGGTCGCGGTGGCCGTGTTCGACACCGATCCGGGGAACGGGATCGCCGCCCCGGTTCCGCGGTCGGCGCTGCGCAGGCGCACCGCGAACAGGATGTCGGTGGACCAGCCCGCAGCCGGGGCGGTGACCGAGAACAGGCCGCCGTCGGCGCGGGTGAACACCACGCGCAAACCGGTGACCTGCGACAGCGTCACGGCGGGCAGGGCGGGGGCAGAAGAGACGGTGGCGCCCGAGGTCCAGGAGCTTCCGCCGTTCAGCTGCACGTCGACCCGCACGCGGTCGGCGCCGAGCGGCATGCCGACGCTGGTGAGCGAGCGCAGCTCGAACGCGTCCCAGAACGCCGGGTCGACATCGCTCACCACGACCTGCGTGGCGGATGCGGTGGCCGCGCCCTGATCGGCGTGCAGCGTCGTGGTGATCTCGGTTCCGCGCGAGGCCTCGAGGATGCTCGCGGTGGAGAAGCTCTTGGTGACGGCCACGTCGATCTGCGCGTCGGTCAGCGCGACGCTGGCGCTGGTCGAGCCGTAGGCGGCGGTGTCGTCGAGCACGCCGTCCCAGTCCTGCGCGAACGCCGAGTTCAGGACCGAGCGGGCGCCCGAGATGAGTGCGTCGTCGCTGCGCTGGAACTTGCGCAGCCGCGTGTCGAGCACGATGGTCGCTCCGCCACCGCTGACGATGGTGCCGCCCTCGGTGGTCGAGGTGCTGGCGAACACCGCGCTGACGCCGACGACGTCGGCCAGATACGCCTTGTCGGTCAGTTTCGGCGAGCTGAGGGCGACGGTCTCGTTGCTGCCGTCCTCTTTCCAGAACGTGATCGAGGAGTTGCCCGCCGAGATCCCGGACCCGCTGGTCAGGGTGTAGGCCACCTTCTCGATGGTGAAGTACTCGAACGGGCTGGTCGCGGCATCCCAGGTCTTGCCGGCGTACGGGTTGACCGTCCAGCCGCCGGTGCCGGGAACGCTGAGGTGGGCGCAGCTGCTCACCGCCGTCGTGCTGCACGGCATCTGGTCGGTCATGCGCAGGTACCAGGCGCGGGCGGTGGATGCGTTGGTGCCGGTCATCGAGAACTTCACGACCGGGTAGGCGGTCGGGTTGGTGTCATTCAGGCTCGGGATCGCGATCGGCCCGGTGAGCGCCGCGCCCGCGGAGTTCTGGGCGACGTGGGTCAGGTTGACGCCCGGCGGACGGTCGAAGATCAGGATGGTGTCGGAGGCCGACGCGCTGTGGGCGCCCATCGTCACCTTGGCGTCGTTCGAGACCACGCCGGGGTCGACGGCGTTGTAGACGCGCGTCCCGGTGGTCCACGGGAACGTGGGATCGGCCATCGCGGAGGCGTCGCGCACCTTGTTGCGCAGCACGAAGGTGAGGTCGAGGCGGCGCGAGCTCGGGCTGCTCGCCACCCCCGAGCCCACCGGCGGGGTCAGCGGGTCGGTGCTCGCGGCGCGGCCGGCGGCCCACTCGGCGAAGGTGATGCGCACGCCGAGGGTGTTCGCCTGCTGCGCCGTCGTCAGCGTGTAGGCGTTCAGCTTGCCCTGGCAGTTGGATGCCGTGGCACAGACCGTGGACTTGATCGAGGCCCAGCCGCCCGCGGCGGTGTAGAGCTCGATGTCGGCGACCTGGTCGAAGGCGATCAGCGGGTCGGTGCTGGTGGTGATGGCGTCGATCCGCTGAAGGTTGAACGCCTGGAAGACGGTCTGCGACACCGGAAGGGTCGGGTCGGCGGGGTCACTGACGGCGACGCTGCTGTAGCCGTCGATCTCGGTTCCCCAGCGGATCCGCGCCACCTTGGTCTGACCGGACTGCGAGTCGACGGTCGCGGTGGTCCAGGCCTTGTCGAACAGCTGCCCGCCGCTGCCGGCCGGGCGCCAGACGACACCGCCGGCGGAGCTCGCCCCGCCGCTGCCGGAGACGGCGCCGCCGCCCGGCAGGTTCACATCTCCGACGGCCTTCACCGTGGCGGCGTTGGTGTAGCTGGGCGTGCTGCCCGAGGTCGCCGTCGGCGTCGCCGTTCCGCGCAGGGTCGCGCGGGACTGGAAGGCCAGGTTGCCGACCAGGGTCGAGGACTGGGCGAAGCCGGACGCCTTGGTGTGCACGAAGCGTACCCCGACGATGTTCGGCGCTTCCGCGGTCGGGAACACGCCCTGGTAGGTCGTGGCCGAGGCCCCCGCGGTGACACCGCCGAGGTCGGTCCAGGTCGTGCCGTCGAGCGTGTACTGCACGAGCAGGGTGGAACCGGCGAGCACCTGCGTCGGGGCGACCCCGACGAGGTTGAACGCGCTCCAGTAGTCGGCGGGCCCGCCGGTGACCCCATCGGAGATGGTCACCGTGGTGGGCGTCACGAACCCGGAGTCGGAGGAGGTGGTGGCCCGCAGCTGCACGATCGAGCGACCGCCGGCCGGCGCGGGGGCGCTCGCGCTCGGCGTGACCGACTTGGTCATGCTGATGCCGATCTGCGGGTACAGCACGGTGAGCGTCGCGCTGGCCGTCGCCGGCGTCGCGGTGCCGGCGTCGTTCACGCCGTCGACGCGGATGGTGTTGGTGAAGGTGCCGCTGCCCGGGCTGGCGGGCACGGCATCCGCCGCGAGCGCCACCGTGAAGGGGACGGCCGCAGTCGCGTTCGCCGCGATCGAGCCGGCGTACTGCACCGAGAACCCGGTGATGCCCTGGCCGCCGACGAGCGTCGGGGTGGCCGGCAGCGGATCGGTCGACGAGATCACGACCGGCGCGGGCGCCGCACCGCTGTCGACGAACCAGGTGACGGTGGCGCTGGTCGCCCCGGTCGGCCACGCCGCCCCGGTGGCCGAGAAGCCGCCGAAGGTGACCTTGGATCCGAGCAGGGCGCTCGAGGTCGGCTGGGTGATCGTCATCGACGCCAGGGGGCCGTTGGAGGTGTTGCGTCCGGTCAGCGTGGCGCGGCTGCTGGTGCCCGCCGCGACCCGGGTTCCGGTGAAGGTCGTGGTGGCGCTCACCGAGGAGGTGAGGGCGCCGATGCCGTAGGTCGCGCTGGTGGTGACGCTCTTCGCCGGCTGGGTCGGGACGGTGACGGTTCCGGTGACGTTCGCGGTCACCGTGGCACCGCTGATCAGCGATGTGCCCGCCGTCCGGGTGGTGGCGCGCTGTCCGAGCTGCACGACGACGGAGCCGGCGGCCCCGTTCGAGGTGAGGGTGCTGCCGGTCGACGAGGTGAAGGTGATCCGCAGACCCCGCACGTCAGACATCGTGACCGAGCCGTCCAGGGCGGCTGTGGTGCCGACCGGGCCCGTCACCCAGGCGCCTGCGACATACGCGTCGACCTGGATGCGGTCAGCGCCCGCCGGGAACACGACGGCCCCGAAACCGGTCAGGTTGGTGTACTCGAACAGGCTGCTCGCGGCGGTCGGGTCGGTCGGGGCGAGTAGGCGCAGGCTGGTGGCGGCGGCGTTCGAGGTGTTGCGGGTGGTGAGGGTCAGGGTCGACGGTTCACCGACCTTGAACTGCGCGCTGGTCGGGCTCCAGGTGGCACCCGCGGTGGTGTTGACCGAGTACGGCACGGTGACCTTGGCGTCGGCGCTCGCGCTGACCTCGGCGGCAGTCGTCGCCGACACCCGGGCGGTGTTGGTGACGGTGACGCCGTTCGGGAGCCAGTCCGCGGGCAGGTTCGACGGGACCGTGAGCGAGACCTGCACCGAGTAGCCGGTACCGGCCGGGATGCCGGGGCCGCCCGGGGTCGCCTTCGTGAAGTCGACGGTGAGGGTGCGGTTGTTGACGCCGCCCCAGCTGAACGTCGACGACCCTCCGGAGACCGCGGGGGTGGTCTGCAGGGTGAGCGCGTCCCACTCCGGCGGGAGGGTGTCGACCAGCCGGGCTCCGACGCAGTTGTCGGTCGAGCAGTCGACGGCGATCGTGTAGACGAGCGTGTCGTTGGGCACCAGGGCGGCCTTGTTTACCGTCTTGGTGATCTGCAGCACGGCGGTGTAGTCGTCGGCGAAGGCGGGTGCGCTCGCGAACAGCCCGCCGAGCAGCCCGAGGAGGGCGGCGGCGGCCGCTGCGATGCGTCCGGTTCTCCGGGAGCGCGCAGAAGTAAGCATTTTCGGGTTCTCCACGTCGGACCCGAAGCGGAGCACCCCTACGAGCTCCGACGGGTTCTTCGGGTCCCCATCGATGTCAAAGCTATTGACATCGGGGGCGCTCGGCACGCCCCAGGTCGGGCGTGACACGAAAGGGGGTGAGGCTTGTCCCCCGGTTTTCGCGGGCGTCAGCCCAGGACGCCCACCGAGGCGAGAGCGGCCCGCAGCAATGTACCCCGGCCCCCCTCCATCTCGGCGTGGACGGCCGGCGACGAGGCCTCTGCGGGGGTCATCCAGGTGAGTTCGAGGGCGTCCTGCCGGGGCTCGAGCGTGCCGGTCACCGGCACCACGTACGCCAGCGACACGGCGTGCTGCCGCTCGTCGACATAGGCGCTGAGCCCGGGGATCGGGAAGTACTCGGCGACCGAGAACGGCACCGGGCTCGCCGGCAGCAGCGGGAACGCCATCGGCCCGAGGTCTTTCTCGAGGTGACGGAACAGCGCATCGCGCAGGGTCTCGCCGAACATCACCCGGCCCGACACCAGGGTGCGGGTGATCGAGCCCTGGGCGTTCGCCCGCAGCAGCACCCCGACGCTGGTGACCACCCCGAGGCCGTCGACCCGCACCGGCACCGCTTCGACGTAGAGCAGCGGGATGCGGCGGCGCACGTCCTGGAGCTCGTGATCGCTGAGCCAGGCGGAGTTCGGCTCGTCGGGAACGGGGTCGGGGGTTCCCACGGAGCTCATGCTCCATTGTGTCCCGATTCAGCGCCCGGCGGGTCGCACACGACATCATGGAGCCATGGCGAGAGCGATCACCCTGACCGGAGTGGGCCTCGGGGCCCTGGAACTGCGCGAGGTGCCGGATGCGGTGGCCGGCCCCGGCGAACTGGTGGTCGCCGTCGAGGCGGCGAGCATCAACCCGGTCGACCGCGGCGCCGTCGACCCCGGGTACGGCGAGAAGATGCCCGGCGACCCGCCCTGGGTGCTCGGCTGGGATGCCGCCGGGCGGGTCACCGCGGTGGGCGACGGGGTCGAGCCCGAGCTCGTCGGACGGCGCGTGCTCGTCTTCTCGCAGTGGTTCAAGGGCGGTCCGGGGCTGCAGCGCTCCGACGTCGCCGTGGCACGCGATGCGATCGCCGTGGTCGGCGACGCCATCCCCTCCCCCGAGCTCAGCACCTTCGGTCTGAACGGCCTGACCGCCCTGCAGGCTCTCGACGCGATGGAACTGACGGCGGGCCGGTCGGTGCTGATCCTCGGCGCATCGGGTGGCGTCGGCGGGCTGGCCGCCGAGCTGGCGGAGCATCGGGGACTGACGGTGCTGCGCGGCGGGCGCGCCACGCCGCCGTCCGACTTCGCCGGAATGGAGCTGGACGGGGTGCTCAACACCGCGCCCTCCGACCCGACGAGCTACCTGGTGGCGGTGCGCGATGGCGGGGTCGCGGTCTCGGTGACGACGCCCGCGGAGGGCGAGCGCGGCATCCGGTCGTCCCGGGTGGGGGTGAAACTCGACCGGGCGGGTCTCGAGACCGTCGCCCGGCTCGCCGAAGAGGGCGTGCTCACCACCGACGTCGGGCTGAGCCTGCCGGCCATCCAGGCGGCCGAGGCGTACCGGGCCGAGGTCTCGGGGCGCACGGTGGTGACGTTCTGATGGTGCAGCTCGATCCCGATGCCGTGCTCTGGTCGGCGCCCGCCGCCGAGCGCGACGGGCGTCCCCTGCTGGTCACCATGCACGGCCGGGGCAGCGACGAGCAGGACCTGTTCGCTCTCGCGCCCGCGCTTCCGCCGCAGTATGTCGTCGCTGCGGTCCGGGCACCCCTCGCCGAAGGGGCCGGCTGGTCGTGGTGGCAGACCGTCACGTCCGGCGATCCGGAACCCGAGCGGGTCGATGCCGCAGCCGCGGCGGTGCTCACCTGGCTCGACGCGCTGCCATTCGCGCCGTCGCTGATCGGCACCCTCGGCTTCTCGCAGGGCGGGGCGATGGCGACCCACCTGCTGCGGCGGGAACCGGGGCGCTTCGCGTTCGCGGTGAACCTGGCCGGGTTCGCCGTCCGCGGCGAGCAGCCCGGGGATGCGATGCTCGCCCTCAGCCGGCCGCCGGTGTTCTGGGGGCGCGGAGCGGCCGATCCGCTGTTCAGCGCCCAGATCGTCGCGCGCACCGAGCCCTGGCTCGCGGCGCACACCGCCGCCGAGACGCACGTGTACCCGGGGCTCGGGCATTCGATCTCGCGCGAAGAGCTCGACGACGTGGCCGCCTTCCTGACGTCGCTGGTCGAGTAGCCGCGCAGCGTCCCCGCTGGTCGAGTAGCCGCGCAGCGTCCCCGCTGGTCGAGTAGCCGCGCAGCGGCGTGTCGAGACCCCCCTCCCCCTCCCCCAGCGCCTGACGGTGGACCAGGGGAGGATGGACAGATGGACCCCGCGCTCGAGCGCTTCTCCCTGGCGACCCGTGAGTGGTTCGCCGGAGCGTTCCCCGCGCCCACGCCGGCTCAGGCGGGAGCGTGGGAGGCGATCTCGTCGGGACGTCACGCGCTCGTGGTCGCCCCCACCGGATCCGGCAAGACGCTGTCGGCGTTCCTCTGGTCGCTCGACCGCCTCGCGACCGAGCCGCGCACCGCGAAGCGCACCCGGGTGCTCTACATCTCGCCGCTGAAGGCGCTCGGCGTCGACGTGGAACGCAACCTGCGCTCGCCGCTGGTGGGAATCACCCAGACCGGAAAGCGCCTCGGGGTCGAGGTTCCGGCCATCTCGGTCGGTGTCCGTTCGGGCGACACCACGAGCGCCGATCGCCGGCTGCTGCAGCGCGACCCGCCCGACATCCTCATCACCACGCCCGAGTCGCTGTACCTCATGCTCACCAGTTCGGCGCGCGAGACCCTCGCCGGGGTCGAGACGGTGATCGTCGACGAGATCCACGCGGTCGCCGCCACCAAGCGCGGGGCGCATCTGGCGGTCTCGCTCGAGCGGCTCGACGCGATGCTCGATGCTCCGGCGCAGCGCATCGGGCTGTCGGCGACGGTGCGGCCGATCGATGAGATCGGGCGCTTCCTCGGCGGGCAGGCCCCGGTCACCATCGTCCAGCCGCCCGCGGCCAAGACGTTCGACCTGCGGGTCGTGGTGCCGGTCGAGGACATGACCGAGCTCGGCGCGCGGGCCACCGCCGAGCAGCTCGACGACGACGAGGGGGCCCTGCAGAGCGCCGGATCGATCTGGCCGCACGTCGACCGCGCCATCGTCGACACCGTGCTGCAGCACCGTTCGACGATCGTGTTCGCCAACTCGCGCCGGCTCGCGGAACGCCTGACGGCGGCGATGAACGAGCTGTATGCCGAGTCCCTCGTGCCCGCGGGTCCCGACACGGCGCCCGTGGCGCCCGTGCTGGCCCGCGCGCACCACGGCTCGGTGTCGAAAGAGCAGCGGGCGCAGATCGAAGACGACCTGAAGTCGGGCCGGCTGCGCTGTGTGGTGGCCACGTCATCCCTCGAGCTGGGCATCGACATGGGGGCTGTCGACCTGGTGATCCAGGTCGAGTCGCCGCCGTCGGTCGCGTCGGGCCTTCAGCGGGTGGGCCGTGCCGGGCATCAGGTCGGCGAGATCAGCAAGGGGGTGCTGTTCCCGAAGCACCGGGCCGACCTGCTGCACACCGCGGTCGCGAGCGAGCGGATGCGCACCGGGCTGATCGAAGAGATCGCGGTCCCGCAGAATCCGCTCGACATCCTCGCCCAGCAGACCGTCGCCGCCGTCGCACTCGACACGCTCGAGGTCGAGGACTGGTGGCAGACCGTGCGCCGGTCGGCCCCGTTCGCCACCCTGCCGCGCTCGGCGTTCGAGGCGACGCTCGATCTGCTCGCGGGGCGCTACCCGAGCGACGAGTTCGCCGAGCTGCGGCCCCGCATCATCTGGGATCGCGTGGCCGGCACCATCGCGGGCCGCCCCGGCGCGCAGCGGCTGGCCGTCACCTCCGGAGGCACGATCCCCGACCGCGGCATGTTCGGGGTGTTCATCGTCGGCGCGTCCGACCCTTCGACAGGCGCAGGACAGCGCGGCGCTCCTCGGCGCGTGGGCGAGCTGGATGAAGAGATGGTCTACGAGTCGCGCGTCGGCGACGTCTTCGCACTCGGCGCGACGTCGTGGCGCATCGAGGAGATCACCTCGGATCGCGTGCTCGTCAGCCCCGCGTTCGGGCAGCCGGGGCGGGTCCCGTTCTGGAAGGGCGACGGGCTCGGCCGCCCGGCCGAGCTCGGCAAGGCGATCGGGGCGTTCGCGGGCGAGGTGGCGGGGGTGGGCCTCGGTACACGGCCTGCGGCGGCACTCGACCAGCGGCTCGTCGACGCCGGGCTCGACACCTGGGCGGTCGAGAACCTGAAGCGGTTCGTGCTGGAGCAGAAGCAGCACACCGGCACGGTGCCGACGGATACGACCCTGCTGGTGGAACGCTTCCGCGACGAGCTCGGCGACTGGCGGCTCGTGCTGCATTCGCCCTACGGCACGCCGGTGCATGCGCCGTGGGCGCTGGCGATCTCGGCCCGCATCCGCGAACGGCTCGGCGTCGACGGGTCGGCGATGGCCGCAGACGACGGCATCGTCGTGCGACTGCCCGAGACCGACGCCGAGCCGCCCGGAGCCGAACTGTTCCTCTTCGAGAAGGACGAGCTCGAAGAGCTGGTGACGCTCGAGGTCGGCGGCTCGGCGCTGTTCGCGTCCCGGTTCCGGGAATCAGCGGCCCGCGCCCTGCTGCTGCCGCGGTACAACCCCGGCCGCCGCTCGCCGCTGTGGCAGCAGCGGCAGCGCAGCGCACAGCTGCTCGAGGTCGCGCGCAAGTATCCGAGCTTCCCGATCATCCTCGAGACGGTGCGCGAGGTACTGCAGGACGTCTACGACCTGCCCGCCCTCGCCGAGCTGACCTCCGATATCGCCGCCCGGCGGGTCCGGTTGGTCGAGGTTGAGACCGATTCGCCATCGCCCTTCGCGCGCTCGCTGCTGTTCGGGTACGTCGCCGCGTTCATGTACGAGGGCGATTCTCCGCTGGCCGAGCGCCGTGCGGCGGCGCTCTCGCTCGACCCGACCCTGCTGGCCGAGCTGCTCGGCCGCGCCGAACTGCGCGAACTGCTCGACCCGAAGGTCATCGCGCAGACCGAACTCGAGTTGCAACGCCTCGATCCCGACCGCAAGGCCAAGGGGGATGAGGGCCTCATCGACCTGCTGCGCGTGCTCGGCCCGCTCAGCACGGAGGAACTGGAACTGAGGTGGTCGAGCGACCCCAGCCGGTCGAGTAGCCCGAAGGGCGACCCCAGCCGGTCGAGTAGCCCGAAGGGCGTGTCGAGACCCGACCCCGACACCTCCGCCCACGCGATCCTCGAAGACTTCGCCCGCGCCAACCGGGTCCTCCGTGCCACCATCGCCGGCGAGACCCGCTGGGCGATCATCGAAGACGCGTCGCGCCTGCGTGACGCCCTCGGCGTTCCGCTGCCGCACGGCATCCCGAACGCCTTTCTCGACCCGGTCGCCGACCCGGTCGGCGATCTGGTGAGCCGATACGTGCGCACGCATGGGCCGTTCACGGCTGCGGATGCGGCGGCCCGTCTCGGCCTCGGCGTCGCGATCGTGACCGATGCCTTGCGCCGGCTCGCCACCGACCGCCGCGTCGTGGAGGGCGAGTTCCGTCCCGGCGCGACGGGGTCGGAGTGGGTCGACGCCGAGGTGCTGCGGAGGCTTCGGTCCCGCTCGCTGGCGGCGCTGCGGTCCGAGGTCGAGCCCGTGCCCCAGCCGGCGCTCGGCCGGTTCCTGCCCGAGTGGCAGCACCTGACCCGGCCCCTGCGCGGAGTCGACGGCGTCGTCACGGTGCTCGATCAGCTCGGCGGTGTGGCCCTCCCGGCCTCCACCTGGGAATCGCTCGTCCTGCCGAGCCGCATCCGCGACTACAGCCCCGCGATGCTCGACGAGCTCACCACCACCGGCGAGGTGCTGTGGTCGGGGCGCGGTGAGCTGAGCGGAGGCGACGGCTGGCTCGCCCTGCATCTGGCCGACACCGCGCCGCTGACCCTCACCGAGCCGAACCTGGTCGATCAGGGCGAACTGCACGGCCGCGTCGTCGATGCTCTCGCAGGCGGGGGCGCCTTCTTCTTCCGGCAGCTGGCGACGACGCTCGCGGTCACGGAACCGGTCGACGACAAAGACCTGGCGACCGCGCTCTGGGATCTGGCCTGGGCGGGCCTGGTCACGAACGACACCCTGGTCCCTCTGCGCGCGCGACTGGGGGCGACCACGACGCGACCTCGGCCGACTCCGCCGAGCCGTGCGCTGCGAGGGCGCGGACGTGCGGCGATGGCCCGGTCGGTCGCAGCGAGCCTCGCGGCGACGGCGCCGCCGACGGTCGCCGGGCGATGGAGCCTGCTGCCGGCGCCCGAGGCGAGCTCGACGATCCGGGCCACCGCGATGGCCGAGCAGCTGCTCGAGCGGCACGGTGTCGTCACCCGCGGGGCCGTCATGTCGGAGGGGATCGCGGGCGGGTTCGCCACCGCGTACAAGGTGCTGAGCGGGCTGGAGGAGACCGGGCGCACCCGTCGCGGCTACTTCATCGAGGGGCTCGGAGCGGCGCAGTTCGCCACCCCGGCGACGGTCGACCGGCTGCGCGCCGTTGCGGCGGATTCCGAGACCGCTGCCGACGCCGCCGAACGCCGCATCACCGCGCTCACCCTGTCGGCGACCGACCCCGCCAACCCGTTCGGCGCCGCGCTCGCCTGGCCCTCGGATGCGCAGGAGCGGCACGGCGGGCACCGTCCCGGTCGCAAGGCGGGTGCCCTCGTCGTGCTCATCGACGGAGGGCTCGGCCTGTTCGTGGAACGCGGCGGCAAGACCGTGCTCGACTTCCTCGGCGACGACGCCGAACGCGCCGCGGCCGCCGAGTCGCTGGCGGCGACCGTCCGGGCGACGAGGGGGCGCCTGCGCGTGGAGAAGGTCGATGGAGCCTTCGCGATCGGCACCCCGCTCGGCGATGCCCTCGTCGCGGCGGGGTTCGCCGCAACGCCCCAGGGTCTGCGGTTGCGGGGTTGACCGTGGGTGCCGCCTCCGTTGTGCAGGAGTTCGCCGTTGTGCAG
>Ga0182739_1003648_pt1 | contig 13282 bp, 20 predicted proteins | sample eDN5th30CBELigBY_FD_128873 | JGI IMG/M metagenome (GOLD analysis project Ga0182739, IMG submission 128873) | Enriched backyard soil microbial communities from Emeryville, California, USA - eDNA 5th pass 30_C BE-Lig BY (version 2) (version 2) | ecosystem: Environmental > Terrestrial > Soil >... | reverse complement strand
ATAGGAATTAACAAAAGAAGAGGAAGATAGAAGAAGGCAACGACAAGGGAGATTCCAAGAAGATTTTTCGAAAAAATTAGACTATAAAGAAGACTTTAGGCCAACTAGGTTTATGCCAGATCTTGGTAATAATTTACATCCTCGTTTTTAAAAAAATTTTAGATACTGTTGCTGAGGAAGGCGATGATCTTGAAACTTTATCAGAGAAATGGAAAGTTGTTGTAAGCATATTAACATATTATATTTTTCTGAAAAATTCAGGGAACTAGCACAGCACTTGAAAAACCTTACTTAAGATTAACAAAAGAGCCTGACCCTTCCATGATTAGACCTGAAACAATTTTAAAGAAATCTCTCAAGATGGTTTTGGATAAATGGAAAAATAAAGAAGCATCTTATCCCTACATTGCCGAACAATTTAGATCCATTAGACAAGTATTTAATTTAATAAAAAAAAATGATTAATTTTAAAGGATTTGACAGTTCAACACATAAAAAATGAGTTTACAATTAAAGTTTACGAAAGCAATGCTAGAATAAGTTTAGAATCTCATGATGTGAAATACTTTAATCAATGTCAAAGTTGGCTTAAAGATCTTTATGCGTCTGGTATTCCTTCAAAAAATAAACCTGTAAAATATTTTCTAGACGAATTGTCTAAAATTATTTAAAAAGGAATTTTTTTCTTATCGCATACTTCACTTGACTCTGGTTGGAATGAAGAATGATTTAAATCAATTACTCCAAGAATTAACCAAGGAAGAACTTTCTCATGATTTTATTAAGTTTGCACTCGAGTAATAATCTTTAAGTAATTTATCCTAACTTTTTAGATTAAGAAGACACATGGAAAACGGAAATATTAAGGCAGTTTTTAACTTATACAAAAATGGAGTTAACTTAACTTCCTATCTGTTGGACATTTTTATTCATAGAGTGAGAATCTGGGCACTCGAGATTATTTGCAAGAGGTATTGTGAATAAAATTTTCATTAAATTAAATAATCTGTAGCTTTGGAGATAAGACTCCTTTAGACTATTTATCTGACTTACTTGCTTTTCATTCAGAAGAAGATTTAAAAGAGTTCATTAAAAAGACAGGTTTTATAAATAGTGTCCTTTTGATAATCTTTATAGATGGTATTCTTACTGAAGAGGAAGATGCTCTCCAAAATAAGCTAAGCTTTAAGATATATCATGATCACCCATGGATGAAAATGAAACTACAAACATTCAAAGCTGCTCATGGTTAATTGAATCATTTCCAAACAGCAGAAGAGGTAGCTTCTTTTATTTTTTTTCCATCTTCGCATTTATTGATAATCACCAATTTACTATTTCTATGTAATAATAATAAGAATTCTGAATTAATATAAATTCATGAATCATAACCCGTTAAAAGTTTCATTTTGCTACTTTAAGTAATGTTATTATTTGGAAATCCTCTTTTGAATCTATAAATGTGAAAAATACAGAGAGAATGAAATTAATTTGTACGTGAAAAGTTTTTGATAAATTAGAAAGATCTTTTTAAAGATCCAGAATCTTGGGAATTAAAAACAATGTCTTGAAGGAATTTTAAAAATTCTTGATATTTTCTTGTAAAAAATTCTTTCCCAAAATTCTTTCCAGCTTTTCAAAAATATTATTATTTTTTTTAAGTGCGGGCAGAGGGTCAAATTCAGTATAAGTCTTGCCTAATAGTATAAAAAAACATTATTTACCTATATGATTTCTTTCAGAAATTATTTGAGAAAATGTGAAATTTCTTTGAATTAATTTCTTTTCTAAAATTTCTCGTATGAGCTCATATGGGATAGATCTTTAAAAATAAAATATTTTGGAGAGAACTTATAGAATCCATTTTTTAAAATCCAACATTTGGTTGATTGAGAAGCTCAAAATCTGACTCAAGGAAAAAAATTAACTCCATACGAAAATTAACTCGTGGAAAGGCTTGGTAAAAAAAGTTTTAATCCTTGTTTTTTTAAAAAAAAAAAAGTTATCCTGCAAAATATTTGCTTAAAATTATGTTTATTTCCTAGTTGAGATAATTTTTCAACTCTTAATATTTTTGTCCTTCACAAAGATTCTTTTATATTATGATGATTTTTTTTGGAGTATAATTCAAAATTTTTGGAACAGAAAAAAATTAAAAGTATTAAGAAAAAATACTCTTATTTTTCTGGTGGTGATTTCCTACCTTTGGCTGTATTTTCATATAATGTATATTGATAGATAATATGCTTTGCCCTGCAAGTAGGAGGAGCCTAAATATCATCTTCTAAAAAATAATTAAAAATAGAACAAGGAAAAGTCATTCTATTTGTTTTTTTCAATTTAAAAATAAAATATAATATAAAGATATATATATATTATAGTTGAATAAGAAAGACATTCATACTTTTTTAAAATACAAATTTCGATAAAAACAAGGTTCAATGATAGAAAATTACTTTAACAAAGACTCTAGATTTTTTTAGAGACTAATATTTAACACAAATTATGTAACTTCAGCCCTTTCAAAACTATTTTCATTCCCTCTCCTGCAGAGCTTTAAGAAAGGGAAATCATTGAAGCTTCTCTAGGCTTTTTCAATTTTTAATTTTCAACTTTGTCTTTCTTGAACCCTCTCTCTTCTAAAATTTCTTGAATTTCTTTTTCAGGAACTGTTTTTAAATTTATATTAAAGAAATCTTTTCCAGACTTATCTAAAAAAACAAGTCTTGGTTCTCCACCTATTTAGAATTAGCTTTTCAAAATATAATTATATCTTGTACCCGCCCAATCAGTTTGGATTCCATAGGAAGAGGCATGATTTAATATAAAATCTCTTGCGAATGGAGAGCTATTGAACTTTCATCCTTTTGCTGATCTGAAAATAACTTTAGAAAATCCATCTTCATAATTATTTTTGTCTTCGTTTTTTTTAAGAATTGGAAGGAAACCATGAGTATAACTAACCCCAAGCAATAAGAAGACCAACAAGAAAAACATTAGAGGCCTTTTCATTAAGAAGAAAAGTTTCAAGTAAATTTTTTTTTCTCAAATCACTTAATCTAATACAAGAATAATTTACAAAAAAAAATAATTTCATAAATTTTTGAAATTAAGGCAAGTTAGTTTTTTTCAAACTGTTATTAATTAGTACACATATATCATTTATGATAACTCAAACCAACTGCAACCTCCTTATTAAAATAATCTTATATTTTTTTTTATAAATTCAATATAATAAATCAACTCTGCTTTGATAAGAAATAATATCCAATTCTTTTGCCAATTTAGAATTTTAATGATGTCTGATCTAATATTGACTCAATACCTAAAAAAAATATTATTCACTTAAAACTCATTAATAAATACTTGTTTAGAATAGTTAAGGATATCAAGATTGTCTTGATTATTTTGGAAGTTTTCAAGAACTTTGATCAAATTCACCGTCAATTCGGTTTTCACAAAACCAGCTGCCTTTTCTTTGAATGTCAATCCGACATCTGAAACGCAAGCAAGAGCAGTTCTCATATAATCCTTGAATAAATAAAAAATCAATTTATTTTGAGAGTCTTACAACAGAGGGGTTATATTCTTTAGTGCATGTGCAAGAAAGGAAATTCAACACAATTGGTAAAGTGTCTAAGATAAGATCAGGGTTTGTACTTTCTGTGACAGCATGGAAATAGCAGATATATGAATCAAGCACATTTTCTCTGAGTTGTTCCAAATAGTCAACCATTTCTGCAGATTCCTAAAATAATCAAAATAAAACAAAGAGGATTATTACGCCAGCTGGAGAATGAGAAGCTGCATTCATTGCCATCTCATACATTCTGTTTAAGTCTGCAATATAATTTAGAATGAAGTTTTTAGATCCAAGAGCAATATCTCCAATAGACATAATAATTCTCAATTTCAAGAGCTTATCATAATTTTTTTGCTGTTCAAATTTAATTAAAAGTTTTGAATAATTCAATTACATCCAAAAGATCGATCAAAGTTTTGAAAATTTCTCCAAGGTAATTTGCAGCATCTTCAGGACAAGCTCCTGTAACTTCAACGATAGCATTTAAAGACGCAAGGAAAAGCTCTGGTTGATCATTTTGCTTAAATCCTTCAGCAATAAATGGCCACACTCTTGATGAGATATTTTTAAATGGTTCTCCAATAGCTAAATAAATTCAAAGCCTTTCCTGATACAAAATTAAATACCTGATGCCAAAGCACTGAGAACAAAAATTCCATCAGCAGTGACAGTTTTATAAGCATGGAACATTTGCATAATCAAATCGAAGATTTCCTCTGCAACTGGATCATTAGGATCAAAATGATATTTGTGCAAAAGAGTTTGAAGACATGCCAATAAGCCAGCTTGAATCAATTCTTTTTTCTCTCCGTAGATATTTCCTGTATTTTTAAATTGCTCAACAAGAGCTCTAACGTATTTGCCTTTGATTTCTTCTTTTGAAGTGCAGAGGAGAAGAGTCATAACAGCAAGTAAACTGTAATCTATAATAATGAAGTATTCTTTATCGGTTTCACTGAAAGCATTTTCCAATAATTTGTTTATAATCTCAGTAAAATCAAAATCTATTCATAATCTTAACTACAAGGATTGTTTTTATTTACTTATAATTTGTTTTTTATTTTGTTTCTTCATGATTTCTTCTCCAAGATGATGCCAAAGTTTTGTTATGTGCATAGAAATCTATTTTAAAATTAGCAATTTATCACATATACAAATACTCTAGGATGAGTTCTGATTGCATTGGTTAAGCTTGGAACAACTTCGCTAAATAAGGGTTCTTGGAAATAAGCATCAGGAATGATTTCAGCAGTTCTTTCTAAAGCGATCGAAGCTTCTTCTTGAAGAATTCTGTTGTCAGATTTAACCAAGATGGTTGTGATTGTTGGAATAGCTTGAGTAACCAAAGGAGCTAGAGATTTAAAGCTTGGACCATCTAACATACAGGTATAAGTAATAAGTCCAGCTCTTAATTCAAGACGGTTATTGCTTATAAGATAAGCTATAACATTAGAAATTTATTTGAACAAATAAATACTTCCGACAAATTTAATCGCAAAGTCAAGGAATTTGTCTTTTATTGCTTCTGCAATAGACATTAAACAATTTTTTGTGGAATTAGCAACATTAAGGTCACCATCATCATTATCATTGTATTTACTACTATCAAGAAGATTTTCCAATAATGCTGGAATTAAGACATTTTCAACTTGACCAATAATGCCTAAATTTTGATCTTGAAAAGCGTTATCTCTTCCCTAAACAAACTTTAAAATAAATCTATAGAAATAATATACCCCACTTCCGCTTCTTTCTTTGTCTTCGTTAGCAATAGTTCCCCAGACTTCAATTGTAAGAATGGAAAGTTCTTGATCATTTCCAACAATATATTTTGAGGTGGCATCCCAAATAGCAGTATACATTTCTCCAAGATATTCATAATAAGTTTTCACAAATTCGATAAGACATCTGAAAGCATTAACTTTAACTTTACGGTTGACTGATTCTGTTGCTTGAAGGAGAAGCTTAGCGACTTCTTGTCTAACTTGCTAAAAGATTTCAAGATATGTTGTGACTTTTGAATCTTACCATATTTGAAAAAATATCTTTAACGAAAATTAAACTATCAGCAAGAGCCTTGACAGCGATAAGTTTGATATCATCAGATTCTTCTGCTTGCATTCCGTAGTAGATACCAGCAAGGATTTGATTCACAAGTTCATTGTTCAAAGAAACTTTCTTTATTTTCTAAATTTTATTATTTAGAATGAAAAAGGAAATATTCTTACGAATTCATCACAAATCTTTCCTAAAGTGAGGATTGCTGATTTTTTTATTTCTGGATCAGTATTCTTAGCATTTAATGTGAGAGTAGGAATAAGATCCTGCCATTTATTCAAAGGGAATTCGATAGCACAAATGATTGCAATTAACTAATAAAAATCAAGATTCTTTTAAACTAGAAAATTACATCAGCAGCAACATTTCTTATTGTTTCATTTGGATAAGCTAAAGTACCCAAAATGTTTCTTTTGGTCTTTTCTCTTGTGTCTTCATCAAAATTCATCCATACTTGTTGAGGTCCTTCCTAGAAAAATTAGTAAAAGAACCACGATTTCTTTACTGAGAGATTGAGCAAGGTATATTTAATCAAAATTCCTGCTTTTGGTCTAATGATATCATTAAGATTGTTCTGTAAGAATTCTTGTGAGCATGCTTGAATAAAAAGTCCTGGACTTTGATTTCTTGCTAGGAGAAGCTGGTTTTCCGCCTCGCTTCTGATGGAATTGTTATTTGATTCGGTAGCTTCGATAAGTTGAGCTAGATTCATCGGCAATCTTCCTCACAGTATTTGATTTAAATTTTTAATTTTTGTTTTTAGCACACTTGCAAAATTTGTATTTAACCTTGAGTGGCAAATTCATAATCGTTTAATAAGTCCAAAGCTATAAAAAAGTCTGCTCTTTTTCAATCATTAATGGCGCCATATCATATTGAATGAAACCGCGATATATTGATTTAAAAAAATTTATATTAAATTTCTAAAAGAGAAAAATGTTTTTACTTTACAAAAGGCTTATCCGTTCCTTTCTGGTCCAAATCCAATTAGATTATCTAGACAAATGTTTTGATCTAAAAAATTTTATTTATTATTTTTTAAAGGATCAAAAAAGCTCTATGTCAGAAATCCTCAACCTTAAAAAAAAAATTCTTTTCTGATTCAAATTATGAACCAAACTTGGTTCAAGACACAAAGTAAAGAACAAATATAATAAACCATAAAAAAGAATAAAAAGTATAAACATAGTCAGATAGTTTATTAATGAGGAAACTTTTTATTTTCAGCACTTTTCACTTGAAAAGAATCTAGGTGAAATATGCTTGAACTTTTTTTAATAATAATACAGTTTTTTAACCTTTCATTTGAGAAAAGGTATACTCAAAATATTTATTCAAAATAACTCTAATTAAAGCAAGACTATCATCATTAGCTGCATATACCTTTGAAAACTGACCAGCATTTTCTCCTATTGCTAATTGTTTTGGAATGCAATAAAATGATATATTAGTTAAGTTTTGAGTTAGATCTTTTATTTTTGGTCCAATCTAAAGAGCTTAGTTTTTTAAAATATTGGAAATAATTTACTTCAACAGGTTCAACCTCTACTAATTTTGGCAATAATACTAATGATAATATAGTTCTTGAATGCATAATCTCCTTTTCTAACTCAAGCAAAGTTAATTTATCTGATTGTCGCATAAAAGAATCTCTTAAAACTTGATCCTCAAAATTATAAGGGTCTTGAAGAACTCTTAAAGGGGATTCTACTGAAGGATATTCAATAATATTTTTATTTTTCCTGTCTTGAATAATTTTGCAATATTCCTCACCCTTTGAATAAATATTTGCCATTAAATTGATACTAAGACTAAAGAATTCAAGAAATTGAAAGGAAAAAAAATACTCGAGAAATTCTTCTAAATATTTTATTTTTTCCTCTTTTTCTTCTTCATTTGTTGCTACAGTTTTCCTTTTGTATAGTTTAAAGAGAATAAGAATGTAAGCGCCCAATGCTTCTTTTCCTTGTTTTAAAAGCCCTGGTAATTGATCCATTTCTTTCATGAGCCCTATTGAAATAAAAATCACCGCTTATAATCATTACCATTTTTCCAAAGACAAAATCTCAAATATAATTGTTCATTAAAGTTCTTTGCAAATTGATAAGAAGAATTTAATGTTTCAAGAATGGACTCTAATTGCTAATAAAATATATCTTCTGAGAAAAGTTTATTTTAAATACCTCATTTGTAAGATATTGATCATATGTATCAGCGACATCTTTAATAAGAGCAATCATAAGTAACTGAACTATACATTGGGTCAAGCATTCTTCAGAGGTAATACTCACGCTTTTGCGTTTTTTCTGTTGATAGTTAAAAATAAATATCTTGTAAAATTACTATAGACCCTTCTCCTCTAGCTGTTGGTTTATTTCCTACTTGGAATTCTAACAATTGATAAGGTGTTGTGTTCTTCACAATTTCAGAACAAATATTCACCATCATAAACCACTCTTTTTCTGAAAATTTTGTATGACATTGAGTAATAAATTGTTTTAATGAGTTTATGCTTATTTTTGCAAGATTTCCTTTTGGATTATCAATACAATGCATCAAAATTTTTAGAAAATCCTCTGTAAAGCAGCTAAGTTTATCATAATAAATGTAGTAAACATCTATCATGTTTGAAAAAATTTCTCTGCAAGAATCATTGTAGGAAAGCAACTCTTCTTCATTTCTTGATTGGAAATAAAATTGAATTTCATCAAATAAAGGCTTAATTACACCACTGAGAATAACCTGCCAAAAGTCCATTGTAAATTCGCCTCCATAACTTTTTAGAATTTCAAACAAAATTGTTGTTCCTTCTCTTCTAATTTTCTTTTTAGAATCAGAGCACAATGTAAACAATGAAGTCAAAAGAGTGATCCAATTACCTAAATTATTTAAAATAAATAAAAATGATATTTATTACTTTCTGACATTGGCGATTGAGAAGTTGCTTTAGAGTTTTCATGTTTTGATTCAGATTGAATTTCAATATCTGATTTTGATTCTTCTAGTATTGTGTCATGATCTAAATCAACTGGTTTAGATCCGGTTTCTTGAATCATTTTCACTATCATTTTCTTCAAATAATCCAAAGATTTAATTGCAATTTCTTCACTTTTACACTTTGAAAACTTGATAAGCAGGACAATAAATTCCGAGACTATTTCTTTAAAAGAATCAAAATTCTCTGTCATTATATTTTCAGCAATCTAAATAATTACCTCAACAAAAAAATAAAATTTTACCTGAAAAGAGAATTGAACAATATTTTTCTTGTCAGATTCTGCACCAAGCCCCAGAATATCAAGAATCGATCTAAAATATTATAGGTATTGAAAATAAAAATATTTACTTCCATCCAGATTTGAGTTTATTTCCAACATGTGAAATTATGTAGTTACAACAGCTCAAAATCAATTCTTTAATATCATTATTCTCAACTCTGAGAAATATTGTTCCAAATGGTCTTAAAAATTCTTTCTGAAATTCTAAAGAGGCTAGTTCTTCTTTCTTATCAAAAATTAAGAGAATTATTTTTCAAATTATTTACAATTAAAAACTTGAGAGAAAGTTGTTTAAGAGAATCTACAGCAACAAAAGCAATTTCAGGAGTTGAGTTGATGGCAACTTGACTGATATACTCTCTGGTTGTGTTCCAGATTTGAGACCAAATGAACTTAACTCTATCAAGGTTGAAGTGAGCAACTTCAACTAGTTTTTGCAAACTATAAGTGCTTTGATGCTTGAGTTCTTCACTGAAAAAATTATTTAAACATAGTTGAAATCAAATACTCTGCAGTTTTGCAAATACAAATAATAAAGTCCATAATTTCATCTAATTCAAAAGAACTTGATCTGCTAAAGATACAATTGATAGAATGAATATCAACAATATCTTTTATAATCTCACTTTTGCTTTGTTCAATTTGATCAATTGTTTCATTCTTGAAATTATCAGTGTGATTTTGAGAATAGTTGAGATAATAGTCAATTTTGCTAATGCATTCAAGGACAAACAACCATGACATTCTGAGGAGATTTCCATAATTTGAAGCTAATTGAAGAATTGATTCTAAACATTTAGCATTCTTTTCTTTGATTTCTCTAAACAACATTTGATAAAATTAAGGAGAATAGAGTATTTACCTTAGTGCTGCAAGGTTTGTGAATTTTGCTAAACTCGATACAAAAGTATCTCTTTCTGTATCCATGCTGTGCATTCCAGTTAAAACAATGCAATTAATAAACCCTTCTACACATAATTGAATAATTTTGAGATCTTCAGATTTTTCAAGAAGCACACTAAATACGGCAAGAACAGGACTCCATATAATTTCTTTAAAAAGGGGTCTGATATAATCTGTATTCTTTACTTTGTAATAAAGATCATCTTGTTTTTGCCTAATCAATTCCTGTCCTTTGACTAACATTTTAACAGTTTCAAGTTGAAATTGTTTCTCCTTTCTTTTTATGCTCTGACCTTGAAAGTCTGAAATTATCTTTTTTGCCTCACCCATCGCATGAATACCAAGAGGTGTTTCAAGGATTCTGTTGTAGTAACCAATAAGTTCCTCTTCAGGAAGATTTTCCCCATCATTTATTCCCCTTGCAAGTTTTATAAAAGAGGGCAACTTCATTCTATCTTTCTCCTTAATATTTGCATTATGAGCATCTGTCTGAAGCATAATAAGAAGATATGATAATGTATAGGCTGCATTAGCAGAATTGAAAGATTTTGGATTATCTTTAAAGAATTTACTGGCAAATATTTGAACTATTCTATCAATTTTTTGTCCTTCACCAGGTAATGTGAAATTTTTCAACAGTTTTCTTAATCCATCATCTAATGTTAATTCACCAAAGTCTAATAGATCCATCCATTCTGTCATCACCTAGATAGTTATTCTCCAAATCATGGTTAAAACTACTTTGATATTGAATTCGTGTTCCTCTCCAAAATATTCTCCGATTTTATCTTTTGAAAGACCAGGTGTATTTTTAAAGAATGTTGCAACGCTCTTCGCACTAAATATTTTTAATAAGTTATTATTTAATAAAATATATTACTCTTCAAGATCGATAAAACCAAGTTGAGCTAAATATTTCATTCCATGTTTTATCTTAAAATTGAATTTTTCAATAGCTTTGTGCAACTCTTTTTTTAATTTTCTCTGGTTTTTTATTCTAGGGTTTTGTTAATTTGAGAAATATTAAACTAAAATACTCTCCTTCCTTTTCAAATATACTCACATCTCTACCATTATCTTCTCCTTCCGAACTATCTTTATCGTCAAAGTCTTTTTCATTATCTAAAGAAACAACTTTCTTTGATCCATTTGCTTCTTCAAAACGTTTTTTCTCTGTTCTTTGATGATCTTGGGAAAATTGTACTAAAGACTTCACTAAAGTAACTAGAGATTCTAAAGCCAAAATTTTTAGGAGATGCTCTTGGGGAGGTAAGATTAAGGAACTATATTCAGGACGTAGGAATTTTCCTTGAGCAATTTTGCCTTTAATATTAATTAACAATCTTATTCTCTTTTTACATAATATTTCGACAATTTGTTCGACTAAATTGGTTGAATTCATACTACAATCATAGTTAACATAAAATTCAAGTACAATCTTGGGACCGGATGTTAATTTATTTAATACCTATAATAATAAGCTTAATTAAAATTGAAAATACTTGTAGAGCCAAGTATTTATGATTGTAACTACTATTTCCGCTTTCAAGCATGTGAATCAAAATATTTTCAATAAAAACTCCAACTTCTGCCTTTAAAGTTTCTTTGAAATAAGTCATCTATTACTGTAAAATCATTTATTATCTCTGTTATTACCAAAAATGTGAAAATTTCAATGCTGTATGCAAAAGTCGGTTTATCAACACTAATGGAGTTGCTAAGGATGCTTCCACATAACGATTCTTTAACTATCTGTCTAAACTCCTTTGCTGAGAGAAAAGTTGCTCCAGCATTTCCCATAATTGCAGCAATCAATTCAAGACTAAAAGTCTTATTCTTTAGAGATGATGCGGTTAAATCACTAAATACAGTAAATCAATATTCTAAAATTGTTTACTTTGCTTTGTCTTTTCCTGATAATTTACAAAGATATTCAAAAACTTGAGCTGCGTCCTCAATGTACATTATATTAGAAAGGGCTCCTTGTACTTTAGCTGGTTTATTCAAATTTTCTATTTTTCCATAAGTTGAAAGAACTTAATAAGAAATACCAAGATCTTCTAAATGTTTTAATTTACAGTCAATAGTACAAACTGGAATTCTTGTTTCTTTACAATAAAGATTTGCAGTTCCTCTACAAACAAAACACCATCCAAAAATTCCAGCACTATTTCCCCTTTCATTAGTTAGCTCAACTTTTGTGAGAGCTCTATAATGAGGGTCTGCTGGATCAAAAGAAAATGGAACAGATCTTTGTGGAATATGCTCCAATTCAAACTTATTTTGATCCTTTTTATATTCTCTTTCAAGCTCTTCTCTTTTTTTATGAAAAATGCATACATCATCAACAAGATTTTTTAAAAGAGAATCTAAATATTTATCTAATTTTTCATTTGGTGCTTTTCTTGCAATTGGGCTTCCAATTTCAAAATCAGCATTCATTTGATCAAGAACAGCAGCAAATGTTCCATTCACTTGATGACTAGGAGATAAAGGGAACATTGACCTTTATTATCTTTATATTTACAAAATATAACTTTATACTGATTAGATTGCAAAGAAAAGCGATGAGGAGAAACATCTAGGGAAATCCTTGGAATAGTTGCGCTTGCTTCACTTTGATTTGGATCGAAAGAATTGAATTTAATGAAAGGTTTTTGGGTTGTTTTCGTCACTTTTTTACCACTGCTTCTTTCTTTTCTTATTCTTAATTCATTTTCAAGAATCTAGTTTGCTTAAGATATTTAAACAAGTCTAGGCGGTACATTGTGTTCTTCCATTCTTTGAAATACAATGTTAGTTATTTGAGTAATAGCTGCTTTTATTACTACCTGATTTTCAGGATTTTTTGACGCTAAGAATGAAAATAATGTAAGGATTGTTTATAACAAATTGTAGTACTTGCATATATTGAAAAAAGTGTGTCAATTGTTTCTTGTAAACTGGCGCCGTGAACTTCACATGTCAAACCAGTGACCATTGTCAATAATGTCTGAAAATTTAATGTTTGAAATTAAAAAATTCTATACTCTCACAACAACCATTTGTATATTTTCATTCTTATCAGTTCTACATGTACAAATACATTCAATTATAGTGTCAACTAGTCTTCTTCTTGTTTTTGAATTAGAATTAATCTCTCCATTTTGTCCATCAGAATCAGGCCCATTTGGTCCAATATCACTGCAATTTCCTGTTAAAAAGGAATGAGATACAAGTTTCTAATTTTCATATTGAGAGCAATCTCGAGAAACAAAATCTTACATAAATGGTATTAATACATAATTCGATAAGTTTGGCATCCTTTGATTCAATGCATTCCTTATATACATTAAAATACTTATTTGCATCAAGTTGTTTATCAGTCTTTATTTGTTCTATTCATTATGAATAAATTCATACAATGTTTTTGTTCAACCTGCAAAGGCTACAATAGTTTCTTTTAAAGGTTTTAATTTCT
>Ga0182739_1003647_pt1 | contig 13283 bp, 13 predicted proteins | sample eDN5th30CBELigBY_FD_128873 | JGI IMG/M metagenome (GOLD analysis project Ga0182739, IMG submission 128873) | Enriched backyard soil microbial communities from Emeryville, California, USA - eDNA 5th pass 30_C BE-Lig BY (version 2) (version 2) | ecosystem: Environmental > Terrestrial > Soil >... | reverse complement strand
ATTCTTTAATCCAATGTCTCTTTTTTCGCTTCTTAGAAGCGACTTTTTTTTGCAAAACTTCCGCGATTTTATTTCTTTAATTCGCCATTTATACATAAATAGTACGCTTTTAAAAACAAAAACCAAACAATTATACGGAACTTTCATTTGCACCTTCGTATAATTGTTTGGTTTTATCCACGGCTGGAATACTTAGGTCCCAACGTCCCATCCTCTTAACTTTTAATAAAAGAATTTTGCTTATAGCCTATTCATATGGGATAAATCAGCTGTAGATTTAAGCTGTTTTTTTTCAAAATAATCGTCTTTTGTCATACAATAATAGACACTTGTAATTAACCGATTGTTAAAAAGCTTATAACGGTCCGTTTTCTGAAATTTATAGCGAAAACCACACTTTTCATTTACTCGTTTTGACTTTGTATTAAAGTCAAAATGTCCACACCATATTAAATCCAAATGCAAATGTTCAAAACCATATTTTAAAAGATGATTTACCGCTTCAGGAACAATCCCTCTTCCCCAATATTTTGGATGGAGAGCAAAACCAACTTCTCGTTGCGCTAGATGGGATTGCTTAACATCTGGTGTCCGCTTATGAAAACCAATGCTTCCAATTACTTTGTTTTCCTCTTTCCATACGATGGCATAAGAATTTTTATTTTGTAAAAAATAACGGATCACTTCTTTACTTTCTTGTTCACTTTTATGCGGGGACCAGCCGGCGAAAGGACCAACTTCTTCCCTTTGTGCATACTCATATAAATCTTTATAATCCGATTCCTGCCATCCTCTCAACAGTAGTCTCTCTGTCTCAAACCTGTCCATCAATAAATCACCACCAGTTTATTGTTAAACTTTCTCTCATCGATGTTATCGTAAAGCTAACCTTTCATAAATATCCTGTAACGTACGGCACCCTAACTGTTGCACCCTTTGTAAATATTGACACCATAAAATGGCTGTTAATTTTGCGTCCCCTAATGCATGGTGACGATCAATTACAGGAATATCACTAAACTCACACCATTCCTCTAATGTTAATATCCGTTGTTTAGGTTCAACAATTTTAAATACAAAGGAAGTATCCACAATCCGATGCTTAAACGGTGTTTTAAAGCTTTTCCAGCAAGCAGATTGCATAAAGCTTTTTTCATGGGAAGAATGGTGTGCAACAAGCGTATCATCTTTTATAAATTCAAAAAATTGTACAAGTACATCTGATAAGGGTGGAGCATCAAGTAAATTTTCTGTTTCAATTCCTGTTAAGCGACTTATTTCTCTTGGTATCTCAACATCAGCATTCACTAGTGTATAAAATTGTTCATCGAGGATTTCGCAACCTTCTACCTTTACCGCGCCAATAGAAATAATTTGATCACCTTTATCTGGTAAAAAACCTGTTGTTTCAATGTCAAAAACAACAGCTTTTAAATTACTTAACGGCAATCTGGAAGCAACTTCAACCTTTAAATCCTTTTGAAGCTGTCGCATAAAGGCAATTTGTTGCGAATTACTTCCACTCGAGGTTGCGTGCAATACACTAGAATTAACTTTTCCATATAAATCTCTCATATATTGAAGAAACGATTCTACTCCCATATTAACACCCTTTTTCGATTATCCTGTGTACTTGATGATATAATTTAATACCGTTGCGCATTAATGTTTTTATTTCCTGCCTTTGTTCCTTCGTTAATTGATTAATACTTAGATAGTGAACATCCTCATATGTTTTTGCTTCTCGAAATAAATCAATCCGATATTCTAGAATTCTATTAAAAGAGGATTCATATGGTTTTAGCCATTCATCATATATTTCCATATCCCGCAATGCCTGTATCCGATCAATAGTTGAAGTTCGTTGAATACTTTCCTTAATTGCAAGGAGCCTGATTGAATTCACATAAGGCAAATACATAGTATGCTTTAAATGAATCGATCCTCTGTGACTTCCAGTTCTTTCCACGAAAAACTGACCGAATATTCCAACACCTTTTTTTATACGCATTACATTATTCATAAATCTTTTTAAGAGATTGGGCTGTAATCTACAGTACGCATGGATATAATTTCTTAGTTCTTGGACATATTCATGTTCGCCAAATATTTTTCTACTATCATAAAAAATTTGTAAAAATCTAATAGATTCCCAGTTTTCTTTTTCCATCCAATGTTGCAATTGTTGTTTCCACTCTTCTAAGGATTTGCACCAAACAAAATTACTGCTCATGACATTCCCTTCACAGTAGGGATATCCGATCTCATCTAACGCATCACTTAGAAATTCTCCAAATTTTAAAAAATACTCCTTATAGGACGAATCTTTCACTTCATAGATGATTCCATGATCTTGGTCGCTTAAAATGCCTTGTTCCTTTCTTCCAGCGCTCCCTGTTACAAACCAAACAAACGAACATGGCGGATCTCCAAAAGCCTTCGTATACTCAGCCAGGACAAAATGAAATAACTGTTTAAAAATTTGATCGTGAAAATCATTTAATTCACTATTATTATAAGAATTTAATTGCAAAAATAATTTCTTATCTTTTTTCAGTTCACTTAGTCCAATAGTATTAGAGCACATCCATGCACTTCCTTCGATAATCATTATTAATATCTTCTCTATCTCTATCATATCATTTAATCTTTTCCTATAGACCACTTAAAAAAGATAAAAGCCCCACTTTTCAGCGAGACTCCTATCTTCAATCATTCGATCGCCTATTACTTAAATCCGACTATCGCCATGTATTATAGGCTTTTTGTTTCTTCTTTTGGCAAGAAAGCTTCTGGGTAACCGTATGAACCATGTTCACTAATATCTAAGCCCATGATTTCTTCTTCCTCTGTTACACGTAGACCGCTAACTTTCTTGATAACAAATAGAATGGCATAGCTTATTGCAAAAGCGAATAGTCCACAAGTAAGTACGCCAAGCGCTTGAACACCTAATTGACCAAATCCACCGCCATCAAATAGACCAGCTTTACCTACTCCCGTGTACTCCGCTAACTCTGCTGTAGCAAATAAACCATTGGATAATGTTCCCCAAATCCCTGCTGTTCCATGCACGGATAATGCAAAGATTGGATCATCGATTTTTCTGCTTTCAAAGAAGCGAACACTATAAAACACAAGCACTCCAGCAATTAAACCAATAACAACCGCTGCCCAAGGCTCAACGAATGCACAAGATGCTGTGATTGCAACAAGTCCAGCTAATGCACCATTCAGCATTGTAGTGATATCTGACTTCCCTAATACAATCCAAGAAATTAGTAACGCTGCAACCGCACCTGCTGCTGCTGCTAAGTTTGTGTTTAAAGCAACATATCCGAAGAAACCGTCAGCTACAGAAACTGTACTACCTGCATTAAAACCAAACCAACCTACCCAAAGAATTAATACACTTAATGCCGTATATACTTGGTTATGCCCGAAAATTGGGTTTGCTGAACCGTCAGCATTGTATTTTCCAATACGTGGTTTTAAAAGCATTGTCGCTGCAAGCGCTGCTGCCGCACCAGTTAAGTGAACAACAGTGGATCCTGCAAAGTCCTGTTTTCCGTGCTCCGCTAACCAGCCGCTGCCCCAAATCCAATGGGCGATGATTGGGTAAACTAAAATACCGAATAACACAGAGAAGATAAGATAAACAGATAATTTCGCACGTTCTGCAAATCCACCAAGCGCAATCGTTAAGGAAATTCCTGCAAATGCTAGTTGGAAAATAAAGAATACAGTTGTTTGTAATCCATCGCCATCAATTTGACCAACTTCACCTCCATTGAAGAAAAAGTCACTCATCCCTACAAAGAAATTCGCATTATCTCCGAAAATAAAGCCATAGCCCACAGCCCAAAATACTAAGGAAGCAATTCCAAATGTGAAGATGGTTTTACCAGCAATATGTCCCGCATTTTTCATTCTTGTGGAACCTGCTTCTAATAATATAAATCCACCAAGCATAAAAATAACTAAAATTGCAGCAATCATCGTCCACAAGCTGTTCATCAAAAATTCCAAATTTTCCATTTAACCATTTCCCCCTTTATGTATATAAAGTTACCATCAAGTGTCATATAATCTAACACTCTAATAACTTTATTTTACCCATATTATATTTTCTGTCAATAAGATTTTGAAAATTAATTTTCTTAAAACTTAAAATATTATAACTTATTCGATTTTATACTTAGTTATTTGTTTTTCCGCGATAATTGTATGTATTTTTTATTAATTTTTCCGAAACCGCTACCATTTATAGGATAGCTAAAATAAAGGCTATTCTTTTTAGAATGTAAAAAAAGCTGACACAAGGTCAGCTTTTCATCTTATATTAGCAAATAAAAGTTGCACCAACGATAATTAACAAGATAAATAATACTACGATTAATGCGAAACCGCCGCCGTATCCTACACCAGGTCCAGCTCCATATCCGCATCCATAACCATATCCACCATAACCGTACATATATACATCTCCCTTTCTCATTTTTGTAGTATATTAACCATATCATTTTTTGGTTAACGAGGAAGGAGCTTTTTATGTTTTTCTTTACTAGCTCCTCTTACAAAATTATTGTATGCAGAGATGTATATTTGGGTTGGGTAAATGTCTATTTTCCGCAAAAAACCTAAATTGTTTCCATTTTACTTATTTATAGAAATTATCCTTGACCAAAAACTACTTTCTTTAATCGCTTTGTTTGCTCATAGGGATTATCCGCCATACTAATTTCTGAAATAATGGCGACTCCATCGGCACCAGCTTGAATAACAGGAAAAGCATTTTCGGCTGTAATCCCCCCTATACCAACGATTGGTATAGTAAGGTTTGCCTCTTTGACTTTTTCGATAAGTGAGGTTCCTTGCACTTCTTTAGCATCTTTCTTTGTGCTCGTCGGGTAGATAGGACCTATGCCTATATAATCAGCACCTGCCTCGATTGCCTCTTTAACTTCCTCTATAGTGTGAGCAGATACTCCCACTAATTTATTTGCAAACAATTGCCGTACTTTTATGGCGTTTTCATCATCTTGCCCTATATGCACGCCATCTGCATCTAATGCTAAGGCTAGTTCAATATCATCATTCACAATAAATGGAACATGATATTGATTGCAAAGTTCTTGCATTCTTTTTGCTAATTGAATTTTGGCCGCTCCTTTTAATGCCCCAGTTCCTTTTTCTCTGAATTGAAAAATAGAAATACCACCTTTTAATGCTTCTTCTAAAATAATTTCTGGAGCAAGTGTACTATTATTGTTACTTCCCATAATAAAATATACTTTGAGCAGTTGTTTCATTCGTTCTTTTGTATAAGATGTCATATATCCTCCAAATTGCATTCTTATCGTTTGCTTTCTTGGTAAGCCCAATGATTGGTTGGTCCATGCCCGCTTCCTATATGAAGATCATTTTTTATTGCTTGATGAATAAAATCCTTGCCTAATTGGAATGCATCGTTAATAGAATAGCCATTTGCAAGAGCTGCCGTTATTGCAGCAGAAAAAGTACAGCCTGTCCCATGCGTATTTTTGGTTGGAATTCTTTCCGCTACCAAACTTGAAAAATGGCTGCCATCAAATAGCAAATCGACAGCTTCCTTTTCATCCCCATGTCCGCCTTTAATAATGACATAGTTAACCCCCATGGCACTTAATCTTTTAGCCGCTTCTTTTCTTTCCTCCATATTTCGAATGCTTATCCCAGTTAATTCCTCTGCCTCAGGTATATTTGGTGTTAAGACAGTGGCAAGGGGAAGAAGCTTCCTTTTCATGGACTCTGTTGCTTCTTGCTGTAGTAAATTGGCTCCGCCTTTAGCAATCATGACTGGATCAACAACTAAATTTTTCCATTTGTATTGTTCCATTTTATTGGCTACTAATTCAATTATTTCGCTATTAAATAACATTCCTGTTTTTAAGGCATCTGGCTGTAAATCAACAGCGATGCATTCTAATTGTTTTTCTATTGCCTCGAGCATCATTGGGTATACTCCATCAACACCAAGGGTATTTTGCGCTGTTATTGCGGTAATCACGCTCATTCCATATACTTTAAGTTCTTGGAAAGTTTTTAAGTCTGCCTGAATTCCAGCTCCACCTCCACTATCTGATCCTGCTATTGTTAAAGCTTTTGCTGTGGTCATTGAATTACCCCCTTATACTCTCTACTTTCATCCATTTTTTTATATCTTCTTCTTTAATTTTCATTAATTGATTCAATAACTCAATTTGAAAACTTCCTGGTCCTTCTTCTTTCGTCTTTTCAAAGGCACGCTCAGCTGCAACCCCATATGTCACTAAACCTGCTGTTGAAGCAAGGAAAACATCTTCTTCTACAGCGATAAATGCTCCAAGAATAGAAGATAGTAAGCAGCCTGTCCCCGTAACCTTTGTTAACATCTGATGGCCATTATGTACTATAGATAGCTTCTCGTTAACAGCTACTATATCTTTTTCTCCTGTTATAACAACTGGTACCTGTAATAGCTTTGCAGCTTCTAGCGCGATTTCACTATTATTATGTTCACTAACAGAATCTACGCCTCTCATTTTTGCTTTAATACCAGCAACATTCGCTACTTCTGCTGCATTTCCTCGTAGTAAAGTGATTTTCACTTCCTTCATAATACGATGTACAGATTCCGTACGATATCTAGTAGCTCCAGCCCCAACCGGGTCTAAGATAACAGGAGTATTAGCCAAATTTGCAGCCTTTCCAGCAATAATCATGCTTTCTACGTTTTCAGCAGTTAATGTTCCAATATTGAGAACAAGGGCATTCGCTACTGTTGCCATATCTGCAACCTCGTCCTTTGCATATGCCATTACTGGAGAAGCCCCAATTGCTAATAAGCCATTCGCTGTAAAATTAGTGACTACTACGTTTGTAATATTATGAACTAACGGAACTTGCGCTCGTAATTTTGTTAGTACTTTCGGTATCAACATTTCATATTTTTCATTCATCTCTCAAACTCATTTCCTTTCTGTTATCCTTATTAACTTGATTGCTCGCAATATTCATACAATGTAAAGGAATGCAAACTAAAAAAAGCCATAACTGACTGTAACGTTTTGCACGCGTTATAAAAAGGAAGCGGCGTGCTAGTTGTCAGTAATTATGACAAAAATAAAAACACTACGCCTAAGCAAAGTGTTCGTCTATTTCATACACCTCCCTACGCTGGCATTATCCAACAGGTTCATCCGGTCAATGGCAGCAAATAGCCATACTCTCAGCCTGTTTCCACAAGCTCCCGCTACGTATTCAATTGATTTCATCTAAATTTTAGCGAAAAAATAGGAATAATGCAAGAATTGTAGGCTAATAGTCTAATGCATATAAGTATTCTTCCTCAGGTTCTTCCGTCACTTCTACCTTTTCGACCTTAATAACTGGCATTAACTGACCTTCGTATTCCTTTTTCTCCAATTTTCCTTTTATCACATACCACTGTTCATTTTGTAATTCATTTACTTCTCCCTCAATCAAATAGCCATACAACCCAAGATCAGCGATACAATGAGTCATCACATATCTGGCAATAACTGCTTGTTTGTCGGTAAACGATTCCTCTCGATGGATAAAACCTGTAATCATTATTTCTTTCCCAACTAAATTGTCCAAATTTGTATTAATCATGTCCATCGTTTGTAAATAATTATCGTCCTCTATTGCAATCATATCTTCATCATTTGCTGCTTCGTTATTAACTTGACTAACAGAAAAAGTTTGACCATGCTCAAATTGAGTATTTGGGAGAATGCTTTTGTTAATGGACATATCTTGTTGGGTGAAAAACAAAAATAAAGGGCTAAAAAATAATAAATAAGAAAAAGTAAGATTCATTAAAGAGGCATTTTCGTCGCACACATCACAATCACAATCAGCCCCCTTTAAATTACTGTTAAGCAATCTAAAAAATCCAAGCAAAAATAACAGGGCCATGGTTATATATAACAATGGCACCATCTTCGGGGCAACAAGTCGCACTACCTCTCCTGTCACCATTAATTTAAAAATAAGGAGACTGAAGCCAATCAACACAATTCCTTGCAGTTCGTTTGCCAATTGCCAGGTTGGACTCCATTTGATTTTCATCGTTTTCCCTCCTTATATTTGTAATTTATGCCAAAAACAATCCTGATACTAAAGAAAGTATAAAGACAACAATCGTAACAATCAAAATAAATAGCAGGACAAACTTTATCCGAAATGAAGCCATCATAACGAAAGTATTTTTAAAATCAAGAATAGGTCCAAACACTAAAAATCCAATAATTGCTTCAGGTGTAAACATCTTTGAGAAGGAAGCTGCAACAAAAGCATCTGCCTCAGAGCAAAGCGATAACACATATGCTAGTCCCATCATCACAGCGGTGCCTTCGATTGATGATTCTCCAGCTTGCATTATATAACTATCTTTTAAATAAACTTGTGCAACACTAGCAAATACTGCTCCAATAATAAAATATTTGCCAATCGTAAAGAATTCATGGCATGTATGATGTAAGATCCCTTTCCACTTGGAATCACCTTTATTTTCATTAATAGGAACAACTGCCATTAAATCTTCTCTGTGTGTTTTTAATACCTTTTGTTTCGAAAAAAGCATATATACGATGATACTCACAATGATGCTTGCCAAGATACAAATAATAAAACGTCCGTATGCAATCGATAAATTATTTTGGAAGGCATAATAAGTACTGCCAAACACGATAAAATTAAGGATTGGTGCTCCCATTAAGAGAACGACACCGATATGGACAGGAATTCCTTTTTGAATAAGCCTGCGCACAACTGGGATAATCGCACATTCACACACAGGAGTAATTACTGCAGCAATTAATGCGACACCTATAGCTGCAAATGGATTTTTGGGCATGATTCTAGCAATATACTCCTCAGAAATATATAGATTAATAACAGAAGAGGCAATTGCTCCTAATAATAAAAATGGTAGGGCCTCAAGCATAATTCCAAGAAATAAAACAAAAATGGTTTTTATCTGATCTGGCAATACGAAATTCCATTTATTCGCAACGTAAATATCTCCGAAAAAAAATAAATACATCATAGCCAGAAACAAGCCAAATATAAGAATATCTTTTACACGTGTTGGGATAGACATAGCATACTCCTTTTCTTCCATCGTTCGACCTTTTACAATCACTTATTACATGTCTATGCTTGTCCTATTCTATCTATGCAAAAAATGAGTGTATCTTATGATAGATTCGATAAGATACACTTAGAAAAAAATTTATATAGTAACTTTCTCAGATAATCGTTCTCCTATTAAAATAATCTCGCCTTTTCGATTCGGAAGATATTCGTTAGCTTTTTGCCATTCTAGCAATCCAGAAGCATATTGAAAATGATACCATGATTGATCATCACTATTTTTGATTGTCCCTTTGGCACGAAGTAATTTATCTTGATTGCTTTTCAAGAAATCTCTTAATTCGCTTTTCGTCATTGCAGTTGTCTGCTCCACTTTCATTGCTTTAATATGGTGATGATGATGATGATGGTGACCAGAAATGGAACGTTCTTTGATTTGGCTGTTTTTCTGCTGATTTTCTAGATACTCCGTTACACCATTTCCATAATTACTATATAGTAATGGTGCTTCAGCATTTAATTTTCTAATTCGCTTTTCAACCTTTTCAATAGCAAGTTTGCTAGAAAGCTGATCAACTTTATTTAGGACAAGTACTGTTCCGTTTTCAATTTGCTCTTTTTGCAGCTGTCTCACTTCTTTGCTGCTCGAAAAAATACTCGTATATTCCGTAAAATGCAAACTATCAATCAAACAAATACTTTCAGCAATCTCAAAAACTTCCCTATATTGCTTTTCATTAAATGTCTCCATTATTTCGGAAGGATTTGCTACTCCTGTACCTTCTAATAAAACGACTTCAATGTTTTCTTTATGTAATGTCTCTGCCAGTTCATCGAGCGTTGTTCTTAAATCCTCTTTGATGGAGCAGCATACACAGCCATTTAACAGTTCATAGAGTGACTCATCTTTAAATAGGTGTTTTTCTATATTTGTTTCACCAAGTTCATTAAGGATAATCGCATACTTTTTATTCTTCCCCTTAAAATACTCCATGCATTTTAATAGAGTTGTTGTTTTTCCGCTTCCAAGGAACCCATTTATTAAATAAACATTAATTTTTTTCATTAAAATACCTCCTGCATATAAAGCCTATCGTTACTTTATGCAGGAGGTATTTTAATTATGACAGATTAATAGGTAAATTGATGAAGATTCTTCCTAAGCTCTTTCGCCATCTCTGATAAGTTCTTTGCCGACCCAGAAATTTCTTCCATAGCGGCTAGTTGTTCTTCCGTTAAAGAAACGACTTCTTCAGAGGAAGTAGCATTATCATAAGCAATTTGTGCTAATTCACCAGCTGAAATGCTTACTTCATTTAACGTTATAGCCATTTCGTTTGAAGTATCGGTAACATGTTGAATATGTGGTGTCATTTCCTTCATACTATGAACGATTTCTTGAAACCTTGTATTTGATTCATCTGTTACTTTTAACCCTGCTTGAACAGCCAGTGATACCTCTGCCATTCGATGCACCGTATTTTCGGTCGTTTTCTCAACACTATTAATTAATTGAGAGATATTATTCGCAAATTCACCTGACTGCTCAGCAAGTTTGCGTACTTCATTAGCAACAACCGCAAACCCTTTTCCTTTCTCTCCTGCTCTGGCAGCTTCTATCGCCGCATTTAAAGCTAATAGATTTGTTTGTTCTGAGATTGTGGTAATACTTTCTGTAATCTTCCCAATATGTTTGGATTGCTCGACTAGTTCTTTAATCATTTTATTTGATTCTGCTACGGTCTCACTTATTACTTGCATTTGTTCTAGTGTTGCTTGAATAGAACTTCCGCCAGCATGGGCTTTTGTTATTGTGCCATTTGAAAGATCGAACACTTTCTTACTAAATGCAACAATTTGATTTGTTCCTTCTAAGACAGATTTGATATTATCTACATTATTATCTAACCCTTTTGTCTGTATTTCCGCGCCACTTGCAACTTGTTGAATTGTATTGGTTACATGCTCTGAAGCAATGGTTACTTCATTAGCGCTTGCTGTTAACTGACCCGCACTTGCTGCGACATTCTCTGAACTATGTTCAATATTTTTGATAAGTTGTTGCAAATTATGCTGCATTGTATGAAAAGCAGCCGCTACATCGCCAATTTCATCTTTTGTTGCAATATTAATGGAGGTTGTTAAATCACCTTTGCTAACTGCAATTGCTTGTTCTTTTAATTTTTTTATCGGCTTGATGATAGAGGAAACAATAAGCATCATCATTATTCCTCCAATAATAAGAGATCCTGTTAATATCCCTGCAATCGTATACAAAAGACCTCTAGAATTATTGACAATTTCTGATTTTTCCATCGTTCCAGCTAGCTTCCATCCGGTCAGTTTATTCGTCTGATAAACCATTTTTCGATTAACTTTATTTGCTGAATAATCCAATGTTCCAGCTTGTCTCTCATAAAGCGTTTCGTAAAAAGCATCTTTCACAATGTCTCCTTGTTTTTCATCAGGATGAACGATAAAACGTTTCTTCTGATCAAGAAGAATAACATAACCTTCTTGACCAAACGTGATCTCACCTGATAGCTCTGCTAAGTAATCTAAATTCATCGTAACGGCCATAACTCCTGCATTGTCTGCAATTGTTTTTCCTATTGTAATAACCATTTTCTGAGAAACTGGGGATAGATAAGGATCCATGATAACGGCTTCCCCTGGTTTATTAACAGCTGCTTTATACCAGTCTCTCAATCTAGGATCCATATGATCATCGAGTTCCTCTGTAGACTTCTGAAAAAGCTTTCCATCATTTGTCCCTATATAGATACTCGAGACTTCAGGATGGACTTGGCTATATTGTTCAATTGTGTTCTGAATAATCGCTGAATCTTTTTCGATTGTTTCCTTCGTCAGCGTTTCTGCCAGTGCCGAGATATCATAAACCTTTGCGGACATTAGGTTAGTTATCGATGTATCTAGCATGTTTAAATTAGTACTTGCATTGTTTATAAAGTCCTTTTCCATTTGCTTATTTGCATATAAAAAGGAAAATGCACCAATTAGGATACTTGGAATTAATAACATCACTAAAAAAGAAAAAATAAGCTTCTTTTTTAGCGGAATTCCTTTATTTTTTCGAATATAAAATTTTTTCATTGTAATCGCCCCTCTCTTTGTATACGCATACATCTTTACAAGAAAAAATAGGTAATCCCTTATCTGCTCCCTTATTTTACAATAGATAGGAGAAGGTTCCTATGCCATTAGTCATATTTTTCATTTGTTACTCGTTAACATTTTTTTATTGCTCACCTACAAACTATATATTATAGTGTAATTAAAATTTTCTAAGCAAAAAGGAGGGGAATTTAAATGAATGAAAAGTCTATAAAGCTTGTTATAGGTGCAGGAGAATACAAAAATAATCCTGGCTGGATATATACACAAGAAGAAGAATTGAATTTACTAAATGAATCAACCTGGATACGCTTTAACAAATCTTCGATTGACGCTATTTTGGCTGAACATGTGTGGGAGCACTTAACCTTTGAAGAAGGCGTTCAAGCAGCTTTTCTTTGCTATCAATACTTGAAACCCTTAGGATACATTCGTTGTGCTGTTCCAGATGGTTTCTTTCCAGATAAGTCGTATCAACAAATAGTTCAAGTAGGTGGACCAGGCCCAAAGGATCATCCTGCCTCTACTCATAGAATCGTTCATAATTATCGAACATTAAGTCGGATGTTTGAATTAGCAGGATTTGATACTAAATTATTGGAATATTGTGATAAAAAAGGAACTTTCCATGAAAATGACTGGGATGGGGAGGATGGCGTCATTTTCCGGTCAAAAAAGTATGATCCACGAAATAATGGGGAAAAACTCTTATTTCCCTCTCTTATTATAGATGCGATTAAAAGATAAAAAAGCAAATTCAGGGAGTGATATGAAAACGTCCTCTGAATTTGCTTTTTGCATGGATACTGGTTCCATCTTATAATCTTGCATCAATAGGTTCTTCTTCAAGCGCCAGTGTAGCAAGAACACATTCATGAATCCGTTCCAGAGATTCAAGCTGTATAAAGCGATTGATTCCTTCTAACCCTAATGCTAATTCTTTTAAGGCATTACGCTGTTTTTTTCCTGTTTTTCGGTCTTTAAGACGACGTAATTGATCCTTTTCT
>Ga0182739_1003646_pt1 | contig 13284 bp, 11 predicted proteins | sample eDN5th30CBELigBY_FD_128873 | JGI IMG/M metagenome (GOLD analysis project Ga0182739, IMG submission 128873) | Enriched backyard soil microbial communities from Emeryville, California, USA - eDNA 5th pass 30_C BE-Lig BY (version 2) (version 2) | ecosystem: Environmental > Terrestrial > Soil >... | reverse complement strand
GTATTAAATCATACTTCATCTTCTTCTCCAAAAAGTTCATCGATTGTTGTTTTCTTACCTTTAGTCATAGCTTCAGCAATTAAAAGTTCAGCAGCATTTTTGACTTGTGATTTTCGAAGCTTAAATTCAGCTAATAATTCTGCACCCGTATATCCTTCTGCAACAAGATCCTCTAAGATTTCATTTGAAAAATCATCAAAGCTTTCACGGATTGGTTTTAAAACTAAGTGATTTTCATATAACTCTAATGTTATTTCTTCCCCGATATCTAACAGTTCATAATACTCCTTAGGGATACTAATCTGTCTTTTACTTGAAACAGAAATACGCTTAGACTTTTTAGGACGGTTTGATCTCGGCATGGGCGTTCTCTCCCTTTCTTTTTGAGCCATTACCATAAGTTATGTCCTCTCCTTCGTATAATATACCAATTTTCTTGGTTTCTTGGTTTCTTTACTTCTTTGTATAAGGATAACATATTATATAGTAATATTGGTAGTAGGAGAAACAGGTAATTATTTTAAAAATTACTGCTGCACTTATTGAGAGGCTTAAAGAAGCCACACCTCATTAATATTTAAAAAGAAAAGAAGAAATAAACGTTTCTTTTTAGTAAGATTGATTCCTTTTCAGATCATAATTGAACCGTTCTCTATTTTTAATACCCATAAATAAACTTCCTAGACAACAATTGCCCAGCAGCAAACCTCAACTCAGCCTCCTGATCTATCATATTAACCGGCCGTTCATCTTTCTTTATTATTTTCAAACTACTCCCAGTTTCTACACATTGTCCACAGTTAACCTCGCTTATCTTTTCGGCTACTTCTGACGCTAAATCTGCAGGTGTTAGAAAGTAAAAATCATGACAATATGATAAATATTCATTCCATTTTGAATCAGTCATTAAATCCCCGTATGAAACCTTAATTTCAAAAATAACAATCTCAGACTCGTTATATGCAAAAATATCGACTTTTTTTCCATTAGGAAGGGTAAATTCAGCAACAGCGACAAAACCTCGTTGAAACAGCCATTTAAGTGCCCTATCTTGCAATTCTCTATGTCTCTTTAAATCTATTGTTGAAAGAAAATTAGAAACCTCGGCCAACTCCATGTATGAATGAACCGTTTTACTCTTCATTTCTTTCAGCTCTTTTTCAATAGATGATCTTTTCTCCTGGATCTCCTTCAGCTCTTGCTTCACTTTCGTTATTGATTCAATAAATTGATCGCTGAATGCAGTAGGAAGCTTATATTTACCATCTTCAGGTACATTTACCCAAGGAGTTTTATTATTGATTCTTTCTAGATCTTTCGATGAATCCCAACGATACTCAAGACCTTGATTATGTCTGGTTTTTAAAGATTCTGCAAAAGCATGAAAGTCTTTTATGTAATGAATGTATAATTCCTCATCATAAACAATGATTTCCTTTTTTCTTAAAGCTTGTTGCCAATTAGTATTTACCCTTTTGGCTAATACTAATTCCCCTTCATATAACCCTAAATATTCTGTGAAAAATGAACGGAAAGGCTCTAAAAATCGATTAAAAATCTTCACCTTCTCATCCATTTCTTTTTGTAATTGTAAGAGTTCCTTTTCCTTAACTTGAAGTGCCTTATCTGTATCCTCTAATTGCTGCAAAATAAGATCCGCATTCTCTTTAAAGTCACGTATCCTTTCCCTTTTCTCATTCAACGCATCAATCATTAATCTTAGCTCTTCTCTCGTTGTCTCTTCTGTTACAACGGATAGTACTTCAGTTACACCATTCCAATCAGACTTTCTAATTAAATGTGAGAGAGGCAAGCATTTAATCCCTAATGAGGCCAACCTTTTATAAAATTCTTCTCCTAAACTTTCTTTTGCTGCATCAAGCATCTTTTTTAATCGTGATAACCTTTTTGCTTGGTCTAATGAAACGGGATACTGTTTCGGTACATCGGAAACCTTTACCCCTTTATCCAAATCTATTAATATTCGTATACTTAATGGGTCTGTTCCTGTAATCGTTGCTTTCATAATAACCTCCTAAAGTGTACCGTACACTTTATTAAGATTATAATATAAAAACAAGTCACTAAGCAATTTCTATTAGGTGCCAAGTAATCAATAAGTTTATCTCTCCCTGCTCTAGCTTGTCCGTTATCCTCTCTACAAGGCTATGTCCTCCTAGAACCAAATAAATCTATCCCATTTATAGTTATTATCTATCTGCCATGGAGGGTAACAGGCTAACGCCCATTAATATAAGGGCGAGAACTAGTACGAGGTTATTGATGAGGTATCAGCAATCAAATTGAAGAACATAAGCTTTCAACATAAGAAAGCCGATGATACCTATTCATGAGTACCATCGGCAATACTTTTAAGAGATTCCAGATCCCTTGACTGTTGAATAAATAATTAATACTTTCCCAGTATTCCAACTAGAGATCTTGCCGACAAAACGCAGATATTATACGAGCATTTTCCGATGCGCAATAACTCTACTCAAAAAATTTTCTGTAGGGTATCTCATGTATCGTTGAATATATTGTGTCCGTATACTGAGATAATTCCTTTTCTATTCCTACCCCAGATAGTACAGCTATTCCTTTTCGACAGTGCTGTGCAAATTGCATATCGACACAAGAATCACCAATAAATATGATTTGATCTATTGGGATGTTCATTGAAGAAGAAAATTCCTGAATTGCTTCGGTTGCGGGTTTAGCCGCATATCGGTCACCGGTCCCAATAAATTCCACCCGTTCTTCAATTCCTAAATGTTTCATTGTAAACACAGTAGAATCGTAGTCATCTGCTGTAACGATCCCCAAAACATATCCTGCCTGATTTAAGTCTGAAAACAATTTTTTTACATCACCGATTGATTTTATTTTCGCTTGATGTCCGATTGTATATTGGTAAAAATACTCCCGTACAAACGGTAGGACATCACTGTTCCTAGTTTCCAAAGATTGATTTAAAACTTCTGCAATCGCCCCGGATGTACCAGAAGCAATCGCTGTCGAATCATTTACTTTTTTATGACTTATTCCGAGATTGGATAGTAATTGTTCGTCTTGAATGCCCTCTCTCACATGAAACTGTTCACGAAATAATGGAATCATTGCACGTGTCGCGTCTGGCCAAATAGTATTATATTCTATCAATGTGCCGTCTTTATCAAATAGTATCGCTCTTCTGTCGGTTCCATTCATCTAAAGCGTCTCCCCATGTCTCTAGTGTTGTTTGTTTCTTCCCCCAGTAAAAAGGATTCGTTGATCCAATATATTGATCATTTTCATCGCGCACATCCACACGTATCCAATGATATTCTTTATCTTCAAATTGATAAGAAAAACTTGCATTCTTTCCTTCATCAATTTGTACAATTTTCCCATCAACAATCCATTGGATTTTCGATACTGCATCTCTTTCACAAGTCACTTCTAATACGCCAGCTTTGTTATTCAGTGTGCCGCCTGGTAAAAAGTTCTCTTCCCCTCTTACTTTGTAATCAATAAATCCATCACGGCTAAGTACCGCATGGCCTGCTTGAATACCTGATTTTAAAGCTTCGGCTGTCAGACTTTCGGCATAAATATAAGTGCATGGATCCCCAATTAAAGAGGGTACATTAGAATCCGGATAAGTTTCATCTGGTAATAAGTGGCTATCTGATCCACCAATTCCGGTAATATGAAATCCATCATTTAGTAAAATAGACCAGAAGGTTAATGCTTTTTCTGTTGCTAAAGTATTGTCTTGGTAGGTCGGATCATTGCATATCTCCAAGGATGTAACCATGTTCAGTTTGGTTTCCCTTAGTACCCATGCCCACGGGGCCAAAAAGGGATGATTAATTGAAAATATCCCGTTCTGTTGATTGGTCTCAATGATTTTATTGACCCCAACCTCAGAGTACATATCTTCGAGTGAGCAATAATTAAAAATCGGTTTTTCAGCAAATAGAAAATTCCCATGCCCTTTTGGTGTCGTTAACTCGGTGCCCGGAAACGGCACCACTTCACTATCATTTGGCCAAAGATGTGTAATAATGTTATGGTCTGTGGCTACAAAGAAATCCAAATTTTGATTTTTGGCAGTTACTAAGTTGTGTTCTCTTGTCATCCTTCCATCACTATATACTGTGTGGGTATGAAAATCGCCCTTATACCATTTATTAGAAGTGCTATTAGGTTCTACTTCGAAATATATGTCTCTTTGATTTTCGACGTTGTCGGAGGCTTCCACACCTTGTGCCCGCAACTCATATGTAACTTCCAATTGGATATCTTCTGTCGCATCCGTTAATATTTCAAACTCTAATTCCCATGTTCCTGGTAAAATGGAGCCCGGTATAGATGTTGCTGAATTAAATATTTCTTCTATGCCGATAAAAATGGTCTCCATTGTTTTTTTCATTATTTGAACAACTTGTCCACGAACAATATTTTGATGATATACATTGCAGGTGAACCATTTAATATTTTTCGCATGAAAGGATATGATTAACTGCTCATATTCTTTATCCACTTCAAAACATGCTCTATAAATCACGTATTCTTTTAATTTATCCTCTTGATTAACAATGTCCGCATACGGAGTAATTGGAATGTTCATTGTATTTTTCATTGATTCATGCCTCCTATCCTAAAAAAGGAGAGAGTTAGTTTCTCTCCTTTTAAAAGTATGCTTACCTCATTATTTGTTCATTGCATCTAATGCTTTTTGTGCAGTATCTGCTGCTTCATCTAAAGCTTCTTGAGCCGGAACATTTTCTAATTCCACTTTGTCAGCAGCGATAGTCAATGCATCTGTTATTTTACCGCCAGTAGGATCAATAAAGCTTGGTGATGCATGTAATGCCTGTTGGTAAGGAATATTAGCATATGGATTTTCTTCAATATGTTTTTTATATTCTGCAACGTCCATTGTGGATTCACGTACAGGTATATAACCGATTTTCATGGACCATTGTGCTTGAACTTCAGGACTTGTAAAGTATTGCATCCATTGGAAAGCAGCGTCTTTTTCAGCTTGATCTATCTCTTTCGGTATAAGCATATTCATTGATTCTGCAACTGGTTTGCCTTCATTTCCATTCATGCCCGGTTGTTCTCTTGCGTCAATATAAGAAAAATCTAAGTCGCCTCGGTCACCTGAGGAACCCGTGTAGCCTCCAGCATTGCCATTCATTACTTGATCAATGGTTTTATACCAATATTCCCAACCCTGTCCTCCGGAGATCAATCCCATCGTTTTATCATCATGGATCTGTGCTCTTGCAAATTCCCATGCTTCCACCCATTCAGGAGAATTAATTAATACTTTTGTGCCATCTTCACTAATCATTTGACCACCATTACTTAATGCCATATCCACTAAGTTACCGGAACCCCACATTATCATGTGACCAAATTCAGCATCCGATTGTTGCTGGATTTTTTTTGATGCTTTCGCTAAATTTTCCCATGAAGAGAATGCTTCATCAGGATCAACACCAGCTGCTTCATAAACCTCTGTGTTGTAATACATAATTTGTGTTGTTCCGTATGCAGGAAGTGCATATGTTTTATCTTCTACAATATTTGCTTCAGCAAAAACCGGAAGTAAATCATCTCTATTAAATTCATCAGAAGCCATATAGTCATCTAAAGGTTCCAAAACGCCCTCTTCACCACCATAAGTGTGTGCGGTCCCTGATCCACCGATGAATGCAGCTGGTGCATTTCCGGCAGCTATAGCAGCTTGTACTTTTTGCCAAGTTTCACTATAATCTGCTTGCTGTACACCAGTCACAACCACATCATCTTGAGAAGCATTGAAATCTGCAATAATAGATTCCATCGTTTCACCAGCAACCGATCCTAAGCCATACCAAAATTCGATTTCTACTGGTCCATTCTTTGCAGTTGATTCAGCTCCACTAGAATTCCCTGAAGTGTTACTGTTACAAGCAGTTAATAAAGATACGAGTGATAAGAGTAGTACGAAACTTTTGAGTTTTTTCATGGAATACCTTTTCTCCTTTTATTTTTTATTTAATGAAATCAGAATGACTGTAACTGTAACGAACTTATATACTTATTAGCCCTTCACCCCCGAAGAGGAACTTACGGTTCCAATAAAGTATTTTTGTAAAAGGAAATACATCAGCATTAACGGCAATACCGAAATGACAGTTGCAGCCATAATTAACGGGAATGTATCCCCAAATGCTCCTTGGCTATTAAAAAATCGATTGAGTCCAACAGAGATGAGATAGTTTTCTTCACTATTGGTAATCAAGGAAGGCCATAAGTAATTATTAAAGTTTCCTATAAAACTTATAATTGAAGCATTGATCAACGCATTTTTGGACATTGGAACGACAATCCTCCATAAAATGGTCCACTCAGATGACCCATCAGCACGAGCTGCTTCAATTAATTCTTTTGGAACATTTAAGAAATTTTGTCTCAACAGGAAGATCGTAAAGACATTTACCATATTGGAAACAACAATACCTACAAGTGAATCCATTAGACCCATTTTCGAAATAATCACATAACTCGGAATATAAGTGGTAGCAGCAGGTAGCATGTAAGTCGATAACACAACCATGAAAATTGTATTACGGCCCTTAAATTCCATTTGCGTTAAGGCGTAGGCCAATAAGCATGAAAGGAATAACTGCATAAGGACAATGACCGTAGCAGTTGAAAAACTATTCCATAAATAGCGAAGGAATGGCGCCATTTCCAATGCACCGGAAAAGTTCGACCATTGCGGGTCGCCTGGTAAAAACGTCATAGTAGTACCTAAAACTTCTTCGGTTGTTTTTAATGAACTGAGCAGCATCCACACCATTGGAAAAACCATAAAAATACCTACAATTAATAAAATTACAATTAATACAAGTCTTTCGATTCTATTTGCTCTTACCAATACTTCCACCTCCTTAATAGAACACATATTTCTTAGATATTTTCATCGATATAAATGCAAGAAGTGCGGAAATAATCATTATTAAGACAGCTACTGCGGCTGCGGCACCCATGTTAAATTGTTGGAATGCTATTTCATAATACAGATACAGCATTGTTCTCGTACTGCCAGCTGGTCCACCTTGTGTTAACACATTGATTTGATCGTAAGCTTGCAATGAATCCAAGGTTAAGATTATAAATAAGAATAAAGATGTCGGTGAAACCAGTGGGATTAATACATACCGAATCCGGTACCACCAATTAGCCCCTTCGATATCTGACACTTCAAATAACCCTTTTGGAATTTTTGATAAAGCATCAGAAAAGAACAACATCGCCCAGCCGATATTTTTCCATATCGTAACAATGATTACAGCCCAGATTGCTACATCGGAATCAGTCAGCCATTTCGGCTGCGGCAGCCCTAATATCTCTAAAAATTGATTAATTGGTCCAATTTGCGGGTCGAACATCCAAGACCATACGATTGACATACCGATCATTGGTGTAATCCAAGGTGCAAACATAATCCCTTGAAGGAATGTCACATTTCTTCTCAGGCGATTTAAGAGCATGGCAAAAACAAAACCAAAGAACAGGATTGGTAGGACAGTTGCTAGAGCGAATAATACCGTATTGCCTAAAGCTTGCAGAAACGCTTCATCAGTAATCAAATTTGTATAATTGCTTATTCCAACATAATCATAGCTTGGACTAATATAATCCCAGTTGGTAAAACTTAACCAAACCGACACGATTAAAGGGATGATCCAAAAAACCACTAATGGAATCAACGGAATTAATACATAGAGGAGAATTTGCCAAATAGTTGTTTTTTTATTCATTTTTCAACCTCAATCTTTCACCGGTTTCTTTATCAAACCAGCTTACTTTTGATTGATTGATCGTTAAGTAAACTTTTTGTCCAATATGGAACTTTTTATCGGGTAATTCTCTGACAATCACTTTTTGATTATCCACGATCCCATGAACAAACTGATCGGAACCAAGTTCTTCAATAAATGTGATCTTTAATGCATGCCCCTCAGTTACCGAGATCTCACAGTCTTCCGGTCTGATACCAAGGATGAGTTCCTTAGGTTCATAGGTGAATTCCGGAGGGTGTACAACTTGTCTAGCAAACATAAAATGATTTTCTTCTTTTGTGATTGATATAAGATTCATAGCCGGTGAACCAATAAATCCAGCAACAAATAGATTAGCAGGATTGTTATAGATTTCTGTCGGTTTCCCAATTTGTTGTATTTTCCCTTTGTCTAAAATGACAATTTTATCCCCCATGGTCATTGCTTCTGTTTGATCATGGGTAACAAAAATCGTTGTGGCAGATAGTTTTCTATGCAGTTGCACCAATTCTTCCCGCATGGTCGTTCGTAGTTTTGCATCCAGATTTGACAATGGCTCGTCCATCAAGAAAATATCAGTATCCCGAACAATCGCTCTTCCTAATGCAACTCGCTGCATCTGCCCACCTGATAAGTCCTTTGGTTTTCGTTTTAGGGTAGGCGTCAAATTTAGAAGTTCGGCTGCCTCTGTTACTTTTTCTTTTATGATGCTTTTTTTGACTTTACGTACCTTTAAACCAAAACCGATGTTTTCATAAACGGTCATATGTGGATATAGTGCATAACTTTGAAATACCATTGCGATATCCCGATTTTTAGCAGGAACATCATTTTGACGCTGACCTTTAATAAACAAATCACCGTTTGTAATTGATTCGAGTCCAGCAATCATCCGTAATGTAGTTGATTTCCCACAACCTGATGGTCCAAGAAATACGATAAACTCTCCCTGTTCGATCATTAAATTAAAATCTTTGATTACATGGGAGTTATGATCATAGCTTTTAGATATATTTTTTAATTCGATAATAGTCATATTTTCACTTCCTTTTCTTATTCCTACAAAAGAATAGCATAGTAGAGTTTTGTTTATGTGTAGCTTTCGATAAGGTAATGTTGAGTTTCCGTAAAGATTTTGTAAATAAACCACATATTTCCACCAGAACTCACAAGAATTTGTATAATAATCCTAAAAAGGAGTTGGTTTTTTGTACAAAAATGAGAGATTCAAAATCATCTTGGAAGAGTTATATAAACATAAATCTGTTCAAGTCAAACTATTGAGTGATAAATTTGGTGTATCAATGGAAACGATCCGAAGAGACTTGGAGGAATTGGAGGAACAACACTATTTAAAACGAATTTACGGAGGAGCTGTAGCACTAAAGAAGAATATCCAAGCCCAGAATTTTATCGAGAGAAAAAACGTTTATACAAAAGAAAAACAAATGCTTGCTAAAAAATGTGTTCACTTAGTGAAAGAAGGTGACTTTATCGCCTTCGATGCCAGTACGACTAACACGACCATTGCCCAAGAGTTCATGAACCATTTTAAACATTTAACTGTTTTGACAAACGATCTTCTCAATGCCCAATTAATAGCTATCAACACAAAATGGACAGTCCTGTTTCCTGGTGGGGAGATTAATAATAATGAACTATTTGTTGGTGGTGCATCGACCATTGAATATATTAATCAATTTCAAATCGATAAATTTTTCATGAGTATATCGGGATTTACTCCCGAAATAGGATTTATGGATTATGGTTTTCAAGAATATGAGATTAAAATGGCCATGTTCCGTAATTCAAATCAAGTCTATGTTGCTGCCGACCATCATAAATTCGGACAACACGCTATGATCAAAATCTGCCAAGTGGATCAAGTAAATGGTGTAATAACCGACAATAAAATCGATAAAGAAATAATCACTTTTTTTGAGGAAAATAAATATCCTTTATACTTCTAACCTCTTTAGTAGCATTGATCTTTATCCATATGAGGAAGTTTTCGAAACACTGCTATTCTTTGCTGACTATCTTGTATTTCTTTCAGTATTACTTGCGCCTTCTTTATAATTCTCTTCTAGTCATTCTGTCGATTGTATATATAGAGAGTTTTTTAATTATAAAGTTAACAAAAATTTTATCTTTTAATGCTCTATTAGATTAAGTAGGATCTAAAAAGATTCTATAGGGGAGTTACTGTTATTTTAAAAGTAGTAAATTTGAAGTTTGCTAAACAAAGATTTTATCACGTACTTTTTTGGTTTTATTATAAAAAAGTTCTTTAAAAAGATTCTGTATAAAAACAAACAATTTTTCTTTTGTTGTTTTTATATAATAATGTTTTATTGTTTTTAATGTTTTATTGTTTTAGGATGTCGAAAATCGTTGATATATAAGGATTTATAGAGCATTAACCGTACAAAATTGGTTTCAAAGCGTACTTTTTTGGTTTTAACGCGTACAAAATTGGTTTCAAAGCGTACTTTTTTGGTTTTTTAACGCGTACAAAATTGGTTTCAAAGCGTACTTTTTTGGTTTTAACCGTACAAAATTGGTTTCAAAAGCGTACATGAAAATAAATTTGTACTTTTTAAATTACCAAATTACTAGTAAAATAGAATGGGATATACATTAGTGAAAACCAAAAATGTACGGTTAAAAGAAGGTGTAGTAAATTGGATGAGGTACGGGCTAATAATAATGTCGTAACGAAATCAAACATATTAATTGAAGCAAATTATAAGTTAACAATTACGGAACAAAAAATTGTTTTATTTTTGGTTAGTATCATCCGAAAAGATGATGATGATTTTAAAACGTATACCTTGCCAATTAAACAATTCTATGAATTACTGGGGTATAAAGGAAATCCAAAGTATTCTGAAATGAAAAAGATCACAAAAAACTTGATTGGAAAAGTAGTAGAAATAAAAGAGGGAAAGAAGCTCAAACAGATGAGTTGGTTATCTTATGTCGAATACAACGAAAATGATGGCAGCGTTAATTTGTCCTTTGATCCACGATTAAAACCATATCTCTTACAATTAAAAAGAGAATTTACTTCTTATAAGTTAAAAAATGTCATGGAATTAAAGAGTGGGTACTCGATAAGGATTTACGAGATTTTGAAAAAGTGGCAACCTATAAAAGAAGTGGAAATTCCTTTAAAAGAATTAAGAGAAATGGTTGGAGCGACTGATAAATATCTTGAATACCATAATTTCAAAAAGAGAGTTTTAACAACATCGAAAAATGAAATTGAGGAAAAGACGGATATCTCCTTTGATTATGAAGAACTGAAAAAAGGAAAAAGAGTGGCTTCTATTCGTTTTTCGATTCATTCTAACAGCAGCAATAAACTTCCTTATGAGGCTGTTGTAGTTAATGAAGCTGATACTTGGCTAGACTCCCTTTATACTCAACTTAACCTTTCATTCAAAAAACAGAATTACACATTAACAAAGGAAGTCGTAGAAAGATGGGTTGGACTTGCAGATAAAGTCTGGGGAGAAAGCAAATATGTTGAAGTAAATAAACTTACACAACAATCTTTCCAAGTGGCTAACATCAACAATCATATTGCTTTTATTACTCATATATTGAATGAAAAAGTAAAATGTGTTGAAAATGGGACAAGTCATCATCAAATTAGTGTGGAAACAGCTGCTAAAAAAGTCATCAGAAAAGAGTTGGTACCAAGTTGGCTAAGTGAAGATTTTGAAGCAGTAAAAACCAACAATGTTGATACATATCCATCACTTGACAATAAAAGTTTAGATGATGTGTTAGATATTTTCGGAGAACGATTAAATAAAGGCTGATATATCCCCTTTAGGGGGAAATGCAGACTTATGATTTGTATGTTATTTAGAGACAGGCGAGGTTAATATAAGGGCGAGAACTAGTACGCTAAAAACTCATATATTTTTCTTGAGTTTACGGACATACCCTTCACTAATCACTAGTAATTCGGCAAGCTCTACATTTGATGCATTAGGGTGCTGCTGCATGGCCCTTTGCAATTGCCATAGCTTGTCTTCTCTTTTTTCCTTTTGTTGATCCAAATAGAGTTCTCTACTTACAGAACCATACTTTTCCCGAAAAGCGAGCTTATCTCGTTCACGTTTTCTTCTACGCTTTTCACTCGGATCAATAATTGTTCGAAGGTGTATCTGCTCCTCACCCGTTATGTTCAGCCATCTGATAATCGTAGTGTTTTTTAAATTATACCCTGCACCAGGATATCCTTTTGCCATTGCTTCTTCATTAGCCTTGGCATCACTTTTTGCTTTCCAAGCCTTTTCAGCGCTTCTTGTTGCCTTTATAACTTCATTCTCCTGTAAAGGTTCCTTGAAATCACGGTTGAAATCTAGCATTTGCTGCAAAGAATCCTCTAAATCATCTGTTAAACAGCAACTCCAGTATCTATACAAAAAACAGATCAGCTCTCGGTATCCTTTTAAATCATATTTGCGTAGCTCAGCTATTTTAACTAAATCTAATAATCTAGCATAATGAAGGTTTCGTACGTTATGTAAACGAATAATTTTAGATTTGCGTCCAGGTTTTTTTTGTTGTTTCGGTACTAACTCTGGTAAGTAATCGCTTTGTAAATCTCTTAATATGTATCGATAATCATGCTTATATTCTATGGCAACTTCTTTTCCATTCTTGGAATTAATGCTCCCAGCAACTCTAAAAACCCTTGTTGGATCAATTGATTTTTTATCAGCTCCTACATATTCCATCTGTTTGTAAAAATGATTTTGAATTGCTTTCCATAATGGTAAAGCATGCGATGGAACAGGTTCTAATAGCCATATACACACAAGTCCTCGACCTGAAAAGATAATCAGGTTAGGAGTTGGAACAGACTCCTGAAATACTTCTAAATTGAGTTTTTCTACGACCCAATGAGGATCATAATTTAATTGATGACAATCGACATCAACATATAAAGCCCTCAATTGCTTTATATTCTCGATTCTTCTTTGAGGCTTATAAAATGTGTTTTGGCTAAAATAAACGTTCTCACCAAGCCATACAGACAACTCTGAGGCCAATTGTTCAGGTTGATAGTGATATTGTTTCCAAGATCCATTTCTTTCTTTTTGAGCAAGGGTAATCCATCCTGAAGCTTGATAATGATGAAACAATACATGTTGTTTGGCTTCACCAAGCGAAGAACCCTCTACTCTACTTAAAGTTTGCATTAGAAACCCCCTCCAGTAAAAAGAAAGGTAACCGAAAGTAAAATGATAAAAACTATGCATATATCATGAAGTCAGTGGTCCCTTCTCTATTGAAAAACTCCTGAAACTCCTGAAGTACAAATAGGGTTTTTCTATTTTATAATGGAACTGCTAAGTATTTGTTTATATGTGAAAATAATATTGAAATAAAAGATGATAATTGTAGTAAACATAAATAGACAAAAAACGAGGAT
>Ga0182739_1003645_pt1 | contig 13285 bp, 15 predicted proteins | sample eDN5th30CBELigBY_FD_128873 | JGI IMG/M metagenome (GOLD analysis project Ga0182739, IMG submission 128873) | Enriched backyard soil microbial communities from Emeryville, California, USA - eDNA 5th pass 30_C BE-Lig BY (version 2) (version 2) | ecosystem: Environmental > Terrestrial > Soil >... | reverse complement strand
TGAGCAGTTCCGGCTCGATCCAGGCCCTGAACAGCTTTTCACGCGGCGCGTCGATGAGGCGCGAGAGCACGAGTTCGTAGTCCGCAGGCTCGGCCTTAGGATTGTTACCGGTCATCGGCTTGAAAACTTCCTGTGGGGACATCAGGCGGTGGCGAGGCGGCTTACGCCGCGCTCGCCTGCGTCACGGAATCCGGCTTGAGATCGAAGACGGCCTTGCCGCTCTCGGGATCGAACGGCGCCGAGAAGTGCTCGTGCACGACCAGCCACTTGCCGCCGATCTTGCGCAGGCACACGGTCGCGCGCGTCCAGCCATCGTGCTCCTGGCCGTCGAGCCCGGTGCCACCGCAGTTGACGAGGTAGTGGCAGAAGGCGATGTCGGCCTGGACTGCGACCTCGAGCTTGTGCATTTCGAACTTCATCGGCCCGTTCATGTAAGACAGGCATGTCTTCCAATGTTCGCGATAGGCGGCGGCGCCCACGAATTCGAGCACTCCCATGGCGTCGAAGGCGCGCACATCCTGCGCATAATTGGCCATGATCGCGTCGAGATCGCCGGCCCGTGTCGCCTTGGCCCAGGCATCGAGCCGCGCGCGGACTTCCGCTTCTGCGTTGGCAGTGGTCATCGGGACTTCCTTCCAGTTCGGTGAGGTTCTGAGCGTCAGGCGGCACTGCGGCCGCAACAGGCGTCCGATTGCGCGGCGCCTTCGTATTCGTCGCGCCGCTTGATCGTGTCGGGAGTACCGACCACGCTGCGGCCTTTCGGCGTGATGTCGAAATAGTGGTGAGCGCCCATCAGCAGGTCGAGCCCGCGCGCCTGGATCGACTGCGTGAGGAAGATGTCGCCATCCGGCTCTTTGAAAAAGACGCTGATGCCGGGCAGTTCCTCGCAGAAATAGCGGGGGTCTTCGACGATGGTCCCGAAATTGTAGTCGATGTGACCTTTCGCGATCTCCTCGGGCGTGAACGTCACGTGGAAGTCGCGGTTGAAGTCGCTGTCATGGGACGACACCCATTCGAACTCCCAGCCCAGGCGCTTCTTGTAGGCATTGAGCTTCGCGAGCGGCGCCCGCGACACACCGACGATGCTCACGTCGTGGTGTTCAAGATGGATGCGCGGGCCGTCGATATGATCCGCCTGGAACGTGCAGCCGGGACAGGCCGCCTCCCAGTCGGGATGGAACATCAGGTGGTGGACGATGAGCTGGCTGTTGCCGCCGAACAGGTCGGCGAGCGACTTCGGCCCGGCATTGCTGTCGAAGACATAGTTCTTGTCCACCTTGACCCAGGGCAGGGCGCGGCGCTCGGCCGCGACCATGTCGCGCATGCGCGTCAGGGCTTTCTCGGTCTTGAGATGGGCCTGCTGCGCCTTGATCCAGTCTTCGCGCGATACGATCGGATGCGTCTGCATGGTGCCTCTCCTTTGGTTGTGCGTTTTCGCTCAGTCGACCGGCGTCATCCAGCCGACGCCGACCCCACCGGGTTCCCGCAGCATCGCGATGCGGCCGACATCGGGAACGTCGAAGATCGGCATCACGAGTTCCGCGCCGGCGGCGACGGCTCTCGCCGACCGCGCATCGACATCGTCGACGGCGAGGAACGACATCCAGCCCTCCGGCACGCAGTCGAACGCGGGCGATGCGAGCGGAAACATGCCGGCGACCGGTTCGTCGTCGATGAAGGCGACCCAATAGTCCTCGCCGGTGGGCGTCTTCATCGCTTCGAACCGCCATCCGATGGTTTCGGTATAGAACCGCTTGGCCCGCTCCACGTCGCGGGTCCGAAGTTCGTTCCAGCAGAACGTGCCATGCGTGTCGGTCATGGGCGATTACCTCGGAAGTAAAGGCGTTAAGCCAGGTACCGCTCGAGTTTGTCGAGCGAGCCGCTCCAGCCGTAGCGGTGGCGGTCGCGCGCATCCTCGTCGAAGAACTGCTCATGGACGAGCGTCAGCATCGAGCCGGCTCCGTCCGGTTTGATGAGAACCGTCACGAGCGACACGCGTTCCGGTGTCGAGCGCCAGGCCCAGCTGAACACCAGCTTCTCGTTGGGGATGACTTCCTGATAGACGCCGCTGACGTGATGCTCTTCGCCGTCGAGGGTGTTGAACGCCATCGCGTAGCGACCGCCGGTCCGCACATCCAGTTCGGCGCTTGTCACCGGGCCTGCGTCGGGCCCGAACCAGTTCACGATCTGGGCCGGCTGCGTCCACGCCGCGAAGACCTTTTCCGGCCGCGCATTGAGACGACGTTTGAGGGTGAGGCTTGGTTTGACGGGGGTGTCTGGGGCGGCGTTGGCGGACATTTTTCCTCCTCCACGAAAGCTGCCAGCCGGTCGAGCGCAGCCGACCAGAAGCGCAGGTATTGATTGAGCCAGTGCATCGCCTGCTCCATCGGCGCCGGCGTCGCTTGGCAGGCCACCATGCGGCCGGATCTCGACCTGACGATCAGACCTGCCTCCGACAGCACGTCGAGATGTTTGACGACGGCCGGCAACGACATTGAAAACGGCTCGGCGAGCATGCTCACTGAGAGGTTCGGCTCCGCATTCAGCCTCTCAAGCAAAGCCCGCCTAGTCGGATCCGCCAAGGCGGCGAAAGTACGATCCAGCGTGCTTTCATACTTAACCATTGGGTTAAATATCGCAGCCTGCCTCCACCCTGTCAACCCTTGCCGCGCACGAATTTGCGAGGGCGTCGTTTCGGGCCCGGCCGGTCCTGCGCGGCGTCGTAAACCCGCCATTAATGCCGGCCGGTCCAAACTCGCCCGACGAAGGAGACATGATGGCTGCGCAGATCAAGCGCATGAACTGGACGCGCACGAAGTCGGTCTGGGAACAGCACCAGGCCGCGCAGAAGCAGCGCGAGGCCAACCGCCAGATTTACGAGCAGCAGCGGGAAGCCGCGGCCGCATCCTTCGGCAATGCGTTCACGGGCCAGATCAATGGCATCGGTGAGATCGTCATGCAGCAGGCAGCCAAGCGCATTCAGGCTGCGACCGAAGCCAAATTTGCGGAGCTTCAGGCGCAGTTGGACAAGACGGTCTGAGACTGCACGGCGGATTTGAGTGGGGTAGACGATGGATGTTGCAACACTTGCCACCAGCTTCGTGGCCGCACGCGCTGCGCAGATGCAACTTGCCGTCGCCAGCGCGATGATGCGAATGGAGGCGGATCAGCAGGCATCGGTCGCCAATCTGCTTGCTGCAGCCAGCGAGAATGCGCAGGAAATGGCGGGCGCGGTCGAGGGACTCGGCGCCAATCTCGACATCCGCGTTTGAGCATCTAAGGAACGCCGGACCGCGGCTATCGGGCGGGCTCCGCCGGGGTCCCGAGGGCGGCCCGGATCAATTTCACCGCATCGTCGCTCGCCCATTCCGCCGGCCCGGCCAGCGAGGCGATTTCGCAGCCTGCGGGGTCAATCAGCAGCGTCGTCGGCATGCCGAAGGCCTTGCCGATCGCCCGCAGGTCCTGGAACACTTTGGCGGAAGGGTCGGCGTAATAGGCGAGCCGATCGACCTTGTTCTCGCGCAGCCAGGTCTTGGGCTTCTCCAGGTCGCGGGTGTCGATATTGACGGCGACGACCTCGAATTTGGGCCCGCCCAGTTGCGTCTGCAGCGCGTCGAGCGCCGGCATCTCGATGCGGCACGGCGCGCACCAGGTGGCCCAGAGGTTGAGCAGCACCGTGCGCCCGCGCCAGTCGGCCAGCGTCTTCGTCCTCCCTTGCGCGTCGCGGAACGAGAGGTCGGGGAGCGCTGCGGGCTCCTTGGCGACGGTCAGAGCCGCCAGTTCGCCGTGGACCAGCGGCGTGATGCGCTCGACGGCAGCCCGCGTATCGACGCACGAGGCGGCGTGAGCCGGATTGCCTCGCCAGCGCTCGATCCCGTATACCGCCGCAAATCCCGTGACTGCCGCGAGGGCGGTGACGGCAATCAGCTTGACGCGGAATCCGGATGCGCCGGCAGGGCGAGTGTTGGGTTCGGTGGTCATCGGCGCGCTAGATAAGGTTTCGGGGCATGAGCAACAAGATGTGGGGTGGGCGCTTCGAGGCCGCGCCGGACGCGATCATGGCGGAGATCAACGCCTCGATCGACTTCGATCGCCACCTCTATCGCCAGGACATAGCCGGTTCGAAGGCGCATGTCGCGATGCTCGGCAAACAGGGCATCATTGCGGCTGCCGATGCCGAGGCGATCGCGCGCGGCCTCGACAGCGTGCTGGCCGAGATCGAGGCGGGGAACTTCTCCTTCCAGCGCGGTCTCGAAGACATTCACATGAATGTGGAGTCGCGGCTCGCGGAACTCATCGGTCCCGCTGCCGGACGTCTGCACACCGCGCGGTCACGCAACGACCAGGTCGCGACCGATTTCCGACTCTATGTGCGCGACACCATCGACACGCTGGACCAGCAGCTTGCGGCCTATCAACTGGCTCTCGCCGAGACCGCGCTCGAACATGCCGGTACGGTGATGCCCGGCTTCACGCATCTACAGACCGCCCAGCCGGTGACGCTCGGGCATCATCTGCTGGCCTATGTCGAAATGGCCGAGCGCGACCGCCGCCGCTTCGCGGACGCACGCACGCGTCTCAACGAATCGCCGCTCGGCGCTGCAGCGCTCGCCGGCACGTCGTTTCCGATCGACCGCACGATGACGGCGGAGGCGCTCGGCTTTGCACGGCCGATGGCCAATTCGCTCGATGCGGTGTCGGACCGGGACTTCGTGCTGGAGACCTTGTCGGCTGCATCCATCACGGCCGTGCATCTGTCGCGGTTCGCCGAGGAGATCGTGATCTGGACCTCGCCGCTGGTCGGCCTGATACGGCTTTCCGACAGCTTCACCACCGGCTCCTCGATCATGCCGCAGAAGCGCAATCCGGATGCGGCGGAACTGGTGCGGGCCAAGACCGGCCGCATCATCGGCGCGCTCAATGCGCTGCTGATCGTGATGAAGGGGCTGCCGCTCGCCTATCAGAAGGACATGCAGGAGGACAAGGAAGGGGCGATCGACGCCTTCTCCGCGCTCTCGCTCTGCATCGGGGCGATGACCGGCATGGTCCGGGACATGCAGCCCGATAAGGCGCGCATGAAGCGCGCGGCCGGGGACGGCTACGCGACCGCGACCGATCTTGCGGACTGGCTGGTGCGCACGCTCGGGCTTCCGTTCCGGGAAGCGCACCATGTGACCGGCCGCATCGTGGCGGCGGCGTCGGCCAAGGGCGTGCCGCTGCACCGACTGCCGCTGGAAGCGATGCAGGAGGTCGAGCCGCGCATCACGGCCGAGGTGTTCGCGGTTCTGTCGGCGGAGCGATCGGCAAAGAGCCGCACCAGCTATGGCGGCACGGCGCCCGCCAATGTCGGGCGGGAGGCGCGCAAGTGGCTCAAGAAACTCGCCAAGGCGCGCGCGTGAGAGACCGGGGCCGTCGGCCTGACAATGTTGCCACAGGTGCCCGCCAATTGTTGCGGATGGGCTGTCGCGGCGCCGCGGCGATCTGCTATGGTGCGGCAGGATCAGGAGTGCCTTTCGTGAACGTCGCCAAGCCCCGTATCGTCCTCGTTGCCGCAGCTTTGCTGCTGCCGCTGGGACTCGCGGCCTGCGGTACCAAAGGGCCTCTGGATCCGCCGCAGAACGCCGGGTTCACGGATGCGGCGCCTCAGGCCCCGGGTTCGGGCCAGGCCAACATACCGCAGCCGGGAATTCAGTTTGTCGGCGTGCAGCCCACATCTCCGAGCCAGCCGGTCTCCCCGGCGGCGGTCGAAAATGCGCCCGCGGCGCGCCAGCGTAGCGTGCTGGACTGGCTGATCGACTGACCGATGCACCATTTTGATAATCGCAGCGGCGACCTGCACGCCGAAGCGGTGAGTGTCGCGAGCCTCGCCGAGGCGGTCGGCACGCCGTTCTATTGCTATTCAACCGCGACGCTGGAGCGTCATTACCGCGTGTTCGCCGACGCCTTCGCCGACGTGCCGTCGCTCGTCTGCTACGCGATGAAGGCCAATTCCAACCAGGCGGTGCTCAGGACGCTGGCGCGGCTGGGGGCAGGGGCGGATGTCGTCTCCGAAGGCGAACTCCGGCGCGCGCGCGCTGCCGGCATTCCGGCGGACAAGATCATGTTCTCGGGGGTCGGCAAGACGGCGCGGGAACTGGCCCTGGCGCTCGACGAGAACATTCTCTGCATCAATGTGGAGTCCGAGCCCGAACTCGAACTGCTCTCGGAGATTGCGGTGGGACGCGGCCGGAAGGCCCCAGTCTCGCTGCGGGTCAATCCCGACGTCGATCCGCGCACGCATGCCAAGATCGCGACCGGCAAGGCCGAGAACAAGTTCGGCATCCCGATCAGCCGCGCGCGGGAAGTGTACCGCCGGGCGGCGGAGTTGCCGGGCATCGCGGCGATCGGCGTCGATATGCATATCGGCAGCCAGATCACCGACCTGCAGCCGTTCGACGACGCGTTCGTTCTGCTCTCGGAGTTTGTGCGGACGCTGCGGGCGGATGGCCACACGATCGAGCACATCGACCTCGGTGGCGGGCTCGGCATCCCCTACCATGACTCCAACGCGCCGCCGCCCGATCCGGCGGCCTATGCGGCGGTGGTCAAGCGGGCCACCCGCGATCTCGGCTGTGGCCTCATCTTCGAGCCGGGCCGGCTGATCGTCGGCAATGCCGGCATCCTGGTGACCAAGGTCCTTTACGTCAAACACGGCGAGGCCAAGAACTTCGTCATCGTGGACGCCGCGATGAACGACCTGATCCGGCCGACCCTCTACGAGGCCCATCACGAAATCTGGCCGGTGCGGCAGCCCGCGCCGGAGGCGAGACAGATCGTCGCGGATGTCGTCGGGCCGGTCTGCGAATCGGGCGATTTCCTGGCGCTCGACCGGCAAATGCCGGAGCCGGTGGCCGGTGATCTTCTGGCTGTGATGTCGGCGGGGGCCTACGGTGCGGTGCAGGCCGGAACGTATAATTCGCGCCCGCTGGTGCCTGAAGTGCTGGTCCGCGGAGCCCAGTGGGCGGTGGTACGGCCACGCCTCGATATAGACGAATTGATCAGGCTTGATCGCATCCCTGACTGGCTGGCCTAACCAGCCGGCCTGAACTTCGTCCATGGCCCGGCGTTTGCTGCGGTACGGCGTTTGCTAAGGTATCTGGCGGCCAGCGCATAGGGCACGGGGCCTGACGCTGCCGCAGGTGCTTCTGGCAGCTTGCCTGCGCGATACTGACCGGCCGCGGGAGATCAAATTGACTGACCGGCCCTCCGCAATGCCGAACGAGCCTGGGCCCGTGCGCCCGGCGCTGAATGCCCGCGCGTTGCTTGCGCGCGCCATGGGACGCGCCTGGTGGGCGCTGGCATGGGAAGGGCTCTGGCCCCGCCTGGCGCTGGTGATGGGCGTCGTCGCGGTGTTCCTGGTCGTTTCCTGGCTGGGGCTCTGGTACGTGCTCCCGCCGGTCGCCCGGGCAATCGGCGTCGTGCTGTTTGCGCTGGCGCTGCTAGCCAGTGCCTATCCGCTGGTGCGGTTCGCATGGCCGACGCGCGGTCTTTCGCTGCGCCGGGTCGATGAGGGCAGCGCGCTGCCGCACCGGCCGGCCACCGCCCTGACCGATGCGATTGCGGCCGGCCGTGAAGACCGCGGGTCGATGGCGCTGTGGCAGGCGCATGTGCTGCGCGCGACAACCGCCGCGAACCGTTTCAAGGCCGGTGCGCCGCATCCGGGGCTGGCGCAGCGGGACCCCTATGCCCTGCGCGCGCTGGTCGCGATCCTGCTGGTCGCGAGTTTCGTCACCGCCGGCGGCGACCGCCTGCAGCGGATCACCACCGCATTCGACTGGCGCGGGGCCGTGACCCCGGCCAATTACCGCGTCGATGCCTGGGTGACGCCGCCGCAATACACCGGCCGGCCGCCGGTCTTGCTGCCCGGCATCCGGCCCGGCGAGACGCCGCGGGTGACGCAGGCGATCTCCGTGCCGGCGGGCAGCGTTCTGGTCATTCGGGCCAGCGGCACCACGCTCGATATTGCGTCGCAGGGCCTGACCGAGACGGTGCAGGAGGTCGGCGGTTCCCGCTCGGCCGCCGGCACCGACGAACGGCGCTTTGCGATCACCGAATCCGGCTGGGTCACGTTGCGCGGCGTCGGCGGCAATGTCACCTGGACCTTCAGCGTCGTCCCCGACAATCCGCCGTCGATCGAGCTTGCGCAGGAACCGGAGGCGCAGGGGCGCGGCGCGTTGCAGCTCAACTACCGCATGGAAGACGATTACGGCGTCACCTATGGCGAAGCGATCTTCGCGCCGTCTGCGCCGCCGAGACCTTCTGCGGCGGGTGCCACCCCGCGCCCGCTCTACGAGGCGCCGAACTTCCGCCTCGTGCTGCCGCAGGCGCGGACCCGCAACGGCACCGGGCAGACCACACGCGACCTCAGCGAACATGCCTGGGCCGGCGCCGAGGTCGTGATGACGCTGATCGCGCGCGACGAAGGGGGCAACGAGGCGCGCAGTGCGCCGCATACCTTCCGGCTGCCGCAGCGTCCGTTCTACAAGGCGCTGCCGAAGGCGCTGATCGAACAGCGCCGCATACTGGCGCTCGACGCCAATATGCGCGGCCGGGTGCTGCGCGCGCTCGATGCGCTGACGATCGCGCCCGAGCGATTCACGCCGGAGACCAGCGTCTATCTCGGCCTGCGTTCGATCTACTGGCAACTCGCGAATGCGCGCAGCGACGATGACCTGCGCAGCGTCGTCGACCGCCTGTGGGCGATGGCGATTTTCCTCGAGGACGGCTCGGTCTCGGACGCCGAGCAGGCGCTGCGCGCCGCGCAGGACGCGCTGCGGCAGGCGCTGGAGCAGGGCGCGAGCGACGAGGAAATCAAGCGGCTGATGGATCAGCTCCGCGCCGCGATCGACAAGTTCATGCAGGCGCTCGCCGAGGAACTGCGCAAGAACCCCGAGATGGCCCGGCCGCTCGACCGCAATGCGCGCGAGATGCGGCCGCAGGACCTGCGCAGCATGCTCGACCGGATGGAAGAGCTCGCCCGCTCAGGAGCGAGGGACGCGGCGCGTCGGATGCTGGAGCAGCTGCAGTCCATGCTCAACAACCTGCAGATGGCGCGGCCCGGCCAGCAGGGTGAGGACGGCGACGACAATTCGGCGCTCGACGAACTCGGCGAAATGATCCGCCGCGAGCAGCAGCTGCGCGACCGCACGTTCCGCGAAGGGCAGGACCAGCGACGCCAGCGCAGTCAGCGCGGCCAGCAGGGGCAACGCGGTCAGCAAGGTCAGCAGGGTCAGCAGGGCGAGCAAGGCTCGATGGAGGATCTGCGGCGCGAGCAGCAGGCGCTGCGCGAGCAACTCCAGCGGCTGCTCGATCAGCTTCGCCAGCGTGGTCAGGCCGGCCAGCAGCCGGGGCAGGGCGAGGACGGCAACAATCCGCTCGGACAGGCCGAACAGGCGATGCGCGACGCCGAGGGTGCGCTGGGTGAAGGCGACGGCGAGGGGGCGGCGGACTCCCAGGGCCGCGCAATCGAAGCGCTGCGGCGCGGTGCGCAGAATCTTGCCCAGCAGATGCAGCAGGGCCAGGACGGCGAGGGCCCCGGCCAGCCCGGCCGCTCCGGTCGCCCGCGCGCCCAGCAGGACACCGATCCGCTCGGCCGGCCGCTCCGTGGCCGCGACTACGGCGACGATGTCACGGTCAAGGTGCCGGGCGAGATCGACGTGCAGCGGGCGCGCCGCATCCTGGAAGAGCTTCGCCGCCGTCTCTCCGATCCGCAGCGGCCCCAGATCGAACTGGAGTATCTGGAACGGCTGCTGAAGGATTTCTGAGCGAGGACGTTCGGGGGCGTGTTACGCGAACTCGGGCCGATGACTTCAGTCTCTCGGCTGTCATTCCGGATTGCCGCGAAGCGGCAAGTCCGGAATCCATGAACACAGACAGGGGTTATGGATTCCGGGCTCGCGAGCTTCGCTCGCGCCCCGGAATGACACCGCCAGTGTGATCAGCCGAAAGCAGCGTCAGACTTGATCAATGCGAGCCAGCGCCGCGCTTGAGCGCCGCGTCCACCGTCGCCAGCAGTTCGGCCATCGTGAACGGTTTGGCGAGCACGCCGTCGATCAGCGACTCCAGACCGTGGGCGCGCTCGCGCTGGTCGGCATAGCCGGTCATCAGCAGGATTCTCAGCGCAGGTTGACTAGGGGCGACGGCGAGCGCCAGCGCGATGCCGTCCATGACGGGCATGCGGATATCGGCCAGCAAGAGATCGAAGGGCGTGTCGGCCTGCTCGATGCGTTCGAGCGCCTCGGCGCCGTCGGCGACGGCTTCGGTCGCATGTCCGGCCTCACGCAAGGCCCGCTGAACAAGGCCGCGCAAGTCTTCCTCGTCCTCCGCGACCAGAATGCGCGCCATCACCCGCTCCCGCCTCTCCAAAGGTTCGACGTCTACCTGACGTCGAGATCGCGCCGATTGAAAAAGCGCACGACGATGTCATGCGCTTCCCCCGGCGGGGAGGCAAGCTGACTGCGGAAAGGCACCGATTCGCCGTGGGAGATGAGTTGATTGTCGGCCTGTGCCGTCCACGCGTAAACCTCGACGCCGTCTTTCTTGCGGAGCGAGAAGCGCAGCCGTGGCACTTCGACGGTGCGGCCAGCCACGTTCCTGATCGTTCCGGAGATGATCAGGACGGGGATGTTGTTGTGCATTTCCTCGGTGCTGCGGACATCCTCGAAAACCAGCCCCCGTAAATTCACCGGCAGGCCGAGCGCTGCATAGAGGCTGGCGCTCTGCGGCGCCCAGGCGACGACGCGTTCGCGCCCGACGAGCAGGGCTGCGGTCGCTGCGATCAGAACGAGGATGACGAGCGGCAGGCTGAGTTTGAGTCCTCGCTTGCGGGCCCGCGCCTCGCGGGCAATGCGCATGCGCCGGGAGGCCAGGGTCTCGATGTCCTTGGAATCGTCGTCGGCATCGAGCACGGACCGCACGGGCGGCTTCGGCTGCGCGGCTTCTCCGTCTTCGGCGCCCGGTACGAGCGGCGGCGCATCGTGCTGCTCCGCGACTCCCGCGCCTTCTTGCGACGGGTCGGCCGTGCCGCCGGATTGCTCATCGCCGGCAAGGTCCTCAATTCCCCAGAGATCGGGGTCGGCCAATGCCGCATTCCCGGTAATGTCCGCGCGGTCGAAGGTCGGGCCCGCAGCGGCATCCTCGCCATCGGCCATCGCCGGCAGCAGTTCGGCGCCGGCCGTCCAGACGGTCTTGCAGCGGACACAGCGTACCGGGCGGCCCGCGCCCAGAACGGCTGCGTCCAGTTCATAGGACGTCTCGCAGGAAGGACAGATGATCAGCATTGGCCAGCAGCGGTGCGATTCACTGCATCGATTGTAATCGACCGTCCGTTAACGCATCGGAAACCATGGTCGCGTCAATTCGAATGGACTGACGGGCCCCGCGCGACGCGACATCGTTAATGCGTCCTTAAACGCATCCGGATCACACTCGCAGTCGGAGGAGAGCGGTGGTTCGATTCGAGAACGTCGGATTGCGATACGGGGCGGGCACCGAGATCCTGCACGATCTCTCTATGCGCATAGAGCCCGGCTCGTTCCAGTTCCTCACCGGACCGTCCGGCGCCGGCAAGACGTCGCTGCTGCGCCTGCTGTTCATGTCGCTCAAGCCGAGCCGCGGGTTGATAACCCTGTTCGGCCACGACGTCGCGACGCTGACCAAGGACGCGCTGGCGATCCTGCGCCGCAGGATCGGGCTGGTGTTCCAGGACTTCCGCCTTCTCGATCATCTCACGACTTACGACAACGTCGCTCTGCCGCTGCGCGTGCTCGGCCGTACGGACGACAGCTACCGCGCCGAGGTGACGGAACTGCTGCGCTGGGTCGGGCTCGGGGACCGGATGTGGGCCTATCCGCCGGTCCTCTCGGGCGGCGAGAAGCAGCGTGCGGCGATCGCGCGCGCCGTGATCTCGCGCCCGGAACTGCTGCTGGCCGACGAGCCGACCGGCAACGTCGATCCGTCGCTGGCGCAGCGCCTCCTGCGCCTGTTCGTCGAGCTTCACCGCTCCGGTACTTCGGTGGTGATCGCGACGCATGACCTCGCATTGATGGACCAGTACGACGCCCGTCGGCTGGTCCTGCACGACAGACAGCTCCATGTCCTTGAGTGAAGCATGTCCTTGAGTGAAGCGCGCGTGACCTATGCGGCCCATGATGTGCGGCGCGCCAAGCGCCGCAGCCCGCAGTCATGGGCGCCGGAGCCTGTCGGGATTACCGATGCCGGCAAGGATCCGGCGCGGGATCGGCGGGAGCACAAGTTGCCCGAGCGGGACCGAGGCTCGGAGCCCGTGGTCACGAGCGACGCCGGCCTGCATGCACCTTCGCCGATCATCCCGGCGCATTCGGTTGCGGGACGCTCCCTGCTGGTGATCATCGCCATCATGAGCTTTCTTGCTGCCGCCACGCTCGGCGCCGTGGGGCTGGTGCGTCAGGCGGCGCTCGAATGGCAGGGTCAGGTGGCGCGCGAATTCACAATCCAGATACGGCCGGTGCAAGGGCGCGATGTCGAGGCCGATGTCGCGCGCGCCGCCGCGGTCGCGCGGTCGACAGCCGGTGTCGTCAGCGTGCGGGTCTACACCCGCGAAGAATCGGCAAACCTGCTGGAGCCGTGGCTCGGCAGTGCGCTCTCGCTCGATGAACTGCCGGTGCCCCGTCTGATCGTCGTGACGCTAGAGGCGGGCGCGCGGCCGGATGCGGCGCAGCTTCGGCAGCGGCTGGGCGCCGAACTTCCCAATGCGAGCCTCGACGATCATCGCGCCTGGATCGAGCGTATGCAGTCGATGACGCAGACGGTGGTATTTATCGGCTTCGGCGTGCTGGTGCTGATGGTCGTCGCGACGGTCCTGCTGGTGATGTTCGCGACGCGTAGCGCCATGACGGCCAACAAGGCGATCGTGGAAGTCCTGCACTTCGTGGGCGCCAAGAACCGCTACATCGCCACCCAGTTTCAGCACCACTTCCTGCTGGTCGGCCTCAAGGGCGCGGCCCTCGGCGTCGGGGCCGCGGCGGCGGTGTTTCTGATTGCGTGGCTGGCGGAGGCTCGCAGCGAGGCATTCGATCCCCAGACGGCGGCGCTGCTTGGCGCGTTCACTCTGGGCCCCCAGGGCTATGGCGGCATGCTCGGCATGGCCATTCTGATCGGGGCGGTGACCGCGCTCACCTCCCGCTGGACCGTGCACCGCACCCTCAACGCACTCGATTAGCCCCAATTCCCACCGGCGATCTCCCCACAAAGGCGGCGCCCGCCGCTT
>Ga0182739_1003644_pt1 | contig 13288 bp, 10 predicted proteins | sample eDN5th30CBELigBY_FD_128873 | JGI IMG/M metagenome (GOLD analysis project Ga0182739, IMG submission 128873) | Enriched backyard soil microbial communities from Emeryville, California, USA - eDNA 5th pass 30_C BE-Lig BY (version 2) (version 2) | ecosystem: Environmental > Terrestrial > Soil >... | reverse complement strand
TCGCGTCGAAAATGACTTTCACAAAACCGTCTTTCGCTCCGGCAGCACTCGCTTTTCCCGAAGCGGAGAACGGAAACTTACCCACTTTGATTTCGTATCCGGCATCTTTGGCTGCTTTCTCGGTATAGCCCACGGAGGCGATCTCCGGTGAGCAGTAGGTACAGCCGGGAATGTTGTTGTAATCGATAGGCGATACCTCCAGCCCTTTTATCTTCTCTACACAGGTAATGCCTTCGGCCGATGCGACATGCGCAAGCGCCTGTCCTTTAACGATATCGCCGATAGCATACACGCCATCTACATTGGTCTTGTAGAAATCGTCTACCACCACGCGCCCTTTATCCGTTTTTACCCCGGTCTCTTCCAGGCCCAGGTTTTCTATATTGGGCGTGATACCCACTGCCGATAAAACCGTCTCTGCCTCGATGGTTTCCATACCCTTGGCGGTTTTGATTTGTACCTTGCATAGTTTTCCAGAGGTGTCTACCGATTGCACCTCGGCACTGGTCAGGACGTTTATCCCGGCTTTTTTGAGGCTTCGCTCCAATTGCTTGGAAATCTCCTCATCTTCCACCGGCACAATGCGTTCGAGGTATTCCACAACCGTAACCTTTGTGCCGATTGCATTGTAGAAATAGGCAAATTCAACACCAATGGCCCCGGAGCCGACGACCACCATGGATGCGGGCTGCTTTTCAAGATTCATCGCTTCGCGATATCCGATAATCCGCTTACCGTCCTGCTTCAGGTTAGGCAGCTCGCGCGACCGTGCGCCGGTAGCCAATATCGTGTGCTTTGCGGTGTATGTTTTGGTGCCACCGTCTGATGCTTTGACCTCGATCTGGCCGCCCTTTTTGATTTTGGCCGTGCCCATGATCACGTCAATTTTGTTTTTCTTCATCAAAAACTGGATGCCTTTGCTCATGCCGTCGGCAACCCCGCGGCTCCGTTTTACGATGGCCCCGAAGTCGGCTTCGCCACCATTTACCTTGATGCCGTAATCTGCGGCATGGTTGAGGTACTCAAATACCTGCGCGCTCTTGAGCAGAGCTTTGGTGGGGATGCAGCCCCAATTGAGGCAAATGCCTCCTAACGATTCCCGTTCTACAATAGCGGTCTTAAAACCAAGTTGGGCGGCTCTAATGGCAGCGACATAACCACCGGGGCCACTTCCAATTACAATGATGTCGTAGTTCATATATCTTCGTTGCTTTCTTGAGATTGATTCACGTTACTGTTGCTGTTCCAACCATGTATGGTGGCTACAAACTTACGTAAATATTTTAAGAAAATCCGAAAGCTGAAGGCGTCTGGCGATTGACCCGGAACGGTATCGTCACATTTCAGTCAAAGGGCCGTGGCGCCGCTTAATGGCCATGATAATTGGCTATCTTGCGGCACAAAATAATCAATATGCGTACAATGAAACAGACCTTGAAATGGTTTTGCAACATTGCCCTTATCGAAGGGATATCCATGGTGGTACTGGTTACCTTTTCAGTGCTGAAGCGTACCACCGATTACGAATGGGCCTTGCTGGGGGTGAAATATGTTGGCTGGGCCCATGGGGTCCTGTTTATTGCCTATGTATACCTGCTTTGGGCTTGCATGGACCGATATAAGTGGAAGATAGGCCGCGTGGTGACGTTTTTCCTGGCTTCATTGATTCCGTTTGCTCCTTTCTTCGTAGAACGGAAGTTGCGCCACGAGGGCTAGGGTTTATTGCCGGCATATGCGTAGGTGATTTCTGTCTTACCGTGCGGAACCGGATTCCCATCCTGGTCGAGGTTTACAAAAACCAGCTTATCGATTGTCAAGATGCTTTTTCTGGTGATTTTGTTACGTACCTGACAAGTCAGTGTAATCGATGTGCGCCCGAAATGCGTCGCCGTGATGCCTAATTCGATGATATCTCCCTGCCTGGCAGAACTGACAAAATTTATCTCTGAGATGAATTTGGTAACGATATGAGGGTTGCCAAGCTGGACGATCGCATAAATGACGGCTTCTTCGTCTATCCATCGCAAAAGCGTGCCACCAAAGAGGGTGCCATTAGGATTCAGATCTTCGGGTTTGACCCATTTTCGGGTATGGAAATTCATTTGCGCTTTACATATGGATGGCGCGGTTATCCGTGGCGGCGAGTGATGCTTCACGGAGTGCTTCCGTATACGTCGGGTGGGCGTGGCAGATCCGCGCGATATCTTCGGCAGAGGCGCGGTATTCCATGGCTACCGTGGCTTCAGCGATCATATCCGCCGCACGGGGCCCAATCATATGCACCCCAAGCACTTCATCCGTATTGGCATCGGCCAGTACTTTTACGAAACCATCGGTATCGCCACTGGCTTTGGCACGGCCGCTGGCCTTGAACGGAAACGAACCTGTTTTGTATTTGCGCCCGTCGGCTTTCAGCTGCTCTTCGGTTTTCCCTACGCTGGCAACCTCCGGCCAGGTGTATACCACACCGGGAATCAGGTTGTAATCAATATGCGGTCGCTGGCCGGCGAGGCGCTCGGCCACATATACTCCTTCGTCTTCGGCCTTATGGGCCAGCATGGCTCCCTTCACGACATCACCAATGGCATATATGCCGGCCACGGGGGTTTCCAGGTGTTCGTTCACGGGTATCTTTTTTCCACGGTCTTCCGGCGTGATGCCGATGTTTTCCAATCCGAGCCCTTCGGTATAGGCCGTACGACCCACGGCAACGATACAATAATCGCCTTCCCATTTAACGGCTTCACCCTTCGCATTCTCCGCGTTGACGGTTACCTTCTTTCCCCTCGCTGTGGCACCGGTTACCTTATGGCCGAGGTAGAATTCCATACCCAGCGATTTCTTCAGCACGCGCTGTAATTCTTTACCCAGCCCGCCATCCATCGTAGGGATGATGCTTTTTTCATACTCGACAACCGATACCTTAGCCCCCAACCGCGCATATACCGAGCCCAGTTCAAGTCCGATGACCCCGCCACCAATGATGATCAGGTGATTGGGAACCTCTTTCAACGTCAGCGCTTCTGTAGAAGTGATGATCCGCTTTTTGTCAATCGGCAGGAAGGGCAGGGCAGTGGGTTTAGATCCCGATGCGATAATTACGTTTTTACCGGTAATCTGCTCCGTTTTCCCGTCGCCTCCGGTTATCTTAACCGTGTTTTTGTCGACAAAAGACCCGGTACCGATGTAGCTGTCTATTTTGTTCTTTTTGAACAGAAATGCAATCCCGGCCACGTTTTGGGCGATGACGTCATCTTTCCTGGCGATCATCTGCTTCATGTCGACACCAAGATTGCTGAGGTTAATGCCGTGCTCGCCGAAATGCTGGGCCGCGTTATGGTAATGTTCGGAAGAGTCAAGCAACGCCTTCGATGGGATGCAACCCACATTCAGGCACGTTCCGCCAAACGTATTGTATTTTTCGATAATGGCTGTTTTCAAACCAAGTTGTGCACAACGGATGGCGGCCACGTATCCGCCGGGCCCGCTACCGATTATAATAACGTCGTATTGCATGTGATGAAGTTGTTCAATTCGATGGCCAAAGGTACATAATATTTACGCTTGGATGGAAGAAGGAATAAAAAAAGACAGCCGGTCGACTGTCTTTTTTTATAGCTTATCCGGTATTGTTCTCCGTTATTCGGCAACAATTTTTCCCTGCATTACGCCATAGTGGCCAGGGAAGCTGCAGACGAATAGATATACTCCAGGACCATCCAGTGTGAATTCAATATCATCTGTTTCACCCGGGCCCAATAATTTGGTGTGGGCAATGATGGAAGAAGCGAAGGTTGCGGGAATGTATTCGGCATCAACAGCTTTGATGGCTTCGCCGCCGAATGCAGCGAGATCAGTTCCTGGTTGCAGGACCACAACGTTATGCCCCATAGATTCTTTAGGCATTTCACCGGCATTCTTGAAGTGAAGTGTTACGGTTTCGCCAGCCTTAACACGGAAGAGCGTATTGTTATACTGCATTAAGTCGTTGCCTTCCAATGAGATTTCGTTACTCACCGCAACATCCTCCAAACCGGGGATGTTTACCGCCGGAGCTTGTTGTTCGGTGGTTGTTTCCGTCGTTTCTGTTGATTCTTCACTTGTCTGGTTGCCTCCGCAAGCAGCGGCAAGAACTGCACCCGCAACTACGGGGATTAAAAAAAACTGTTTCATTTTTTGTTTAAATCTTGTTTGTGCTCCAAAGGTAACTGAATTTAGAAAGGAACAAAAGTGTATTTATCACTAAATTGTAATTTTAGTACTACACCTGCGTTTCGTTTTTTGTTTCCGTGAGCGTTTTGATGAGCTGATAAAGCGATACGGGGTCAAATGGCTTTCCGACTACCGCATCGGCCCCCGCCGCGTAGGCGGCCTGTTGTTCACGTTGCAATACCGATGCCGAGATGGAGATGATAGGGATTTGCCGGATTTGTTCGCACGGGTCGTTCCTGATCGCCTTGATGGCTTCAAAGCCACTCATGACAGGCATGTGCGCGTCCATGAGGATAAGGCTGTAAGGCGTCGGTGTGTTCTCGACCTTGTCCAAGGCCTCTTTTCCGTTCTTCACAGTATCCACGGTAATGCCCCAGGTTTTCAGCATATGGGTGACCATGAAGCTGTTCAGTTCATTATCTTCGGCAAGCAACACGCTGACATCGTTGAGCGGCGGCATATCCGTATACTGTTTTTTATCCGATTTTGGCGCGGCATCGGAATCGGCTTCATCAAACCAGCACTGAAATACAAACTCACTGCCTTTCCCAAGTTCGCTGTAGGCGTGGATTTGCCCCTGGTGCAATACCACCAGCCGTTTCACGATGGCCAGCCCGAGTCCGGTACCGCCAAAGCGTTTGGTAATTCCTTCCTCGCCCTGCTCGAACGACTGGAAAATTTTATCGATGGCATTGCTGTTGATGCCAATGCCTGTATCCTTCACGGAGAACTGGATGTGAAGCCGCTGCTGCGCACGATTGAGTAGCTTTATTTCCAATATCACGCTGCCCTGCTCCGTAAATTTAATGCCATTGGAGATGAGGTTGCTCAATATCTGCGTGAGCCGCAGCGAATCGGCCAGCATGTGTTTGGGTAGGTTGCTATCGGTGACGGCCTGGAACATGATGCCTTTCTGTTCCGCCTTGTAGCTAAACAAATTGGTGAGCTCCTCGATGATATTGGGTAGCGATGTCCGGGAATAATCAAGACGCATTTTTCCTGAATCGATCTTCGAGAGGTCCAGAATGTCATTGATGATGAGCAGTAGCTGCTGCGAGGCGTTTTCCAGGTAATCCAGCCATTCGGACTGCTGTTCATTGAGCGGCGAATTGCGCAACATGGTGGTGATGCCGGTAATCCCGTTAATGGGGGTACGGATTTCGTGACTCATATTGGCCAGGAAATTCTCTTTCGACTTGCGTGCCTGGTCGGCCTCCTTCTTGGCTTTTACCAGTTCAATGTGCGAACGTTCGAGTTCTTCGTTTTTGCGCTTCAGTTCCCGCTGGATATACACTTGTTGCATGAACGATTTTACTTTCGCTATCGTGATATCAGGGTTGAGCGGCTTGTAAAGATAGTCGACGGCCCCGCTGTGTAGCCCTTTGAGCAGGGATTTGTCTTCCTTGGATATGGCCGTGACCATAATGACCATGATTTGCCAGGTCTTGGGATTGCTTTGAAGCAGTGAAACAAATTCAAAACCGTTGATTTCGGGCATCTGCACATCTACCATGGCAATAGCGATATCGTTGTTCCAGCAATAACGAAGCGCTTCATTGGGCGAGGTGCTCCCCCAGATATCCAGGTTATCGATATCCGCTAGCAGGGCTTTGAGGCTAAGTACGTTTTCCTCTTTATCGTCTACGATAACTAACTTCAATTTCTCCATGTTAATTCCTAAAAATATGGTTGTTCAGCTGTTGGCTGAATGTGATCAGTTCACCACTGGTGAGGGCAAGGTGCACCGCGCCTGATGCGATGGCTGCAGCGGGCATCGTATCGACTTCGGCATCAAGCGGGTGTTGTGCAATGCAGAGGCCGCCAGCCCGGCGGATTGCAGCCATGCCCGCTGCACCGTCTTGATTGGCTCCCGATAACAGGATGGCTGCGGTGGACGCGCCGTACACGTCTGCCGCGCTTTGCATGGTTACATCTATTGATGGTCTGCAGAAATGCACCGGTTCGGAAGTGTCCAGCGATAGCTTATGATCCGGTTCAACCAGGAGATGGTACCCCGCAGGCGCAAAGTACGCCGCTGCGTGCCGGATCGCTTCTTTATCTTCTGCTACTTTTATGGTGATACGACACTGGTCCGCAAGCATCTCTTCGAACCGGGTTTCATATTTCGCATTCCGGTGAATAACCACCAAAATACCGAAAGGTAAGTCTGCCGGCAATGCTTTGAGCATGTTTGCCAATACCTTGATCCCCCCGGCCGAACCGCCCAGTATGAGTACGCCGATATGCCGGAGTCTGTGGGTGATATGTGAATCTAGCTCAAGCAATTTTCTGATAAATATTATGTGTTTTGCTAACCATCCGGAATTTGCTTTTCAGATGGTCTGTTGCGAGTGTTTCCTTTGCGCCCAGGCAAAGGAAACCAAATAATGTGAGACTTGCGTGGAGCAGGCTGGTTACCCGGTGCTGCAAGTCTGTATCGAAATAGATAAGTACATTGCGGCAGGTAATCAGCTGAAATTCATTGAACACGCCGTCCGAAGCCAGGTTATGCGTGGCAAACAGGATGTTTCTGCGGAGCTCATGATGGATAACCGCGGCATCGTATTTTGCGGCATAGTATTCGGATAACGAATCGCCTGATTCCGTCTGCAGGTAGTTGTCGGAATAGGTTTTCATCTTTTTCAGGTCAATGATGCCCTGTTTTGCGCGGTCGATAACTTCCGTATTGACGTCGGTACCGTAGATAAAGGTGCGCTCGTACAATCGCTCCTTGCTAAGCAGGATGGCGAGGGAGTAAACCTCTTCGCCGGTTGCGCATCCGGCACTCCATACCCTAATGTGCGGAAACGTAGCGAGGTAGGTAAAGACTTCTTCGCGCAATGTCTTATAAAATGCCGGATCGCGGAACATCTCGGTCACGTTGACCGTTACCTCTGCGAGAAATGTGTTGAAGAAGCCGGGCGAGTTAATCAGCTTGTCTTTCAGGCCGGCAAAATCGACATGGTAAATGGTGAGTATACGTGATACACGCCGTTTGAGAGATGCCCTGGAGTAGCCACCCAAATCGACACCATGGACATTGTTGACCAAGCCTATCAGTTCTTCCAGATTTTCGAATGACACCGTCATTGCCTATTGCTTAACTTAACCATACCCGTGTCAACGAGAGCAACTTGTCGACGTCTACCGGTTTGGTGATATAATCGTTGGCCCCAACTTCGAGTACGCGTTGCCGATCGCCTTGCATAGCCTTTGCGGTAACTGCTATGATGGGCAGTTCCGCAAACTTCTTGTTCGCCCGTATTTTTTCGATGGCTTCAAATCCGTCCATTTCGGGCATCATGATATCCATCAGGACGAGGTCAATATGGGGGTTATTTTGCAGTAACTCCACTGCTTCCCGTCCGTTGTTGGCGGTTTCAATCGTCAGCTTATAGGGGGCAAACACCGTACTCAGTGCAAAAATATTCCGCATGTCGTCGTCCACGAGCAAAATATGTTTTCCCGTCAGTACATCATCCATATAAAGTGTTTTCGATTCCGGATGGGTTGATTGGAGCCGGCTCGAAGTAAAGTTGTCATCATCAAGCCGGTTTATGAATAACTGTACCTCATCGAGGATACGGCTGTTGGATCTGTCTGATTTCAGCACCATCGTTTTTGCGTGCTGTAAAATGCGGCTGGCCATTTCTGTGGTAAGCTCCATGGCCGTATTGATGATGACTGGTATGTCTGCGTAAGATTTGGTGTACTTGATTTCATCGAGCAGGTCCACTCCCGATACATCGGGCAAATCGATATCAAGCACGATGCAATCGTAGCGATCGCCTGCATTGAGGAAGTCCATCGCCTCGGCACCCGTAAAAGCTTGTTTTACGTCCACACCACCATCCGCCAGAAACGACTTCAGGTTATCGCTTTGGATTTCGTGGTCCTCGACGATCAATACTTTCGTCAGCGGCGACATGATGATGTTGTGCAATTGGCTAAATACTTGATTGATTGACTGCTTGGTGACAGGCTTTTTCAGGAAGCCGACGGTCTCAGCTTGCATGTCGGGCTTTTCCGGTTGGTCCGCTGACATTAGATGCACCGGAATATCGCGGGTAACCGGATTGCTTTTTAGTTTTTTGAGCACAGTCCATCCATCCATTACCGGCAGCATGATATCGAGTATAATGGCATGGGGCAGCGAATCTACGGCTCTCTGCAGGGCGGTATCCCCCTGGTGGGCAACTAGTGTTTCGAAACCCCGTTCGCGGGCGTATGTCTCAAGGATACCTGCGAAGTGCCGGTCGTCTTCGACGATGAGCAGCCGTTTCGGTCCGGTTGCTACGGGAACCGCCAGCGTTGGTTGTTCTTTTTGAGCCGCGAGCTGATTTTTCAGGGATCCGGAGACTTGCTCCGGTACCTCGGCTACTATTTCCGACGCTTTACGCAGCGGTAGAAACAAGGTAAAGGTGCTGCCTTTGCCCACTTCACTGAAAACGTGGATGTGTCCACCAAGAAGTGCGGAAAGTTCCCGGCAAATAGATAAGCCTAATCCGGTACCTCCAAATTGGCGGCTTGTGGAACCATCCGCTTGCTTGAAGGCTTCGAAAATGAGCGGCCATTTATCTTGGGGAATGCCCACACCATTATCCGTTACAGCGATTGCGATGGCCTGATCTGGCTCGTTTCCGGCCAGTATATCTGTCGTCCATTCGGGCGATTCGCCGGCTAACATAAATTGTAATGCTACGCGACCTTTTTCTTTGGTAAATTTGAACGCGTTGGAGAGTAGGTTTTTAAGTATTTGCCTCAAGCGTTGCTCATCGGTGATGATACCCGTCGGCAATCCTTGATTTACGGTGATACGGAAGTCGATGCCTTTACTGTCTGCCACACCACCAAAGAGGTCGAGCATATCTTCGGCAATGGATGATAAGGTAATTTCTTCCAGCAACAGTTCGATATTTCCCGATTCGATCTTCGATAAGTCAAGTATATTGTTGATGAGGTCAAGTAAATCCGAGCCCGCGTTGTGAATGACGGAAGCATATTTCACCTGCTCGGGCAGGAGATTGCTTGTTTTGTTGTCTTCCAGCAATTTGGCAAGGATCAGGATGCTGTTGAGCGGCGTGCGCAACTCGTGGCTCATGTTGGCCAGGAATTCCGATTTATAGTTGCCCGACTGTTCAAGCTCATCAGCCTTCATCGCGATGGACTGGCGGGCCAGCTCAAGGGAAATGTTGCGTTCCTCCAGCAGCCTTGCTTTTTCTTCGAGCTCCAGGTTAGCGTGTTTGAGTTCCTCCTGTTGTACCCGCAATTCTTCCTGTTGTGCTTCGAGTTCTTCGGCTTGCTGTTGGGTCTCTTCGTAAAGATGGGTAAGCGCTGTGTGTGTCTGGGCAACTTTACTGGCTACCGCCAGTGAAGTGCCTGCCCGTTGCAGGAACTGGAGCGTTTCCTTGTCAATAGTTCGGAAAAAACCAATTTCCATGACGCCGAGTGTGTCGTCTTCATAAACCAAAGGCTGTATAACAATGTTTTTCGGTGCGGTGTGTCCCAATGACGACGTGATGGTGAGGTAATTTTCCGGTATATCGGCCAGAACGAGCTGCTTTCTGGCCGATATACTTTCGCCAACCATGCCGTGTCCACCCATGATTTTAGCGGGCACGTCACTTGTTTCGACGGCATACGACCCCGCGCGGACATAGACGTCGTCGCTAGAGGCACTTTTGAGGTAGATCATCCCTACTTTCGCCTGTACGTGTTGGCAAACCGTTCGAATCGCATTTGCGGCAATTTCTTTTTCGCCGCGCCCGCCACGTATATGGTCATCAAGTGCTGCCAAACCGTTGAGTATCCAGTTGTCGACCTCTTTTTCCTTAGAGAGCCGACTCAAATCGCGGTTGGCTTTGCGGATACGATGGGCGAGATTCTTATAGTATTCAAATGATTTCGTGATGTAAAACAATAGCCACACCAGGAGTACAAAGATCAATATCGCGGTGATGACAAAGGTGGCGCGGATGTTCGCAAGTGTATGAGGAGCCGCATCTACCTGATTGAATAGTGACGTGAGGTAATATAAGCTAACGATCAGAATCGCAACCAAGAGCGAGAACCCTAAATAAATGTATGCGCTGAAGGTTAGTCTTTTCATTTTTACTTTCAGTTGTCAGATGGAGCCTTTGGTACTTAATCCGCAGGCTGGCAGATTAAGCATGTCGGGTTCATAATCAACTTGTTTGCCTGTTCGTTGCAAAAGTACGAAAAGTCGGGAAACGAACGAGGTGATCGATACAGTTTCGCACGGTTCATCTGGGTTAAATTATGGGATGCCTTTCGAACGATTTGTTGCGATCAAATAAGTAGCGGTAGGTGTGGTGGGTCTTATAAATCGTGCCACCGATATGACGGGCTACGTTCATCATTTTCGGGTTGAAATCGCCAATCCAATTCATTTGCACCTCTTCATATTTTACCTGCGACGGGTCTTGTACGATTTTGGTTGCTGCCACAATAAGTGCCGCTTCCACGCCTTTCCGCTGGTGGTCGGGCACGACGCCAAACACGATGCCGAACATGGTTTTACAACGTTTCTGCCATCGGTTCCAAACAAATCTCAGTTTGCCCCAGGTGGTCATTTTCCCATTCATGTATTTGACAATAAGCTGGTTTATGTCGGGTATGTTTACCCAGAATGCAACCGGAGTGCCACGGTAGTAGGCAAACCAGATTATCTTGGGGTCGATGATCGGCTTCATGCCTTGCATGAGTTTCCGGGCGCTTTCCAGGCTCATGGGGCTTACGCCTTCGTGCCTTGCCCAGGCCTCGTTATACACCGTGCAGAAATCTGCGGCCGCTTTATCCAGGTTATTCCGGTGTATATGACCGAAGGTATAACCCGCATTTTGCAAAGTACTCATCGCTTTCTCGCCCACTTTGCTCGATAGTTCGGTGGCGATTTCCCGGCGGTATGTAAATTGCCTGAAATACAACTGGAAGCCATACCGCTCAAACAGTTGCTGATAGTAAGGGGGGTTATAATTACAGCAATAGCAGGGGGGATAGAACCCATCTGCGAGCAGACCCCACCAACGTTCGCGGTTGCCGAAATTAATAGGACCGTCCATGGCCTGTATCCCTTTTTCTTGCAACCATTCTTTTGCCGTGTCAAAAAGTAGGTTCGCGGCCTGTTGATTGTCGATGCATTCGAAGAAACCGCAGCCGCCTACCGGCAACTCGTCTCGCTCGAAGGTGTTGGCGCTGTAAAAGGCGGCGATGCGACCAATGTAGCGGCCTGTGTCGTCGCGCAGCAACCACCGGGCACAATTGCCGGTACGGTGGCGGGGATTAGTATCCGGATCGAATACCTGATGCACATCGCTGTCAAAGGGCCGGATGTAATGCGGGTCATCGCTGTATAATGGAGGCGCCATCGTTACGAACGACTGGGCCAGCTGATCTCCATTCACGGGTATAATATCCATAACTGCTGTCGAATCGATTCTGTGGGTGCTAAAAATAGCGGTTTGTTCCCGCTTCTCCAAGTATTACCAGGTATTGGGACGGGAAAAACAGTTCCGGTCTTGCAACGAATCGCCGTTTTATGCGTCATATAGGAAAATTATAAGTTATGAATTCGAAATTATCATCATTGGGGTGGCTGGTCTTGTTGCTGCCTTTTTTCTGTGTGAGCCTGGCTCATGCGGCCTTATCCGCTACCTTTGCGGATGAAGTGCGCGACGTTTCGGGGTTTCACGCAATTGCCAATAGCGGGAACATCGTGGTAGAGGTGCGTCTGGGTAACCGGGAGTCACTCCGACTCGAAGGGGACGATGCGGCGATCCGGCAAATTGAGACCGTGGTGCAAGGGGGAACGCTGAAAATCAGGTTTAAACGACAAGCCCAACAAACCAATTGGGGCAAAGTTACCGCGTATGTTTCGGCAAAGCAACTGGATGAACTCCAGCAGTCCGGATCGGGAAGTATCTCCGTTTTGGACCCCATTGTCGGCAAGGAGCTTCAGGTGTCGTTGAGCGGATCGGGGAAGATCGCATTCGAAACGGACATGGATGTGTGTAATGCATCGATAAGCGGTTCGGGGCGCATAACTGCCAACGGACGCGCGGCGCAGTTCAATGCCTCTATAAGCGGTTCCGGCCGTTTCGATGGCGGCGATTTAAAAACTCAAGCCGCCAATCTTAAGGTGTCGGGGTCGGGCAATATGGGTATCCATGTCGACCGTAAACTGGATGCTTCCATCAGCGGGTCGGGAAACATCACCTACTCCGGCGATGCACGGACCAATGCGCGGACATCCGGTTCGGGGAAGGTGAGAAAACGCTGATTTTTTTTCCGTTTACTCGTAAAAAGCCGTATCTTTAGGAGCAATAAACGCACTTGTAAAACGTATTGAACCTTATGGATCCAAGCTTCACCCCAATTTTGATTATTGTAGGCGCTATTGTAGCTTTCTTTGTGCTGCTGTATCTCCTTCCCGTAAACCTTTGGTTTACCGCCCAATTATCGGGCGTCCGCATCAACCTGCTTAACCTGCTGTTGATGCGGTTGCGTAAAGTTCCGCCGTCGTTGGTTACCAATGCCATGATAACCTCCACCAAAGCGGGGCTGGACATCACTTCAAATGAAATTGAAACCCATTTTTTAGCTGGAGGAAACGCTAACAATGTAATTAAAGCGCTTATCTCTGCCGATAAAGCCAATATTCCGCTAGACTTCAAGTTGGCTACGGCCATCGATTTGGCGGGACGCGATGTGTTTGACGCAGTACAACTGTCTGTCAATCCCCGTGTTATTAATACACCGCCGGTAGCCGCAGTTGCGAAGGACGGCATCCAGCTTATTGCCAAAGCGCGGGTAACGGTAAGAGCGAACATCAATCAATTGGTTGGCGGGGCAGGCGAAGAAACCATCCTTGCGCGCGTAGGTGAGGGGATTGTGACGACCATCGGGTCAGCTTCCAATCACAAAGAAGTGCTGGAGAATCCCGATCGTATTTCAAAAACGGTGCTGGCTAAAGGACTCGACAGTGGTACCGCTTTCGAGATCCTGTCTATCGACATAGCCGATATTGACATCGGCGAGAACATCGGAGCGAAACTGC
>Ga0182739_1003643_pt1 | contig 13295 bp, 9 predicted proteins | sample eDN5th30CBELigBY_FD_128873 | JGI IMG/M metagenome (GOLD analysis project Ga0182739, IMG submission 128873) | Enriched backyard soil microbial communities from Emeryville, California, USA - eDNA 5th pass 30_C BE-Lig BY (version 2) (version 2) | ecosystem: Environmental > Terrestrial > Soil >... | reverse complement strand
CTCTTCCGGAGATTCTCCCGCGAAAGCAACATTGTAGCTGATCGGTGTCGGCTTCGTGGAATGATGTTCCGGTAGCTCGATGTGAGCGCGGGCAGACCACATCTGCTTCCATAACGACTTCTCCAGTTTCTCCGCTGGTCCGGAACGCTTGACATCGGTGATTGTCATGCCGGGAGGAAGCCGAGGGAAATCCGGAGTCCCCGGGGCCGGGCCGTTTCCACGAGAGACATGCTCGATGGAGATTTCCTGATCCATCTCAGTCCCCTGGTGGGGGATGGCTTCCACGGTGATCGTATTGGGGGTGATGCGCACGTCCGAGATCACCCGCTGCCGGCATTTGACCGAGAGCATCTGTGGTTCTTTTCCCGGCTTCTTGACCGCCAGATCAACGGTATAGAGTTTTTCGCTGTGGCTTTCGGCAGGTGGAAACTCCAGCCGAATGGTGCGTGTCTGGCGGGCTGGAATGATCAGGCTTTGGCCGTTCTCCAGCCGTTCGCCGTTCAGCGTGACGCCGTAGCAGGTGCATCCGGAGCGCAGCAGCGTCACTTCGGTATCGACCGTGCCGGGGTTTTTGATGTCAATCGGACATTGTCCCAGCCGCGTCCTGTCGGGAGCACTCCGGACTTCGCTCAGAAGCAGAGCGGGGAGATCAATTTGTGGTTTGACCTCCAGTGGAATCCCATCCTCTTCGCAACCGGGCATCAGTATCAGCGTGCCGATCAGACAGGCGAACAGCAACACACAGCGGCGGTTTTCCGGCCAGTATCCCCGGTGAGATGAGGGATGCAGAAGGCATGGTCTGGATTTTCCCCGCCGCATGAATTGGCACATGATGAGCATCATCGGACCAGTTTCATGATTGAATGATAGGAAGACCACAAGCGATTCAGGATGCGAATGCTTCGTCAGTCTTCCGCAAAACAGGCAAACTCGAAAAAGAAGTGCTACTGAAAATCAACGTGAAAACTGCATGAGAAACCGCGCTTCGAAATGAAGGCTGGCACCCGCGTGAGCGTCCCGGAAAAGGACGCGGAATTGAGGTTCGGAACATCAGGAGCATTGTCAGAGTCGATCCTGACAGCCTGCTCCGAAAGATGTCCCAGCAGGGACCGGCGTGTCCAAATTACGTCAATTGCATGGTGCGAGCAACTGATCGGGCTTTTTTGATCCAGGAATTGCCGAAAGCTGGAGTTCTACGGAGTGTCATGACGCGGATATGAGTTTTTTTCGCCGCGCCGACAACGGATCGCCATCAGGCAGACTGGACCAATGAGCGGCTTCCACGCGGCAAATGGACCGCAGACGGGCAATATTCATTCTGCGTGCGAGGAGGTCTGGGAAAGGGGAATCTTTCCGATTGCGGCTGGCGCAGGCCGGCGGCAGCGGTGGGGATGAAAGAGCATCGCGCGACCAAAGTGGGTACCAATGGGGGTATTCACGATGAACTTTCAACCAGGTGATATTGCAGCCTGTCACGGCACGGATTGGACCGGCCGGGTGATTCGCTGGGGAACCGCTTCTCTTTTTCCGCCGGGCCTGCTGCGTGTGGGACCGTCTCATGTGGCACTGATGTGCTCCTGGCGTGGCCGGATGATCTGGACGGAGTCGACGACGTTGTGCCGGTCGGCCTGCTTGATTCGCGGCGTACCGGTTTCGGGTGCCCAGGCTCATCTGCCGGATGAGCGAATTGCCGATTACACCGGTTCGGGCGGGCGGGTCGACCTTTATCGCCTGACACATTTCAACCGTTTGACCATCGAAGAAAGCCGGTTACTGACACGCCTGGTGCTCGATGAATTCATTGATCCCGGCATCAGCTACGACATGGGCGGGGCAATTCTTTCAGGCACCCGCGTGTTCCAGTGCTCCCGGTTTTTTCCCGGTGCCAACCTGGAGCAGTTGTTCTGTTCGGAACTGGTGGCGGCGGTCGTGATGCGGTTGAACCGGATGAATCATGCCAATCCGTCCCGGTATCACCCGGCCCGGTTGCTGCGCGAACTGGTCCGGACCGGAAAGTACGAACGCATTGCGGTCCTGAAGGGCGAAGCATCTTGAACAAGCACACGATGACCGATGGACACCGGCAGCGACGTTGCGGCTCTCGACGGGCATGGCCTGTCGGGACGGCAACTGCGGGGCTGCTGCTCTTCACTGTGAGCACCGTCATGGCGGGCAATTTTGTCTGCAGCGAGCCCGGGATCGTTCAGGCGGCGGAGCAGGCGCGGATTCGCTCCGCTCTGTTCTGGTCCGAAGCCCCGTTGCCGGGAAACTGGTTTGCCCCTTGTCCGATCACTGTCAGACCAGCGAGCCACTCCGGTTGCGGGCAGACGACCTTTCAGTTTGACCGGGGTCAGGTCTCTGGCTGGTCGATGGACGTTGCGGGGACTCCCGAAGGAGTTCTGCACAATGTGATCCCTCATGAAGTTGACCACATGGTCCGCGCCTCGCTGGTGCGGCATCCGATTGAACGCTGGCTGGACGAAGGCTGTGCGCTGTTGATGGAATCTCCGGAAATGCACGCACACCTGAGGCAGACCGCTGCTGGCATTTCCCCCTCCATCATCACCGTGATGTGGCTGGAAGGACAGGAATATCCACAGTCCACTCAAGAAAGAAGCGATTTATATGCTGGCGGCTTTTCGCTGGTGGAATTCCTGCTGACGCGAGGTTCTCCCTCGCGGTTGCTGGAATTTCAGCGGGACACATCACCGATGCCGGTCCGCCTGCGACAGCATTATCACCTCAGCGTGGAGACGCTGCGGAGGGAGTGGGCCTTCTGGAGAGACACCCGAAATGGAACGGAATGCCGGGAAGCGGGCTGTCGGGGGCATGCCGTCCCCAGCGAGAATCCCGCTTCGGGCAGCGATCCGCGGCCACGATTGATGCTCTGGACGGCAAGCTGGTGCGGACCGTGTCAGCAATTCAAACAGGACTACGCCACTTTACCGGAGTTTCGTCAGGCGCTGGATGCCTCGTTCCGATTGCAGTGGTTTGATATTGACCTGCTGGCGGAGCAGGCCGCCGCGGTGCCGGTGACAACCATTCCGCTATGGATTCTTCCGGATCGGCAGTGGACCGGGTATTCGGGACCGGATGATCTTTTGAACCGGCTGAAACTGACCCGGGTTTCCCCTTCCATGGTCCCGACCGCCCCGGAAGCAGTTCCTTCTGTTGTCCCGCCTTCAGAGCAGAAACCGCCGTCTCGAACGACTCCCGCTCCCCGTGTCCCCACTGCTCGCCCCGCTCCCGCAACACCGGGCTGGCGCATCCTGCGCTGGGTACCGGTCACGCTCTCCGCGATGCAGTGGCTGGGAATCATTGGAGGTTCGGTGGCTACGGGCGGAGTGGGGGGATTCGCCCTGACGGCGGCCATGTTCCTGTTTCGCTGGAGAAATTCCCGGTCTTCCGGGAAGCGGGCATCGGGGTCCGGAAGCTCCCCGGAAAGGAGCGCTGCGGCTGTCACGGCCCCTTTTCCCCGTCAGTTGGATGAAGCAGGTGAGCTACTTGAACTCCGCCAGACAGAGGGACGTGTGGCGACACTTGACACGCTCCGTGGCATGTTCCTCGACGATGAACTCGACAAGCTGGAACAGTCCGATTCCGTAGCTGCGCAACTCGCGGTCTCATTGAGAAAGGCGATTGATGCCCGGGTTGAAGAAGTCGCCCCACTGACGACCGAAGTCGCCTGAGCACCTGCTGCCTGTCTTTTTCCCCTTCCCGTATTGAGGTGTAACGATGCCGATTGGTGATCCCGCAAAAGAACAGTTCCGCCGAGCCATTGTGACGCTGCGGAACCTGCATATTGCCGCTGCCCTGTCTCCCCTGCTGACCATGCGGGCGGAGTTGCTGGCCAATGATGAACTGTCTGACCGGGGTGGGTTCGACGACCCGACCCGGTCTCATCTGACCGCCCTGCTGTTGTACTGTGATCGCTGGCGACGCCGGATCACACACAATCCCGATCAGGCGGATCTGGGTGACAAAATCGAAAAGGCGATCAACCCCGGCAACGTGATCGAAGCCGGCGAAAGCCCGTTTGGAGGAGATGACATTCAAAACCAGTCGGGCGGCCTGATCGACCTGCCCTACGCCCTGGACGGTTCCGACCCCGATATTCCTTTGCTTTCTCAATTGAAACTCAAAAGCGCCCATGCCCTGGTGCTGCTGGGGGCCATCGACAAGGCCATTGTCGCCTGGACCCGGTTGAACAGCCGGGACCGGACACGCTTCATTACCCGTTTCGACTCCATGCGGATTTACGGACATTACCAGGAGATTCTGGGATACCTGACAGCATTTGGCGGGGAAGCCAACCGTGTGGACATTGCCCAGTTGCTTCCCTCGGAAGAACCGCTGGGACCGGCGGACAGCCCGAACCGTCGTGCAGAATCGGTCAACAATGCTGCCGTTCCCGCCAGCGATGTGCCAGCGGGTGGCTGAAAACAATCAGGCTTCGCCACTGCGAGGATTTCGGACATGAGAACTGTTTTGTCTGAGCCGAGCGCCTGGCCCGCATTGAAAATTCAGATGAATTGAACCGCGAAGTCCGACAACGAAGGACGTTTCGCGATGGTGGACCCGAAAACTCAGCCGTGACACAGCATGAGGGCCGGTGGGAAATGCTTCCTGCCGCGCCCTTGTTTTATTGGGAGAGGCATTTTTGCCGAACCTCGCTTTCACAGGGCGTCCGCCTCCTTAAAAGTGCTGCTGCAAAAGTGCTGCTGCCGAAGGAAATGGGATCTGGACAGGTCTGAATTTTCGATCAGAATGGAGAAGGTAACATCGCGTTCTCGACCAGTTTGGTCTTTGTTCTCTCATGCTCGGCCCGGAATCCCTGGTGTTTCACTGGAATTCACGTGAGAGATCATTGGCAACTCCGCTCTAGAAACGATTTTCCCGGGGAGAGTTTCCCATGTCGCTCATTCCCCGAGGGCAATGGTTCCGTTTCAAAATGGAAGAAGAAACGCCTCAAGACATGTTGCGTTAAGGAGTAGAAAATGTCTGGTCAATTTCCGGAAAGCCCATTACGTCGCTGGCTGCCGAATCCGTCCCTGACGGCCCTCCGGACAGAGATGAACGAATTCATGGAGAATCTCTTCGGAGATTCCTACACGCAGTGGCGCGGGGAACTTTCTCCTCGGGTCGATCTGGCGGAAACCGCGGATGCCGTGGAGATCACCACCGATGTACCGGGGTATCGCCGGGAAGAAATTGAAGTGGAAGTCGATGAAAAATCATTGACCATCAGCGGGCGCAGGTCGGAAGAGAAGAAGGAAGACGCTGCCGACCGGAAGTACCACCGTCTGGAACGGCATTCCGGAAGTTTTTCCCGGACGGTCTGGCTGCCATGCCCGGTGGATGAGAAGAAGATCGAGGCCCGTATCTCCAACGGTGTACTGAAGATTCATCTTCCCAAATGTGCCGATTCCTGCCGGAGAAAAGTCGAGATCAAGGGAGATGACACCGCCTCCTCCGACCCGCACGCATAGAGTGGACAGAGGAATGCGGCTGGTGTTGTCGCAATCTTGATCTGGGGGACGGGGTGGCAGGGATGTCCCGCGTGAGTGGAAACCTCTGAGCGCCCCGTTACGCGAACAGCCAGGGCAGTCTCGCAGTCGAGCGAAACAACTCATCACTGAGATGCGGCGAGACCGCGACGCGGGGCAAATCGAAATCATTCAGATGCCCCGTTGAACTGAATCCGCCCGAAAAACTGAAGGCCCAATGGTATCCCGCTTCCCGTAAAAGTTGCTGAGTGGCGGGAGTAAAAGAATCCGGCTGACCAACGGGATAGCTGAACGCCGAGATGGCATGGCCAATCTCCTGTTCGATACGGCGTTTCGATCCGAAGATTTCCTGACGCTGCATTTCAGTCGACGTGCGTGACAAGACCGGATGCGAGACCGTGTGGCCGCCAATATCGAGCCCGGCCCGGTCGAGTTCGCGAATCATCTCCCAGTTCATCCAGACATCGCGTGCCAGAGTTGCCGGACAGCGACCGGTGTCGGTCACCTCCGCGAGTTGCTGCAGGAAAGGCTGCGTCTGCCCCAGCGGAAGCCCTTTGTAGAATCGCAACAGGCCCTTGACGGCAGCCTCGCGCTCTTCCGCATTTCGCAATGGGAACTCCGGACAATCGTCCAGAATCGCGGGAAGCTGACCGCGCGGAGACTGCCGCACCATCCAGGCAATTTCGTCCCACCAGGCGACCGGCCCACCGTCGACGAAGCCGCTGGTGATGAAGAAGGTCGCGGGGACCTGATGCTGTTTCAGGACAGGCAGGGCCAGTTCGTAATTGTCGCGATAGCCGTCGTCAAAGGTGATCATGACAGCTCGTCCGGCCCGGCGGCGCACCTGTTCGAGGTCGTCGACGCGGATCACGTCGTAATGTTGTTTTAGAAACCGAATTTGCCGGTCGAATTCGTCCTGTTCCGCGCTGTACAAAGCCCGGTCGAATAACGACGTCGTGCGATTTCCCAGCCGGTGATAATTGAACACGACCAGCCCGCTCCATCGTCCGGCTGTCTGCGAGAGCAACGATCCCAGCCCTGTTCGTTCGAGTGTGCGCGCCAGCAGTTCACGTTTGCTGATCATGATTTTTCCGCATTCCCTGATGTCAGGCAGCCTTCCGAAAATGCTCTGGCCGGGTCACCCGCACAGCGTGCTGACCTGGAATCAACCTGCCAGATGGCTTGTAAGAATGCGTTCCGTCCCGGACACAGGCTGGCAGGGACTCATCTTTCCGCCCAATTCGGCTTGGACTAGAATTCGACCATGACGACTTCTCCGTTTATGCCGGTTTTGCGCGTTCCCATTCTGCTCGGATTGATCTTGTGCTGCGGGCTGGGAATGACTTGTGCGCCCCCGGTGCGGGCACAATCTTCGCCGTCTGAAAGGCGGCTGCGTCTTTATCAGGAAAAGCACGCCCGGCTTCAGGAAAAGTTTGTCCGGGACATGAACGCACTGGCCGATGAGTGCGAGGCGCAAAGCTACTTCAAAGATGCCGCCGAAATTCGCCGGCGGGCCTCGCTGGCGGGGTCGCAGTCCGCAGCACTGGACGTACTTCCCGAAGAAATGCTCCCCCCCATCCCCCTGACTCTTCCGGACCTGGAGCGGCAGTGGAGATTGAAGCTTCGCAAGCTGGAAACCGATTACGCGCTGGATCTTTATAAAATCGCCCGCGATGTGCTCCATCAGGGTTATCCCAGCATGGTGTTTCAGTTGATCCGGGAAGTGGCTTATCACAACCCGGATCACAAAAATGCCCGTGGCATGCTCGGCTATGTGCAGGACAAGGGGAAGTGGACCACTTCTTTCAGGCGGTTCATGGAGTCCCGGAAACTTGTCGATCATCCCCGTTTCGGCTGGATCGAAGAACGGATCGTTCCCCGGTATGAAAATGGTGAACGCCAGTTCGATGGCCAATGGATGAGTGTCGAAAAAGAGGCCGCCTTACGCAGCGACTTCAAGAATGCCTGGGAAGTCGGCAGCGAACATTTTCTGGTGCGGACCAATCACAGCCTCGAAAAAGGAGTGGAAATCTCCCGGGCACTGGAAGACTTTCACGACTTCTTTCTTCGGGAATACACCGCGTTCTTTCGTTCGCCCCAGCAAATGGAACGTCTGTTGGAATCGGGCAGCAAAGCCCGCTGGGAACCATCCAAACGATATCGTGTGAATTATTATCGAAACAAAGAGGAATTCGTCTCCGCCCTGGTGTCTCGGCAACCGCAAATTGAAAAGGCGAACGGGCTTTACATGCCGCATGATCGCGTGGCTTATTTTTATGACGACGAACTTCCCGAAGACACCGAGGAACAACGGGCCAGTAAGCGGGAAACGATGTACCACGAAGTCACGCATCAATTACTGGGAGAAAGCCGCCTGAAAACTCTGGATGTCGGGGAAAAATCCAACTTCTGGGCCGTCGAAGGGTTTCCCTGTTACCTGGAATCCTACCGTCCCGGAAATTCGAAACAGGAAGTCGGCGATCCGCATCACATTCGGATTTACTGGGCCAGGAAGCGGGCTCTGGAAGAAAATATTTACTGGCCGATGCAGAACTTTACGAAGCTCAGCCGCGCCGAATTTCCGCTGGAAGCGGATGCCTATAATCAGGCAGCCGGCATGGTGCACTTCTTCTTAAATTATGAAGACGGACTTTATCGAGACGCATTTATTCAATACTTATCAAATATTTATGATCCCGTCGCCAGTTTAAGACCTCAGGCGATGAATCTGGAACAACTGACCGGCGTGGATTTTCAAACCCTGGACCAGCAGTATCACGACCATCTCAAGCGATTAACCGGCAGCGAATCTTCGGACCCGTAGCGTTTCGTTGAAAACGAACCTGCCCGCTTTGTTTGGTCGAAAATGACTGGACCGCAGTTGCGATGCGGCAAGCGATGAGATCGAACTTCCGGAAGTGTTCCGGAGAGTTGGCGAAATCAATTCGGTGACAGCTTGTCGGGCGAAACCGGCTGCATGTCTGTTAACGGCTGTTCAAACTGCCAGCGATAAGCCTTTCCGTTCCGGTCGACCAGCAGGTAGGTCGAGCCGATCTCTTCAATGGTGAGTTCGAAGTCAGCGACGCGCAGGCGGTCTCCTTTGTGGACGACTGTTCGTCGGTTCGTGGCCCGGTCATTGATCCAGGCTTCCTCCACTCCATTGCCGCGTTTTACGGAACCGGTCAGGTAAGTGAACTTTGCGGAGTCTTCTTCAACGGAAACCGGCAGGGTTGTCTTCACTGTCTCTGGGAATTCATCGCCATCTTTGACTTCAATCTCGATCTTGAGCTCCTGCGGAGCCAGATCTTCGGGGGGAGTCCAGTTCAGTTCTCCTGTCGCAGCGTCCATGACCATGCCTGTCGGGCCGCCAGAAAGTGTAAATTGCAGTTTCTGACTGTCGCCATCCGGGTCGATTGCCGGAATCCGGATTTTTGATTCACGTCCGATGAAGAACCGCAGCGGGGGAAGTTCGCCGAAACGCGGGGGCTGATTCGGGTCACGAATGCGGACATTGGCGCTGGCGGTAAATCCGCTGTTCCGGCCGTTGGTTCCCCAGACCAGGATTTCGACGGGCTGCATTCCGATTTCCGCCTGCTCGCCGACGCGCCAATGGAGAGTGCTGGTCTTCTCATCCAGTTCCATGCCCGATGGAGCTGCGAGCACTTCGAACTTGGGATTGCCGAAGGCAGGGTTCCAGCCGGAAACTTCCAGTTTCCAGTCCCAGTTGTTTCCGCGAATTGCCACCGGCGGAGTCGGATTGGCCAGTTTTGGCTGATAATTCACCTGTTCGGTGGGCTTGGTGAACAGGCTTTGCGACCACATGGCAGTGGCGGTTCGTGCCAGTTCTTTCCCCGCCTGAAGTGGAAATTCTTCGACACCGGAGTTGGCGTCATGCCTTTCAGCGAACGTCTTTTCGACTCCCCGCTGCACTGTCCAGACGTTGCCGTTGCGGTGGGTGACATTCAGAAATTCACCGCCAATGCGAATACAGAAGGGAACCTGCTGGGGAAATCCATTGCCGGAATGGACCGTAATTTTCTGTGTCTCCTTGCTGATGGTTTCCATCAGTTCTGTGGTGGGAAACAGCCGTGCCCGCGGCGGAGCGGAAGGCAGTGAAAGACCTTCCGCGGTAATTGTCACGGTGAGTTCCGGGTTTCCTTCGCTGCTGGGGCTGACGACGTCACACCGGGAAATCCGGTGCATCAGTTCCACGGATTCGAACCGCAGCAGAAACGCCGCCAGTTCCTGTAACTGGGCCTTGGCGTCGATGGTGACAGGAATGGTGACATACGTATCCGCTTCCGCGACGCGGCGATCCAGAACAATCTTGGTGATTTCGAACCCTGAGATCTGGGCAAGACTCGTCAGCCATTCCTGGTACAGACGCTGGGCGTCGAGGGGGTCGGGCGGCAGGCTCAGCGCGCGCCAGCCTTTCAGGTCGTTTTCCTGCCGGGCCAGCGCCAGTTGCTGTTCGAACAGGTTTTTCTTTTCCTCGGTCAGACGGATTTCCCGCCCCTCCAGTTCCTTCAAAGGAGCCAGGAATCGGTCAGCCACAATCGTCCAGCCGAACCAGAACACGCATGTTCCCGCCAGGGCGCCGGCCAGAATTTTCTCTCGTTTCTGCATGATGAATGTTATTTCGAAGGGATCGCAGCCGGAGCTGGGGGATTTTCGGGAAGAAGGGCTGCAGCCAGGGATCGCGGCAGTTCCACATCCAGGTCAAATTCCCAGGGATATTCGGGATCGCGGTTTCCGGAATGCGGCGTTGTCGGTTTCACACGGAACTGCCGGTCGGAAAGTTGTTGCGTGAGCAGGTACACATCCGCCTGCGTGCGGGCCTGTCCCCGCCCGACATAACGGGCCTGCATTTCTCCCGATTGCGGAACCACCCGGATTTCCGTCAGGTAGACCCGTTCAGTATTGGCCAGTTGAGAGCGCAGGGCATTCCAGAGTTCAATCGGATCCGCATCTCCCTCTTTCCATTTGGCCAGTCGTTGATGGGCGTCCGCTTTCGGTTTGCCTTTCTTCAACTGTTCGGTCTTGGTGTTGACGTCGGCCTGCAGGAGGCTGATGGAGTTTTCCAAAGCCGATTTTTTCAAATGAAACATGGCGTAGGACAGGAGCAGAACCAGGAGCGCCAGAACGGCTCCGCCTCCGTAGTACCATTTTCGACGATCCGGGATTTCCCGGCGTTTGCGGGGATGCAGCAGGTCCAGTCGAACCCGTTCATCCGAAACGGGAATGGCGGCTCCATAGGCGGCTTCGTATCCGGCAGGAATACGACCGGAAGGACGTTCGGCAGCGTTCACCGGGATCACATTGTCAGGAAACCGTTGCTGCAGCAGATCCAGCACGCCGGCATCGGATGTCCCACTCACATAAAAGCAGCGGGCCACATCCGCCCCAAGGCGCTCCTGACTCAACGTCACCAGAGAACGCGACAGGTCGCTTTTGAATGGTTTCAGCTCATCGGCAGAGCTGGGGCCGGAATGTTCTTTTGATAACTGCGTGGAATGGCTGAAGACGAGAGTGCCGAGATCGTAAATCGACAATTCCAGGCGATTTCCCTGCTGATAGACCACCAGATCGGGCTGTTCCATCCCCAGGTTGCGGGCTTTTTCCGCACGGACAAGTTCCCCCACCGTCAGCGAGGAGAGCGTCACTTGCTGAAGTTCCAGCCGGGCCGCCTGACAGACCTGCTCGATCCGCCGCAGGGAATCACGGTCCATGGTGATGCTGATCACTTGCTGCCCCTGTTCCGGATCGAGGACCGGAACAGGCAGAAAGTCCAATGCCAGCGTTTCCATGGAGGCTGATGTTCGTGTGGCAGCCTGGAAGCGGACCAGTTCCGGCAACTCATCGGGAAGGGCTAGGGGAAGCTGCAATTTTCGCATGACCACTGCTTCGCGCGGGACGACCACCACCGTCTGATCGGCGGTCATGCCGACCTCGGACAGCCAGGCCCGGACCGATTCTCCCGCCTGTGCCACGGGAACCTGGAGGTCTGCCGGATCGACCGAGTCCAGCCGGGACGAGGACCGCACCGCTGGATGGCTTCCCGGAGAAACCACCAGCGCATGCAGGTGGTCGGAAGCCCATTCAAGTATCAGGAGATCAGGCATGACATCCAGCCGGAATCAACAGGACAAAATCAATAATCGCCCGGTGCAGCCGATTTGTTTCGGCTGTCACCAGAGGCCGTGGAGAAAACGCTTCGAACTCTGCATGGATCAGGGAATTCCACTATTCTTACCGATCCGGGGATCGGCCGTCATGGTGGAAATCATCATTCCGTTGCGAAATTTCGGTCATGACTTCTGTTTGAACGGGTTTTGCCCTTCCGAAGTGCAAGTCCAGTGACGGATCCAGAACGATTCTTTCCGGAGAGCCTGCGGCGGTCTGTTTTCAGGGACGACTGGACAGGCTGGTGGCCTGCTCACCGAATGCGGGAAGATCCTCACGGCGGAAACCTGAACCAAGGTCTGACAGGTTCCGCTGAAAAATGACTCGCGGGACACTCTGCGTTCCATCGATCACCGCTTCCACACGAGACATCGGGCCCGGCTGGTCTCCGTATCCAACCGCCTGCACTCGCAGGACACTGCCGCCGGCGGTGATGGAGCTGTCCAGTTGACGCATCGTTTCCAGATCGACCAGCCCTTCAATCAGCAGCCAGCCGGATGTGGCGAATCGTCCGGATGTGGCCCCTGCGATCCGCTGTGAACGGGTTGAAATGATGGCATCGGCCACCCCTTCAGGCAGATTGGGAATTCCCAGCAGGATTTCGCGGCGTGCCTGATTGATATTAATGCGTCCACGGATTTCCGGATCACCGGTGGTGGACAACAGATCCAGGAGTTCCGGCAGCGACTGTTGCAGGCTTCCGGGATCAGATTTCCAGGGGCTGTCCAGCACGGTGGCCTGCCCGTCTATGGTGGCGTTCACCTGGGCGCCGACCAGATCGTACAGGGAATTGATCTGTGTTGAACCACCCGCTGAAACATCCATTCCTCCCCGTGTGACTGTTCCCGAGCCGCCCCCCAATGCACTGGCCAGGTTGCTGGCGATGCCGAGGAGTTGCTGATCCGTTACGGAGTTTCCCGTCGAACCCGCCCCGGAACCTGATCCTGATCCAGCCCCGGAACCCGAAGAACCGGACAGGGCCTGGGAAAGTCCGCCGGCCGCTGAACGGGAACCCGAACCGGAACCGGAACCGCCAGAGGGCGACGAACCACCAGAGGATGTGCCGCTGCTGCCCGCTGGTGAAGAAGAGCTGCCGGAACCGGTGCCAGTGCCGCCGGAGCTGGAAGGGGTTGCCGCAATGGGGCCGTTCAGACGGTACGCGGTGATGAACTGTGCTTCGGTGGCTCCCAGCCGTTCTTCCAGTTGATCATACAGGTCGGTCAGAAGTTGTTCGTTGACATTGAATTTCGGTTCCCCGTAGTAATCGGGGTTGCGTTGCAGGTTGCTCTCTTTGCTGACCAGTGTGAAATAGTCCGCCCAGCCCAGATCGAGGAATCCGTCTGCGTTATCATAGGGGAGAGAGCGTTCGCCATCGTTCTCGTTAGCATCCAGCAGCCCATTTCGATTGGCGTCTTCCCCGTACAGCAAGGCAGCGGTGATTCCGGGAATCAGTAACAATTCTTCCAGAGACCGTAACGGGCCATTCGGCGGGGAGACGAGTGCTGTGCTTTCAGCTTCGGCTCCATATTCCCGGGTGGTGCTGTCGGAGTCGATCCAGTCCAGAATGCTGTCGGCAATCTCCTCCGTCATGTTGGGAAGTCCCAT
>Ga0182739_1003642_pt1 | contig 13296 bp, 13 predicted proteins | sample eDN5th30CBELigBY_FD_128873 | JGI IMG/M metagenome (GOLD analysis project Ga0182739, IMG submission 128873) | Enriched backyard soil microbial communities from Emeryville, California, USA - eDNA 5th pass 30_C BE-Lig BY (version 2) (version 2) | ecosystem: Environmental > Terrestrial > Soil >... | reverse complement strand
CTCCTAAAGTAGAGGTCACTAGTGATTTTGATGCGGTCAATAAGACTTATAGCCTAACCGTAAAACAAGCGTGCCCGCCAACGCCGGGTCAGCCGGAAAAACAGGCTATGTATATTCCGCTAGCCTTAGGGTTATTGGCTAAAGATGGCCGTGAACTAAGCTTGCAATTGCAAGGTGAATCCTCAAACGTGGCTGCTAGTACTCGGGTTTTAGCCGTGACACAATCCGAACAAACTTTTCAATTTATTAATATCACTGAAAAGCCAGTGCCTTCATTATTACGGGGTTTTTCTGCACCGGTTAAACTTAATTACGCTTATACCGACTCAGAGTTGTTGTTTTTATTAGCTCACGATACCGACGATTTTAACCGTTGGGAAGCCGGACAGCAGTTAGCGGCTCGTTTGTTACTAGACTTAGTTAAGACTCATAGAGCTAAGCAAACTTTAACCTTAAATTCCGAGCTTACCAAGGCCTTACGCGCTATTTTAGCCGATTCACGGCTTGATAATGCCCTAAAAGCGCAATTATTAATTTTGCCTAGTGAGACTGACCTAGGTGAAATGATGACGGAAATTGAGGTGGATGGTATCGTTGCGGCGCGTCGCTTTGTAAGGCAACAATTGGCCGTGCAATTAACTAAAGAATTAACCGAGGCTTATCAGCAGTACCACACTCAGCAAGCTTATGTATTTAATCCTCAGTCAGTTGGACAGCGTAGTCTAAAAAATGTGGCCTTGTCTTATTTGATGCTACAAGATAAGCAAGAGGCTATAGAGCTTTGTATGCAACAGTTTAACCAAGCTGATAATATGACCGATCAAAGCGCGGCGCTACGAGCCATGGCTAATGTAAATTGCCCCGAACGCTTATCAGCATTAGAAAGTTTCTATCAACAATGGCAGCATGAGGCCTTGGTCGTTGACAAGTGGTTTACCATTCAGGCCACCTCGGAATTGCCAGATACGTTAACTCGGGTCAAAGAACTAATGAACCATCCGGCCTTTAATATTAAAAATCCTAACAAGGTTAGAGCCTTGATTGGCGCTTTCACCGGTAATTTTGCCGAATTTCATAGAGCCGACGGTCTAGGTTACCAATTTTTAGCCGATCAGGTATTACATTTGGATAAACTCAATCCGCAAATTGCCGCGAGACTGGTTCAACCCTTGACGCGTTGGGGACGTTTTGATAAAAGCCGGCAACAATTAATGCAAAGGGAACTTAAGAAAATTATGCAGACGGAAAAATTATCTAACGATCTGTATGAAATAGTGGCTAAGAGTTTGGCCGAGTAAGGATTAACGGGGCCTGGCTATCTTTATCTTCATGCCTAGGCCCTGCTTTCAGTTAAGCCTTGAATTATCCTTGGCGTAAGCTAGATAAAGTTGATGTAGTTTTTCTACTTGCGCCTTAAGGTGAAATAAATCACCGTCATTTACAATAATATCATCTGCAGCCTTTAAGCGTTGGCTGCGAGTAATTTGAGTTGCCATGATGCTGATAACTTGACCGGCGGTTACCTGATCCCGAGCTTGAGTACGGCTCACTTGTAGGGCTTCTGAACTATCTACTACTAAAATACGCTGTACTAATTCATTAGGTTTACCTTCTAATAGCAGCGGAATGACCATAATGCAATAAGGTGAAATGGCTTGTTGGCTAAGCTCGTGCATACGAGAGCGAATGAGTGGATGTACTAAGTTTTCTAACCATTGCCGGAGATTAGCATCTGCGAAAATTAATTCACGTAATTTGCTACGGTTTAATTGACCCTCCGCTGTCAAAATTACTTGTCCAAATTTCGCCACAATTTGTTGAAAGGCCGATGTGCCTGGCTCAACAACCTCGCGGGCGATTTGATCGGCGTCGATAATGGTAACCCCAAGCGCGGCGAAATAATTGGCAACGGTGGTTTTACCGCTGCCAATTCCGCCGGTTAAACCGATAATAAGCATTTTTTATTAACCTTATGAGTTTTATTTAGCAAGGATTATAGAGTTTTTGCATCTAAAGATATAGGTGTTAAATTTTTTGATTTACTGTAGGATATAATTTTAGCCAAAAACTAAGTGATAGTTCTCGTGTATTTAAAGGAGTAGCCAATGATGGTTAGTACGAGATTTTTTTCCCTGTTATTACTGATACTTTGTGCTAAAACAGCCTTAGCCGACCTAGTGGTTTTTAATCAATCTATAGAGCATAAGGAAGGCTCAACGGCTTGTACTTTAACTATTAGTCCAGAAATTGATGGTAAAATAGTTAATGAAGTTAACTTAGGCTATGGTGACAAACCTTATCGTATTAAAACGCATAAAAACATGATCATCAAAAAGGCCATGGCAGTATGCTATGATGTTGATCCGTTTATCTATGAATTCACTAAGCCTATTGTAGCAAAAAACGGTACCGCAATCGGCTTTTTAGGGCATAAAGAGTTAAAAACGATTACTTATACTAAGGGTGGATTTTAACTGAGTGGTACGTTTTGCAAAATACTAAACTCGGTCCTAGTTTACTGGCAGGGCCGCAACCTCAATTTGTGGTCATGAGCTAATACTGGTTTTGCTTGCCTTAAGGGATAGCTTGGTCTTCAGGAACGTTTATTTAAAAGAAAGTATATTAGCTAATAAATTATCTTATTAGGCAAGCTGTCCCGCCTGAGGCGTGGAAATTTTATTAAATGGTGGTTTGAATATAGACGTTAACCAGTTGCTTACCGAATAATAAAGCTATCCAACCTGCTATAGCTAAATAGGGGCCAAAGGGAATAGGAACATCGCGCTTATGGTTTTTAAATACCATTAAACTTATGCCCACTACTGCTCCAACTATTGAAGAGAGCAGAATAATCAGAGGTAACATTTGCCAACCGGCCCAAGCGCCTAAGGCGGCTAATAATTTAAAATCGCCATACCCCATGCCTTCGCGTCCAGTGAACCATTTGAATAAATTAGCCACTAACCAAAGACTTAAATAACCCGCAACAGCGCCTATAATAGCGTCTTGGCTAGAGCAAAAGATGTGCCCAAGGTTAACAATTAAACCTAACCAAAGTAGACTCAGGGTTAAACCATCGGGCAATAATTGATGATCAAAATCAATAAAGATTAAACAAATTAATAGCCAGCTAAATATAAGCGTAGCGGCCAGTTGCCAAGACCAACCGAAATGCCAGGTTAAATAAATAGCCAGTAGACAACTGCTCATTTCAATCAAAGGATAGCGTAGCGAAATGGTTTGTTTGCAGCTTGCACAGCGGCCTAATAGAAATAGATAACTGAGTAAGGGAATATTGGCGTAGAGTTTAACAGGATATTGGCATTTAGGGCATTGCGAGGCCGGCATAAATAAATTAAAGCTTGCCTGCGATTGGGGGAAAGTACGTTTATCTAGATTTAAATACTCAACGCACTGATTATACCAATTTTTTTGCAGCATAATAGGTAAACGGTAAATGACCACATTTAGAAAACTGCCTACAATAAGGGCATATAAACCTACTAAAAGATAAAGTAGCGGCGGATGAAGTAAAATATAATCTAGCATTAGACGACACTACCCAGTTTAAAAATAGGTAGGTACATGGCCACCACAAGTCCTCCCACCAGGACCCCTAAAACTACCATAATTAAAGGTTCAAGTAAGCTGCTAAGACTCTCAACCGCGTTATCGACCTCCTCTTCATAAAAATCGGCTATCTTAGATAGCATGGGTTCTAAAGAGCCGGCTTCCTCGCCAATCGCGACCATTTGTACCACAAAATTGGGAAATAGATTAGTCTCACGCATGGCTGCTTGTAACTGCTGTCCAGCCGCTACACTTTCACCGATGACATGGGTTGCATTAACATACACCCTATTTCCGGTTGCTCCGGCAACCGATTTTAAGGCCTCGATAAGCGGTAAACCCGCGGCAAAGGTAACGGCTAAAGTTCTGGCGAACCGAGCAATAATGGCTTTTTCGACAATAGGACCTATGATAGGAATACGCAAGATTAAATTATCCACTAAATAGGCAAATTTTGTTGAACGTTGCCAGGCGCGAATAAGCAGCCAAATTCCCAAGCCCAGTGAACCAAAAATCAACCACCAGTAACGCTGAAAGAATTCGGATAGTTTAATAACCATACGGGTTAAAGCCGGTAAATCGGCTCCGAAACTTCTAAATAAGGATTCAAACTGTGGCACAATAAAAATTAACATGCCCGCCGTTACTAAAAAGGCGACGAAGATAACAGCCGTAGGATAAAAAAGTGCTTTTCTGATTTTTCCTTTTAGGGATTCAATTTTTTCTTTATAAGTAGCCACTCGAGCAAGCATATTATCGAGGGTACCGGATTGTTCTCCGGCATTAATCAAGCTGCAAAATAGCTCGTTAAAGTATTTGGGGTATTTAGCTAAGGTTTTAGCAAAGGGGGTACCCGTCTCCACATCATTTTTGATATCAGTAATAAGCTGCTGTAAAGAGGCATTGGTAAGGCCTTTTGCAACGATGTCAAAGGCTTGGACCAATGGTATACCCGCACCCAACATGGTAGCCAATTGGCGGCTAAAAAAAGCAATATCGGCACTTTTAATTTTTTTAGGTCGGGCTTTGAAAAATAAAGAATTGGATTTACGCCGGATTTTGCTTAAAGCGATACCTTGGCGGCGTAACTCGGCTTTGGCTAATGCGATGCTGGTGCTATTAATTTCACCCTCAATTTTATTGCCAAGTTTGTTAAGACCCTTCCAAACGTAAGTATTAATTTTAATAGTGATTTTGTCAGACATCTAATTACTCGATAATAATGCGATTAAGCTCTTCCAAACTCGTTAGGCCCTGACGTACCTTGCTTAATCCGGATTGGTGTAAGGATTGAAAGCCTTCTTTCTTAGCCTGGCTGATAATATCACTAACGCTGCCCGAACCCATCATAATTTCAGCCACGCCGCTGGAAATAGGTAGAAATTCAAAAATACCTAACCGGCCCTTATAACCGTTGGTGCAATGTTCGCATCCTACGGCCTTATAAGTTTTCAAATTTTTAAGTTCCTCTGCCTTAAACCCCTGATTTAGTAGGGTTTGTTCGGGAAGATTTTCTGGTTGTTTGCAATGATCGCACAGCTTTCTAGCTAGTCGCTGAGCAATGATCAAAGAAACTGAGCTAGCTATATTAAAAGGCGCTATGCCCATGTGTTTTAATCGGGTTAAGGCCTCAGGCGCGCTATTGGTATGTAAGGTAGATAAAACCAAGTGGCCGGTTTGAGCGGCTTTTATGCCAATCTCTGCGGTTTCTAAATCACGCATTTCGCCTATCATAATGATGTCGGGATCTTGACGTAAAAAAGAGCGGAGTGCCGTAGAAAAAGTTAAACCGGTTTTTAAATTAATATTAACCTGATTGATACCCATTAAGTTTATTTCCACGGGGTCTTCTACCGTAGAAATATTTCTATCAAGCGTATTTAGCATCCCTAATGCGGTATAAAGCGTAATGGTTTTTCCGCTCCCTGTAGGGCCTGTAACTAAAATCATACCATACGGTAACTGAATAGTTTTTAAGAAAAGCTTCTTCTGCTCAGGTTCAAAGCCAATATTATCAATCTCTAACGAAGCGCTGGCCGGATCTAAAATCCGCATGACCACCTTTTCACCATGCACGGTGGGGCAGGTGCTGATACGAAAATCAATAGATCGCTTATGAGTTAATTTTATTTTAAAACGACCATCTTGTGGAATGCGGCGCTCGGAAATATCAAGCTGCGACATAATTTTTAGCCGGGAAGCGATTCGACTCGCTAAATTACTAGGCGGAGTCGCTACCTGATATAAAATTCCATCAATTCGAAATCTAATTCTATAAACCGATTCGTAGGGTTCAAAATGGATGTCAGAAGCGCCTTGATGAATGGCATCCAACAAAATCTTATGCACATAACGGATAATAGGTGCATCTTGCTCTTTATCGGTATTTTCTCCAGAAAAGTTATTTTCTCCGGAGCTTATTTCTAAACCCTCTAAATTTTCATCTAAATTGCCAAGCATGGCTTCGGCACGGGCATTTAGCACGGAATCAACTAGCTTTTCTAGTTTATCATCTTCAACAATAATGGTGCTTATATTTAGACCCGTATGAAATTGAATTTCCTCAATAGCGTTTTGATCGGTAGGATCGGATACGGCCAAATAGAGCCTATTGCTACGATTGGCAATAGGCAACATTCGATGTTGTCTAATCAGTTTTTCACTTACCAGATCCTTAGGAATTAATTCAAGATCGTAAGCATTCAAGTCAAGAAAGGGGATCCCAAAGTCATTAGCGGCTGCCGAGGCGATAACGGCCGGGGCTAAAATTTTAGCTCGTACTAAATAACTGATAAAGGGAAGGTTTTTGGTTTGAGCATCTTCAAGGGCTTGTTTGACGGCCTCTTCGGTCATGAGTTCGTCTAAAACAAGCCGCCTGGCAAGTCCCTTTAAAATAATCTTATGTTCGGCCAAGCTTAAACTCCCTTAAGCCAGTCTTTAATCATTAACAGTAAGCGCTCTCTTCACAAGTACCGGAAGCTTTCCAGGTAATAGCTCCACCATCAGTTACGGTAGGTGTTAAAATATAGGTTTTACCATCAACTTCGGCAGTACCCGTGGCGGTAATTTTACCCGCAGCGATTTCAAGCTTAGCGACTCTACCATAGGCGGGCTTGGCGCTTTCTGTACCATCGCTTATACCGGGAGGAATCCCATTACTAGAGGTACTGCAATTGGTCACAGCGCCTAAAGTATGGGCACAAACTTCAACCGCCAATTTATAAGGTGCCGTTGCATTAATGACTTCAGAAAATTTTGCACGCTTGGTATAGTCTTGATAGCTTGGAATAGCTATTGCGGCAAGAATACCAATGATAGCCACCACAATCATCAGCTCTATCAAGGTAAAACCCTTATTAAATCCATAATTACCTTGCATACTATGCTTCATTATACTCTCCTTTAAAAAATCTTTCCGCTAGAACTCTAAAATTACTTACTTTATAAGTATAGTCAAAAATAGCAGTAAACTTAAATATGTCAAATAAAAGTTAGACACGAAAAGATGTTATCTTAAGTTATAATCCAGGTAAAATAGTTATTTACCAAAAATTAAACATTTTCTACTTGTTTAATGACTATAATTTTCTTTATACTTACGCACTCACCATGCCGGTGTAGCTCAGTTGGTAGAGCAGCGCATTCGTAATGCGAAGGTCGGGAGTTCGACTCTCTTCACCGGCACCAATGGAATCAATAGTTATCCATATTCTTATTAATCTTAAAATTTCGGGTTCTTTCGGCTCATTCCCACTTTAGGGGCACTACCATCATGAGCATAGCACTCTAACTCGAAGTCTGTAATTCTCAAAGTTTTTAAAGCCATAGGCAAGACATTGAATGTATTTTATCTTGCAATTGTTGCTCTCGTATTTTTTATAGTTGTTACTTATAGTCTGTAGACTAATGTTCTACATTGCTCATACTAATTGCCATTATGAGTACTAAAAATATTTTGGGTGAAAATGTAAGAAAGTATCGTGAGCTTAATAATTGGTCACAAGAAGAACTAGCTGAAGCTGCACATCTTCATAGAACTTACATAAGTGGTATTGAGAGAGGAATTCGCAATCCAACTCTATTTATCATATACCAGCTAGCAGCAGCGCTTAATGTTGAACCTTCTAAGCTATTATCTGAATCATAATGAGCATTTTTTCTACACGTAGTCAACTTAATTTAATTAGTGCCATTTTGTCCAGATATATTCGATTGCCATTTTCTACTGACATTATTCCTGGCGCAGTCATGGAAGCAGTTTTAGCGCAAGTTCATCATGCTAGCCGTTTAAACACATATGATTTCGTTGATGTGGTTAATCATAAAGAACGTTGTGGTTGGCAAATTAAGTCAACTAAAGAATCAACACCTGTAACGTGGAAGAGAGCAAAAATTAGAAATGCAGAAAAGTTAATCAATGCTTCAAAAGCGTCAGATGAAGGCGTGGAAGAGCTTGGCAGAGAGATTATCAATTTTTGTAATGAACATGCACAAAAAAGTATGGAGCGTTATAAGCTCGGAAAAATTGGTTATGCTCGACTAATAGTTCATAATAATGGGCATGTTACATACTTTGAAAAATTACTCTGTACGTCTGACCACCCTTTATTGTTTGAACCAAGAGAATTTGAATGGCGCTGGTCAAAACAAAAGCAAAATTTAAAAAAAGAGCAGCTTCCGGCACTTCATGGATTTCATAAATTAACAGGTAAGAAGTGGTGGGCTTGGCACGGGTTAGGCGAAAACCAGCTTCATTTTGTTGGTGAACGCAATTGGTGGCCAAGTTGTGATAATCCACATGCTATTTCTTTTAAATTTCCAAATGCTGAGGAAAAAATAAGCTTGGAAGATTTAATGTCCCTTTTAGAGAAAATAGAGATACCGACTTGATTTAGCATGCTTTCAACAATCTTTTGGATCAATAATGGTGGTACAGCGTTGCCAACTTGACCCGCTTGTTGTGTATATGAGCCTACAAACTCAAAGCTATCTGGAAAGCTCTGAATACGAGCAGCTTCTCGAATTGTTAACACTCTTATGTCAACAGGATGTCCCCATCTGCCTGAACCAGGATGAAATACCCAACGTGTAATTGTAGGAGCAATCATATCTTTTGTTAATCGTCCGTATGCACCACTATATCCACTTTTGACCTGCAAATGTATAGGCAAATCTTTGTGGCCTTGGCCAGGTAGTAAAGAAGCTAATCTCTCAAATTGTATTGGGCGCAAAGGTCTCGCAATATGATTAGTTAAGAGCTGCTGATTACCCCTCATCAAAGATTGGAAATAGCTAAAAGGTTCTATTAAATATTGTGTAGGTATCTTGTTTTCAGCATAGGGTAAGCTTGGAAGATCACCAATTGCATCCCAGACATTCACATGCAGTTGAAATTGTTCTATTATTCTATTTTTGGGCAAAGGTTTAAAGTGTGTTTGAGCTGGGCAAGAAAATTCTATGCTTGCTCGATTAGCAAGAAAAAAAGCTCTTCGTCTACGTTGTGGTACACCATAGTCTGCAGCATTTAAAACCGCATGTGTAACTGTATAACCTGCTTGAGCTAACCTTGATATAATTTCTTCTGTGTATATCTGTTCAAAGCCGCTTTTCATTTCGGCAACATTTTCCATTAAAATAAGTTTCGGTTTTATTGCTTCGCAATAATCTAAAAAAGTTTTTATCAAGAGGTTATTAGCGTTGCCCAAGAAACGGTTTTTTTTAGGTACATTCTTTGAAAAACCTTGGCAAGGTGGTCCTCCTGCCAAAATGTCTAATTCACCCTCTTTTATTTTAAGATAGCTCATAAAATCTATAGGGTCAGTTTTTGAAAGATCCATGATCAAGCTTTGGGCATGAGGAAAGTTATGTTTAAAAGTGCTAATATATTTAGGTTCTATATCGACGCCAGCAATTATGTTAAATCCGGCTAATTGTAGTCCTGCGGATATTCCCCCACAGCCACAGAATAAGTCGATAGCAGAAAGTGTATTGTTTATCATAACGTTACTCATAGTATACATAGTTTGTTGAGAATGCAATCTGGCATGTCTGATACTATTACAAAAGAAAAACGCTCGCAAATTATGAGACAAGTCAAAAGCAAGAATGCGTCTAATGAACCTCTTTCAAAACTAGCAATTGGTCAAAATATGTTGTAAAAAGGTGCCCAGTAGGACGCATCATGAAATACGAACAAATTAAGGAGTTAGGTGATGAAAAATTTCGCCGATAAATGAGTGTACAACGGACGACATTTAGCCGTATGGTAGAGATTCTAACAGAAGTGCATCAAAAAAAGAAAGCCAAAGGTGGACGCTATAGTAAGCTTAGCTTAGAAGATCAGCTTTTAATGGCGTTAGAGTACCTGAGAGGATATAGAACCTACTTTCATATTAGCTAAAGCTATGGAGTTAGCGAGAGTGCAGCCTATAAGGTAGTCAAATGGGTAGAGAATACACTGGTTAAGCATCCTAATTTTGCTTTACCTGGCCGTAGAGCCTTAATTAAAAGTGATATAAGCTATAAAATGGTATTGTTAGATGCAACCAAAACGCCGATAGAGCGGCCAAAAAAAGACACGCGCTAAAGAGTCAGGTCATGGTTGATAAAAAGAGTCAGCGAATTATTTGTACGGTTTTTGCCAATGATAAGCGGCATGACTTTCGGCTATTAAAAGAGGCAAATATAACGATTCATCCAACGATAAAAGCCATGGCAGATATGGGTTATCAAGGGCTTTAAAAGCTTCATACTAATACGGTGTTGCTTAAAAAGAAGAGTAAGAAGCATCCACTGATACAGGCTAATAAACAGTATAACCATCACGTAGCCAGTGAGTGTATGCTTAACGAAAATGTCATCGGTAGACGTAAGCGTTTTAAAAAACCATAGCAGACCAGTATCGCAATCGGCGTAAAAGGTTTGGCCTACGGTTTAATCTGATAGCAGGCATCTATAATTTGGAGCTAGCAGCATGAGTTTCGAAAGAGGTTCACTAGCATATCGCTCATCTAAATTATCAGTGTTGAAGAAGTTGCAAAATTATTTCTCCGCTCGGCGAATAAAAATTGGCTATTTTAAATTAAATGAGGTTTATATAGGACTAGCAAGCAAAATCATATGAAATCTTACAATTTTGCATGTTAATTAAATTTAAGTAATTTTTTCCAAATGATGCCTATCATATTTAATAGCTTTTGTTTTAAATGTGTTTTGTAATACGTTCTGTTGCCAGTCTTCTAAAACTTCTTCTATGTATACAATAGTTTTTTCAAGCTCATTAATCACAACATGATAATTACGATTAAAGAGTGTAATAAATGTTTCTATATTTTCACTTAGTGGACTATTGGGATGTTGTTGAAATATATAAGCTTTGCTTTCATTAATAAATTTGCAAATAGAATTCAGACTTTTTCTATATAAAAAGTTAGCTTTGCAAATTTTAATATAATATTCTGCGATATTTTTATTAGCTGTGGTAAAAGCAAAAGCACCAAAACTACTCACATCAACACTTAAATCTGGATAATCAATAGTTGCTGTAACTTGCATACTATCTTCATGCGATAATCTGCCCTTGCCAATATCTAAAATTTCTCTTCTATGCTCTAGCTGCTTCTTTATATTAGCAAGTTCGCTAATAAGTGAAATCAAAGAATAAGCTACTAATCTAGAATAAGCTCTAAGTTTTTGTCTTTCTAATTTTTTGGTAAGGCAGTATGTTAATAAACTCCCTATTATTGTTCCTGCAAGCGTTCCTATAATACCTACTACCGCATTCATATGCTGAGATAATACATTCATTGGCTAATCTCTTTGATAAATTTCATAACTTTAACCCTATTTTTGTTATAACTTCAACTCAGTTAGATGTTTATCCAGAGGGCAGTAGGTGTCGAAGGCTGCAATGATAAGACTGTGTAATGCCCATAGGTAGTTTTGTACAATAAGCTCATTGAATTCTAAAAAACTCTCTCCAGTAGCTTCTACGGTTAAAGCAAGGGTTTGTTCTAACTATGTGGGTATTTTATCGCACTCTTGGCGATAGTGGTAATGCCAGTAGCTAAATGGGATTTATCCAGAATTTTAGCATATTCTTTAGCAGAAGCATAAATCGATAATCCGCCGCTTAAATCAGCTCCTTTTTCGACTAATAATTTAAATCTTTGCCATCTACTTGCTATAGTTTGATATGATGAGCCACCTTAACCTTTTGTGAGTAAAACGACATGCCCAAAATAGCGATTACCAATGCGCTTTATCTGACTTTAGACAATGCCGCATTGCAAATACAGCGCGGTAACCTGCTGATCGAAGATGATAAAATCACTCGATTAGATAAAATGGCAACTGCTGATGCTAATTTTAGCGATTATGAAATCATTGATGGTTCGCATCGTCTATATTTGCCGGGTTTAATCAATACGCATGGTCATTCCGCCATGACTCTGCTAAGAGGGGTCTCAGATGACGTCGGGCTGCAAGATTGGTTTGATAGTATTTGGCCACTTGAAGCTAAATTCACTGCGGATATGGTAGCTAAGGGGAGTTTACTCGCCATTGCCGAGATGATAAAAGGAGGGACCACGTGCTTTGTAGATATGTATGATCACATGGATCAAATTGCCACCGGCGTTGCAAGGTCGGGTATGCGTGCCTGTTTGACGCGAGGGGTCATTGGGCTTGGGACTAAGCCAGAGTGGTTAGCGAAAATTAAAGAGGCTAAAAATTTTGCCAACAATTGGCATGGGCAGTGTGATAATCGAATTACCACGATGATGTCTCCCCATGCGCCTTATACCTGCCCACCCGAAGTGATGGAAAAACTGGTGGATATAGCGCATGAACTTAATTTACCTATTCATACCCATTTAGCCGAAACTCAACGAGAAATAGTGATGTGTGAGGAACAATATGGAATAAGACCTATTGATTACTTGGAAAAATATCATTTTTTTTCGCGGCCTAATCTTCTAGCGCATGTCATCTATGTTAACCCAGCGGAAATTACCAAACTAGCTCATTATAAGTCGCATATTTCACATAATCCCGGCAGTAATTTAAAGCTTGGTAGCGGGATTGCGCCTGTTACGCAATTTATCGCAAAGAATATGTTGGTTGCATTAGGAACCGATAGTGCTGCTAGCAATAATAATCTGGATATGTTTGAAGAAATGAGATTGGCGGCCTTAATTCATAAAGGAAATCTACAAGATCCTAGGGCTGTCTCCGCCGCTCAAGTCTTAGAGATGGCAACTATAAATGGAGCTAATGCCTTATGGCTGAATGATATCGGGGTATTAGCAACCGGAATGAAGGCAGATATTATTGCCATTGATATTGATCAACCTCACTTTTATCCGCAGACCAATCTTATTTCTCAACTCGTTTATTCGGCTAGCGCAAAAGACGTCACCGATGTTTGGGTCGATGGCAGACCCCTCATGCGTAATAAAGAGTTGCTGACCTTAGATGAAGAAAAGATTAAGCGCGAGTTTGCTAGTTGCTATGAGAAGCTTATGGCTTAAGAATGATATAATATGGGTGCCCATGATTTTGGCAATGACCTTGGGCGATACTGCCTTAGAAAGAAGATTAACAGAGTATGTATGGCGAGCTGGAGTCGAAGATTGAAGCTTTACTTTAGCTATTAATCATTTATTTTAAAAGTTAATTATGTTAATAATTACTCCACTATTTACTAACAAAAAAGGGGTTCAATGG
>Ga0182739_1003641_pt1 | contig 13296 bp, 16 predicted proteins | sample eDN5th30CBELigBY_FD_128873 | JGI IMG/M metagenome (GOLD analysis project Ga0182739, IMG submission 128873) | Enriched backyard soil microbial communities from Emeryville, California, USA - eDNA 5th pass 30_C BE-Lig BY (version 2) (version 2) | ecosystem: Environmental > Terrestrial > Soil >... | reverse complement strand
TCCTTGTCGGCGTTCCCTGGCGCAAATACACTGAGTTCACGGCCCACGACGTGCTCAACGCCGTCTTCTTCAACCATGTCACGCTGCGCTCGGGCTGGGAATGGCAGCTTCCCATGCACGCCCGCAGCTTCCTGTGGGAGGAACTGCTTGAAGGCTACAACAACGCGCCGCATTCGATTTTCAGCGGCTTCTCCCGTGCCCTCGAGTGGCTCTCCGAAGGCCGGATACCGCTCGGTGGCATGGTTCACCAGGCACAACCGGAATTTCCGGAGAGACTCTACGCAGCCATCATGGCGCGCCACATAGGCGAACCGTTCATCGTATTGGACTGGACGCACAGCCCGGCGTCATCACCTTGACTTGATATGAGCTAACCACTCGGCCGGCCTCCTAAACGCTGGCCACTCGCATCGAGGATTGCGCCGCATCCTGAAGGGCTCGCTCCAATCGGCCGACGGAAGGACGTTGCGGCCGGTCCCGGGGCTGCTCCAGATAGTAATTCCCGGGACCGGGCGTCCTGGGCACGAACGGGCAGACGACGAGGCCAAGGGAGGAGGCGATCGGGCCACAGACCGGAAGATGGCCGATCGCCAGGCCGAGACCCTGGCTGACCATCATGAGGGACAGGGGCGTGGTGTCGACGGTTTCGAGCTTCAAGCGCCGGCCCGGGCGGGGGCCGAAATTGTGATTGAGAAGCGCGGTCCAGCCAATGGCATGGGACGCCACGTCATAGAGACGGAACGACAGCAAATCCTCCAGACTGTTGATGCGCGCGGCATCCTCCTTCCGGCACATGACGACGTGGGACATGCCCATCAACCAGGTCGGATGCCGCACGAAATGCGGCTCCTCACCGAACCGGATCATCAGGTCCGGGTCCGCCTTGCGCTGTGTTCCCTCCATCAGAAGGTCGATGCGGATCGTCGGGTTTGCCGCCTCGAAGTCGGCCAGCACGCGCGGCAGCCAACTCATCGCCATCAGTTGGCTCGCCAGCAGGGTCACGCGTTCAATTCGTTGCCGCGCGAAGAGGGATTCCGCCTTGCTTTCGATCGCCCCGAGCGACACCTGCACCGTTGGAAGGAAATCGGCTCCTTCCGATGTCAGGTTGATCCGGTTCGCGGCCCGTTCGAACAGCGGGCGCCCAAGATGGGTTTCAAGCGCCAGAACCTGCTGGCTGACCGCCGCCGCGGACATGTTCAGCTCTTTTCCGGCGCGGGCGAAGCTCTGGTGCCTTGCAGCAGCCTCGAATACGCGGAGCCAGTTCAAGGACGGGATTTTCGATATATGCATTCCATCAGGCTAAGCTCAGCTTATCCTGAGGTCAATCAGATACCATATCCAAACACGCTTCGCTGGATGGCATATTCGCTCGACGGGTCATGCAAGGCCCGACAAACAACACCAAGGGAACGACGATATGCTCAGACGCCACATGCTGCTCGCCCTCGCCCTGACGCCCCTTCTGGTTGGCGCGGCGACCGCTCAGGATCTCCCGGATCATATTACCGTCGCGACCGAGGGCGCCTATCCTCCGTGGAATTTCAGCAATGCCGACGGCTCCCTGGGCGGCTACGAGATCGAGCTGACCAAGGTCCTCTGTGAGCGCATGAAGATCAAATGCGATCTCATCGCCCAGGAATGGAACGGCATCATCCCGGGCCTGACGGTCGGCAAGTACGATGCGATCCTCGCATCGATGGGCGTGACCGAAGAGCGCAAGAAAGTCATCGGCTTCTCAAAACCCTACGCCAAGGCCCCGAACGGGTTCCTCACCTCCGGCGACAATGCGCTCAAGGACCTGCCGGAGGCCGGCCAGTCCTTCGATCTCGCGAAGGATCCCAAGGCGTCCGAGGCCGCCCTGACGGCCTTGAAGGAGAAGCTTTCGGGCAAGATCGTCGGCGTCCAGACCGGCTCCACCGCGGCAACCTTCGCAGACGAATATTTCAAGGGCCTGGATATTCGCGAATATCCTTCCTTCGAACAGCTCGGCCTGGAACTGACTGCCGGGCGCATCGATCTCGCCATTGCCAATGTGACGGCGTTCAAGGCAGTCATCGACGCCAGCCCGGCGGGTGCGCTGGTCTTTACCGGTCCCACCTTCGCCGGCGGCGTGCTCGGTCTCGGCACCATCAACGTCGCCCTGCGCCCCGGTGACGACACGCTGCGCGCAGCCTTTGACGCAGCCATCACGGACGTAAACAAGGACGGAACCAACAAGGCCCTGACCGAAAAGTGGTTCGGCGTGGATATCTCGATCCACGAATAGCCTGCTTCATCCCCTCCCGGACAGGGAGGGGATGATCGTCCTGCCTTCCCCGATCAACCGATCCAACGACCGCACAGGTGCCGCCATGTTCGAGCCCGTCGGCTCTGCCGAGGCAACGATGACCATTTATCTGGACGGCCGGGCCATTCCGGCGCGTACCGGCGAAACCATCGCGGCCTGCCTCCTGCGCGCCGGCGTCAGCCATTTTCGCACGACGCCGGTCAGCGGCGCCAGACGGTTGCCCTATTGCATGATCGGGCACTGTTTCGACTGCCTGATCGAGATCGACGGAGTCGGAAGCCGTCAGGCCTGCCTGAACGGGGTTGAGGACGGCATGAGGCTCCGCACGCAGGATGGAGCCGCAGCCGTCCGCGGAGCGGGGCTGCCATGACCCCTGACGCGGACATCATCGTCATAGGCGCAGGCCCTGCCGGAATGACTTCCGCTATCGAGCTTGCTTCTGCGGGATGCAGGGTGATCGTGCTCGACCTGCAGCCTGCGCCGGGCGGGCAGATATTTCGCTCGCTGGAAGCCAATATGCAGGCGCGTCCCCGGACGGACAGCCTCCTGCTCGCTCTCGGGCCGGCCTACAATGCGGGCCTTGCTCTGATCGAGCGGTTTCGGGCAACGCCCGGCATCGATTTCCGGCCCGGCACCACGGTCTGGGATCTGCGGGCAGACGGGACGGTCGGCTGGCTCAGGGGCGAGGCGGCCGGCTATCTGCGCGCGCCACATGTCGTTCTCGCCAGCGGCGCGATGGAGCGCCCGACGCCATTTCCGGGATGGACGCTGCCCGGCGTGATGACCGCCGGCGCGGTCCAGACCCTGCTGAAGGCCGGACGCCTCAAGCCGAAGGGAAGGATCGTCCTCGCCGGAACCGGCCCGCTGATCTTCCTCCTCGCCGACCAGCTGCGGCGCCTCGGCGTGCGACCGGTGCTGATTGCGCGCACGGATCGGCTCAAGGACAAGCTTGCGGCTCTCAATCGGGTTCGCCCGGCCGCAATCCCGTCCCTTCTCAAAGGTCTGGGCTGGCTCGCCCGGCTGCGGCTTGCAGGCATCCCGATGCAGACCGGCATATCCGGGCTTCAGGCGCTGGGTCATGATCGCCTCGAATCCGTCCGCCTGACCACCGGCGGAAAAACCGTCGACCTACCCTGCGACGTGCTCGTGGTTCACCACGGGATCGTACCGTCCACGGATCTGGCGCATGCCGCCGGGCTTGCTCTCGAATGGCAACGGGACGAGGCGAGCTGGCGCCCGAAGACGGGAAGCGACGGCCGGGCGCAATTGGCATCCGGCCCGGCCTTCACGGAGGGGCCATGCAGGATCCGGATCACGGGCGATGCGCGCCGGATCGGCGGCGCCGACGCCGCCGCGGCCCACGGGCGCCATGCGGCGCGGGCGATCCTTGCCGAGCTCGGCCGCATGGCCGGCGAACAGGCAGCAGCGGATCAGACCGATATCGCGGTACAACGCACCCTGGCGGCACGCCCCTTTCTCGATGCGGCCTTTCCGCCGGGCCTGGCGGCACGGTTGCCTGATGACGCGACCATCGTCTGCCGCTGCGAAGAAATCACCGCAGGATCGCTCCGCGCGGCGATCCGGGATGGAGCAACCGACATGAACCTCATTCGCGGGCTCCTGCGCTGCGGCATGGGGCCTTGCCAGGGCCGGAACTGCGCGGCAATGCTGGCCAGGCTTCTCGCGGAGGCGGAACCCGGCAGGCCAATGCCTTCGAGCCCATTCCGCGCACGGCCGCCGCTGCGTCCCATTTCGCTCGGCGCCCTGGCCGGTATGACGGGCCTCGATCCCGATCTGGCGCAAGTCGAGTCGCTCGACGACAAGCCGGAAGCCACCGCCGGGGATGACATCCATGCGTAAGGACGGTTACGACGCTCTCATTATCGGCGGCGGGCTGCAGGGATGTTCGATTGCCCTGTTCCTCGCGCGGGCCGGCTGGCGGGTCACCCTGGTCGAGAAGAACCTGGCGGGACGGCATGCCTCGGGTGTCAATGCGGGTGGCCTTCGGTCCCTGATGCGCGATGTCCGCGAATATCCGCTTTCCTTGCGCGCCATGGACATGTGGGCCGGTCTTGCCGATTTCGTCGGGCAGGAAGCGGCCGAAGCCTGCGAGGTCCGGCTCGGAACATCGCAGATCGCGCTGGCGATGGATGCAGCCGAATTGCAGTGGTGCGAAGCGCGTGCCCGGACGATGCGCCGCCGGGGAATAGATTCGGAAGAGCTGATCGCACCGGACGAGCTCCGCCGGCTCCTGCCCGGCCTTGCCGGCTCCGCGCGCGGAGGACTGATTTCCCGGCGTGACGGGCACGCGAACCCCGCCAATGCCGCACGCGCGTTCCGCAAGGCTGCGGAAGATGCCGGCGTCCGGATTCTTGAGCGATGCGCAGTGCGCGGCCTCTCGCCCAAACCCGCCGGCGGATGGCAGGTCGACACGGATGCCGGCATGATCGAGGCGGAGTGGTTGCTCAACTGCGCTGGCGCCTGGGGATCGGAGATCGCGGCACGCCTCGACGAAACGCTGCCGATCAAGGTCATGGCGCTTTCCATGATGGTTACCGCGCGGGTGAAGCCATTCATCACCCCAGTCGTCATCGGCATCGATCGGCCGCTTTCTTTCAAGCAGAGCGCGGTCGGCTCGCTGGTCATCGGCGGCGGGATACTCGGCAAGCCCTGCCTCGACGAGGACACCTCATTCACCGTCATGGATCGCATGGCTTCGAGCGCAGCGGCTACGGTTGCGGCCTTTCCCGTGCTGGCGGGCGTGCCCGTGGTACGGACCTGGACCGGCCTGGAAGGCGCGACCGCCGACGGAATACCGTTCATCGGCCCCAGCCGCCTGCATCCCGGCCTCTGGCATGTCTTCGGCTTCTGCGGCCACGGCTTTCAACTCGCCCCCGCCGTCGGCGAGGCTGTCGCGCGATCGCTCGTCTCGGGCGATCTCGATCCGAAGCTTGCCCCCTTCGCCGTCGACCGTCTGCAGCAAGAGCAGCGCAAGGATGAGGTTCTCCCATGACGTCGGGCATGTTCGAACTGCTGGGATTCGGCCCGAAGGGCTGGGGGCTGCCCCTGCTTCAGGCCGCGGGCGTCACGATCGCCGCCGCTCTTTGCGGCTTCCTGCTGGGAAGCATTTTCGGGATTGGCGGCGCCACTCTCAAGCTCGCGCGGTCCCGTGCGCTACGCATGATCGGTCAGGCCTATACGACGATCTTCCGCGGAGTGCCCGAAATCCTCGTCGTTTATCTCTTTTATTTCGGTGGAAGCGTCGTCTTGACCAGGCTGATGAATACGGGAGGATTTCCCGGCTTCTATTCGCTGCCTTCCTTTATCATCGGCGTCCTTGCAATCGCCATCGTATCCGGCGCCTATCAGACGGAGGCCTACCGATCCGGATATCTTCGGCTGGACCGCGGCCAGATCGAGGCGGGCGCCTCGTGCGGCATGTCGAAATTCCTGCTTCTGCGCAGAATCATCGCCCCCCAGACGCTGCGTTTCGCGCTGCCCGCGCTTGGCAATATCTGGCAGTCGGCCCTCAAGGAAACCTCGCTTCTGTCCGTCATCGGGCTGACGGAACTGCTGCGCCAGGCGGGTACAGCGGCGGGTTCGACCCGCCAGCCGCTGCTGTTTTATGCCGTCGCGGTCGTGATGTTCCTGATCATCGGGCGCGTCACCGGCGCGGGCCTCAACCGGATGGAAAGCCATCTCGCCAAACCCTGGAGACGCTGATGCTGGATTGGCCCTTTCTGACCGATGTCCTCCGTCAACTCCTGTCGGGCTTGCCGCTGACGCTTCAGTTCGCGGCGCTGTCCCTCACGATCGGCTTCGTTCTGGCCATGCTTGTCGCTGCTTCCGCCGGCAGCGCATTCGGACCGCTGCGCTGGATCGCGAAGGCGCATGTCGAACTGTTTCGCGGGACCCCGCTGCTCCTGCAGATCTTCCTGATCTACTACGGATTGGGCCAGATTGCCCCGTTGCGTCACTCCGCCCTCTGGCCCTTCCTGCGTGACCCCTACTGGTGCGCCATCCTCGCCCTCGCCCTCAACACGTCGGCCTACACCGCCGAGATCATCCGCGGTGCGATCCAGGCGGTACCGGCGCACGAGATCGAGGCGGGACGGGCCTGCGGAATGTCCGGCTTCCTGCTGCGCCGCCGCATCGTCTGGCCCATCGCACTGCGCCAAGGCCTCGCCGTCTACGGAAGCGAAGCCATCCTGATGATCAAGGCCACTTCGCTGGCAAGCATCATCACCCTGACGGAACTGACCGGCATCGCGCACAAGCTGATTTCCTCGACCTATCGCATATTCGAGATCTTCATCGTCACCGGCGCGATCTACCTGGCCCTGACCTTCCTGATGAGCACGGCCTTTGCGCTCATCGAGCGGCAACTCCAGCCCCACCACGCCCATCGTCGCACGTGACCTTGCACACACGGAGAAACCAGATGGCTTCCACCTCCCGCCCGGCTGCCGCCGATAATGCCGCCACGGTCCCCGCCATCGCGGTCGACGACCTCCAAAAGCGCTATGGCGCGGTCGAGGTGCTGAAAGGCATCGACTTCCGCGCCCATGATGGCGAGGTCATCTCCATTCTCGGCGCCTCCGGCTCGGGCAAGTCGACTTTCCTGCGCTGCCTCAACCTGCTGGAGCTTCCATCGGCGGGCCGGCTGCAAATCTTCGGCGAAGAGGTCAATCTGCGGCAAAGCGGCGACAGCCTCCACATCAGCGACCGCAAGCAGGTGGACCGCCTGCGGACCCAGGTGGCGATGGTGTTCCAGAATTTCTGCCTCTGGAGCCATATGACCGTGCTCGAGAACCTGATGGAGGCACCGGTCCATGTGCAGCGCCGCAGCCGCGGCGAGGTGCGCGACGAGGCGGAAGCCATGCTGAGGCGCGTCGGCATGATCGATCGGGCGAAAGCCTATCCCGCCCAGCTGTCCGGCGGCCAGCAGCAAAGAGCCGCCATCGCCCGCGCCCTGGTCATGAAACCCCGTGTCCTCCTCTTCGACGAGCCCACCTCCGCGCTCGACCCCGAACTCGTCGGCGAAGTGCTGAAAGTCATGCGCGATCTGGCGGCGGAAGGACGGACGATGCTGATCGTGACGCACGAAATGGCCTTCGCCCGGGACGTCTCCAGCCGGATCGTGTTCCTCGAGCAAGGCCGGATCACGTCCGAGGGCGCGCCCCTCGAACTATTCCGCGGCGGCATCAACGAACGCTTCGATCAGTTCATCTCTCGATTTAATCAGGGCTGATGACGCCGCACGGCCTTCGCAATGGTGAAGACAGAAAGCGCACGGCGGCCACTATATTGGCATTTCACAATGCCTATATGAGAATGACTCTGTTGCCCGGATTCGGGCCAGCCTTCAGGCGCGCAAGCGCTTCTGGCAAAGCCTCGAAAGCGGCAATTTCCACGATTTGTGGATCGAAACGCCCCGTCACGATATCCTTTGCGATAGCCGCGCCTGCAGCAACGAGATTGCTCCATTGCCGATCGTCCGCATAGCCGTGCATTGCGTTGAGGCCCACCTCGTGCAGGGAGATCGTGGTGGTAAAAGCCGGAAGCGGTACGTTTTCCTGCCGGTCCTGAATGCAGACGAGATGGCCGTTCGCCGTCAGAAGCGGTGCCAGCGAAGCAGCGTGCGCGCCGCTTACCATGTCGAACACGGCCTGAAGCGGCTGTAGATGCGCTCGCTCCCTGAGCTCCTCACGCCATTGCGGGTAGCGATAGTCCGTCGCGGCCGCTGCGCCGAGGCGCAAGACCCTTTCGGCCTGTGAGGCGGAGCAAATGGCATGAACGATCCAGCCGCGGGACCGCGCGAGTTGCAGAAGCGCGCCGCCGACCGCACCGGAGGCGCCCGTCACCAGCACATGCGCACCTGGACCGAGCGGAACCTTCGACACTGCCTGGAAAGCCGTCAACGCCGGGCACGGGATCGTTGCCGCCGCAACGAATGGCAGTTCTGCAGGCAAAGGGATCAGGGCCCTTGTCGGCACGACCGTATATTCAGCGAAAGAACCCGGCCGCACATTGCCGATGATGGCCAGTCATCCGGCCAATCGAACTGGAACGCTTCACCAAGCCCGAAAGCCAAGGGCACGAACGTGCCACGTCGTGTGGTCTGAAGTTCCCTCGCCTTGTCGCGCGTGCGGTATCTGAAATGAAGCAACCTCGTCGAGCCCTGGCACCCCAGCACAACCATTTAACGAGAAGGCTGAACCGTCAAACTATTGGTTGACGTGCCGATGGAGATACGGTACTGTACCTTATCGAATTTGCTCGCTAGCTTTGCTTATAGCGCGATTGGCACCGCGCCCTGAACGAACCTTCCTTTCAAAATCGCTATCGCATCCGCGGCGCCATCGGCGCGGCGGCTTCTCAATGTTGCTATGAAAGGGTTCGTCATGACCACTGGCACAGTTAAATGGTTCAATTCCACCAAGGGCTTCGGCTTCATCCAGCCCGACAATGGCGGCGCTGACGCGTTCGTCCACATTTCCGCCGTCGAGCGCGCAGGTATGCGGGACCTCGTTGAAGGCCAGAAGATCGGCTTCGACCTGGAGCGCGACAACAAGTCGGGCAAGATGTCGGCCTGCAATCTCCAGGCTGCCTGAACGGGTTTGTGCTTTCCTTTGACCACGGATGTACTGGCACTGCCGGAAGCACGCTAACCTACCAAGGCCAGGCAAACCGCCTGGCCTTTTTATTTCCGCTCGCTTGACGAGCCCACGATTGGAACCTCCATGACAGAAAGACACAGCATCTCACGCCAGAAGGCGGAGATCGCGTTCAGCGCAATCCAGACCCCATTCTTCGCTAAAGACGAGGCGGCGCTGGAGCTTGCGTCCATCACCCAATCCCGCACAGCCAAGACGTTGCGGCTTCGGGAGGAGCGCCTTGCCAAGGAACGGAAGGATCGCATCTCGGCAACCTCGGCGCTGCTCGCCAAGCGCGCCGGTTCCCGATAACTTCCCACACCGTCACAATCAGGATAACGACTTGAAAAATACAAAAGATAACCAACTGTTCGACCGCCGCGCGGCGGCCGCTGACGCACGGGCAGCTCTCCTGAAGGCTTACCAGGCCGCACGCGTCGCGGATGGACCGGCCAGAACTGCCCGGATCGCAGAGCGCGCCCTCATCACCGCGGCAAGGGAGGAGCGGCGTCTCGAGCGCGAGAGACAGAAGCAGGAAGAACATGCATGCGCCGCTGCCGAAGCTGCGGAGATGCAAGCCGCTGCCGATGCAGCCGCCATTACCGCGGCTGAGGCCCGCGAGAACGCCGAGAAGGCTCGACTGGCACGCCTGGTCGAAGATGAGGCAGCCCGCAAGGCGGCACGCGACCTGCGTTACGCCAACCGGAAGGCACGGCGCGGCTAGTTCGATGACTCCAATGAGCGCCGCCGACAGAGATCGTGAAAGAGCCTGGCTGAAAATCCTCTCCGCCTACCGGCAGCCGCATGGGGGACGCAGCGCTTTCGAGCTGGCCGTGACCGTCGTGCCTTTTATCCTCCTGTGGATAGGCGCCTATGCCTCGATCCACTTCGGCTACTGGTTTGGCCTGATCCTCGTCGTGCCGGCGGCCGGCTTTCTCCTGCGTTTGTTCATGCTGCAACACGATTGCGGCCATGGCTCCTTCTTCGGTCGGCGTCGTCTCGACGACTGGGCGGGCCGGGCGCTCGGCGTCCTGACATTGACGCCTTACGATTATTGGCGTCGCGCGCATGCGGAACACCATGCGTCCGCCGGCAATCTCGACGAGCGGGGTGTCGGCGACATCACCACGCTCACGGTGGCCGAATATGAGGCCCTGACGCGCCGCGGACGGCTTGGCTACCGGCTTTACCGGCACCCGCTCGTCATGTTCGGCATAGGCCCCGCCTGGCTTTTTCTCTTCAAGCAGCGACTGCCTTTCGGCATGATGCGCTCCGGCGCCCTACCCTGGATTTCCACGATGGCGACAAATGCTGCCGTCGGCATCCTCGCCGCGCTTCTCGTCTGGGTGATCGGCCTTGTTCCTTTCCTCCTGATCCATCTGCCGATCGTGCTGATTGCCGGCGCGGCAGGCGTTTGGCTGTTCTATGTTCAGCACCAGTTCGAAGATACCCACTGGTCCAAACCTCCGGAATGGTCGTTCCCGCATGCGGCGATGCATGGCGCCTCGCACTATGATCTGCCGCGTCCCTTGCGCTGGATCACCGGCAATATCGGATTGCACCATGTCCACCACCTATCGAGCCGCATTCCCTTCTACAGGCTTCCGGAGGTCTTGCGCGACCATCCAGAACTGGGCGATCTCGGACGCATCACGATCAAGGAAAGCCTGCGTTGCGTAAGGCTCGTTCTCTGGGATGAGGCATCGCAAAAATTGGTTTCGCTTCAAGAGGTAGAAGCCCGCCACACCACTCAAACGTAGCCGGCTGAGCAGAAGGCGAAGGAGCGCGAGCAGGGTCAAGGACGCTGGTGGCCTCGTTCCCTGCCTATTGCTGGGCGACCACGAAATTAATAACGCCCCGAACCGTCAGGAATACCTCGGCCGGCCGGTCGGGAATAGCAATTCCAAACTCATCCTCGATGAGCATCACGATCTGGACCACTTCCAGGGAATCAGCTCCCAGGTCATCCACAATCGAAGCGGCATCGATGACCTTCGATTTCTCGATGGCCAACTGTTTAACGATGATGTTCTTCACACGCTCGGCAATGTCGGCTCTTTCGTCTCCCATGGTGATCTGTCCTGATGAAGGATAATTACTGGAACAATGCTGGTTTCGGTTGGTGCGATTGGGAGGGGTGAAGGGGATCATAGCGGCTTTGGTCCGGGCGGTAGGCCCAAACAAAACCGGCCGCCAGAACCAAGCCGACAAGATGGCTGTCAGACGATTGGGCATCATGGCCACGCAGCGGTGGAACCGCCCTCGTTTTCCAAACCTCGACGCCGACGCGCTGTTCTTGCGCGCGTGCCTTGAGGGACAGAGGTTGGCGCTCGACACGGAGACGGAGCGTGCCATCCAGCAGTCCCTCGCCGATCTCTCTTGCGGCCGCACGACGCTTGTGATTGCCCATCGGCCTGGGACGATCGCATCCTGGTCGTGGACGACGGCTACATCGTCGAAAGCGGCAGCCAAGCGGAGCTGGTTTCCCGCAAGAACGGCCGCTATCGTTAATTGCAGGCCGCACAAGCGGAACGCGGCATCCTGTATGGCAGAGCCGAACATGGGCAACCTTCACCGTCGTCGTCACGCCGCCGAGCACGACAATCTCGTGGCTCCAGTCGAACTGGTAGGCCTCGCCCGGCGCATAGTAGAGCGGAACGTAGGCGTCAGCTGTCACGGCCCCGCGCTCCTTCGCCCAAGCCCGGGCGTAGCGCCGGACAGTATCGTAACCGCCCTCGTAACCCAGATCACGCAAACCCTCGAATATCCGGATCAGCGTCAGCCGTTCGCGCGAGGGCCTGGCTTCATTGGCAAGAAGCAACCCGTCGAACTGGTCGCGCCAGGGACCAAGCTTCGGCTGAGGCTGACGGTTCCGTTCGTATTTGAACTCCGTCTCGTCGGAACGCAAAACCTTGCGAACCACCTTGCGCGATATGCCCAGCTCACGGCAGATCGCCTTGATCGACTTGCCTGCACATGTGCAAGGCGGCGTATCTTTGAAATCGTCTCCACGACAAGCATCCAAATAAAAAGCCTACGATGAAACCGGAGGCTGTTGTAACCCCTACGCAAATGGGGTCTCGTTTGGATGCCGATCACCCCATTTGCAGGGTCCTTATTCCATGCCTAATCACATTCATGTGTGCGTCGACGGCATGACGGCGGCCAATGATCTCAGCCTAACGACGGCCGTTCCGGCCCGGTCCACGATTTACGCGGATACCTATCCCCGATCCATCGAGATCGAGGCCAATACCGGCGACGCTAGGGCCACAAAAACGGTAATCTATATCTTGGACTTCAAGCGCATTTCCGCAAAGACCGCTTTTTGGGCCGGCCGGCCGGCAATACGAGTGATACAGGCCCTCCAATGGTTTCGCGATGAGCGATCCAATCTGGAGACAATTGTCGATGGTATCGTCCGTAGATCATAAAGGACTTACCTTAGCGATACTTATCCGATCTCTTTCGATTTTTCGAAACATTGAGTAGGAAACGCCTTCACTTCAATTCAATGCCCGACAGCCATCTCTCAAGCCACTGGGTCGAGAGATCACCGTCGATAACCTGTGGATTGCATACCAAGGCACGGTAGAGCGGGATTGTTGTGGCGATCGGGCCTACAGCGAGGGTTGACAAGGCTGCTTTAAGGCGCTCGATTGCGTCCTTACGGCAGGCTCCCATAACGACGAGTTTCCCGACGAGGGAATCATAATATGGAGGCACGCGGCTACCGACATCAAAGCCCGTATCGAACCGAATACCCTCGCCGTCTGGAATCTCAAACCGGTCGATGGTACCAGGGCTGGGAAAAAAGTTTCGCGTCGGGTCCTCAGCGTTGATCCGGACCTCGATTGCGTGGCCGACACAACGGATTTCCTCCTGTGTCATCGAAAGCGCCGCCCCGCCTGCAATCCGCAGCATCTCGCGGACGAGATCGACGCCGGTGATCATCTCGGTCACGGGATGCTCGACTTGGATGCGAGTGTTCATTTCGATGAAATAGAACGCCTTGCGGGCGGGATCGTAGAGATACTCCATCGTTCCGGCGCCGCGATAGGCAACCGCACTTGCCAACCGCACCGCCGATGCGCAAAGCGCCTCGCGCATCTCCGGCGGAAGCGCAGCGGCCGGCGCCTCCTCCCAAACCTTCTGGCGCCTGCGCTGCAAGGAGCATTCGCGCTCGAAAAGATGCACAACGGATTTACCGTCGCCGAGAACCTGCACCTCGATGTGGCGCGCATTCTCGATGAAGGCTTCCATGTAGAGCCCGCCGTCGCCGAAGGACGCCCTGGCCTCGGCGATCGCCTGCGGCACCGCGGCCGCAAGCTCGTCAGCGCTGCGCACGACGCG
>Ga0182739_1003638_pt1 | contig 13304 bp, 12 predicted proteins | sample eDN5th30CBELigBY_FD_128873 | JGI IMG/M metagenome (GOLD analysis project Ga0182739, IMG submission 128873) | Enriched backyard soil microbial communities from Emeryville, California, USA - eDNA 5th pass 30_C BE-Lig BY (version 2) (version 2) | ecosystem: Environmental > Terrestrial > Soil >... | reverse complement strand
TCACTTTATCTTTTTAATATGATTTTGCGAGATTGAGATATTATTATTTGATAAACTTCCATTAACTTTAACATGTTTATAATAGAAGAAGAATGTACTAACTTATTGAAATTTCAAATTCGCAGAAAACCACTCTAAAGTAATGGAGTTAATAGGGCTTTAAATATCTAGCCCTTTTAAAAATACTTTATATTACAAACGAAATGCAGTTATCATTTGTTTTAGGTCGTTAGCTAAACTATTCAATTTTTTTGCTGTAGATGCAACATATACCATAGAATTACTTGATTCTTCTACTGAAGCCGTAGTTTCTTCTATTCTAGCTGCAGACCCTTCTGAAATAGTCAATACTTCAACTATTGATATATTTATTTTCTCACTACTATTCGCAAGATTTCCAAGGGTAAGAGAGATATTTTTAACATCACTTTCCATAAACTAAAAGAGAATGCTCTATTTACTGAAAGTCCGCCCTGTTGAAGTGATATGATTTTTCCACTATTCACTTCTTTAAATATACAAAATAGTGAGTTGGCCACTAATTCTGTTTCATTTGATATATTGCTCACAATCATTTCCACCTTTTGTTATTCTGATATTTCTATTACAAACCCAGTTACAAGCATGAGAAGATTGATTTTAGATATTTACAAAAAAATCCCTACCTATAGGTAAGGATTTCTTTTAAACTCCTATAAAAGATTATACAGGTCTGGGCTGTTAGCTTTTCTCACTTAATTCTCGCACAATTTGTGGATGAATCTTATCTATTTTATAAAATGATGTCGCTATAATTTGTAATACTGAAACTAAAATTGGTATAAAGAAATAAAGAAAATTAATTGAATTTACAGCTGACTCTGTAACGTTCTGCGCATCATAGCCTACGAAAGCCAATACATAGCCTACTACTGCCCCCCCGATTGCCATACCTACTTTTGTTGCAAAACTATACCCAGCATATAGAGTACCTTCAGTACGCTTTCCAAATTTCCATTCATTGTAGTCTACTGAGTTAGCAGTCATACTGAACACGGAACCAGCAGATAAAGCATTAAAAATATTTGCTATAAAATATATGGTAATAAAAAGTACTTGGTTATCAGCAAATAACGGTAAAACTGCAAAGCCCAAAATAAAGGTAATCTGAGAAATTATATTTCCTTTACGAAGTTGAAATTTTTTCAAGTATACCGGCGTTAGAAATGATGATACGAAAACTGCGACGTAAAATAAAGACAATAAAATAGAAATCATCGCTGGATTTTTTAGCACTTGCATACAGTAAAAGATAGTTATTGATACAATTGCTCCAATTTTTATAAACATTAACAGTGAGAAGATAACTGTTGAAACCCAAGGACCATTCTTGAATGCAGTTTTATATGTTTCAAGAATGCTACCTTTCTCCCTAGTTACAGGCTTTTGTTCAACAAAACGTTCTTTACAATTTTTCACTATAACTAAAAAGGAGACACTGCAGATTGTCGCAAAGATAATAGTGGTCCATAAAAAACCTTGTTGCTGATTGCCACCGCCTAAATAACTAACTAAAGGCAGCGTTCCAACTGACACTAATATATTTCCCAGTGCCATCCCACCCATACGAATACTTGATAGTTGATTTTTTTCATTTGAATCTCTAGTCATAAGAGGCATTAAAGCTCCATATGGAATATTTACAACTGAGTATAATAATCCACAAATAATAAATGTTACATAAGCATAGATAATTTTAGTTGTATCCGAACCATTAACTGTCGTAAAAGATAATACATAAAAAACACTCAATGGAATGATCCCGAAAATAATATAAGGTTTTGTGCGTCCCCATTTAGAGTATGTTCGGTCAATAAACCCACCAATAACAGGATCTATAAATGCATCAAGTACTCGTGAAACAAGGAATATAGTCCCCGTAGCAGCAACTGGAATAAAAGCTACGTCTGTATAAAAATAAAGTAAGAAGCTTCCAATAACTCCCCACATTAAATTAGAAGCAAAGTCACCAAAACCATAACTGAATTTTTCCTTAATGCTTAATTTTTCTGTTTCAACTGATATCGCTTGTGTATTCGTAACTTTTTCAATTTCCATTACTATTCCCCCTTTATTTTAAAGGTCAAAGTTAGTTTATTTTTTCAAAAGATTAATAGTATATTATACTTTTAGCTCATACACTCTTTAAAAATATAAGTAGCAACCCCATTTTATATAGATTTTACGTGCCCCTTTTTAGCAATCGCTTACAATAATGTATTAAATATTTCTTGTTTACCTGCTTTAAAACTTTATACTCCTTCCTTAATTACTTTTTACGTATACGCTTACATTCATTTTAAATCCTTTCCCAATCTAGTCCCTCTTTATAATTAACTTAATATATATATAATTCTATCCAAATCTTTAATTAATTTTGGTCAAGTAAGAACTGGTTAATTTTTTTGCTATCATTTTTAACCACTTATCATTATTAGGTTTAATTAGTTATTATTTTAAAAGTTATATCATTACAGGCTATGTTTTTGGGACTTATACATAAAGTTTGATTACCCATGGTTAATATATAGGTGTTTAGAATATTATTCCCTTCTTAAATTAAGAAAAGAAGCATATTTCACTAAAAATGACCCCAATATTATATCGGGGCCATATAAAACATATAAAATTTGAAAGGGGATTTTCACTAAGTGATTTTTTAATCAAGATTTCAACTGTTTTACTTATACTAATGATTAATAATTTTTCCATTTTTGTATGCAGCAACCCCAGTCATAGCTTGAGGCGGGTTCTTTCCTTCTAAATCAAGAACTGTCTTAAGAAGAGTTTCAGCCTCTAGCACACTATTTTTTACGATTTGCCTCTCTGGGAATTTAGTATAATCTAATAGAAAATCTCTGAGGATACGAAGGGATTTAGGAGAATTATGAAAAAGCTTTCCTAAAGTCTTAGCAAATCCTACTACGTTATTTGTATAGTTAACTCTCTGATTATCAAATTTTAATAACCCATCATGAAGATCATTTAAATTTGAAAGATCGACACCTGCTAAATATTTTCCCAAGAAATATCCATCCTCAAGTGCCATTCCCGCACCATAGGCTGCATATGGTGAAGTAGGATGGGCTGCATCTCCAAGAATTGTTACACGTCCTTTTGACCAAGCAGATAAAGGATCTCTGTACTTTATAAGCCAGCGGAATAAGTTTTGTGAATTAGTTGCCATAAGAATTTCTGGTACTGGATAAGCAAAGTTTCTTAATTTTTCACTAATATATTTAAGCGGATCACTCGGTTCAGGCTGTTCTTCCGTGCATGGTTCCACGAACCACCATTCAAAACAGTTTTTTTCATTATATACAAGTGGTGAATAACCAAATTGATGTAAATCACTGTGGTTTAAAACAATTTCATTTCTATCTGGTCCTTCTAACTCGGACCAGCCAAGCCATACTGCAATTCCTAAATGTTGTAATTCTGATTCTCCCCAAAGTTGCTTTCGTACTAGAGAATTTACTCCGTCAGCTCCGACTAATAAATCTGCTGTATAAGACTTTCCATCCTCAAAAAGAATGTTCACTCCATCAGCATCCTCTTTATAGGAGATGAATTGATGATCAGTTACAATCATTTCTTCTTGAATCTTGTCTAACAGTCGCTTATAAAGGTCAGAGCGCATGAGACCCGCCATCCACCCTGAGACATTTGCTTTGTTTAATAAATCCTTATCAAATTGTTGTAGAACTCTTTGATGACCATCATACCGTCTAAATCTTTGAGTATCAGTAGTTGCCAAGTCATCTGCATAAATTCCATAACTGCGTAAAATATTAATGCCAATTGCATTAAGAATAATTGCTCCTCCTAGAGGTTTAATCTCTTTATGTCTTTCAAATATTTTAACGTCAAAACCTGCCTGAGTTAGAGCAATACCTGCTGATAATCCACCTGGTCCTGCTCCGATAATAGCTACTTTTTTTCTTGGTTTATTGTTACTTTTACTCACCTATTTCACATCCTTTAAAGTAGTATAAATCATAAATAAAACACCAAATAATCTTAATAAAAAAAGGAATGAATAACCCTCACTTTTTTGTAAGCGTTTTAATTATAATTTTAAACAACTATGATATATTAAACATTCATATTTTTATTATAAAAATTATATTTTTTTAATATTCAGAAATATAAAAAGGAAATGTAGTAAGAAATTTATCTATTTATTAGTCCTATATACAAATAAGCGAGAGCTAAAATTGCTCCCGCTTTTACTAAAGGAATTTACACTAAAAGAAGTCTTCTCTTATGTGGTTTTGTACCAAAAACTGTATCTATTGATGGAGGTAAATAAGAAGCACTATATAAATAACTTACTTCAATATCATGGTAACCGGGTTCAAGGCCACCTTCCTTAGATACGGTTAAAGTAGCAGGCTCTAACACTCCCCAATGGACATCTCCAAGCGTTGCCATTTCACTTTGAGTGTAAGTTATACCACTGATAGTCCATTTAATTTGTTCTCCAGAAAATGTTTCTCCATCTACTTTTACCGTTGCTGGGCGTAACTGTGAAAGCCAAAGACCTCTATAATATAAAGACCTAATATTCACTTGGAAACCAATTACTTTTCCATCACTTTCTACGTTTCTAAATCCTCTAGATTGGATACTTTCTTTTTCTAACATGATATTTTCCTCCTTACTCTCCTAATATCTTTTTCATCATGATATGATGCTTACGTACTTGCTCAGGAGCTGTTCCTAAAACACCTTTATTAGGCCCTTCATATTCACTTACCATATAACCATCCCATTTATGCTCAACTAACGTATTAAGTATCTTTTCATAAGGAATTGTTACTTCCTCAAACTCATCAGATACCTTAATAAATTTTGCATGGCAACAATAAATATAAGGTAAAAGTGGGATAATATCTTCAACTGGGCTGTGTTCAGATTCTGGCATGATGAAATCATCAGGACCCCATTCATCCTTCGGTAATAGTTCTGTTTGAAACACACCAAAGTCCATACATAAACCAAAATGTTTTGTTCCTGTCTTTTTGATGAATTCAACATAATCATCAACCATTTTTGATTTTAGTAGTGTCGGTGGATGTATTTCTGGACACATAACAACATCATACTTTTCAGCCATAGGCAGTGCCTTTGCAATAAATTCTGACCAATTTTCTACGGGTGTTAGAGTTTCATCAATTACCCCTAATTTTGTTCGAAGAACCTTAAACCCTAGCCGATTAGCAAGTTTAAAATCTTGTATTAGCATATTGTAAGATTCTTCAGTTGTAAGCTGTCTTCCCTCAAACAAACGAGAATCTACCCAATGACCATATTCAGCAGGCACGATATCATATTTCTCAATTAATTTATCCCATTTTTCAAGCCATTCATTACTTGGATTTGGATATCCTTCGATATGTGCGTTTGCAAGAATTTCTAATCCTCTAGCACCCATATCATTCATTTCTTTAAACATATCTTCTAAATCCATCGTTACACCAAATTCCGCGGCATAACTATAAAGAGAAACCCCTCTTTTTGGTTTTCCAACCTTATTTAATTCAGTACTCATATTTCTTCTCCCTTCTGACTCTCTTTTTACTATTACTATCTGAAGTTTAAAAGTTTAAAACTATGGCTTTCGCTTTAGTACTTAACGATATGCTACTATTTTCTACCTTTTAACGTCTGATTACTTGATTTTAAAACTCATATCCTATTTATTCTCTTTATTAAAACTTTATAACTTCACCAGTTTCAGCTGATTTATAAATGGCTTCCAAGATTTGTGTAACGACAAGTGCTTGCTCTGGCTTAACTACTGGTTCAGTATCATTTAAAATACAATCAATCCATTGCGTTGCTTCAGCATCACGTTGTTCTAAGGTAGCACCTGCAAACCCGAATACTCCACCAGCATCTGAAGGCTGTGATTCCACTAGTTGGTTATACTCAGCCTTGTTGAACACTGTATATCCCTGATCCATAAAAGCTTTACCAAACATTTCAGCTCCGCCTTCTGTTCCACAAAGTGTCACTTGAGCTTCTTTCGGATTAATCATATTTAATGCCCATGCCGCTTCTAAATAGATTGTTGCACCATTTTCCATCTTAATAAAACCAAAAGCAGAATCTTCTGTTTCAAAGGCATCTGGATCCCAAGGTCCAAACATATTCCCCTCAGGTTTATCTTTTAGTTTCTGATAAGTTGATCCAAACACACTCTTTGGTTTGTAGTTATCCATGAACCATAATGTTAAGTCTAATGCATGAGTACCGATATCGATTAATGGACCCCCACCTTGTTTTTCTTTATCTGGGAAAACTCCCCAAGTTGGTACACCACGACGTCTAACAGCATGTGCCTTTGCCATATAAATGTCACCAAGTCTATTTTCCTGACAAGCTTGATAAGTAGCTAATGAATCTGCTCGAAAACGATTTTGATAACCGACAGTTAACTTTTTACCAGTCCTTTTTGCAGCATCTAACATTTTCTTTCCTTCTTCATAGTTAATAGCCATTGGTTTTTCACACATAACATGCTTTCCCGCTTCTAAGGAGTCAACAGTAATATAAGAATGTGAAATATTTGGAGTTAGTACATGAATAACATCGATACTGTTATCTTTTAATAATTCTTTGTAATCTTCACATACAAATGCATCATCTGTTCCATATTCTTTAGCAGCTTGTTCAGCTCTTTCCAACTCAATGTCACAAAAAGCTACTAATTCCACTTTATCCTTTAGTTTTGCTAGAGCTGGAAGGTGTTTTTGATTAGCTATCCCGCCACATCCAATAATACCTATTTTTAATTTTTTCATTTTAGTTCCTCCTCTATTACAAGATCAGTTGATCTTAATAGGTTTTTAATGTTTTCGCTTACATTATTATCATACAGCTTATTGATTTCCTTTCCCTCTCATTATTTATCTTTGAAGTTGTAGATTTTCGTCATAACTATCGAAGATTTTTAATAGATAGTAATAAGGATAAATATTTATATGTTATTTTTAACCTCCGGATAAAATGCATAAAAAGTTTCTTAAAAAGTATTCAAACAAGTATGTACACTATTCACAAAAAAAAGAGGTCAAAAATCCTCTAGTGATTTTTAACCTCTTTTACTTTTACTCAAATAATAAATTTAATTCAAATAATCTTATCTCGTGTGGATTAAGTGTTCCTTTTAATTCAATTCTATTATCTTCTACTAGATTATGCTTTACATTCATACTAGGTATACAAATTTCTTTTAAGTATTTTATTTCATCAGGCTTCATGTCTTCCACTCCACCAAACTTCAACCATTCATCAAGTACACTACCATGTTTCCTGTTTAATTTTATTTCTTTTATACGGTATTTTCCATTTTTAATGCCTTGTATTTCTACTGAAAGATCTAAAAGATCAGTATCCTCAAAGATATCATTTTGCTGTTTTATTCCCATACTGCCTTCTGGATGTAGATAATAGGAAAAATCGAAATGTTTATAGTTAAAACATAATAATTGATATCGATCACCGGACTTTTTAGTAACAACATAGTTTTCACCCTTAGAAACAAGAATCTCACCCAATTGTTTTAAAAGGACAAAGGCATGATAACTAGGTTTTTTTATCCCATTCTTTGTTAATAGTCCTGCTCCCCCATAAAGAAAATTCTTTGAATCTCTGTAATCACTAAATAAATCAGATGTTAACCAGTAACCAATCATGTTAATTTTATGTTGAGCAAAGTTATCAATAATATTCTTAACTAAATAGGTTGCTTTATAACAACTATCATTTAAAAAATTGCGGTTGGAAATCGATAGATTCCACTCGGTAACATTTAATTCTAATTCTTCCATTTCAGCCATGATTAACGATTTCTTTACTTGATTTAGCTTTTGGTTAATATAGTTAGGATTAGAGGATTGAAGGTTTCTTATAGGGATATGATTTTTATCCGTTTCAAGCTCAATTGGATATAAATAAATTGAGAGAAAGTCTGGCTGTATCTTTTCTTTTTTCCATTGCATTAGAAGCAAATCAAGTTTATCTCCTTCTAAATTCATACTCAGACCACACCCACCAACCTTTGCAGAAGGAACAAGTTCGTTAGCAATTTTTTTAAACATGCTAAATACTTTATAATACTCTTCAAACTGGTTAGGTTCTTTTAATATATTATTATTTATATTCTCCAAAAATTCCCTTCTACCTTGTTCACCCGGAACTACAAAATTCATGTTCGGCCTCCAAATTTCGAAGTACCATGTTTCAACTTCCTCAATTCCAAAACGATCAACACATTGTAATAAAAAAGCACGAGCTATATTTCCCCACTCTTCTAATGTTTTGTTGCTGATTGTTTGAATAATAAAAGAATCTTCTATTGTCTTTGATAATATCTTTGGTTTAGGACCTAGTTCAATAAAGGGTTTTAAATTATTTTTAACTAAGAAATCTAAAAGCTTATTAGTGTTTGTAAAATTATAACTTACTTTATCCTCTGACCGATCTTCAACAAGCATATCATCCCCAAATATCCCCCAAAACCTCGCATATTTAAATCCTAGTTCATTTTGAAGAAAGATAATTTGTTCTTGCATATCAGAATTTAATAAATCTTTTGCATACCCAACATTAATCAATTTATTCCAATACTTCATAAAAGCATTCATCTTACCCATTTTTATAATCTGCTTTTGTTCCTTTGCTGGAGTTTCTACTTTTGCTTGGATAGGTGCTTTTGGAATATTTTCAAGATATTGCTCAAGTTCTACTAAAGCAGCTCTAGTGTCTTGGTTATCTTCCTGAGAATCAACTTCTACTTTATCAAGAGTGTTTTTCTTTCTATAATCTAATGGTTTTTGTTTATAGTATTCTTTAAATACACGGTTAAATGCCGATAAATTAGGAAAACCATTATCTAGAGCTATCCTGGTAAGCGGTTTCACAGAATTTGTTAATTCATTAACAGCATGAGCCAGACGAACTTCGTTTAAATATTGTGAGAAAGTTTTTCCTGTTCGTTTTTTGAAAAATTTAGACAAATATGGACTAGAGATGAAATGCGTACTTGCAACTTCATCTAAAGTAAGTGGTTCCGAGAAATTAACCTGAATATATTCCAAAATATCGGTTAATCTATCTTTTTGTCCTTTGGTACTCATTTGATTTTCGAATTCTAAATGCTCTTTATTCTTCAAAAGTCTTGAAGTGAGGATTGAACTTAATTTATATGCTTTTTCTAATATTTCTAGTTCTGCATTATTTTGTTTTCTTTTTATATAAATCTGTAATAACTCTTCTATCGTAGACTTTATTTCCTGACTTAAGTAACCATGATTATTGATTTCTCTGTGGAATACTAGGCTTCTCTGTGTTAAATGGGAACTTAATTCTGTATAGTTTAGATGTATAACAACAAACAAGTTATCCTTATCTGATTGGAATGAATGAAATTCGTTAGAGTTAATTAATAGAATATCAGATTGACTCATTTGATATTGTTCATTACTAATTTTCACTTGTAATTGACCCTTTATAACATAAACTAATTCTATGTCTCTATGTGCATGTTCCAAACTATTTTGATTGCTTATTACTGATAAAGTAATGAGATTAGAATCATTTGAAGATTGGAAAGCTTGTTTATTAGTCACTTCATTCCCTCCTCCAAAAGCAAAACTTAATTATCAACTAATATATCATATTATTTTTCCTTTCAATAGTAACTCTCTCAATATAACCTTATGTACTAGGTTAATATCAGTTAACTAATTAAGTTTTGTATTATCAGCAAATTTTTGTCTCTTGTACTTAAATACATTCTTTACTGTTTCTGAATTCTTACTAGTGATGCAGCACCTATTACACCTGCATCATTTCCAAGTTGGGCAAGCTTTATTTTTGTACTAGTTCTAACATGCGGAAATGCAAACTTTTGAAAATAGCTCTCTACTCCTTTCAGCAGCATTTCTCCAGCAGACGATACTCCACCCCCAATAACTATTCCTTCTGGGTTTAATATATTGGCAATACTCCCGCACGCTAGTCCTAACTTTGCATCCATTACATAAAAGTAATACAGGTGATCAAAACCACCTGTATATTTGGTATATTTCTATTTATCAAACAAATAATATAAGAGATTCAATTATTATTTAAAAATTATACTAAATATTTCCCTAAATAATTTTTACTTATTATTATTGAATCTTTTTTGGACTTTAGCGAATCCTCGAAAGCCTTGTCTTCTACTTCAATCACTGCATATCCGAAGTATCTTATATCTGTTAAAGCGGATACATATTTACCCCAATTCACATCACCAAGACCAGGTAATTTAGGTGAGATATATTCAAGTGGTGTGGCCATAACTCCAACATCATTTAACTTATCTTTATACACTTTTATATCTTTAAAGTGTATATGGAAGATACGATCTTTGAATTCATATATAGGCTTTAGATAATCCATTTGTTGCCAAACAAAATGAGAGGGATCATAGTTTAAACCAAAGTTTTTATTTGGTATGATTTCAAATACTCGACGGAATATAGCCGGTGTCGTCATTAGGTTTTGTCCTCCCGGCCACTCGTCGTTTGTAAATAACATAGGGCAATTTTCAATAGCAATTTTGACACCAAGCTCTTCAGCAAAATCAATAATGGGCTTCCATACTTCTTCCATGATAACTAGATTTTCCTCGACTGTTTTCTTTTGATTTCTCCCAATGAATGTATTGACCAGGTTCACATCAAGCTTTTTTGCTGCCTCAATACACTTATTGATATGAGCAACATAGTATTCACTTCTTTCTTTATCCTCATCAAGAGCATTTGGATAATAAGCAATTGCGGAAATTTTTATGCCCTTAGCTTCTGTATAGTTTGTGATGTAATCAACATCTAAGTTATCAACATCAATATGTGTTACTCCTGCATATTTGCGAACAGCTTTACCTCTCGGCCATGCACATAATTCAACACAAGTAAAACCATTTTCTGCTGCAAAATCAATGACTTCTTCAAACGTACAACCATCTAGAATTGCACTGTTAAATCCTAGTTTCATAAATTCATTCTCCTTTTTTTGCTAAAAACCTATTTTAAATTTAAATTTTCTGAAACCCTACCCTGTTTGCATGATAATCTTTCTACCTTTTCTTAAATAAGAAAAGGTTAATTAGTCTATCTAATTCAACGCTAATAGAAATTGTTTTGGAATGATTCATACCATATTCGCAACCTGTTTTAATCATCTCGTTCCTTTTGAATTCAATTTTTTCTTTTAAACTAGTAATAGTTAGCATGATAATAATTTAAGGTTCCCTCTGTTTTTTTCAAAATACACTGGTTCATGCTTACTTGCAGATAAGTAAAAGTGGTCGATGATATTCATCATATAAACACCATGTTCAGCAGGTGCTAGTAACTCATCCTCGGAAAGAATACAGTTTGTAAAATGCTCAAACTCATTCATCAACTTTATATTTGGGTTAAGATTTGGAGAAAGATCAATACACGTATCAAGTAACTCCGAATGTATTTTCAGTTCTCCATTTATGATGCTTGCGCCACCTTTTGTACCTAATAACTCAACGAATGTTTGATCTTTTTCAATATTTGAAGCCCAGCTGAATTCAAAATTCACCGTTGCTCCATCCTTAAGTCCAATGAACCCTGTTGCACTATCTTCTACGTTAAAAATACCGTTTGGATTTCCTATATAGCCATTACGATTTCGAGTTGTTGTATGTGCAAAATTTTGATAGGTAGCTCCAGTGACATAAGATGGCTCAGGCATTCCCATTAAAAACAGTGCTAAATCAAGATAATGCACGCCAAGGTCGATCATAACTCCACCGCCAGCAATATCCTTATTTGTAAACCAAGTTCCTCTTCCAGGAATACCACTTCGTCTGACCCACCCTGCTTTGGCCTTATAAATATCCCCTAAGTAGCCTGCATCAATTATTTTCTTTAAATAAACCGCTTCGTTTGTAAATCTGTTATTTAACCCGACCATTAATTTTTTACCTGATTTGTTCTTCGCATCACCAATTCTTTGAGCTTCCACAGCATTAATGGCTAATGGCTTTTCACAATGGACATTTACGCCATTTATTAAGGCAAAAATCGCAATGTCAGCGTGTAAAGAGTTAGGTGTACACACACTGACCAGGTCTAAATCTTCCGAGTTAATCATATCTTTATAGCTTTTATACACTTTATCAATCTTATACTTTTCTGCTATTTTCTCAGCATTTTCAATATTCACATCACATATAGCAACTAGTTCAACATTAGGAAGACTTAAGTAATTACTTAGATGTTTTTTTTCAGCGTTACTACCAGCACCAATTAATCCGTATCTTAGTTTTTTGTTCATACTACTTACTCCTCCTCCATTTTAGAATATTAATTTCTTCATATAATCAATTGTATAGTCAATTCCTTTTTGCCCAAGTTCCCCTGACCACACGGGTGAATGAGGTTCAATACTTAATCCACCTGTATAGCCCTTCACTCTTAATAATGATATAAATGTTTTCCAATCCGTTTGGTCTAAGCCTGCTGGTGGATCATCTATTCTTTGACCGTTAATCATTAATGAACCTTTTAAATGAACATGGTTAAATCTGTCTCCCCAATCTAATGTTTCCTGTAAATAATCTCCACCAAAATAACGACTGTGTGATGGATCAAATTTGATACCTAAATCCTTTAAATGACCGTGAATGATTTTCCAAGCTTCTGGATTATGAACAAAATTTACTTTTCTACAATTGTAGGATGAGATGTTTACTCCCTTTGGCTTAGCGTAATCAATTAAAAGTGAGAAAAAGTGGATAGCTGCAGAACAATTTTCATAGTAAGATAGATTCTCTACATAATTACAGCCGCTTACAAAATTTGAACAACCTAATTCACTTGCAACATCAATTAACTTAAAACATTTTTCTAACTCTTTTTCTATGACATGACCTTGTTGATCAATACGAATGGACTTCCATCTACCAATAGAACCAATCTTGGTTTCATATTTGTTTTTCCATTGATTTAAGTTATGGCGGTTACAATAGAACTCTTCTACATCATTTCCTTCATTTATACATAACTCTATAAAGTCTAATTCTTTTTGCTTTGCTTGCTGAAAACTTTCTTCCGTTGGTTTTGCGATGATTCCAAGTTGCATCATTTTAAAACCCCTTCCTGAATAATGTCCTATAATTTGTTATTTACTTTACTAATAAAATTTTAATATTTTATTAGAGTTTTTTCTTT
>Ga0182739_1003636_pt1 | contig 13306 bp, 9 predicted proteins | sample eDN5th30CBELigBY_FD_128873 | JGI IMG/M metagenome (GOLD analysis project Ga0182739, IMG submission 128873) | Enriched backyard soil microbial communities from Emeryville, California, USA - eDNA 5th pass 30_C BE-Lig BY (version 2) (version 2) | ecosystem: Environmental > Terrestrial > Soil >... | reverse complement strand
CTGCTTTGAACTTGCTTGGACGCTTTCTTGGTATCGATGGACTTCTCCATCCCAAGGCGCCCACACAAGTCACCTGCGCGCACTGTCAAAGATCAATCGCTTGCGGAACCTTCTTCGTCCCGCTCCTCATGACGTTTCGTCCGAGGGAGCCGTGCATCATACAACCAAATTCCTTTCCGTCAACACCCGCCGCTCACTTTCTTCGCCCTTCCGGGCGTCGCTTCCTTGTGCGGCCTTCCTGCCACCCCGCCCGGCCTCGCGGCCTGTCCTGCAGGGGGCGCGCATCCTAACCAGACACGATCGTTTCGGGAAGGGGGAAGACGAAAAATTTTTCGACGCACGCATGAAAACACGCGCGGCGGGCACGGCATGCAGCTAGATGGCGGTCAGGCGTACGCGCGCGAACGTGCGCTTGCCGACCTGCAGCACGCCCTCGAACCCCGGCGCGAACACGCGCTGCGCGTCGACCACTACCTGTGAATCGATGCGCACGGCGTTCTCCTTGAGCTTGCGGCTGGCCTCGGAGTTACTGGCCGTCAGGCCGGCCGCGGTCAGCAAGGCCGGCAGCCGCAGGCCCTCGACCGGCACCGGAAGGGTGCTGAGCGGCAGCAGGGCGGTATCACCCTCGCCGCGCACCACGGCATGCCAGCCGGCGATCGCCTGCTCGGCCGCGGCCGCGCCTTGGAAGCGTGCCGCCAGTTCGCGCGCCAGGCGCAGCTTGAGGTCACGCGGGTTGAGCTGGCCGGCCTCGATGTCCTGCTTGAACCGGGCCGCCTCGGCAAGGCCGATCTCGAAGCTCAGCAGGTCGATCCAGCGCCACATCAGCACGTCGTCGATCTTCATCGTCTTGGTGACGATGTCGATCGCCGGCTCGTTGATGCCGATGTAGTTGCCGAGCGACTTGGACATCTTGTTGACGCCATCCAGGCCTTCCAGCAGCGGCATGGTCAGCACGATCTGCGCCGGCTGGCCATGGTGCTCCTGCAGGCCGCGCCCCATGAGCAGGTTGAACTTCTGGTCGGTGCCGCCGAGCTCGACGTCGCACCGGAGCGCGACCGAGTCGTAGCCCTGCACCAGCGGATACAGGAACTCGTGGATGGCGATCGGCTGCTGGGCGGCGTAGCGCTTGGCGAAGTCGTCGCGCTCGAGCATGCGCGCCACGGTGTGCTGGGCGGCCAGCCGGATCATGTCGGCCGCGCCCATGCTGCCGAACCACTCGGAATTGAAGCGGACCTCGGTGCGCTCCCGGTCGAGCACCTTGAACACCTGGTCGGCGTACGTCTGTGCGTTGGCCTCCACGTCCTCGCGGGTCAGCGGCTTGCGCGTGACGTTCTTGCCGGTGGGATCGCCGATCATCCCGGTGAAGTCGCCGATCAGGAAGATCACCTGGTGTCCCAGATCCTGGAACTGGCGCATCTTGTTGAGCAGGACGGTATGGCCGAGGTGCAGGTCCGGCGCGGTCGGATCGAAGCCGGCCTTGATGCGCAGCGGCCGTCCCAGCCGCAGCCGGGCCTCCAGGTCTTCGCGCTTGATGATTTCTTCGGCGCCACGACCGATCAGGTCGAGCGCGGATGGGATGTCCGACATGAAAAATCCGGGAGTCTGGCCAGCGGGGATGGAGGGGGGACGGGGGCTGCCCGACCGTGTCTCCGCGTTAATTATTCGTTACTCAAGAAAATCGCGCAAACCCGCGTAATCATTGGCGTTGACGGCGCTCGCGGGGGGCCGGTATGGTACGCCGCCAGTACCCCCGAGGCGACACCAGTGACCGACCATTCCCAGCGGCCGCAGGCCACCCGCCAGAGCAATCGTCGTCTCGCCATCCGCCGCTGGGCCCAGCGTCACTACTTTCAGTTCTATTCGCGCTGCGCGAACTGGACCTTCGTCCAGAACGTCGCCGCCGCGCCGGTGTCCTGGCGCCGCGAGCATTGGGTCCTGGGCGGCGCCGCCGTGACGCTGATCGTGCTGGCCGGCTTCATCGTGCCGACGTTCGCCGGCGCCACCCGCCAGGATCCGGTACCGGTCACCTATACCACCGTCTCGCTGGATCTGCCGCAGCGGCCGCTCGACGAGGCCGACCCGGCGATCGCCGCCCTGGCCGGTGCCGAGCCGGGCGCCGACGAGCGGGAATGGCGGATCGTGCGCGTCCAGGCCGGCCAGTCGCTGTCGGACATCTTCCGCGAGCAGGGCCTCTCGCCCGCCGACCTGCAGCGCGCGCTCGACGCGCAGGACGACGCCTCGGCGCTGCGCCGGATCCGCCCGGGCGACGAGTTCGCGTTCGACGTGGCGGCCGACGGCAGCCTGACGGCGATGCGGTTCGACCGCGGCGACAATGCCCGCGTCACGCTGCAGTTCGACGGCGGCGGCGTGCAGGAAGCGGTGCAGGACCGCCTGGTCGAGCGCCGCGTCCAGGTCGCCCACGGCGTGGTGACGCGATCGCTGTTCGACGCCGGCGAGCAGGCCGGCATCAGCGACGCCATGGTCATCAAGCTCGCCAACGCGTTCGGCTACGACATCGACTTCGCCCAGGACCTGCGCGAGGGCGACAGCTTCAGCGTGATCTACGACGAGGTCTACCGCGAGGGCGAGCGCCTGCGCAACGGCGAGATCCTGGCGGCGACCTTCATCAACCAGGGCAAGCGCTACACCGCGATCCGCTACACCAACACCACCGGAGAGACCGTCTACTACACCGAGGACGGCCGCCCGCTGCGCAAAAGCTTCCTGCGCACGCCGGTGGAGTTCACGCGCATCTCGTCCAAGTTCAGCACCGGCCGCAAGCATCCGGTGCTCGGCTACATGCGCGCGCACAAGGGCGTGGACTATGCGGCGCCGACCGGCACGCCGATTCGCGCGGCCGGCGACGGCAAGGTGACGTTCCGCGGCTGGCAGAACGGCTACGGCAATACCGTCATCGTCCAGCACGAAGGCAAGCACACGACGCTGTACGGTCACATGTCGCGCTTCGCGAACATCAAGGTCGGCCAGCGCGTCTCGCAGGGTTCGACGATCGGCTACGTCGGCGCCACCGGCCTGGCGACCGGCCCGCACCTGCACTACGAATTCCGCGTCGCCGGTGCCCACCGCGACCCGCTGACCGTCACGCTGCCGCCGGCCGCCCCGCTGCCGGCCGGCGAACTCGCCCGCTTCCGACAGCAGGCCTCGCCGATGCTGGCCAAGCTGCAGATGGTCGACGGCAGCCGCCTGGCCTCGAGCAGCCCGCGGTCGGCGGGCAATGGCTGACGGCCTCTATCTCGGCCTCATTTCCGGAACCAGCGCCGACGGCATCGATGCCGCCCTGCTGAATCTCGGCGCCGAACGGCGCATCGTCGCGGCGACCACGGCGCCCTATCCCGACGCATTGCGCCGGCGCATCCTCGACCTGGCCCGCTCGTCCGCACGCATCGCCCTGGACGACTACGGCACGCTCGACGTCGAGGTCGGCGCCGCGTTCGCCGATGCCGCGCTGGCGCTGCTGCGCGACGCCGGCATCGACCCGGTCGCGGTGACGGCGATCGGCTCGCACGGCCAGACCGTCTGCCACCGGCCGGCGCTGGCGCACCCGTTCACGCTGCAGATCGGCGACCCGTCGGTCATCGCCGAGCGCACCGGCATCACCACGATCGCCGATTTCCGGCGTGCCGACGTGGCCGCCGGCGGCCAGGGCGCGCCGCTGGCGCCGGCCTTCCATGCCGCAGCCTTCGGCGCGCGCGCGCCCTGCGGCGTGCTCAACCTCGGCGGTATCGCCAACATCACGGTCCTGGCCACCGATGGTGGCGTCATCGGCTTCGACACCGGTCCGGCCAACTGCCTGATGGACGCCTGGGCGGCGCGGCACCTGGGTACCGCGCGCGATGCCGGCGGCGCCTGGGCGGCCGGCGGCACGGTCGACGCGCCGTTGCTGGCTCGCCTGCTGGACGATCCGTACTTCGCCCAGTCCGCGCCCAAGAGCACCGGCCGCGAATACTTCAACCTGGACTGGCTCGACGCGCACCTGCCGGCCGGCCGCGACGCGCGAGACGTGCAGGCCACCCTGCTGGCGCTCAGCGTCCGCTCGATCGCCGCGGCGGTCGGCACGGCCGGCGGCCTGCGCGAGGTACTGGCCTGCGGCGGCGGCGTGCACAACCGGGCATTGATGGAAGGCCTGCAGGCGGCGCTGGCACCGGCCGCACTGCATCGCACGGCGGTGGCCGGCATCGATCCGGATTTCGTCGAAGCGGCCACGTTCGCCTGGCTCGCCGGCGAGCGGCTGTCCGATCGCGCCGGCAACCTGCCCAGCGTCACCGGCGCTCGCGGACCGCGCCGGCTGGGCGCGATCTATCCGGGCCGCGGGTGAGTCCGCGGTCCACCGCCAAGATTCCCGTTCCGGGACGACAGCCTTTCTTTCGCCACACCGTCGCGCCGCCGACGGCCCGGCCGATCGGCTAGCATGCGACGCATGACCTCACCCTCCAGCGGCCGTCCCGGCGGCCTCGCCGCGCTCGTCAAGCCCTACCTCGAACCGGCGCCGCTGGGCGCCCTGCTGCTGGGGATCTCGTCCGGCTTCCCGTACGCGATGATCGGCGCGACCCTGACCACACGGCTGGCGCAGGACGGCATCGACAAGAAGAGCATCACCGCGTTCTCGCTCGCGTTCCTGGTCTACAACATCAAGTTCCTCTGGGCACCGCTGGTCGATCGCCTGCGCCTGCCACTGCTGGGGCGGCTGGGCCACCGCCGCTCCTGGCTGGTGCTGTCGGCGGCCGCGGTCGCCACGGCGGTCGCGTTCCTGGCGGTCGCCGAGCCGTCCGCGCACCTGGGCGCCACCGCATTGGCGGCGGTGTGCGTCGGCGTCGCCGGCGCGACCTTCGACGTGGTGATCGACGCCTACCGGATCGAGACCCTGCAACCGAGCCAGCTCGGCGTCGGCTCGGGCATGTCGCAGTACGGCTGGCGCATCGGCTCGGTATCCGCGGGTGCGCTGGTGCTGCTGATGGCCGAGCACATCGGCTGGACCAGCGCCTACCTGCTGTGTGCGGCGTTCGTGCTGCCGGCGGTGGTGGCCTGCCTCTGGCTCGGCGAGCCGGAGCGGCATCGCGAGCCGGTCGCGGCGAAGAGCCTGAAGGCCATGGCAGCCGCCGTCGTCGCGCCGCTGACCGAGTTCTTCAGCCGCCACGGCGCCTGGCTGGTGCTGGCATTCGTCCTGCTGCACAAGATCGGCGACACGCTGGCCAACCTGACGCTGCGCCTGCTGCTGGACGACCTCGGCTTCAGCAACGCGGAGATCGCCCAGTACGACGTCGGCTTCGGTTTCATCGCCTACCTGGTCGGCATCTTCATCGGCGGCGTGCTGTACACGCGCCTGGGCCTCAAGCGCTCGGTGATGCTGAGCCTGATCCTGATGGGCGTATCGAACCTGTCCTTCGCCGGCCTGGCCGCCTACGGGCACAGCAACGCCCTGCTCGCCGGCGCGATCTGCTTCGAGAACGTGGCCAGCGGCATCGGCGGTGTCGTCGTGGTCGCCTACCTGTCGGCGCTGTGCAACCTGTCGTTCACGGCGACGCAGTTCGCGCTGCTGTCCGCGGCGGCGTCGATCGTCGGGCGCCTGGTGACCGGCACGACCGCCGGCAGCCTGATCGAGAAGCTCGGCTACATCGATTTCTACGTGCTGACGACGATCGCCGCCCTGCCGGGCATCGTGCTGTTCGCATGGATGATGCGCTCGGGCCTGATCGACAGCTCGATCGGCGAGTCCGACGTGCGCGCCGCAACCGAGGGTCGCCCGCATGCGGCGCCGTCCGCACCCGGCCCCGTCGGGCCGGGTGCGCACTGAGCGCCGGCCTGGAGCGAGGCCGGTCCCCGCAGGGCGGACCGGCGCGAAGCGACGCCGGGACCGCTAGAGAGCGTAGTCGACCGCGTACGGGGCGTGATCGGAGAAGCGCGGCGCGGCGGTGATCGCGCAGCTGCGCAGGCGGTCGCGCAGCGTCGGCGTGACGATCTGGTAGTCGATGCGCCACCCGACGTTGTTGGCGCGCGCCTGGCCGCGGTTGGACCACCAGGTGTATTCGACCGCGTCGGGCTTGATCGCGCGGAAGCTGTCGATCCAGCCGCGCGCCGGCGGCGGCGTGCCGTCGCCGCGGTCGTCGGCGATCATGCCGTTGAGCCAGGCTCGCTCGTCGGGCAGGCAGCCGGAGTTCTTCTGGTTGGACGTCCAGTTCTTGATGTCGTCCCGCGCACGCACGATGTTCCAGTCGCCGCACAGCACGTAGTCCCGGCCGCTGGCGAGCCATTCGTCGAAGATCGGCTTGAGGTAGGCCATCGCCCGGTACTTGAACTGCTGGCGCTCGTCGCCGGAGGATCCGGACGGGATGTAGAACGAGACCACGCTGAGGTTGCCGTAGCGGGCCTCGATGTACCGGCCCTCGTCGTCGAACGGCGCCCAGCCGAGTGCCGTGCGCACCTCGTCGGGCTCGCGGCGCGAGTAGATCGCCACGCCGCTGTAGCCCTTCTTGGTCGACGCGTCGCGGTAGAAGCAGTGGTGCTTGTCGGGCCGGAAGCACGGATCGGCCAGCTGATCCTCCTGCGACTTGGTCTCCTGGATGCAGGTCACGTCGGCATCCTGCTGCTTGAGCCATTCGAAGAAGCCCTTGCTGGCCGCCGAGCGGATGCCGTTGGCGTTGAAGCTGATGATGCGCATGGGAAGGGCTGCAGGTTCGGTGACGGACGCAGAGCGTAGCGGCACCGGCACGGCAGGCCAAGCACGGCCCTGCCGGAGCGTCCGGCAGCGGGCGCGCGGCATCCGGACGCGGTGCGGACCGGTGCGCCGGCGGCCGGCCGATTCGTGACATTTGGTGTCGTTCGCCCCGCGGGCCGCGTACCGGCCCTGCATTCAGCATTCCTTGAACCGCGTGATGCGCCAATGCGCGCCGCGCGATCGTGCGCATTGTCGAGGACCGTCGGGTCGTGTCGATCCTGCGTCTGTACCTGCGGGTGCTCGGGCTGCTCGCGCCCGAGTGGCGGTTGGCCGTTCTGCTGGCCCTGGCGAACCTCGCCCTGGCCGGCGTCTTCTTTCTGGAACCGATGCTGTTCGGCCAGGTCGTCGATGCGCTCGGCAAGCCCGGCGCCGGCGAGGCCACGCGGCTGATCGCGCTGTGGGCGGCGGTGGGCCTGGGCGGCGTGGTCGCCGGCGTCTGGGTGTCCCTCTACGCCGACCGCCTGGCGCACCGCCGCCGCCTGGCGGCGATCACCGGGTTCTTCGAGCACGCCGCCGGCCTTCCGCTCGCGTTCCACGGCGAGAACCACACCGGCCGCCTGGGCCGCGTCATGAATGCCGGCGTCGGCAACCTGTTCGGGCTGTGGCTGGGCTTCTTCCGCGAGCACCTGGCAACCCTGCTGGCGATCCTGGTCATGGTGCCGCTGGCGCTGTGGATGAACTGGAAGCTGGCGGCGCTGATGATCGGGCTGATGGTCTGCTTCGTCGCGTTCAACGCGATCACCGTGCGCCGGACGCACAAGGCGCAGGGCGAGGTCGAGCAGCTGCACCACGAGATCGCCGCGCGCGCGGGCGACGTGTTCGGCAACGTCTCGGTCGTGCAGAGCTTCACGCGGCTGGGCGACGAGGCGGCCGCGCTGCGCGAGATGATGCGGCGCGTGCTGGCCGCGCAGTACCCGGTCCTCAATGGCTGGGCGATCCTTTCGGTCCTCAACCGCACCGCCAGCACGCTGACGGTGGTGGCGATCTTCGCGCTCGGCGCCAACCTGCACGGCAAGGGCGAGGTGACGGTCGGCAACATCGTCAGCTTCGTCGGCTTCTCGCTGATGCTGATCGGGCGGCTCGAACAGTTCGCCGGGTTCATCTCGAACCTGTTCTTCCAGACCCATTCGCTGCGCCATTTCTTCGAGGTGCTCGACCAGCGGCCGGGCGTGACCGACGCCGAGGACGCGATCGCGCTGCCGGCGGTTCGCGGCGAGGTCGCGTTCGAGGACGTGAGTTTCGGCTACGACGGCGCGGCGGCCGTCAGCGGCCTGAGCTTCCGCGCCCCGGCCGGCAGCACGATCGCGCTGGTCGGGCCGACCGGCGCCGGCAAGACCACGGCACTGTCGCTGCTCTACCGGGCCTACGATCCGCAGCACGGCCGCATCACGGTGGACGGGCACGACATCCGCACGCTGCGGCTGGACTCGCTGCGGCGCGCGATCGCGGTCGTGTTCCAGGAGCCGGGGCTGTTCTACCGCTCGATCCTCGACAATCTGCGCATCGCCGACCCGGAGGCCGGCATGCCCGCGATCGAGGCGGCGATGCGCGCGGCCGAGGCGCATGACTTCGTCGCCGCCAAGCCCGAGGGCTACCAGACCCTGGTGGCCGAGCGCGGCCGCTCGCTGTCGGGCGGCGAGCGCCAGCGGCTGTCGATCGCGCGGGCGATGCTCAAGGATGCGCCGATCCTGATCCTCGACGAGGCGACCAGCGCGCTCGACAACGCCACCGAGGCGCGCATCCAGCGCGCGCTCGCGGCGCTGGCGAAGGACCGCACGACCTTCGTCATCGCCCATCGCCTGTCGACCGTGCGCACCGCGGACCTGATCCTGGTGCTCGACCGCGGCCGCCTGGTCGAACAGGGCCGCTACGCGGACCTCGTCGCCGCTGGCGGGCTGTTCGCCGATCTCGCGCGCCAGGGGCAGTTCGTCGAGGACGCCGAAGAGGCCGCGCCGGGCCCGGCCGCGACCGGGCTGGCCAGCGCCGCCTGAGGCCGGCTCAGTCCGCCGGCACCGTGCGCTCGCGCGCCCAGGCGCGCAAGGCGGCGACCGGCTCGGCCATCAGCACCGACAGCGGCCGCGTGGCGGCGATCGCGGCAATCAGGTGCTGCTGGGTCGGCGCCGCCGACTCGGCCGCCGCCGCGTAGAGCGCCGCGACGACGACCTGCTCGATCTCGGCGCCGGAGTAGCCGCCGCTGCCGGCGGCCAGCGCGCCGAGGTCGTAGTCCTCGCGCCGCAGGCCGCGCCGCGCGAGGTGGATGCCGAAGATCGCCGCCCGCGCGTCCGCATGCGGCAGGTCGACGAAGAACACCTCGTCGAAGCGCCCCTTGCGCAGCAGCTCGGCCGGCAGCCGCTCGACCTGGTTGGCGGTGGCGACCAGGAACACCGCCGCCTTGCGCTCGGCCATCCAGGTCAGCAGGTAACCCAGGACGCGGCGCGAGACGCCGGCGTCGTTGTCGTCGCCGGCCAGGCCCTTCTCGATCTCGTCGATCCACAGCACGCAGGGCGCGAGCAGCTCGGCGTTGCGCAAGGCCTCGCGCAGGTTGCGCTCGGTCTCGCCGTGGTACTTGTCGTAGAGCGTGCCGATGTCCAGCCGCAGCAGCGGCACGCCGAAGCCGCCCGCGATCGCCTTGGCCGCCAGGCTCTTGCCGCAGCCCTGCACGCCGAGCAGCAGCACGCCCTTGGGCGGATCGAGCTTCACCGGCAGCCGCGCGCCGATGAAGGCCGGCCGGCGCTGCGCGATCCACTGCTTGAGCCGGTCCAGGCCGGCGACGTCGGCGAAGGCGGCGGTCTCGTACTCGAAGTGCAGCAGGCCGCCGCGGTCGAGCAGGCGGTGCTTGGCACTGGCGAGCGCCGGCAGGTCGCCGGCGGTCAGCGCGCCGTCGTCCTGGATCAGCTTGCGCGCGATGCGGCGTGCGTCGTCCAGCGTCAGGCCACGCAGGTTGCGCACGATCGCCCGCGCCGCCTCGGCGTCCACCTCGACCCGCCGGCCGTGCTCGCGCGAGTAGCGGAACGCCTCCTCGCGCACCATCGTCGCGATCGCATGCGCGTCGGGCAGCGGCAGCTCGAAGCGGGTCGCATGCGGCAGCAGGTCCTCGGGCAGCTCGATGCGCGGCGCGACCAGGACCAGGGTGTGCTCGGCGCTGCCCGCGCGCAGCACGATCTCGCGCAGCATCCGCAAGGCCATCGGGTAACGCAGGTACGGCAGGAAATCGAGCAGCAGGTAGACGCCCGGCTCGGCATGCCGCTTGATCGCCTCCAGCAGCGCCGTGGTGTCCGGCGGCGGCGGCTCGCCGTCCATGTCCATGTCCAGCCGCGCCAGCCCCTCGGTGATCGACCAGCGGTACAGCGGCCGCAGCGCCTGGGCGATCGCATGGCGGAAGCCCTCGACGACCTGGTTCTCGGCCGCCGACTCGACGACCAGCAGGGGCGTGTGTGCGCGCAGCAGCGCGGGAAGATCCTGGTTGGCGCTCATGGAGTCCGGTGCGGGATGGCCGGCGCCGAGTGTAGCCGGACCTTCATCAGCCTCGCGAAGACGACGCGCCGATGCCACGGGACCGGCGGGCCACCATCGCAACGAAGGCCGTGGCCCGCGACGCGGGCCGTTTCAGGTGCCGGCGCGGGACGGTTCGGCGAGCTGCGGCATAATCGCAGCCTTTGGTCTCCTCCGGGCACTCCCCCTTCATGCTGAAGAATTCGATCGAACTGCACCGCCAGGGCCGCTACGCCGAAGCCGACCAGGGCTACCGCGAGTGGCTGGGCCAGCACCCCAACGACCCCGAAGCGTTGTACCGCTTCGCGATCCTGCGCCGCGAGCTCGGCTTCTACGACGAAGGCGAAGAGCTGATGCTGCGCGCGCACGAGCTGGCGCCCGATCGACCGGACATCCTGATCGGCATCGGCGACGTGTACGTCGAGAAGCTCGACCTCGCCGCCGCCTGCCGGCGCTACGAGCACGCGCTGGCGCTGGACCCGAACGAGCCGCTGGCGCACATCTCGCTGGGACAGGCGCTGCTGCGGCGCGGCGACCCGGATCGCGCCGAGCAGCATTTCCACATGGCGCTGCGCCTGGCCGATGCGCCCGCGGCGCTCGCCGGACTCGGCGGGATCGCCCTGCAGCGCAAGGACGCCGAACGCGCGATCGCCCTCCTCACCCGTGCCGCGCAGATCGCCAGCACGGATTCGGCGATCCAGTTCCTGCTGGGTCGCGCCTTCCTGCTGCGCGACACGCCGGCCTTCGCCGAGCAGGCCTTCCGCAATGCGCTGCGGCTGAACCCGAACCTCCATCCGGCGCGCCACATGCTGGCCCAGCTGCTGCTGGAGGACGGGCGCCACGAGGAATCCGAGGAACACTACCGCACGCTGGCCGAGCATCCCTCGTTCGGACCGATCGGCGTGCTCGGCCTGGCCGACCTGGCGCGGACGCGCGGGAACCTGTCCGCAGCGGTCGAAGGCTACCGGGCCGCCCTGGCCGTGAGCCCGGGGCAGGCGCAGGTGGTGGTGCCGCTGGCCTGGTGCCTGACGGAGCTGGGCCGCCGCGACGAAGCCCTGGCCGCCTACGATGCCTTCCTGCAGCACAGTCCCGGCGACCGCACCGTCCGCGCCGCCCGCGCCGAGGTGAATGCGGCGACCGGCCGGCCGGCCGAGGCGATCACCGAATGGACCGTCCTGGCCGAACAGGACCCGGACGACCTGGAAGCACAGATCCGCCTGGCGCAATTGCACGAGCAGCAGGGCGAGTACCGCACCGCCCTGGCAGCGGCCGAGCGCGTCGCCGAGGTCAAGCCCGGCGAACCGGTCACGACGATGGTGCGCGTGCGCGCCCGCCTGCGCGACGGCGACGATGCCGGCGCGCGCGAGCTGCTCGATGCGTTCGGCACCCGGCCGCTCGCGGACGGCTCGCGGCGCCTGCGCCTGAATGCCCTGGGCCAGGTCCACGACCGTACCGGCGCCTATGCCGAGGCCGTCGCCTGCTTCGCCGAGGCCCAGCGCGGTGCCCCCAGTGCGCTGCACGCGCTGGCACGCACGATCCCGGCCGAACTCGATGCCGCGCTCGCCGAACCGGCGCAGGCCGCCTGGGATCGCGCGCCGGTCCTGCTGCTCGGCCTGCCCGGCAGCGGCGTCGAGCGCATTGCCGCGCTGCTGGCCGACCAGCCCGGGCTGGCCGTGCTGCGCGACCGCAGCGGCCGTCTCCAGCGCAACGACGACTTCGCCGCACCGCAGTTCGACGCCTACCGCGCCGGACTGGACGAAGCGGCGATCCAGGCGATCCGCCAGCGCTACCTGGCGCCGCTGCAGCGCGCCGACATCGACCCCGGTGCCACGCTGGTCGATTGGCTGCCGCGCTGGGACGCGCGCCTGCTGCTCCTGCTGCGCCGGGCGCTGCCCGGCACGCGGCTGGTCGTGGTCGAACGCGATCCGCGCGACGCGCTGCTGAACTGGCTGGCGTTCGGCTGGCTGCCGGGCATCGGCTGCAGCGACGTCGGTGCGGCGGCGAGCTGGCTGGCACGCGCCAACCGGCACCTGGCCTATGGCGCCGCACTCGACGACCCGCGCCGGCTGCACGTCGATGCCGATGCCGTACTGGCCGACCCGGCGACCGGCGGCGCGGCGCTGTCGGCCTTCCTCGGTCTCGGCAGCCTGCTGCGCCGCGGACCGGAACTGGCGCTGGCCGACCAGTGGCCCGGCGGCTTGCCTTCGCGCTTCCCGGCCGGCCATTGGCGCCATTACCGCGAGGCGCTGGCCGAACCGTTCGCCGTCGTCCACGGCGCCTGACGCGCCGGACCCTCACCGCAACCGAGGCTGGAAACCATGCAGATCCGCAGCGACGACATCCAACCGATGCAACCGATTCCCGCGCCGTTCGCGTTCGGCAAGCCAGGCCCCGCCGGCGAGCCGTGCGTGCTGTCGGACAACCGCAACCCGCACCTGGCCTGGAGCGACGTGCCCGAAGCGACCCGCTCCTTCGTCCTGGCCTGCATCGACACCGACGTGCCGACCGTGGGCGACGACGTCAACCAAGCCGGCCGCGAAGTGCCCGCCGACCTGCCACGCACCGAATTCACGCACTGGCTGATGGCCAACATCCCGGTGGACTTTCGCGAGCTGGGTGCCGGCAGCTGCTCCGACGGCGTGGTCGCGCGCGGCAAGCGCGAGCCATTCGGCCCGCCCGGATCGCGGCAGGGCCTCAATGACTACACCGGCTGGTTCGCCGGCGACGCCGACATGGCCGGCGACTACCTCGGCTACGACGGCCCCTGCCCGCCGTGGAACGATGCGCTGGTGCACCACTACCATTTCCGCGTCTACGCGCTGGACGTGCCGGCCCTCGACCTGCCCGAGCGCTTCACGCTCGCCGACGTCCGCCGCGCAATGGCCGGACACGTGCTCGCCGAGGCGGCCCTGACCGGCACGTATACGCTGAATCCAAGCCTGCGTAATGACGTCACCGGCAGGTGACGGCCCAGGTACACGTAGTTCACCCGGCCCGATCCGTTCGCCCGGATCTCGCTCAGCAGCTGGCCGCCCTGGCTGTACATCTGCAGCTTCGCCACCCCGCCCGGCGGCGTGATCG
>Ga0182739_1003635_pt1 | contig 13307 bp, 14 predicted proteins | sample eDN5th30CBELigBY_FD_128873 | JGI IMG/M metagenome (GOLD analysis project Ga0182739, IMG submission 128873) | Enriched backyard soil microbial communities from Emeryville, California, USA - eDNA 5th pass 30_C BE-Lig BY (version 2) (version 2) | ecosystem: Environmental > Terrestrial > Soil >... | reverse complement strand
TGTGCGGATGATCGAAGGGGGGCAGGGCGCCGACGCACATGAAACGCCGCGCCCCGATCTCGATCACGGGGACGCCGGGCTCGTTGTGGAAGTGCGGAACGACGTGGTCGGCCATGGGTAACGTAATCCTGAAGCTGCTATCGCGGCGGACCATAGCGGGTCGATCCGCGAAGGCATAGAGCGAATCCCGGCCCGGAATGCTGCGTGCGGCGGCGGCCGGGGCCGACTTCCTCTCGCCGCACTCGCGCCCTAGATGAGGGCGGCCGGGCATGCAGCCCGGCGGCTGAGGCTTCGGGTGGGATGTACCGGCTGAAACTGCGGCTCCTGCTGGCCGTCATCGGGCTGTCGATCTGGTGCGCCTGGAACGTGGTTCCGCGTGGCGGCGATGCGGCGCGGCTGCTCGCGGCCGCCGAGGATCCGGTCAGGCTGACCGATATGGCGCTCGACCGCAGTTTCGATGCGAAGGTCGCAGCGCGCGAGATCGAGGCGGCGCTGGCCGCCGGAGACGGCGAACTCGCCCAGAGCTTTCTCGAACTCGCCGACGAGCGCCGCCTCGCGGTCGCCCCCGCGCTGCGGCAGCGGGTCGAGCGCGCCAATGCGCCCGTTGCGGTCGCAGGGCAGGCGGTCGGCAAGTTCGCGGAGGGGTTCGTTGTCGGATCGCCCGACGATCTGGCCGGGCTCGCCGGCACGCTGGCGGGGGACCTGCTTATCTATGGCGACGTGCGGGACATCGTGCGTGAAAGCGCGAACTGGGTGCGCGGCGAAGAAGCGGATGAACTGATCCTCGGTCTCGCCTGCGTCGGCCTGGCGGTCACCGCGGGCACCTATGCGAGCCTTGGGGCCGGCGCGCCGGCACGGGCCGGCGTTTCGCTCGTCAAGGCAGCCGCGAAAACCGGTCGCATGAGCGCCAAACTGACCAGTTCGCTGATCCGGCCCCTGCGCTCCGCCGTCGATATGGGTGCACTGCGCGCGGCGCTCGGCCCCGGCGCGCTGCTGCAACCCGCCGTCGCCGTGCGCGGTGTTCGTTCCGCCGTGAAGGTTGAGAAGGCCGGCGGCGTGACGCAGGTGCTGGCCGATGTCGGCCGAATCAACGGCAAAGCCGGCACACGCGCCGCTCTCGACGGGCTCAAGCTGGCGGACAGTCCGAAGGATGTCGCAAAGCTGGCGCGGCTCGCCGACGCCAAGGGCGGCAAGACCCGCGCGGTGCTCAAACTGCTCGGCCGCGGCGCCATCGCGCTCACGGTCGGCATGTTCCAGCTTGCGTCCTGGATATTCTGGGCGCTGCTGAATCTGGCGCTGCTGGTGGCCGCCATCAAGCGGGCCACGGAGCGCATGGCCGAGCGCGCGATCGCACGCGGGAAGGTCCGGCGCGCCCGACGCTTGGCAAGCGCCGCCCTGTCCGGTTAGGTCTCGGTTAGAACAGGTCTGTCGTCCGGCGGCCCCCGATACCCCACAGAAGTATCTGAATGCCCTCATTTCACAACGGACCGGTCGAGATCGCCTATCTCGACGAAGGTCAGGGCGAGCCGATCGTGCTCGTGCATGGTTTCGCCTCCAACAAGGAGGTGAACTGGGTGAATCCCGGCTGGGTCTCCACGTTGACGCGTGCCGGCCGGCGCGTGATCGCGCTCGACAATCGCGGGCACGGGGCTTCCGGCAAGCTGTATGCGCCCGAGGACTACGCCACCGAGAAGATGGCGGGGGATGTCGGCGCGCTGCTCGACCATCTCGGCATCGCCCGCGCCGACGTCATGGGATACTCGATGGGTGCGCGCATCACCGCGTTCCTGGCCGTCCGCGCGCCGGAGCGCGTCCGATCGGCGATCCTCGGCGGGCTCGGGATCAGGCTCGTGGATGGGGTCGGGCTGCCGCAGAGCATCGCGGAGGCGCTCGAGGCGGCGTCGCTCGATGCCGTGAGCGACCCGCAGGGCCGCGTTTTCCGCACCTTCGCCGAACAGACGAAATCGGACCTGCGGGCGCTCGCCGCCTGCATCCGCGGTTCGCGGCAGGTGCTGGCGCGGGATGAGGTCGCCGGCATCGGCATGCCAGTGCTGATCGCGGTCGGGACCAAGGACGACGTCGCCGGCTCCGCGCAGGAACTGGCAGCACTTATTCCCGGCGCGCAGGCGCTCGACATTCCCGGCCGCGACCACATGCTCGCGGTGGGCGACCGCGTGTTCAAGAACGGTGTGCTTGCCTTCCTGGAGCAGCGTCCATGACGGGCGAAGCGAGCCGCGAAGCCGCGTTCGAGGGCGCGCAGGGCAATCGGCTCGCCGCCGACGTGTCCGGCGCTTCCGGCCCACCGGCGCTGCTGCTGCATGGCGGCGGCCAGACGCGCCATGCTTGGCGCAAGACGGCGGACGCGCTCGCCGAATCCGGCTGGACGGCCTACGCGCTGGACCAGCGAGGCCACGGCGATTCGGAATGGATCGCGAGCGGCGACTATACGTTCGCGGACTTCGCGGCCGATGCCGCTGCCGTGGCGGATACGCTTGCCGAGCGGCATGGCGTGCCGCCCGTCGTGATCGGCGCCTCGCTTGGCGGGATCGCATCGCTCTATGCCGAGGGCGAGGCGCGCAAGAGGGATCGCGGTCTGTTCGCGGCGCTGGTTCTCGTCGACATCACGCCGCGCGTCGACCGCACCGGCGTGAGCAAGGTTCAGGGCTTCATGCGCGCTCACGCGCGGGACGGATTCGCGACCGTTGCCGAAGCCGCGGATGCGGTCGCCGCCTACCTGCCGCACCGGCCGCGGCCGCCCTCGCATGAGGGCCTGCGCAAGAACCTGCGGTTGCGCCCCGATGGGCGCTGGCGCTGGCATTGGGACCCGAATTTTCTCGACGGCCCGCGCCCGGTGGGGCGCGAGCGCGACGACACCGAGACAGCATTGGTCGAGGCTGCCCGCGCCTTGACCATTCCGACGCTGCTGGTGCGCGGCCCTGCCTCCGAACTGGTGGGGGAGGAGCATGCGCGCGACTTCCTCAATCTTTGCCCGCACGCCCGTTATGTTGATGTCGCAGGCGCGCGCCATATGGTGGCGGGCGATCGCAATGACCATTTCTCCGTGGCGGTGCTGGACTTTCTTGGCGAACAGTCCCGCCGCGGAGGGGCGCCGCAGGCGCCGTAGTCCGGACATGCGCCGGCCTCGTGATCGCAAAGCGATCTATGCTACAAGTACCTGAAGCGTTCCGTCGGAGATGGCAGAGATGGCCCAACCGCAGAGCAAGCAGAAAGTCGCGATCGACACCGTCGACCCGGTATGGGCGCGCATCCGTCGTGAGGCGGAAGATATTGTCCGGCGCGAGCCGGAACTGGCGAGTTTCATCTACGCCACCATCCTGCATCATGGCACGCTGGAGGGGGCGGTTGTGTACCGCATCGCCGAGCGGCTGAATCATCAGGACGTTTCCGGCGAACTGATCCGCCAGGCCTATGCCGATGTGCTTGAGGACGATTCAGGGGTTGGCCCTGCGTTCCGCGCGGACATCGTCGCGACGATCGATCGCGATCCGGCAGCGCATCGCTATGTCGAGCCGTTGCTCTACTTCAAAGGCTTTCACGCCATCCAGACGCATCGGCTGGCGCATTGGCTGTGGGGCAAGGGCCGGCAGGACTTCGCCCTCTACCTGCAGAGCCGCTCGTCGGCCGTGTTCCAGTGCGACATCCATCCGGCGGTGCCGGTCGGCCGCGGTATCTTCCTCGACCACGCGACGGGTCTGGTGGTCGGCGAGACGGCGGTGATCGATGACGACGTGTCGATGCTGCAGGACGTGACGCTCGGCGGGACGGGCAAGGAGGACGGCGACCGTCATCCCAAGATCCGCCGCGGCGTGTTGATCGGCGCCGGCGCCAAGGTGCTCGGCAATATCGAGGTCGGCCACTGCGCGCGCGTGGCCGCAGGCTCGGTGGTGCTGCATCCGGTTCCGCCGAACAAGACCGTGGCCGGCGTGCCGGCGAAGGTGGTCGGCGAAGCAGGCTGCGCGGAGCCTTCGCGCACGATGGACCAGTTGCTGCACAATCTCGGGATGTGAGAGCGTTGCCGACGTAGCGCGTGCATTTGCGTGGCCGCTGTGCCACCTGCATATGCTGGAGCATTTTCCGGTGAAGTGGATACCGGTTCACCGTTAGAAAATGCGACCAAACAGTAACTTCTAGAGCACGATCCGATTCAATCTGGTCGGATCATGCTCTAGCGAAAGATTTGAGAACGGGAGAAGCCTTTGAACGTTGCCGAACTTCGCAAACTGGACGCCTATCTCAAGCGCGTGTTTGCCAACCCGCAGGTGCGCGTCGTGCCGCGCCCCAAGAAGAACGATTCAGCCGAGGTCTATATCGGGGAAGAGTTCATCGGCGTCCTTTCGGTCGACGACGAGGACGACGAGCGCTCCTATCACTTCCAGATGGCTATTCTGGAAACCGATCTCGACGAGTGACGCTGGCGTGGAGTGACACTGGCGCGCCGTCGAAGCGGCGTGTCGGAAGAACAGACACGATAGAGACAGATGCGATAATGGCCGGGACGTGCCCGGCCATTATGCTGCGGAGGGTCAATGACCCTCCACCCCACTAGAAGTTATTACTTGGTCGCATTTTCTAACGGTGAACCGGTATCCACCCCGGATCAAGTCCGGGGCATGCTTACACCGGAAAATGCTCTGATCTGCTGCGTTACCAGCGCTGCGTGCCGTACCAGCTGTCGACGTCCTTCCGGACCTGGTCCTTGGCCTGACCGTAGCGCTCCTGGATCTTGCCCTCGAGCTGCTCGCGCTTTCCGGCGATCTGATCCAGGTCGTCGTCAGTGAGCTTGCCCCACTGCTCCTTGATCTTGCCCTTGACCTGCTTCCAATTGCCTTCGACTCGATCCCAATCCATTGCGATGTCTCCTTAGAAGAAGTGTGTCGCGGATAGAACGTCGGGGGACGGGATTCGTTCCGGATGACCGGTAGGGCGGTGCCGCAGAGAGCCGGCTGCAAAGCTTCAAGTGCCTGATACAGAGGCCGATTTCGGCGCCCTCTAGATTGGACGCTGGCTCAGCGGATCTTCGCCCTGCCGGCGGTCAATCGAGCGTCACCGTTTCAAACTCCGCAGGCATGATGATCTCCAGGACCTCGCAGTCGTCCGAGTAGTCGAGCACTTTGTGCCTGATGCGCGGCGGCTGAACCCAGCAGCTTCCGACCGCGAAGGTGTGCGTGCCTTCGCCCTCGAACTCCGATTTGATCCATCCCTTCAGGACATAGATCATCTGGAATTCGACATCGTGGAAATGCAGCTTCGAAACTTCTTCCGGCCGGCACGGCGGAACGAAGCGGATCACATGCGCCTGCACCATCCCGCCGGAAGCTTTGCTGATACCGAGGTCGCGATATTGCGCATAGGCGCGCAAACCCTCGTCGAATGCCGTCGCGTGAAGATGGCTTGCAATGAACGTCTGTGGCGGGCGCGTGGTCTTGCGTGTTGCCGGCCGACGTACGCCGCCGCGCGACTTGCTCGCCGCCGGCGTGCGGCGTGCGGTCGATGTCGGTCGTTTGGATGTCGGGTGTTTGGCTTTGGCTGCTTTCGCGACCTTCACCGCCTTGTCGACTTTCGCAGTTTTTGCCGCTGCACGTTTGACCGCGTTTTTCTTCGGCGCTCCCGCAGGGCGCTTGCGTTTGCTGGTTGATCGCGTTGGCTTGGCCATTGTTTCCTCCTGGCTGGCTACAGGCACAACAGCTTGCACGCCGAACGCGGCATTCGCGCATCGGCTCCACGGCCGGTTCCGGGCCATTACAGAATGGCTCAGGTTCGCAATAACGGCCACACAGAGTTGTGCGGCGCCGGGAGGACAATATCAGCGAGAGCCGCAGGCATCGCGCGAGCAGCCCAATTTGTTCTTCATCTGCCGGGAACGAAATTCGCCGCAAGGGGTTTATACCGCTGGTGAACTCCTTCCCGGCTTGGGGGCCTTGCATTTGGCAGGGCCGGGCAAGAATCAAGAACATGACGAACCACAACGCCAAGGGATGGTCCGTGCGCGTGGTGCTGCCGCGCGCTGATGATCCGCGCTACCCCGTGATCTGGTACATCGTCGCCGAGGCAGAGCCCGAAGCGGCGATCGAGGCCGTCCGCAAGGCGATCGATCTGCCGGGACCGGCGGCGATCGAGGCCGTGCAGCGGATGCCCGTAGTCTTCCAGGGGCGCCGGTTGCAGCCGGGCGAGGTGGCGTTTCTTTATCGGCGCGGCCCGCCCCGCAACTGATCTCTCTTCTCGTTACGAGAAACACGCGACGTCCGCATGACATGTGAAATGACATGCGAAACGCCTCCCCGCGGCTTGCGGAGAGGCGTTCGCAGTGCGCCAACTTGTTCGATCAGGCGTCGATCACCGCGATGATGCGGTGGGTGCCCGGATCGATGATGATGATCTCTTCATCGACCAGGATGTAGCGATAGCTGCGCCAAGCCGGCACGACCTGCACAATCGTCGGCGGCAGCTCGTACAGCGTCACGGTGCGCGGCACGGTGGTGCCGACCGAGATGTTGAAGTTGATGCGCGAGCGCTCGACGCGTCCGCGCGCGAAGTCGCTGCGACGCTCCCGGATGCGGGTGCGCTGCTCGGTCGTGACCTGGGCCGGTGCGGAGCCGGTCGTCTCGCGCCCGCCTTCGCGGCGCTCGCCGGCGGCTTTTCCGCGCTGCTCCTGACCGCGTTCCTGCACGCGCTCCTTGCCACGCTCCTGCGTCCCGCGTTCCTGCGTGCGGCGTTCGCCGTCGGAATCGCGGTCACGTCGCATCTCGCGTTGGCCGGACTGGCCCTTTTCCTGCTGGCCCTTTTCCTCGATCTGGCCGCGCTGCATGTCGCGTTGCTGGCCATCACGCTGGCCTTCCCGCTGACCCTGGCCGGTCATCGGGTCACGCTCGCGCTGGCCCTGAGCCTGGCCTCGCCGTTCGTTTTGCCCGCCTTCGCGCTGCATGCCCTGGCCGCCCTGGCGCTCGGTCGCCGGACTCCTGGTCTCGGCGCCGCCGCGCTGCTGCGTGCCCTGTGTCTTCGTGTCGGCGCCGCCCATGCCGCCGCCCGGCGACTGTGCGAGACCAATGCTGGCTCCGGTGACGAGGGCGATCGCGGCGGTGCCTGCCAATAGTGTCTGTTTGATCTTCATACGGAAACGCTCCCTTTCTGTTCTGAAGCGGGTGCTCGTTTCCCCCGTGCGATGCCTAGCAAACGGCACCAGCGCCGGACTGGTTCCGGTATTTGTCGGTTTATCGAGAGTATCGGCCAAAGTTGAACGGCGGTTCATGCCGCTCGCGGCAAAGGAACCTACAGCCAGCCGCGCCATTTGAAGTAGAGGAACGGCAACAGCGCCGAGAGCAGCATCATGCCGATCGCCATGGGATAGCCGAAAGCCCATTCCACTTCCGGCATGAACTTGAAATTCATGCCGTAGATCGAGGCGATCAGCGTCGGCGGCAGCAGCGCGACCGAGGCGACCGAGAATATCTTGATGATGTTGTTCTGCTCGATCGAGACGAAGCCGATCAGCGCATCGAGCAGGAAGATGATCTTGTTTGACAGATAGCTTGCGTGGTCGGTCAGCGAGGCTACGTCGCGCTGCATGACCTTGAGCTGCGCGCGCATCTCCTTCGGCCATTTGAGACCGTCGGCCTCGTTGGCGAGAAACAGCACCAGCCGACCGATCGACACCAGGCTTTCGCGCACTTTCGAGTTGAGGTCGCCCTTGCGGCCGATCGTGCGCATGATGTGGTTATAGATGCGGGTATGGTCGGGGCGGCGCTTGGCCGGCTCGAAGATCTGCCGCGAGACGATGTCCACTTCCGCCGACGCGCGCTCCAGGATGTCGGCCGCGCGGTCGATGACCGCGTCGAGAATTTCCATCATCACCGTTTCGCCGTTGACCGCGGCGGGGCAGGTGCGCGCGAGCTTGGACGTCACGATGGCGAACGGGCGAGGCTCGTCGTAACGGACGGTGACCAGACGGCGGCCGGCGAGAATGAAGGTGACGGCCGTGGTCTTGGGCGCTTCGCTGTCCGACTGGCACATCAGGGTGGCGGTCATATAGCGCGCGCCGTTCTCCATATAGAGCCGGCTGGAGACCTCGATCTCCTGCATTTCCTCGCGGGTCGGCACGGCGATGCCGAGCAAGTCCTCGACCAGCCTGTCTTCGTCATGGGTGGGCGAGACGAGATCGATCCAGACCGCATCGGCCGGCAATGGCGTACCGGGGGGAACGGCACTGCACTCAAGCGCATGGCCGCGGGAAACGTAGACTGAAAGCATGCGCCGGTCTCGGTCAGGTCAAGGATGCCGCGAAGCGCGGACGCTATCCTTCTACCAAAACCGGCCCATGACGCCACGCGCTACATCTGACGCCACGCGACTTCGACGCCATGCCGAAAGCCCGGCAGGCCGCAGCCGCCGGCGGGCGCCAGCGGCGTCTTGCTCAGTCGACAGCCTCGATCTGGGTCTTCGGCTGGCGCGCCGGCGCGTAAGCGGGGTTGCGTCCTGCGGCACCGTAGCGCGCGGCGGCCGCGACCGCGGGAATGCCGATCGAACCGTAGCAGCGCACGAGGTTGGGCTTTTCGTTCCGTTCCGACTCGCGCTGTTCCGATTCGCGGTGATCAACGGCAGCGGAGAGAGTGGGCATTTCGAACTCCTGTGCGGTTGGCGCCCCCAAGCCGGGCCCACCGTCCTGTCTGGTTGGAAGGGCCACTTGGCTTTAGTGCGCCGCGTCGACCATGCGTTCACCCTGGCATGCGCTTGCGGCGCCTTCTTTGCCGAAATCGGCCAAGTTTGTGGTTCGGCGGGCTTGTTGCCCAATTACTTTCGGGCGCGCGGATTAAGGTAAATGCCTGGTTACCGGCAGGAACGCATTCAGGGCGTACCTAAAGACGTATCCAGGTGATGTACCGGCGCCAATTTGCGACATTCCTGCAACATGAAGCCGCTGCCCGTATGAGAACAACGCATGAATACTGGATTGGTTGAGTAATTTTTCGTACACGGAATGTATGAAGCTGCTGCGTTGCAGCGTGGACATGCGAGATCGTTTGGGGGCTGGGGTGAAGCGCACATTCGGGCTGGCGATTCTGGGCCTTGGACTTGCTCTGGGCGGCTGCCAGACCGCGCGACTCGAACCGCCATCGACAAAGGCGATTACGGAGCGCGACAAGAAACTGCTCGCGAGCGCTTCCTACGCCAAGGCCCAGATTCCCGAACATTATCGCCGCCACATCGTCAGCTATCACCGCAAGGAAATGCCGGGCACCATCGTCGTCGATGCCGACGCGCGGTACCTTTATTTTGTGCTGCCGGAAGGCAAGGCGATCCGCTACGGAATCACCGTCGGCGAAGAGGCGCTGGCCTTCTCCGGCGTCGCCCGCATCGGCAGGGTCGCGGAGTGGCCGGACTGGGTGCCGACGCCCGACATCCATCGCCGTATGGGGCCGCTTCCGGCGAGGGTCGCCGGCGGGCCGGACAATCCGCTCGGGGCCCGCGCGATCTATCTCTACCAGGCCAACCGCGACACGCTCTACCGCATCCACGGCACCAACCAGCCCGAATATATTGGCGATGCCATCTCGTCGGGCTGCATCCGCATGACGAACGAAGACGTCATCGACCTCTACGACCGGGTGAAGGTCAATTCGCCGGTCGTGGTGCTGCAGCCGAAGCAGGGCGATTCGCCGTTCAATCCGCAGCGCGTCGCCGGCTCTCCGGACATGCGGACCTAGAGGTTCGCCACGGCTGGGAGATTGGCACGCGCAGGGTGGCGGGCAGGCTTGGTCCGCCCGCCCTCGCTTGTGCGAAGCCTCTACGAAACCCTCAGTCGTCATTCCGGGGCGCCGCTTTAGCGGCGCACCCGGAATCCATAACCCCTGTCTTTCCTAAGAAGTTCGGCAGGGCGTATGGATTCCGGCCCTCGCTTCGCTCGGCCGGAATGACAGTCGAGGGGTGTTCAGAGGCTTTGCTCGCGCCCCGGAATGACGCCACCAATGTGATCAACCGGAAACCGTATCAAGGCGTCGCCGGCCGTCCAGCCTCGATCGCGGGCGCATCATGCCCGGCCGTCTGTTCGCGCAGGCGGCTGTCGCGCAACTCGCCGGCCACTTCGAGAATCGGATAGGCGACCGAGGTCAGGTGCCCGTTGATTCGCTTGAGGTCGCGGATCACGTCGAGGTGTATCGACGAGGTCTCGATCGATTCCGGCCGACCTTCGCGCAGGCGCGCATAATGGCTGTCGGCGGCCTCCAGTTCGGCATTCCGCATCAGCGCCTTCTCGGCCAGCAGCCGCCGCGCGAGCGCCACGTCGCGGGTCGCGAATACGTTGAAGGCGAGCCGCATATTGTCGATCACCCGCGCATGGATGCGGCGGATCTCCTCCAGGCCCTCGCTGGAGAAGGCGTAGCCGTGCTTGATCTTCTTGGCGGCGAGTTCCATCAGGTTCTTGTCGATGATGTCGCCGACGTGCTCGAGATTGGTGGTGAAGGTGAGGACCTCCACATAGCGACGGCTCTCCTCGTCCGACATCTCGGACTTCGACACCTTGACCAGATAGAGCTTGATCGCCTCGTGCAGCTCGTCGACCGCATTGTCGGCCTTCTCCACGTCCTTCGCGAGCCGCGGGTCTGAGCGTTCGAACACGGTCAGCGCCTGCCGCAGCATGTCGGCGACGCGGTCGCCCATGTGCAGGGTCTCGCGCATCGCGCAGGCGAGCGCCTCCGAAGGCGTGTCGATGATGTTGGGGTCGAGATGACGCGGCTTGCCGGCGTCGGCCGCCTCGGGCTTGTCAGGCAGCGCCCAGGTCGTCAGCCGCGCGAACAGGCCGACCAGCGGCAGCAATGCCAGCGTGCCGATGATGTTGAACGCGGTGTGGAAGTTGACGACCGCGCGCGCCGGGTCGCTCTCGATCAGCGTCACCAGTTGCGCCGACTGGCGGACCAGGAAAATCATCGGCAGCGCGATGGCGGCCCGCATGATGAGATTGCCGACGGCGACGCGGCGGCTTGCGGGCGTAGCGCCGGTCAGCGCCGTCAGAGGCGCGATCGCGCCACCGACATTGGCGCCGAGCACCAGCGCCAGCGCGAACGGCAGCGGAATCGCATCAGCGCTGGCCAGCGCCATGACCAGAAGCACCGTCGTCAGGCTCGAATGCATCAGCCATGTGGCGAGGACGGCGAAGATGAAGGCGATGATCGGGTCGCTGGCGAGGCTGGCAAGCACCGACAGGAAGGCGGCGGATTCGCGCAAGGGATCGGCGGCCACCTTGAGGTGATAGAGCGCGAGCAACATCACCCCGAGGCCGATGCTGATGCGCGCGACCGCACGCACCTTGTCCGCTTCGGAGGCCATGAACAGCACGACGCCAAAGCCTACCAGGACGGCCCACAGCCATATGACATCGAACGAGAATACCTGCGCCGCGACCGTGGTGCCGACATTGGCGCCAAGCATCATGACCAGTGCGGTCGACAGGGTGATCAGGTTCCGCCCGGCGAAGGAGGCGAGCAGGAGGGCAGTCGCGGTCGAACTCTGGAGCAGGCCGGTGACGCCGAGGCCCGCCAGAAAGGCGGCTGCGCGGCTGCGTATGTGGGTGGTAAGGAACTGCCGGAGAGCGGTGCCGAATGCGCGCGTCATGCCGGTGCGCACCATGCGCACCCCCCACAAGAGAAGGGCGACGCTGCCGACGAGCGAAAAGAGCAGTTCCGTACCGGCCATTCTTGGGGAGCGTCCTTCTCCTCCAGGGGCCGCCGACTCCGAGCCGACGCATGCCAGAAGCTATATATGACAGTTTTGTGACAGATGGATGTGGCGAAAATGCTATGACACCGCTGCATTCTGTGGAGATCGAGCCGGCCCGGACGGTGCTCGTTACGGGCTTCGGGCCTTTTCCGGGCGCCCCGTTCAATCCGACGCCGGCCGTGGTCGAGGCGCTGGTGCGGCTGCGGCGTCCCGGCCTCGCCACGGTGAAGCGCATCGGCCATGTTTTCCGGACAAGTTACGCGGCGGTGGAAGCCGAACTGCCGGCGCTGATCGAAAAGCATCGGCCGCAGGTCGTGCTGATGTTCGGCCTTGCCGCCCGCACGCCGCATATCCGGATCGAGACCTCTGCCCGCAATGCACGCTCGGCTCTGTTTCCGGACGCGTCGGGAGCCAGACCCGGCCGGCGCGGGATCGAGCCCGGTGGTCCGTCGCGCCGGCGCGGCAGGGCGCCCTTCACACCGTTGGTGGTTATGCTCCGCAGGCTCGGCTTGCAGACAGCGCCCTCGCGCGACGCAGGGCGCTACCTCTGCAACTTCGCCTATTGGCAGGGCCTTGCTGGCGGCACGCCGTTGGTGCTGTTCGTGCACGTGCCGAAGATCGCAGCGGTGAGGCGACCAGCCAGCGGACGAAAGGCTGGAAAGCACCGGCCGCTCACGCATAACGACCTCGTCCGCGCGGGCGAGGCCGTGCTGCGCATGTTGGTGGCGGCAAGCAGGCGTTAACCACCGGCGCGGCTGCGCCCCGGTCCGGCATCGGCTTTGAGGTACATTCCCCGAAAGACCGTGCGTGCGGGGGCATATCCGGTTGCGAGGCCGCCCAATGGAATTCGATCGACGCCGCCTTCTTGCGATCTCCGCCGCCACTACGGCCGCAATGCCTGCCGCGGCCACGCTCGCGCAGGCCGCGCCGGCGAAAATGTCGGCGCTCGGCATCGACGCAACCCAACTCGGCGTATTCCCCGGACGTCCTGACGACCAGACGCGCGCCCTGCAACGCGCGATCGACCAGGCGGCAGGGGCGCGCCTGCCGCTGGCGCTGCACCCGGGCGTCTACCGGGCAGGCGATCTCAGACTTCCCGGCGGCGCGCATATTGTCGGGGTGCGGGGCGCGACCCGTCTGCTGCTTGGGCAAGGCGCTTCGCTGGTCGAAGCCGGCAATGCCGACAGCATCACCCTGAACGGCCTGACCTTCGATGGCGCCGGGCGGCCGCTGCCCTCGGGGCGCGGCCTGCTGCACCTTGCAGGCGTAAGGGGCCTGAGGCTTCTCGACTGCGAGATCACCGGTGCGGGCCGGCAAGGCGTCGTGCTCGAAGGCGTCGAGGGCGAGGTGCGCGGCAATACGATCGCCGCCGCGGCGCAGACGGGCCTGTTCTCCATCAATGCCCGCGGGCTCGTGATCGCCGGCAACACCGTGCGCGGCTGCGGCGACAACGGCATCCAGGTCTGGCGCTCGGACGCTGGCGCGGACGGGACGCTCGTGGTCGGCAACCGTATCGAGGACATCGCCGCCCGCTCGGGCGGCTCGGGCCAGAACGGCAACGCCATCAACGTATTCCGTGC
>Ga0182739_1003634_pt1 | contig 13308 bp, 9 predicted proteins | sample eDN5th30CBELigBY_FD_128873 | JGI IMG/M metagenome (GOLD analysis project Ga0182739, IMG submission 128873) | Enriched backyard soil microbial communities from Emeryville, California, USA - eDNA 5th pass 30_C BE-Lig BY (version 2) (version 2) | ecosystem: Environmental > Terrestrial > Soil >... | reverse complement strand
CCCGGTCGATCCTCATCAACTGGAGTCCGGTTCATACGCCCGGGTCTTGGAAGTTCTTTGCCAGTCCGGTCAGAAAGTGATCGTTCCGCGAGCCAATGTGGAGATTGTGGACGCATGAAAATTTCACTTAGAAGTCCTAACAAAACAGGCAGCAAACTTGCTCGCGGACAGGGGATTTCCTTGGTCCGAGAGGTTTCGTTTGCGGCTTTAAGAGTCTGTCGGGAAAGGTGCTTTGTCAGGCGAGATCGAGCGATTTGTGTTCTGACAATTTGCGTTCTGACAAGGAAGCCGAAGCAGACGAATCCCCAGGATTCGTCGATGCAGGCTGACGAAGTTCAGAACGCAAAAGAGCCGATCGCAGCACAAATTGACCTTTCCGGACAGACTCTTAGGAGTCGAAGTCTGCGAGTGGCTTGTTGTCTGGTCTTCGCGATGCTGTATGGAATTCTTTGCAGATCGGTCCAGGCTGCCAATCCACCAGCCCCCCCACAGGCTGTTGCCGTCGCGGACCATCCCTATGACAAGGGGGACGCCATTGATGTCCGGATTACGTTGCCGGAGAACGATTCTTCCGAACCGGAGATTCCGATCCAGTATCAGGTCCAGCGTTCTGGTGAACGACACGGAATCTGGGAACAGGTGGCTCAAGTGGCACCGACTCCTCGGGAGCGCCTGGCGGGGCATTTCACTATTGTGGTAGAGAAATGTGTGTTGAACGAACCCTACTGGTTTCGAGTCGCAGCCATTGATCCCGCTCCAATGGGAAAAATGTCCAGCTTCGTCTCTCCGCCGGGCGACGAACCAGTGGTTCCCACCGGTCAGTTCTTTGATGGAGGACGATTCTGGTTATTGATCCTGATGCTCCTGATTTGTGGAGCGATTTTAACTTTTGTCGTGCTGGCCTGGCTGGGCATGCCCTTGAAAGTTCGCAAAATCCCGGGACTGGAAGCCATTGAAGAAGCGGTGGGACGGGCGACAGAAATGGGACGGTCCTGCCTGTATGTCCCCGGAATTCAGGACATGAACGAAATGCAAACAATCGCCGGCCTGACCATTTTGTCCCGCGTGGCAGAACGGGCTGCGGAATACGATTGCCGGCTGGAAACCCCCACATCAAAATCCCTGGTCATGACGGCCGCCCGCGAGACCGTCGAGAATGCCTGCATCGCAGTCGGGCGTCCGGATGCTTATCGACCGGACGATATCTCCTACGTGACCGATGAACAGTTTGCGTATGTCTCGTATCTCACCGGAAAGATGGTCCGGGAAAAGCCGGCCGCCTGTTTCTATCTGGGCTCATTCTATGCGGAGTCTCTCATTCTGGCAGAGACGGGAAACTCCATCGGAGCGATTCAGATTGCTGGAACCGCTCAGCCGGCCCAACTCCCATTTTTTGTGGCGGCCTGCGACTACACATTAATCGGTGAAGAGTTTTTTGCAGCCAGCGCTTATCTCTCCAACGCGCCCGATCAACTGGGAAGTTTGAAAGGCCAGGATATTGGAAAAATCCTGGCAGCATCACTGATTCTCCTCGGTGTGATTCTCACTTCGCTGGCACAAATTTACCCCCAATCCCTGGCGATTCACGATGCTGCCCACTACATCACCGATGATATTCTGCGCTCCGGGGATTAGAGCGTATTTGTAAATTTAGACCAGTTTGGTCTCTTATGCGCCCGTGTCGAAAGGGAGTCACCGCTCACGACAGGATTCCTCAGCATCAATCAGGATGCGTCCCGCAATCGCAAGGTGGGTGTTTCGATCGAGACCATCGTATTGGGAGGCACACTTTTGGTCAGCCAGACGCTTGCCCCCACCACGGAATTGGCCCCGATGACGGTCTTGCCTCCCAGAATGGTGGCGTTTGCATAAATCACCACGCCATTTCCCAGCGTGGGGTGCCGTTTCGTACCACGGACAAGGTTTCCTTCTCCATCTTTGGCGAAGCTGACCGCTCCCAGCGTGACCCCCTGATACACTTTGACTCCGGTCCCGATCTCACAGGTTTCACCAATGACCACACCGGTTCCGTGATCAATGAAGAACGACGGTCCGATCGAGGCTCCGGGGTGGATATCGATTCCGGTCAGGCTGTGTGAATGCTCTGACATCATGCGGGGAATCAATGGGATTTTCTGTTTGTAGAGTTGATGTGCAATCCGATGTACGGTGACCGCCTGCAAGCCGGGGTAGCAAAAAATGATTTCATCCAGACCGCTGGCTGCCGGGTCGCCGTCATACGCCGCCTGCACATCTGTGGCCAGGATTCGCCGCATTTCTGGAAGCGTTTCCAGAAACTCCAGGGCAGCCTGCTGGCCGGCTGCTTCGAAATTGACTTCCGGAGAATACTGCCGGGCATTCCCTTGCATTCGATCATGATGATAGCGCAAGGCGCGAGTGATCTGTTGCGTCAGCTTGTCATGCAGGCCGTCGATCAAATCGCCGACATAATAGGTCACATTGCCCAGATGCAGGTTTTGCCGACGACGGTACCCCGGAAACAGGACTTCCTTCAGATCGTCCAGGATCTCTGTGACCACGGCTGTGCTGGGCAGCGGACAATGTGCCAGATGGTTGACAGTTCCCACTTCCAGGTAGCTGTCCACGATATGGTCTGTGAGCGCGCCGAGTTGATCCTTGAGGCGATAATTTGTAGCCATTGATGAGATCCAATACGAATCACATTCGTTCCAAGTCCGGCGGCTTCATTCGAAGTGACGAAAAGATGAGAATCAGGAAGTTCTGCGATTGGCCTGTCGAGTTCTGCGAACTCTCGCGATCTTCTCCAGATTCTACGGTCATCAGAATCCGCGGATCAAGCCTCGCTTCCATCGACGTCGCTCATGCCCGTTCTACACCCAATCCGGACGAGCGTTACAAACGATCATTGACCAGTGATGACTGAACATGACAGTTCGCCAATTTATCGCATCTTAACAGCCTGTCGGAGAATGCACAGACGCAAATATCGATCAGCCCCTTACAAAACAGACAGCGAACATGTTTGCGGCTGAGCAGGAGTTTCGCCCTCCCGGGATCTCAACAAGTTTGTCCAAGGCGAACCCCTGCGTGTCAGCGACTCCTTTTCTCAGGCCATCTTCAAGATTCTGGCATCCATATCCTGGCATCCATAGATTCATCGTTTCACCGTGATGTCGATGTAAAATTGAACCGTTATAGAGACTTTGCGAACTTTAACGCGTGAAATGTTGTCAATTGTGGGACATCCTACTAGAATTTTTTGAACTTTCGTGCTGCTTCATTTCATGAAGTTCAACTCTGGTTGCTGTTCTTTTGGAAAGAATGACGGCCTTGGTTGGTGAGGTGGAATGGCGTATTGAACTGCTCTGGATCCAAACGAAATCCGTCCACGTGGCAAAGTGCCAGGCCTGGGCGTGGTGTTGGTGGCGAGTGGTCAAGGCGAGTGATCAAGTGGTTCAGGAGTGTGCATGGTCTCCGTTGCGCAATTTCCCGTCCCGGACTCTTCCCGTCCCGAAGAGTCGAATTCCAGCCGGCGGCAGCGATCGTCCGCGCTTGAGGCCAACGTGTTGGCGCTCAACCGTAATTTTCTCGCGGTGCAGGTGATCTCCGTTCGACGGGCATTCTGCTTGCTGGTGAAAGAGCTGGCGGAAATTATTCATGTCGAAAGTGGACATTACTGTGCTTATGACTTCTCGACCTGGCTGGAACTCAGCCAACTGAAAATAGAACTGGGAGAACGCAACGAGTTTGAAGACTGGGTGCGTTCGGTGAACTTCGAGATCCAGGCTCCCCGTGTCATCCGGCTGCTGACGTATGAACGCGTCCCTCATAATACAGTCAAATTTAACCGGCGAAACATCTTTTTGCGTGATGGACACCGTTGTCAGTATTGTGGAAAACGCTTCAGCACCCCCAGGTTGAGCCTGGACCATGTCCTGCCCAAGAGCCGAGGTGGAGCAGAGACCTGGGAAAATATTGTCTGTGCCTGCCTGAAGTGTAATGTGGACAAAGGAGGTCGCACGCCCGGAGAGGCAGGCATGAAGTTGCTGCAGAAACCGATTAAACCCAAACGCAGCCCCCTGCTCAGTCGGCAACTTTCCCTTAGTAAATATGAATGCTGGCGAAACTTCGTTCCCCAAATGACGGAATAAAGCATCTCGTCCAGGCTGGTCGGCATAATGTCATAACGCCTGATTCCCGGATGATACGAGTGCATTGTCAACTTGAAAAACGGGGGTCGGTCTTATCGCAACGTCCGACAACGGAAGACGGTTCTCGATCACGCCCCCGAGACCAGTTTAGTTTGGTCTCTCATGTGCCCGCGTCGAAAAGGGTTTCACTTGATGAAAGACTGAATGCCGCGATGCAAGTGCGCGACCAGATTGACTAAAATTCTCTATCCCAGTTCTGTCAGAGGACCGGTGCTGTCGCCGAAACTTTCTGCGGGAATGTCCATCTGATGCAGCAGATTCAGATAAAGATTACAGAGTGGCGTCCTGGCGGCAGTGGCAAGATGCTGACCGGTTTTCAGCGTTCCGTTCCCTTTGCCTCCCAGCAGGATAGGAAGGTTGTTGGGATCGTGGCTGTTGCCGTCTGAGAATCCGCATCCCATTAGAATCATGGAATGGTCGAGCAGCGTCCCTTCCCCTTCAGGGATTCCCCGCAGTTTTTCCAGCATGGCCGCAAACTGTCCGACATACCAGCGATTGATGCGACGGTACTGTTCAATTTTCTCCGTCTTACCTTCGTGATGCGACAATTCGTGATGTCCGCCGGTCACGCCCTCGATAAACGAAAAGCTGCGACCAGAGACATCGTTGGCAAACATGAACGTGCTGACCCGTGTGGAATCGGACCAGAATGCCAGCACCATCAAGTCCAGCATCAGTTTGACATGCAGTTGATAATCACCGGGAATCCCATTTGGAGGAGCCACAAATTCGCTGTCCGGAACATTGGGGGTCCAGGAATCAGGATCGGAGTTCTGGAAGAATTCGATCTGCCGTTCGACCGCCCGCACCGAGTCCAGATACTCTTCCAGTTTGAACTGATCATCACGCCCCAGGCGACGGCGCAAGTCGTGGGCATCTTCCATCGCCAGATCCAGGAGTTTGCGGCGATCTTCCGAGAGAATTCTTTCGGAAGATGAAGCAGCTCGGCCAGCAGTGCGCAATCCGAACAGTCGCTCGTAAACCAGACGAGGGTTGATTTCTTTGGCCACCGGGCGATTGGGAGTGAGCCAGGAAATGTTGGAGCCATACAAACGGGTGTAACCAACATTGCTGTCGATTCCAGAGATGACCGGATCAATTCCCAGTTCCAGAGACGGCAACGGGGTCTTGCCACCCACGTGTTGAGCCATGAACTGGTCCAGAGAGATTCCCCCGGTGCTGATGTTCTTGCCCGTGGTTTTTTCCACATGCAGACCAGTCAGAAAGTTTGCTGTTTTGGCATAATGTCCATCGCCGGTATGACTATGTTTTTTGTCGAGGTTGGAAATGACAACTACGGAGTCTTTCACGGTAGCCAGCGGTTCGAGAGAAAACGGAAGTTGGAAGTCTGTTCCGGTTTCTTTGGGAATCCAGGAATCTCGCCAGACTCCATTGGGAAAGAAGAGACATCCCATGCGCACCGGCGGGCGGGCGACGGCAATGGCTGCGCGGGAGGTCCGGGGAAGAATGGAATTCAAGACCGGCAGAGCCAGCGAGACTCCGGCGCCTCGCAAAAATGTGCGTCGTGAAAACGGGGAACTGGTCATCGAGCGACTCCTGACAGTCTGTTTCATCTGCTTTTGAAAGTTCTGTGAGCGAGCATCCGGTGAGGGCATCTCACATCCGTATGGGCCGGGTTCTGCCTCGCGGTATTCCGTCTTTCATCAAGTGAAACTCTTTCGACGCGGGCACATGAGAGCCCCAAACTGGTCTAAGGCTTACTTCTTACAGTATCACTTCTTACAGTATCACTTCTTACAGTATCGGTGGCGAAACTGATAACTCAACACAATCTCTTCCACGAGCAGCGGGGCGCGGTAGTCATTTTTCTTCAAAGTGGCCATTGCATTCTGAATCACACAATCGTCAAACTTGTTCAAATCGCGACCCACGGCATAACCATACATTTTTCGTGTCAGATGCCGCATGACTTCATCCTTGCGGTTCATCAGCACTTTTTTCAGTTCTGCTGGCCCGCTGAATTTCTCGCCCGAGGGCAATGTTCCATTGGCATCGATTGCCTGGCCGTTCACTTCCGTTCGCCAGCGTCCCACGGGGTCAAAGTTTTCCATTCCAAATCCCAATGGGTCCATACGGACGTGGCAGGTCATACATTGCGGACTCGAACGATGTTTTTCCAGTTGTTCGCGCAGAGACAGAATCTGGTCCCCTTCTCCTTGTTCCACGAGCGGAGGAACACCCGGGGGAGGAGGAGGAACCCGGCTGCCCAGGATTTCTTCCAGCAACCATCGACCACGCAGGACGGGACTGGTTCGTAACGGGTGGGAAGAGACGGTCAGGACGCTGGCCTGTGTCAAGACTCCGCCCCGGTTACGATCGTGCAGGACCACTTTCTGCAACTTGTTGCCGGAGACCGGTTCCAGTCCATAGTGCCGGGCGAGTGTCTCATTCAGATAGGTATAGTCCGCATCCAACAGGTCCAGCAGACTTCTGTTTTCTGTGAACAGGCTGGCGAAAAACAAAGCCGTCTCCTGCTTCATGGCTGTGGCCAGTTCTTCGTCGAACTCCGGAAAACGTTCCGGATCGGGACGCACGGTTACTCCCAGGGAGGTCAATCCCAGCCACTGCATGGCGAAATTCTCTCCCAAAGCCCGGGCACGCGGATCTTTGAGCATACGTTGTACTTGCCGCTGCAGTTCTTCGTCATTCTGCAGCTGTCCAGCATCCGCGGCCGCCAGCAGTTCTTCATCGGGAAGTGATGACCACAGGAAAATTGCCAGACGGGCTGCCAGGGGATGATCGGCCAGGGCATAGATCCCTTCGGTTTCCGGCTCTGGTTCTGCCAGAAACAAAAAGTGAGGAGAGATCAGAATGGACTGCAAGGCCATCCTGAGTCCGGCACGATGGCTTTCGCCCCGCTGGGTCGTGGAATCATAGAAGGCGAGATATCGCTGCAGTTCTTCCGGGTCAACAGGTCGGCGAAATGCACGCCGGATGACCGGTGCCAGTGTTCTGGCGGCCAAGTCATGCCCGGACTGACCGTCTACCTGACCGTCTAACAGTTGAGATCCACCCAATGTCTGTCGAAACTGCTTGACCAGTTCCGGTTCATCAACAGGATCTTGTTCGGGCCATAACGTCTGGGCCACCTGCTCTGCAATGCTCAGGTATTTTTCAAGATGAATCGGCGAGAGAAACAGGGCATCACCCACCACGTCGAATCCAACTCCTCCGGAACCGTCGGCAGGCAGCAATTGACTGACGGAAATCTCGACTCCCAGCAGATCACGAATAGCATTCGCATATTCAGTGCGAGTGAGACGGCGGCTCATCACATGTCCGCGATAGAAATTCGTATTGCGGTCATTCGCGATCTCTTCGCAGTTCCCGGTGTGTTTGACCATTTCGGTCATCCAGCGGCGAAGCACGTTCCGCTCGGAGTCATTGGGTTGAGGCGAGCCTTCGGGGGGCATTTCACGGGCAAAGAAACGTCCTTGAACAGTGTCCCAGATCTTTTTGTCGGCATTCGCCTGTTCAAAGGTCTTGAATCTTGCCAGATCCAGTTCCCCTTCTTTCTTGTCTGCCGAATGGCAGGTATTGCAGTATTTGGCCAGCAGCGGCTGAACTTTGGCGAATTCTTCCGCGCTGGTCTCTGCCCGTGCAAATGAAGCAGAGACCAGCGAGAACAGCCCCAGCATCCAGACGGTATGGAAATGGAGTTTCATAACATTGCTTATTGTTGGATGCGGCGCAGGTGGGAAACAATCACCACATCTTCAATTCATCAGGCGAGATGCCCACCATGACAGTTGTGTCCAGACAGTTGTGTCCAGACAGTTGTGTCCAGCATGATTCCGCTCTGATCTGAATGACTCAGACCGGAATGCTGTTGTCGGGCGACAGACTTGTCATGCGAGGCTGAAAAACGGCGAGGCCAGGCAAATCATCATGTCGAGTTTATAACAAAATGGCCCCGTCGACAAGTTTTTATCCAGGCTGCCCCAGGGATCGAGCGCATTCATCCCGCATTGTCCGGGTTCTGCCTCACGGTGTTCAGCTTTTCATTAATCAAAACGCTTTTCCCGCGGGCACAGGCGCGAGCAACTTGCTCTGGTCCGGGTGTTCGGCCAAACGCAGATTCAAGCAATCGCATTCCCGGAAGTCCCTCGATATGAGTCATTCGCGGTATTTCATTCGTGCTGATTACTCCCCGCGGCAGTCACTCTCCCGACCATGCTATGATGATATTGTCAGCGCCGGGCGGCGAATGTGCCAGTCCGTGGCCTGTTCATAAATATGGGCCGCTTTCAGAATGCGTTCTTCGGCAAATGCCGGTCCCAGCAACTGCAACCCGATCGGCAAGCCTTGACTGCTGAAGCCGCATGGAATGGAAATCGCAGGGAGTCCGGCCAGATTCGCAGAAACAGTATACATATCGTCCAGATACATTTTCAGCGGGTCGGTGAATTGTCCTCCCAGCGGATACGCTGGAGTGGGGCTGGTGGGGGTGAGGATCAGGTCCACCTGCTGAAACGCCTGTTGAAAGTCATTTGCGATCAATCTCCGGACTTTTAATGCCTTGAGATAATAGGCATCATAATATCCTGAAGAGAGTGCATAGGTCCCCACCATAATACGACGTTTCACTTCGTCACCGAAGCCTTCCGCACGACTGGCTTCGTACATCTCCACCATGCTGGAAAACTCTTCCGTCCGGTGGCCATAATGAACGCCGTCATAACGCGCCAGATTACTGGAGGCTTCGGACGGGGCGATAATATAATAGGCAGCGACACCGTACTTTGTATGCGGCAGGGAAATCTCGCTGACCGTGGCTCCCAGCATGCGATAGAGTTCGATGGCCCGTGTGACAGTCTGGGCCACTTCCGAGTCGACACCGGGACCAAAATGCTCTGGAACGATCCCGATGCGGAGTGTCGAGAGCGGTTGGTCGAGATTCCGGCTCCATTCCGGGACGGATGCTTTGACAGAAGTCGAGTCTCGCGCATCATGTCCAGAGAGTACTTCCAGCAGGAGTGCGGCATCTTGCACGCTTCGAGCGAACGGCCCGACCTGGTCGAGAGAACTTGCAAAGGCCACTAATCCATATCGAGAGACACGACCATACGTCGGCTTCACCCCCACCACTCCGCAAAAAGCCGCAGGTTGGCGAATGGAGCCTCCTGTATCCGATCCCAATGCCACGGGAGCCATCCCCGCGCTCACAGCCGCCGCAGATCCGCCGCTGGAACCGCCCGGAGTGGTGTTCTCTCCCCAGGGATTATACGTCTTCTGAAAGGCTGAATTTTCGCATGAAGACCCCATGGCAAATTCATCGAGGTTCGTCCGGCCCAGCAGAATGGCATCCGCACTTCGCAGTTGCTGAACGACATGGGCATCATAGGGAGGTGCGAAATTCTCCAGCATACGGCTGGCACAAGTCGTCTTCCAGCCCCGTACGCACAGGTTGTCTTTCACTGCCACCGGCAGACCGGCCAATCGTCCCAGCGGTTCACCGGCGGCCCGCTTGCGATCCACTTCGGCAGCTTTCTGCAGTGCTCCTTCATGATCTACCTGTAGAAATGCCTGAACTCGAGGTTCGACCTGATCAATGTGTTGCAGATGCCTCTGAATAAGTTCTACGGCGGTCAATCGGCCGGTACTGAGTTCCTGCAGAAGCTGACAGGCAGTTTGATAAATTGGCGACACTGTTTATGCTCCTTCCAGAATTTGCGGAACCAGGAAGTACTGTCCGTTCGATTTGGGAGCATTGGCGAGGGCTTCTTTCCGATCCAGGGAGGGAACCGGAATGTCCTCGCGAAACACGTTAAACAATTCACCCGCATGGGCCATGGGCTCGATATTTTCCGTATCAATTTCATCCAGCTGATGGACATATTTCAGAATGTGCCCCAACTGGTCGGCAAACCGGATCTGTTCTTCCGGAGTCAACTTCAACCGCGAAAGTGTGGCCACTTTCTGGACATCGTCAGGAGAGAGAATCATAAGAGGAATCTGTTTCCGGGTAAGGCAAAATCGGAACGGAGCAAAAGAGCTTCGCCGGGGCGATGATGGCAACTCCTCCCGAAGGGGACAAGCGAATGGCGTTTTCACGACAAATTCAACTCCAGATTCAACTCTAGAGCTGGGGAATGCATGAGCGAGACCAGTTTGCTCGGTGGCAGTGCTGGTCCTTCTATCGAATATTGTCTTGTTTTCGGGTAGAGTGATTCGAGCCAAAAACGATCGCGAGGAGAGATCTCGAGAGCATCGGGAAAGCATGAATATTGGGGCTTTTTCCCACCCTCATCTTCTCTCATCCTTTTGCATGAAGACCACCCCTGATTCTGGTAGAATCTTTGAAATGGCGCAGGCTTGATGGCGGATGAGGATCAGTTCACGGAGACCAATCAGGTTTCGGAAGAGACCCAGCGCAGTAGGAGCCTGCTGAGATGTAGCGGACGTGCGGTGCTATTCTGTATTGCCACGATCACTCTGGCGGGAAGCGTGGTGCGTTTTACGGTGCAGGATCGCTACTTGTCGTCAGCAATCGTGTTCTACGTCACTCCATTACCGCTATTGCTGCTGGGGGCCAGTTGCTGCATGCTGGCCGCCTGGTTTCGACGCCGTTGGGCAGCAGGCGTGCGCTGGCTGGTCTTTTGTACTTTGCTGGGAGCCATCTGGTTCGAAGAAGACTGGAAGTTTCCAGGTCCTCCGCAGCCTGTTTCTGCCGTGGCAGGGGATGACATTTCGGTCTTGTTCTGGAATCTGGCCCGTCGTGAAGACTTGAGTGTTGCGGCAGCTTTCATTCGTGAGCGAGACCCGGACATTGTGGGCCTGGTCGAAGTACAAGGGGAGATTTCCAAGTGGAAAAAATTCTGGAAAGAACAACTTCCCCACCACGAGATTTCGGCACTGGGAAGCAATATGTACCTGTTGACCAAAGGCCAGAGCGGAGAATCCCTTCCGCACTCGCTGGGACATGGGTCTGAAGCCCGACAAATGCAAATTCGTCTGCATGGACGGGCTTACGAAGTGCTGTTGGTCGACATCTTTGCCCATCCGCTGATTTCCCGCCGTCCGGCCCTGCAGAAACTGGCGGAAATTGCCGAAAATTTCGTGCAATCTCCTGTGGTCATTCTGGGTGACTTCAACACTCCGAAAGATTCGATTCATCTGCAGGCATTACGTATGCATCATCAACTGGCCTTCGAAGTTGCCGGTCGTGGATACGGACCGACATGGCCAATTCCGCTTCCATTGATGCAATTAGATCAGATTTGGACAAATGAATGGTTAATTCCGATCCGCTGCCGACATAATTGGACATGGGCCTCGGATCATCTGCCAGTGGAAGTTATGATTCGATCAGTCCTGGTGGAGGACAGGGTGAACGTCGATCTCACGCATCGCACTTTGTCAGACGGCAAGTGACATATTGCCAATTGAATTTGTGCAGCCATGAGAGGCCCGATTGCTCTGTGCACGACCGGGAGTTTTACCCGCATCCGCGCCCGCAGTCGGGCGCTCATTGATGTCATCCTGCCCGAAAAATCTGATTTTGGAGACCTGCCGATGGCCCGTACAACACATCCATCCCAGACACACCTTGAAGCCTCGCGCCGTGATTTTCTCAAAGCGGGAACTGCTGCTGGACTCACGGGTTCGCTGCTGGCTACTTTTGCTGCGAATCCCGGGGCTTATGCCGCCGGTGACGAGGTGATTCGCGTGGGGTTGATTGGTTGCGGGGGACGCGGCACGGGGGCTGCGAATCAGGCGCTGCATGCAGACCCCAAGACCCGGCTGGTCGCCATGGGCGATGCGTTTGCGGAACAAATCGAATCCAGCCTGAAGTCTCTCAAAGCACAAAAGGACATTGCCGATCATGTGATGGTGGATGACGATCACAAGTTCTCCGGTCTGGAAGCGTATCGCCATGTGATTGATGCCAGCGACGTTGTGCTGCTGGCCTCTCCTCCTGGATTTCGTCCGGAACACCTGGCCTATGCGGTGGAGAAAGGGAAGCATATCTTCACAGAGAAGCCGATGGCGACAGATGGCCCCGGAATTCGTTCCGTCATCGAATCCGTCAAAAGGGCGAAAGAGAAAAATCTGGCGGTCGTGGCCGGATTCTGCTGGCGGTACGATTTGCCCCGCCGCGCTCTGTTCGAACGTGTTCTGGGGGGAGAAATCGGTGATGTCCTGTGTACCTATGCGACGTACCTGACCGGCGTGGTGAAGCCCATGCCGCCGGAAAGTGCCCGGCCGGCCGGCATGACCGATCTCGAATGGATGGTCCGTAACTGGTACAACTTTGCCTGGTTGTCCGGAGATGGACTGGTCGAGCAGGCCGTACATGCCGTGGACTGGATTGGCTGGTCCAGGAAAGACCTGCCGCCAGTCAGCTGCACAGCCGTGGGAGGACGGCAGATTCCCTCACCCGGCGGAAATATCTTCGATCATATCGAAGTGAATTACCTTTGGGAGAATGGAACCCGGGGCTTTATCGCCCAGCGGCAGATCAACGGCTGTGACAGCGATAACAGCTGCTTCCTGCTGGGCACTCAGGGACAAGGCGAAATCAGTCGTCGCGGTGTCCGGACGAGCGGAAAAGAAGAATGGAAATACCGGGGTCCGAGTCCCAATATGTATCAGGTCGAACATGATGAACTCTTTAAATCGATCCGGGAGGGCAAGCCGATCAATGATGGAGACCGCATGGTCAATACCACATTGATGGCCATTATGGGCCGCATGGCTGCCTATACCGGGAAAGAAGTGACCTGGGACATGGCACTCAATTCCAAGGAAGTGCTTGTGCCGGAAACTCCCAACTGGGACACGAAGGTCAACGTGCCGCCACTGGCGCTTCCGGGCACGACAAAATTCGAATAAGGCCGCGTCGGCAATACTGGACAGCCAATAACACTGGACATTCAACGGGATGGAAGCCTCGGTTTCCATCCCGTTTTTAGAGTCTGTCCCGAAAGGTGCTTTGTCAGTCGAGATCGAGCGATTTGCGTTCTGACAAGGAAGCCGAAGCAGGCGAATCCCAAAGATTCGTCGATGCAGGCTGACGACGTTCAGAACACAAAGAGGTTCAGAACGCAAAAGAGCCGATCGCAGCACAAATTGACCTTTCCGGACAGACTCT
>Ga0182739_1003633_pt1 | contig 13312 bp, 13 predicted proteins | sample eDN5th30CBELigBY_FD_128873 | JGI IMG/M metagenome (GOLD analysis project Ga0182739, IMG submission 128873) | Enriched backyard soil microbial communities from Emeryville, California, USA - eDNA 5th pass 30_C BE-Lig BY (version 2) (version 2) | ecosystem: Environmental > Terrestrial > Soil >... | reverse complement strand
CGGGCGACGAGGTTGAGGATCATGACGATGAGGATGAGGACGAGCGCGCCGGTCCAGGCGCGCTCCGTGTAGGCGGCGAGGTCGGCACCCGGGTTCATGTACTGCGTGTAGACGAAGACGGGCAGCGTCGTCATCCGGCCGGAGAACGGGTCGTAGTTCATCGAGGTCGTGAAGCCGGCGACGATGAGCAGCGGCGCGGTCTCGCCGATGACGCGGGCGATCGCGAGCGTGACGCCCGTCGCGATGCCGGCGATCGCGGTCGGGATGACGACCTTGAGGATCGTCAGATACTTCGGGACGCCGAGCGCGTAGGCGGCCTCGCGCAGCTCGTTCGGCACGATCTTGAGCATCTCCTCGCTCGATCGCACGACGACGGGGATCATCAGGAGGGAGAGCGCGATCGCGCCGCCGATGCCGGACCGGTAGCCGGCGTTCCCGGTGATGAGGGCGAACATCGCGAAGGCGAAGAGGCCCGCGACGATCGACGGGATGCCCGTCATGACGTCGACGAAGAACGTGATCGCCCTGGCGAGCCAGCCGCGGCCGTACTCGACGAGGTAGATGGCGGCCAGCAGGCCGACCGGGATGGAGATGAGCGCGGCGATGCCGGTGATCTGGAGGGTGCCGACGATCGCGTGGAGCGCCCCGCCGCCCTCGCCCACGACATTGCGCATCGACTGCGAGAAGAACTCGATGTCGAAGCGCCCCGAGCCGTTCGCGATCACGGTGTACGCGAGCGAGATGAGGGGCAGCAGGGCGATGACGAACGCCGTGACGACGAGTCCCGTGACGAAGCGGTCGCGGGCCTGCCGGGCGCCCTCGACGAGGGACGTGATGACCCAGATCGCGATGAGGTAGAGGATCTGCCCGAGGAAGAGCGCGAGCGCGATGTTGAAGTCCTTCGCGCCCGAGGCGGCGCCGACGACCGCGACGATCGCGCACAGGACCGCCCAGGACCCCACCAGGATCGTCCAAGGAGCCCATTTGGGCAGACGGCCATGGGTGAGCCGGTTCGGGAGCTCCGTGCGCTTCGACGCCGTTGCGACCGCCATGTCAGTTCGCTCCCGAGAACGCGGCGCGGCGGGCGATGACCCAGCGCGCGAGTGAGTTGACGATGAGGGTGATGATGAAGAGGATCAGGCCGGTCGCGATGAGCGCGTTGACCGAGATGCCGTGCGCCTCGGGGAAGTTGAGCGCGATGTTGCCCGCGATGGTCGACGGGTTCTGACCGCTCGTCAGGACGAAGTTGATGACGAGCGCCGGCGAGAGCAGCATCGCGACGACCATCGTCTCGCCGAGCGCGCGGCCGAGGCCGAGCATCGCGGCGGAGATGATGCCGGGGCGGCCGAATGGCAGCACCGCCATCTGGATCATCTCCCAGCGGGTGGCGCCGAGCGCGAGCGCCGCCTCCTCGTGGAGCTTCGGGGTCTGCAGGAAGACCTCGCGGCACAGGGAGGTGATGATCGGGATGATCATGACCGCGAGGACGATCGCGACGGTCAGGATCGTCCGGCCCGTCGCGTCGACCTGACCGGCGAAGAATGGCAGCCAGCCGAGGTACTGGTTCAGCCAGTCGTAGATCGGGACGATCGCCGGCGCGAGGACCTTGATGCCCCAGAGGCCGAAGACGACCGAGGGGACCGCGGCGAGCAGGTCGATGACGTAGCCGAGGCCCTGGGCGATGCGCCGGGGGGCGTAGTGCGAGATGAAGAGCGCGATGCCGAGCGAGAGCGGGAGCGCGAAGAGGAGGGCGAGCGCGGCGGACCAGACCGTGCCGAACGCGAGCGGGCCGACGTAGACCCAGAAGTTGGCCGGGCTCCCGTTCATCGAGGACACGTCGCCGAACAGCGCGGGGTAGGCCTCGGCGATGAGGAAGACCGCGACGGCCGCGAGGGCGAGGAGGATGAGGCTGCCGGCGACCATGGCCGCGGTCGAGAACGTCCTGTCGCCGGGTCGGGTCTTCGCCTTGATCGGCGCCGGCTCGGTCTCGGTCGCTGCGGCGGTCATGGCCTGCTTTCCGGTCGCAAGTGGTGCTGAGAGGTCGGGCCGTCCCCGGCCCGATCGCGAGGTGCGGGCTGCGGCGGTCACCCGACCGCAGCCCGCACCTGCGTTTGATGCTACTTACTCGACGATCGTCGCGACGACCGACTGGATCGCGCTGATCTGCGAGGCCGAGAGCGGCGCGGCGCCGGTCTCGGCGGCGACCGCCTGGCCCTCCGCCGAGGTGACGAACTGGAGGTAGGCCTTCGCGACCGGTGCGACCGCGGCGTCCTGGTACTCGCCGCACGCGAGGAGGTACGAGACGAGGACGAGCGGGTACTCGGCCGGGTTCGTCGTGGTGCGGTTGAGCTTGATCGCGAGGTTGGTCGCCGACGCGTTGTCCGCGGCGGGCGAGCCCTCGACGACCGCGGCAGCGGCCTCATTCGAGAACGCGACGTACTCGTCGCCGACCTTGATCTTCGCGATGCCGAGCGTGCCGGCGCGCGACGCGGCCGCGTAGCCGATCGAGCCCGACGCCGACGTGACGGCCTCGATGACGCCCGAGGTGCCCTGCGCGCCGGTGCCGGTCGCGTACGGGAACGGGTCGGCGGCCTTCTCGGTCCAGATGTCACCGGCGTTCTTGTTCAGGTAGTCGGTGAAGTTCTTCGTGGTGCCCGAGTCGTCCGAGCGGTGGACGGCCGTGATCGGGCCGGAGAGCGCCGCGCCGGCGTTCTGCGCGGTGATCGCCGGGTCGTCCCAGCTCGTGATGTCGCCCTTGAAGATGCCGGCGAGGGTCACCGCGTCGAGGTTGAGCTCGTCGACGCCCGGGATGTTGAAGACGACCGCGATCGGGTCGATGAACGCGGGGACCTGGATGAACGAGTCGGCGACGCAGCCGGCGAAGCCGCCCGCGATCTCCTCGTCCGAGAGAGCCGAGTCGGTGCCGGCGAACGCGACGCCGCCGCCGATGAAGGCCTCACGGCCCGCGCCGGAGCCCGAGGGGTCGTAGGAGATGGTGACGGCCTCGTTGGCGGTCTGGAACGCGGCGATCCAGGACTCCTGCGCGGCGCCCTGCGAGGACGCGCCGGCGCCGGCGATCGTGCCGGAGAGCCCCGAGGCGACGGGCGCCTCGGACTGCGTGGGCGCAGGAGCTTCGTTGGTGGCGCAGCCGGTGAGCGCGAGTGCGCCGACGGCGACGATGGCACCCAGAGTGCCGAACTTCGTGAGCTTCACGAGTTTCCCTTCGGAATGGTGACGAGACACGGACCGGTGCGGTCCGGCCGTCACGGTACGCACGAAGAGTGACCGGATCGGGGTCGGCAGGTGAACGCCGGGTGAACGGTCCCTGGGGCTCCCTGAGTGCGCGAAGCGAGTCGAAGGGTCAGCCCGCCCCGTGGACCTCGACCTCGACGAGGTGCGGGCGCTTGGTCTCGCGCGTGATGTGGAGCACGGCGAACTCCCCCGTCGCGAGGTTCGAGGCGCGCAGCAGACCATCACGATGCGCGGCGGTCGCGTGCCGGATCGCCTCGACGAGCTCGGGGATGACGGGTCCGTGGGAGCACAGCACGACGTTCTCCCGCTTTCGCAGCCGCTTCTCGACCTGCGGCAGGATCTTCGACTCGCCGTCCTCGAACGCGTCCTGCGACAGGCCGACGCTGCCCTTGACCTCGAGTCCCGTCACGCGGGCGGTCGGCTCGATCGTCGTGAGGCAGCGCGTCGCGGTGCTCGACACGAGGCGCTGCGGGCCGAACGCCGCGATCGACGGCGCCGCGGTCATCGCCTGCTCGAGGCCGCGGTGCAGCAGCGGGCGCGTCGCATCGGGCCCGTCCCAGTCGCCGGCCGGGATCGCCTTCCCGTGTCGCAGGATCGTGATCGAGAACGTCCTCGCCGCACCGCGCTTGATCCGGTCGGCAAGCGTCGCGATCATCTCGCGGTCGTGCGGGTAGGAGACGAGCTTGCGCGCCTGCGCGATCGGCACCCAGTCGACCGCGGAGATCTCGTCGTTCGGCGTGAACGTCGCGTGCTCGACCTGGTGGCCGACGACCTCCGCCGCCCAGTACTGCACGAACTTGGGGCGCCCGCCGACGGTGTAGCTCACGTCGCCGATGGGGGCGCCGAGGGTGGCGCTGATCCCGGTCTCCTCGAGCAGCTCCCGGACGGCCGTCTCGGGCAGCAGCTCGCCGGGGTCGAGCTTCCCCTTGGGGATGGAGACGTCCTTGTAGTCGGGGCGGCGCACGAGCAGGACCTTGATGCCCTCCGCGCTCTCCCGCCAGCACAGGACACCGGCGGCGTAGACGGTCGTGGAAGCCACCCGCCTACGCTATCCGAGGCCGACCGCGGGGAACTGTCCTGTGCGGATCGTGTCGATCGATCCGGTGCGCGTCCCGCGCAGATCAGAACGCCGTCGGGCGGCGATGCGCGCCATCAGGACGTCCTGCGCGTCGTCGAGGAGCGTGCCGTCCGCGGCGCGCGAGTGCCGCACCCACTCGCCCGACTCGCCGTCGAGGTGCCACGAGCTCGTCAGGTCGTCGAGCTGGAGGTCGAAGTAGCTGCTGAGGTCCCGGAGGTGCTCAGCGTCGGTGATCCGCACGAGGACCTCGATCCGGCGGTCGAGGTTGCGGTGCAGCATGTCGGCGCTGCCGATGTAGACGACGGGGTCGCCGGCGTTCTCGAAGGAGAAGATCCGGGAGTGCTCGAGGTAGCGTCCGAGGATCGAGCGCACCCGGATGTTGTCGCTGTAGCCGGGCACGCCGGGGCGCAGCCCGCAGATGCCGCGCACGACGAGGTCGACGGGGACGCCGGCCTGTGACGCGCGGTAGAGCTCGTCGATGATCGCCTCGTCGACGATCGCGTTCATCTTGAGCCGGATGCCGGACGGCCGACCCGCCCGCGCGTGGTCCGCCTCCGTGCGGATGCACTCGATGAGGCCCGCGCGCAGATGGACGGGGGCGACGAGCAGCCGGTCGAACTGCTGCTCCATCGCATAGCCGGAGAGCTCGTTGAAGAGGCGGGCGAGGTCCTCGCCGACCTCCTCGCTCGCGGTCAGCAGCCCGAGGTCCTCGTAGACGCGCGCGGTCTTCGGGTTGTAGTTGCCGGTGCCGATGTGCGAGTAGCGGCGCAGCCGGCCGCCCTCCTGGCGCACGACGAGGGCGAGCTTGCTGTGCGTCTTCAGGCCGACGATGCCGTAGACGACGTGGACGCCGGCCCGCTCGAGCTTCTTCGCCCACTGGATGTTCGCCGCCTCGTCGAAGCGCGCCTTGAGCTCGACGAGCGCGAGCACCGCCTTGCCCGACTCCGCCGCGTCGATGAGCGCCTCCACGATGGGGCTGTCGCCGCTCGTGCGGTAGAGGGTCTGCTTGATCGCGAGGACGCTCGGGTCGTGCGCCGCGGCCTCGATGAACGCCTGCACCGACGTCGAGAACGACTCGTACGGGTGGTGCAGCAGGATGTCGCCGCGGGCGATCGCGCCGAACACATCGTGCTCCGCGTTCGCCTCGCTCGGCAGCAGTGAGACCGAGGTCGTCGGGACGTGGCGCGGGTACTTGAGCGACGGGCGGTCGATGCTGCCGAGCTGGAAGAGCCCGCGCAGGTCGAGCGGCCCGTCGAGGCGGTAGACCTCCTGCTCGGTGATGTCGAGCTCGCGCACGAGCAGCTCGAGCGTCACGAGGTCCATGTCCTGCGAGATCTCGAGCCGGATCGGGGGGCCGAAGCGACGATTGAGGATCTGCTGCTCGAGCGCCTTGATGAGGTTCTCCGACTCGTCCTCGTCGACCTCGACGTCCTCGTTGCGCGTGACGCGGAAGGCGTGGTGGTCGAGGATCTCCATGCCGGGGAAGAGCTCGTGCAGGTGGTTGCCGATGAGGTCCTCGAGCGCGATGAACCGCGTCCGGTCGGTGCCGTCCTCGGGCAGCTGGAAGAACCGCGGCAGGTTCGTCGGCACCTTGACGCGCGCGAACTCCTCGCGGTCGGTGCGCGGGTTGCGCACCCGGACGCTGAGCGAGAGCGAGAGGCCCGAGATGTAGGGGAAGGGGTGCGCCGGGTCGACCGCGAGCGGCATGAGGACGGGGAAGATCTGGGCGCGGAAGACCTCGTCGATGCGGGCCCGGTCGCGCGCCCCGAGGTCGGCCCACTGCTCGATGTGGATGCCCGCCTCGCGCAGCGCGGGCTTGAGCTGCTCGTTGAACCCGCGCGCGTGGCGCTCCTGGAGCTCGTGCGCCTTCGCCGAGATCGTGGCGTAGACCTCCTGCGGCGCGATCCCGACGTTCGTCGGGACCGCGAGTCCCGTCACGATGCGGCGCTTGAGGCCCGCGACCCGGACCATGAAGAACTCGTCGAGGTTGCTCGCGAAGATCGCCGCGAAGTTCGCCCGCTCGAGCAGCGGCGTCGCCTCGTCCTCGGCGAGCTCGAGGACCCGCTGGTTGAATCGCAGCCAGGAGATCTCCCGGTCGAGGTAGCGGTCGTCGGGCAGGTCCTTCGCGGGCACGACGACGACGTCGTCCGCCTCGTACTCGTCGAGGCCCTCGGCAAGCGCGCCCTCGAGACCCGTGCTGTCCATCGCACCATTCTGCCCGCACGCGTGTGAACGCGATATGAACGGCGTCGGCATCGACCGCTCGATTGATCAATGACTAGTCATTGACTAGAGTAGCGCCATGTCGATCGCATTCGCGGGGTCCTCCACGTCGACGCGCACCGTGAGCCTCTATGAGGCGAAGACGCATCTGTCGGCGCTCATCGAGGCGGTGCAGTCGGGCGAGACGGTCACGATCACCAAGCACGGGCAGCCGGCTGCGCGGCTCGTCCCGATCGAGCACCGCCGCTCGCCGCGGGAGGCGATCGACGCGTGGCAGGCGTATCGGGCGGTGCACCGAATCGTGAACGACGGCGCGATCGACATCCGCGACCGCTCGAGCTATGGGCAGCGGTACTGAATGTCGTTCGTGCTCGACGCCTCGGTGACGCTCGCCTGGTTCTTCGAGGATGAGCAGACCGACGCGACCCAGGCGCTCCTGCAGCGGCTTCGTGACGAGGATGCGGTCGTGCCGTCGATCTGGATGTACGAGGTCTGCAATCAGCTCGCCCGCGCGATGGCGAAGGGTCGCGTCGACGCCGACCAGATCAGTGTCATCGTCGGCACCCTCGGCGATCTCGCGATCGAGCTCGCATCGCCGGCACCGATTCCCATGATCCATGCCGCAGTGCGTCACGGTCTCACGGCATACGACGTCGCCTATCTCGAGATCGCCGACGCCCGCGGCATCCCGCTCGCGACGCTCGACAAGCGGCTCCGGACGGCCGCGGCCAAGGCGGGGGTCGGCGTGCTCCCCGAGGCGCTCGACTGACTACTGGGGGGCCGGCTCGCCGACCCGCTCCTCGATCTCGTCCTCGTAGACGTTGAAGCGGTAGCCGACGTTGCGCACCGTGCCGATGAGCGACTCGAGGTCGCCGAGCTTCGCCCGCAGCCGCCGGACGTGGACGTCGACCGTGCGCGTGCCGCCGAAGTAGTCGTAGCCCCAGACCTCGCTGAGCAGCTGCTCGCGGGTGAAGACGCGCGACGGGTGCGACGCGAGGAAGCGGAGCAGCTCGAACTCCTTGAAGGTCAGGTCGAGCGGGCGCCCGCGGACCTTCGCCGAGTAGCTCGCCTCGTCGATGACGACGCCCGAGGTCTGGATCTTCGTCGACACCTGGTCCTGCACCTTGCGCCCGATCGCGAGGCGGATGCGCGCGTCGACCTCGGCGGGGCCCGCGGTGTGCAGGATGACGTCGTCGATGCCCCAGTCGGGCGAGACCGCCGTGAGCCCGCCCTCGGTGAGGATGACGGCGATGGGGACGCTGACGCCCGTGGTGGTCAGGATCTTGCAGAGCGACTTCGCGGATGCGAGGTGCTGCCGCGCGTCGACGAGGATCAGATCCGCCGGCGGGGCCGAGACGAGCGCGGCGGGCGAGGAGAGGATCTGCTTGACCGTGTGCGAGAGCAGCCCGAGTGCGGGCAGCGTCTCGGCCTCAACCGAAGGGGTGAGGATCAAGAGCCGGGCCACAAAACCTCCAGAAACTGGCCGCCAGTCTAGAGGACAGCGTCCCCAGGGCCTTCCTGGCTAGGATTTCGGCATGCTCAAGACCGCGGCCTGGAGCATCACGCCGGTCTGGCTCATCGCGATCGCCGGCGCCATCGTGATCGGACTGTCGCCGTTCCGCGGCGGCTGGACGCTCTGGATCCCCGTCGCGTGCGGCCTCAGCGTCATCATCGCGCTCGCCCTGCAGGTCGCGACGAAGCAGCCCGAGGGGTTCATCCTCCGGGCGAGCGTCGCCGTCTGCGGCGTCGTCCTCATCTTCGGGATCGCCTCGCTCGTGCTGCTCCTCGCGGGCCTGCCCTGAACGGGACGAAGGGGTAGGCTGGGCACATGATCTTCGCGCTCGAGCTGTTCTTCATCGGCCTGCTCGGCCTTGCGTCGCTCGCGATCGCGTTCACGGCCGTCGTGGTCATCGTGAACCTCTTCCGCGGGCAGCACTGACACCGCACTGATCTTCTCCGGCATCCGATAAGGAGGCGCGCCCATCGTGTTCTCCCTCGACACGAGCATCCCCGCGGAGCTCGGCCCCCTCTCCTGGCTCATCGGCGTCTGGGAGGGCACCGGGGTGATCGACTACCGGATCGACTCCGATGGGGAGCCGGTGCATCGCTCGGCCGAGTTCGGGCAGCGCGTGTCGTTCTCCCACGACGGACTTCCCTACCTCAACTACTCCTCGTCGACCTGGCTGCTGCCTCAGGACCCGGAGGCCGAGTACTCGGCGGACCCCGAGCGATCCGGAGGCGAGTCGGAGGGCCTGCTCGATCAGGTCGCCCACGTCGCGGAGTCCGGGTACTGGCGACTGCACCGGCCCGCTGTCGACGCCGACCCGGGGCCGGGCATGCTCCCCGGCGTCGGCGAGCGCGCCTACACGACGGCGGAGGCGGTCGAGACGCTGCGCAACGCCGCCGGCGGGTTCGACATCGAGGCCGCGATCATCCACCCGACCGGCGTCTCCGAGTTCTATCTCGGCCAGGTCAAGGGCCCGCGCATCGATCTCGGGACCGACGCGGTGCTGCGCAGCGCCAACGCCAAGGCGTACGCGGCGGCGACGCGCCTCTACGGGCTCGTCGACGGACACCTGCTCTGGGCGTGGGACATCGCGGCGCTCGGTCAGGACCTCAGGACGCACGCCTCGGCGCGGCTGGCGAGGGTCGACTGATGGGCGAGGAGATGGCGCAGAACGCCGGGACGCCGGCTTCCGGGAACCCGTTCGAGCAGCAGCGCGCGCTCCTCGCCGGCCGGGCCGTCGCGATCCTCGATCGTGGCATCGTCACGGTGAGCGGTCCCGATCGGCTCAGCTGGCTCGACTCGATCACCTCGCAGCAGCTCGGCTTGCTCGCACCCGGCGCGTCCGCCGAGACGCTGCTCCTCGACCCGAACGGCCGGATCGAGCACGTCATGCGGGTCGTCGACGACGGCGAGACGGCCTGGCTCATCGTCGATGAGGGCGACGCGCCGGCGCTCGCGGCCTGGCTCGATCGGATGCGGTTCATGCTCCGGGTCGAGGTTGCGGATCGCAGCGCGGACTTCGGTGTCGTCGGGTTCGTCCCCCTCCGCTCCCTGAGCGAGCCCGGGGCTCCTCCCCCACTCCGCTCCCTGAGCGAGCCCGGAGGGCGAGTCGAAGGGCGCGTCACCTGGCACGACCCGTGGGGTGCCGGGATCCAGCCCGGCGGCTGGCAGTACTCGACCGCCGCCGATCACCCCGCCGCCGACTGGTCCTGGTCGGAGGCCGTCGTCGCGCGCGAGCACCTCGGCGAGCTCGGCGAGGCGGTCCCGGCCGCGGCAGCCGAAGCGCTGCGCATCGCGGCCTGGCGACCGGCGTTCTCCCGCGAGGTCGACGAGCGCTCCATCCCGCACGAGCTCGACTGGCTGCGCTCCGCCGTCCACCTCGACAAGGGCTGCTACCGCGGGCAGGAGACGGTCGCGAAGGTCCACAATCTCGGCCACCCGCCGCGGCGCCTGGTGTTCCTGCACGTCGACGGCTCCGACCACGAGCTGCCCGAGCACGGCGACGAGGTCGTGCTCGCCGGCACCGACGACGTCATCGGTCGGGTGACGTCGGGCGGCAACCACTGGGAGCTCGGCCCCATCGCGCTCGCGGTCGTGAAGCGCTCCGTCGATCCGGCTGCCACCCTCGAGATCGTCTATGACCGCTCGGCGAGCGACGGGACGAAGGGGCGCCTCGCCGCGTCCCAGGAGGTCGTCGTGCCCCCCGACGCCGGCGCGACGGCCGACGTGCCGCGGATCCCGAGGCTCGGCTCGGTCCGGCGTTGACCGATCCCGGGCCCGGATCGACCGGGCCCCTCACCCCGGATCTCGAGGGGCTGCGGCGCCTCGAACGCCGGATCGCGCGGTCGATGAACCTCAAGGCGATGGGTCGTCGGGTCTGGCAGTCGGCGCCCGCGATCCTGCAGATCGTCGTCGCGGTCCTCGCGTCGTATGCGATCGCGACCTTCCTGCTCGGCCACCCCGACCCGATCCTCGCCGTCACGGTGACGATCACCTCGCTCGGCTTCACGCGCGACGCGCGGCCCGTGCGGGTGCTGCGCAGCGTGCTCGGCATCCTGCTCGGCGTCGCGATCGCGACGGGGATCATCCTGCTCTTCGGGCAGGGCGTGTGGCAGCTCGGGGTGCTGCTCGTCGTGGTCATGATCGTCGCGCGCATTGCCTCGACCGACACGACGTTCGCGGTCGTCGCGGCGACGCCGGCCGCGGTGACGTTCCTCATCCCGATCTCCGGGACGGTGCCGTGGTTCCGGGCGATCGATGCCCTCATCGGCGGGGTGGTCGCGCTCCTCGTGACCGTCCTGGTCCCGCGCGATCCGCGACGGGCGAGCCTGAGGGACGCCCGCGCGCTCTACTCCCTGCTGTCGCAGGCCGTCACGAGCGTCGCGGACGGCCTGCGCCACGGGGATATCGCCGCCGCCGAGCTCGGCGTCAGCCGTCTCGGTCGGACCCAGCCGCTCATCGACGCCTGGGGGCAGACCGTCGAGACCGCGCGTGCGGTCTCGCGGCTCTCGCCGTTCCTCCGGTCCCGGCTGCCCGAACTGGACCGGCAGGTGCGCGCCCTCCACGGCGCTGATCTCGCCGTGCGCCACCTCAAGCTCATCGCGCGCCGGTGCGAGTACATGGTGCGCGACCGCGGTCGGCACGAGACGCTCGCGGGCCTCATCGATCAGGTGGGGCGGGGGATTGAGCTGCTCGGGCAGGAGCTCGACGACCTGCTCATGACCGGCGCGGCCCGCAGCGTCCTGCTCGATGTCGCGAAGCGCCTCGATCCGATGCTCGCGGTGCCGGACGGCGACGCGACCGAGTCGGCGGTCGTCGTCCAGCTGCGGCCGCTCGTCGTCGACCTGCTCGTCGCGACGGGTCTCCCGCTCGCGGAGGCCCAGGCCGCCCTCCGCGCCATCTGACCCGACCGGCGTTCCTTGACAACGTCGGGCGCCGTGCGCATACTCGGATCGACCACTGTTTAATGTGACTAAACACTTCACTATGCGTTAACACGAAGGTGGAGCGTGGTCGGTGGCACGGTACGAGGAGGTACGGTGAAGGAAATCGAGGTCCCGGTCCTGATCGTGGGCGGGAGCCTGGTCGGGCTGAGCGCATCGGTCGCGCTCGCCGCGCACGGCGTGCGCAACCTGGTCGTGGAGCGCCACCGAGGCACCGCGATCCACCCGCGCGCGGCGATGTTCCACCAGCGCACGACGGAGATCTTCCGCGAGCTCGGCGTGCTCGAGGAGGTCGAGCGCGCGGCAGAACGCGAGTTCCTCCAGAACGGCGCGATCATGGCGGTCGAGTCGCTCGGCGGCAAGGAGCTGGTCTACTTCCAGCAGAACGTCAACGAGGGCGTCGAGCATCTCAGCCCGGCCCCGCGCCTGTTCATCACGCAGATCGGTCTCGAGCCGATCCTCCGTGCGCGCGCCGCCGAGCTGGGCGCGGAGCACCGGTTCGCCGCCGAGGTCGTCGAGTTCGAGCAGGACGATGACGGCGTCCGGGCCGTCGTCCGCGACCGGGACACCGGGGAGGAGACGCTCGTGCGGGCGCGGTACCTTATCGCCGCGGACGGCGCCCACAGCGCGATCCGCGAACGGCTCGGCATCGGGATGCTCGGCCGCGGCAAGTTCAGCGACTGCATCACGATCTACTTCAAGGCGGACGTGAGCTCGCTCATCGGCGAGCGCAACCTCTCCGTCACCTACGTGAACCACCCCGAGCTGCTCGGCTTCTTCCGCTTCTCCTTCGCGCAGGACTCCGGCTTCCTCGCCGTCTTCAAGGCGCTCGACGAGCAGGGCCGGCCGATCGCCGACATCGGCGCGACCGCCGACGACATCGAGCTCTGCACGCAGTTCGTGCGCACCGCGCTCGGCGTCGGACCGGAGCTGCCGATCGAGATCGACAACGTGCAGCGCTGGGCGGCCGAGTCCGGCTGGGCGGAGCGCTTCCGCGACCGGCGCGTCTTCCTCATCGGCGACGCGGTGCACGTCATGCCGCCGACCGGCGGCTTCGGCGGGAACACGGGCATCGTCGACGCGCACAACCTCGCGTGGAAGATCGCCTACGTGCTCCAGGGCAAGGCGGGCGCCGAGCTCCTCGACACCTACGACCCCGAGCGCCGCCCGGCGTCCGCGATGACCGCCGAGCAGGCGTACACCCGCTACGTGCTGCGGGTCGACCAGAGCCTCGGGACCGACGATCTCCAGGAGACCCTCGACGACGTCGCGATCGAGCTCGGGCCGGTGTACCGGTCAGCGGGCGTCGCGTCCGGCTCGCCGGCCGCGGCCGATGAGCCGGGCTCGGTCAGCGACCGCGACAGCCAGACGCAGAACCCGCGCGAGCCCGGGGCCGCGGTCGGCGGCCGCGCGCCGCACGTCCCGGTGTCGGGCGGCGGTCGGAGCTCGGTCCATGACGTCTTCGGCGACTCGGTCGTCCTGCTCACCGGCGTCGGGGGCGCCGCGTGGGTCGATGCCGCGCGCGGCGTCGACCTGCCGGCCTACCGGGTCGGGCCCGGCGGAGAGCTCGAGGCGCTCGAGGGCGCGTTCGAGGCGGCCTACGGGATCGGCTCGGACGGCGCGGTGCTGGTGCGGCCCGACGGCGTCATCGCCTGGGCGTCGCCGACCTCGGCCGGCGCCTCCGCGGCGGCGCTCGGCGCCGCGCTCGACGCGCTGCTCTTCCGGGCGCCGGCACGGATCGGCTGAAGCGCGAGGGGGAGCGAGGCCACGAGCCAGAGCCCCCTCGCCTCGGTCTCGCCGTCGTTCCGG
>Ga0182739_1003630_pt1 | contig 13321 bp, 9 predicted proteins | sample eDN5th30CBELigBY_FD_128873 | JGI IMG/M metagenome (GOLD analysis project Ga0182739, IMG submission 128873) | Enriched backyard soil microbial communities from Emeryville, California, USA - eDNA 5th pass 30_C BE-Lig BY (version 2) (version 2) | ecosystem: Environmental > Terrestrial > Soil >... | reverse complement strand
GATCTGGCCCGCGGCACCCGAGCCGCCCAGCTGCGCGGCGCGGTCCGCGACGCCGGACCGCTGGCTCACGCCGCCCGCCTCGCCCGGGCGCGCTACGGCTGGACCTCGCGGGCGGCGGTCGCGGCGGCTCACGCGGCGCCGATCCTCGCCACCGAGCCCGACATCGTCCACCTGGGCTTCAGCGGGATCGGCGTCGCCCTCGCCGACGTCTGGCCCCTCCTCGGCGACGTGCCCCTGGTGGTGAGCTGCCGGGGGAGTGCGGAGCTCGTGCAGCCGCTGCTCGACCCGACCCGCGGCCCGGCGCTGCGCCGCCTCTTCGCGCGCACCGACGTCATCCACGTCGTGGCCGCCGCCGTGGGTGAGGCGGTCGTGGCCCTGGGTGCCGATCCGGGCAAGGTGCGCGTCGTGCGGCCAGCGGTCGACCTGGACCGCTGGCGGGTGCGCCCGCCGGTCGCCTACGAGGGTCCGGTGCGGCTCGTGTCGGTCGGCCGGCTCGTCCCGGCAAAGGGCCTCGACGACCTCTTCGCCGCCGTCGCGATCCTGCGCGGCTCGGGTCTCGACGTCACGTTGACCGTGATCGGCGACGGTCCGCACCGCGATCCGCTTCGCCTCCGGGCCGCCCGCTCCGGGCTCGACGGCGCGGTCGACCTCGTCGGCCGCCGCACCCCCGACGAGGTCGCAGCCGCCCTGGCCGAGGCCCACCTCCTGGTCTCGCCCAGCTGGTCCGAGGGCATCAGCAACGGCGTGCTCGAGGCCATGGCGAGCGGGGTCCCCGTGGTCTCCACCGACGTGGGCGGCATGGGCGAGGTCATCACCGATGGCGTCGACGGCTGGCTGGTGGGGGCGGGTCGTCCCGACCAGCTCGCCACGGCCATCAGGCAGGCGGTGGAAGGCCCAGACCACCTCGCCGCCGTCGTGGCCAACGCCCGGGCCCGCGTCGAGTCCGAGTTCGGGCTGGCACGCCAGTCGGCGGCGTGGCTTGCCATCTACGGTGGAACGTCCGGCGGAATCGAAGTTCACGAGGAGCCCACGCCATGACCGCGACCGCACCGGCGAGCGCGACCCCCGCCCAACCCGGCGAACCCGGCGAGCCCGGTGGCACCGGCAGTGCCGGCGACGGCGTCGACGGCCCGAAGGGGCTCATCACCACCTACCGTCCGCTGTTCGTCGGGGAGGGCGGTGCCATCGCGCTGCAGGCGATCATCGCCTTCTTCGGCGGCCTCGCCGAAGCCGTCCTGCTCGTGCTCGTGGCCAAGGTCGCCCTGGCGATCGGCGGTGACGCCGAAGACCTCGGTGGGCTCGGGCCGCTCAACTCGGTCGACCTCAGCATCGGGTCGATGTTCTGGCTGGCCGCCGCCTTGACCATCGCCCGGTTCACCTTCCAGACGCTGGCCGGGCACCTGTCCGCCGGCCTCGTGGCCCGTCGGGTGACGGCGCTGCGAGAGGGCACCTTCAACGACTACGCGACGGCGTCGTGGGCGATGCAGTCGTCGTTCGACGAGGCCGCCGTGCAGGACCTGCTGGTGCGCCACGTGGCCAAGGTGACGAACCTGCTCGTGCAGGTGTGCGCCAGCATCGTGGTGGCCGTCACCCTCGTCACCCTGCTGGGTTCCGCGTTCGTGATCGACCCGCTGTCGTCGTTGCTCGTGATCGTCACCGGCGGCGTGCTGTTCGTGCTCCTGCGGCCGATGAGCGCGATCGCGAAGCGCTACTCGCAGATCCAGCTGAAGGCCGGTCGGGCCTACGCCAACGCTTCGCTCGAGGCCATCGGCTTGAGCTTCGAGATCCGGGCGTTCGGCGTCAACGAGGAGGTGGCTCGCCGCCTCGCCGACGCCACCGAGGCGGAGGTGCGCCCCATCTACGTGAGCCAGCTGCTCCAACGGGTCGTCGCCGCGACCTACCAGCTCTTCGCCCTCGGCATCGTCCTCTTCGGCCTCTACGCCGTCTGGGAGTTCTTCGACCGGCCCCTGGCGTCGCTCGGCGCCATCGTCGTCATCCTCGTGCGCTCCATGAACATGGCGAGCGGTCTCCAGGGCACCTACCACTCGGCCGTCGAGACGGCCCCGTTCGCCGGCGGGCTGATGGAGCAGCGGGCCCGCTTCCGCGCGTCGGCGCCCGAGCACGGCGACGACGTGCCCCCGGAGCGCAGCGCGCTCGAGTTCCGCGACGTGTCCTACCGGTACGCGCCCACCGCAGAGCTCGCGCTCGACTCCGTGTCGTTCGAGGTCAACCACGGCGAAGCCGTCGGCGTCATCGGACCATCGGGCAGCGGCAAGTCGACCCTGATCCAGTTGGTGCTGCGGCTCCGCGAGCCCACGACCGGCCGGTACTTCATCGGTGGTGTCCCGAGCACCTCCATCGACGACGACGCCTGGTTCCAGCAGGTCTCGTTCGTGCCGCAGGACTGTCGCCTGGTGAACGACGACGTCATGGCGAACATCCGGTTCTTCCGCCCCGAGATCAGCGACGATGCGGTGGTGGAAGCGGCGAAGCGGGCCCACGTCCACGACGAGATCATGGCCATGCCCGACGGCTACCAGACCCAGCTCGGCAGCCGTGGCGGCAGCCTGTCGGGTGGCCAGCGCCAGCGGGTGGCCATCGCCCGCGCCCTGGCCACCCGGCCGCAGCTCCTCGTGCTCGACGAGCCCACGAGCGCCCTCGACATGCGCAGCGAGTCGCTCGTCCACGAGACGCTGACGAACCTCCAGGGCTCGGTGACGATGCTGATCATCGCCCACCGCCTCTCCACCCTGAAGACGTGCGATCGGATCATGGTCTTCGGCGGCGGGCACCTGCAGTCGTTCGGCGAGCGCGGCGAGCTGGAGGAGGGCAACGAGTTCTACCGGGAGGCCATCTCCCTCTCGAAGCTGCGGTCATGATCATCCGACGCGACGCCCGCCGCACCGGCGACCGCCAGTTCGAGCGCTTCCGCCCTCGGCCGGGGAGCGACTACATCGCCAGCGGCTTCGCCCTCGCCTGCTTCACCGAACTGGTCGAGCGGCGCCGGCCCGGGTCGATCCTCGAGATCGGCGCCGGCATCGGCGCCATCACCGACACCGTGCTGAACGCCCGCGAGCGAGCCGGCCGCGCCGACGGCACCTACGTCGCCATCGAGGACATCTCCTTCTGCCTCGAGCAGCTCTCGGCGAACCTCGGTGCCCGCGCCGGTCAGGTCACGGTCCTGCCCCGGGCCGCGGCGATGCCGCCCGAGCTCGGCCCGTTCGACCTGGTGATCGTCGACGGCGCGGCCACCACCGACCTGTTCCCCGAGGACCGGCACCGCTTTGGGGAGTCGGCCCAAGACGACGAGGTCCGCGCCTGGCTCCCCCGCATCGCCCACCGGGGCATCGTGGCCGTCGAGAACGTCCGCCTTCCGCAGCGCAGGATCCTCGAGGCCGAGGTCGGCCGGTCCTTCGTGCACGAGCACGTCCGCCCGTTCGACAACACCCCGGGCGTGCACCTCTACCGCTTCGAGCCCACCGACGCCGAGCGGGCGCTGGCCCGAGCGGGCAACGCCGTCCGCCCGCTGTGGTTCGACCACGGCCTCCCGCTCGCCAAGCGCGTCTACGCCAAGGCGCTCCACCGTCCGTTCCCCCGCCGCGCCACGGTCGCCCCCGGCGAAGACGGCTGGGCCTGACCGCCGACCGCCCCGAGGGTCAGGTCAGAACCACTGCTCGAGGCGGTCGAGGGCGATCCAGAAGCCCTCGCCGTCGTTCTTGTGGCCCTGCCAGATCTCGGGGATGAAGCCGACGCCGGGAGCGAGGCGGTCGAGCTGGCCGGCGAGCACGGGCCAGTCGATGTCGCCCTCGCCGACCTGGATGCCCTCGCCGTCGGTCCCCTGGGCGTCGACCAGGTGGAGGTGGCGGACGTAGGGGCCCAGCTCCTCGACGAACTCGGCGAAGCTGGCGCCGCGGTGGTTGCAGGCCAGCTTCGAGTGCGACACGTCGAGGCACAGGCCGATGCCGGCGTCGCGGGCGAACTGGGCGGTGTCGGCCGGGTCGACGAACAGGTTGCAGTGCAGCTGGCCGCCCAGGTACCAGGGGAACGGCGGCAGCGTCTGGGCCACGACCTCGACGCCGGACAGGTCGAGGCGCTGGAGCCCGGCGATGACGCGGTCGTAGCGGGCGGCGCGCTCGGTGACGGCCAGCGGGTGGTCGGCGGTGAAGCCGCCGAGGCTGACGATCACGATCGGCAGGTCGGTCTTCGTGAACGACGGGGAGAGGGCGCGGGCCAGCTCGAGCGTGCGGGCCAGCTCGTCGAGCGAGCGGTTCCACCACGCGTCGTCGTCGGCAGCCAGGTTGAGGATGTGGTCGCCGCGGAACAGGTCGGGGGCGTGGACGGCGTAGCCGCTGTCGATCACCTCGGGGATGAACGCCGCCGGATCCAGTTCGAGGTCCTGGTACGAGAAGTGGAACTCGACGAAGTCCGGGCGGGCCTTGGCGATGATGGCCTGCAGGTCGTGGTAGCGGACCGGCAGGCCCCACGGCCGCCGGAACCGGTACGGCCGGGGCTCGACGCGGCCGTCGTCGAGGTCCGACGGGTAGAAGAAGTCCCCGGCCGCGACGGCCCGGGTGCTGGCCCGGCCGATCAGCTCGTCGCGGCGGTTGGGCTGGAGGCCGCGGCCCGGGCTCTTCACGCTGAGGTCGCCGGCGCTGATGATCTCGCCGACGGCGATGTCCCGGGTGGCGACGACGCTCTTGGCGAGGGTGACCCGGTTCATGGCCTCGCCCTGGCTGATGGTGCGCGTGGCGTCGGTGCCCATGGCCTCCTCGACCTGGCGGATCTCGGCCACCAGGCGGGCCAGCTCGCCGGGCAGGAGGCTGACCTTGTGGTCGTTGCCCTCGAGCGAGCGGTCGACGGTCAGGTGCTTCTCGATGATGCGGGCGCCGAGGGCGACGGCGGCGACGGGGATGTGCCACCCCCGCTCGTGCCCCGAGTACCCGACCGGTCCGCCGCCGATGCGCCGGAGCTGGTCGAGGTAGCGGAGGTTCACGTCCTTGTAGGGCGCGGGGTAGGTGCTGTTGGCCTGGAGCAGGGCGAAGGCGGCGCCGTGGCGCTGGAGCACGGCGACGGACTCGGCGATCTCGGACTCGGTGGACATGCCGGTGGACATGATGATCGGCTTGCCGGTCTCGGCGATGGCCGCCAGCAGGTCGTGGTTCGTGAGGTCGGCCGAGGCCACCTTGTAGCCGGGCAGCCCGTAGCGCTCCAGCGCGGCGAGGCTCTCGACATCCCACGGCGTGCACAGCGGCACCAAGCCGCGCTCGACGCACCGGTCGAACGCGCGGAACAGGTCGGCTTCGGACAGGGCGAAGCGGTCGAGCAGGTCGAGCGTGTACTGGGTTCCCAGATCCTCGCCCTCGCGTCCGCCCTCGCGGTAGAGGGAGCCCAGGTCGCGGAGCTGGAACTTGGCGCAGTCGGCCCCGGCCTCGGCGGCGCGGTCGACCAGATCGAGAGCCAGGTCGACGCTGCCGTTGTGGTTGATGCCGATCTCGGCGATGACGAAGGTCGGCTGGTCATCCGCGATCACCCGGTCGCCGATCCGCAGGTCGCCGCGGCGGGCCGAGGCGACAGCAACCAGGTGGCCGCGCCCGTCGACCAGCGGCAGGAAGCGGATGTGGTCGTCGAGCAGCCGGGGCAGGGCGGCAGGGGCGATGTCGTCGGGCGCCGTGCGGGGCGCCGGGTTGGCGATGGTCCGCACCGGCTGGTGGAGGTCGAGGCCGGGCTGCTGCACGACCCAGCGGCGGAAGTCGCCGTCGGTCAGCACGCCCATGAGGCGGCCGTCGGTCTCGACGCAGAACACGGCCCCGTGCTTGTGCTCGGAGATCTGGGTGAGCGCGTCGAGGATCGAGGCGTCGGCCGAACAGGCCCAGGGCCTGGTGTCACGGGTGATGATCACGACGCCCCCCCGCTCGTCGTCCTGCCCGCCCGGTCTGGTCGGTGCCGGTCCACGTTCCCCCTCGATCTGCCTGGTGCAGCGGGTGCTCATCGTACTGGACGGGTCGGTGCAGGCCGTCAGGAGACGTGTGACATGCTGGGACCGATGTCCGTGCCCGAGCCTGCCTGGGTCGACGCGCTCCGTGCCCAGGGCATGACCGCCGAGTGGTCCGGCGCCGGTCACTGCTGGGTCCGGTCCAAGCGCATCGCTGCGTTCCGCTACCCGCCCGACGACCTGGGGCCGCTCGGCGCCGACGAGCGTCACGAGCTGCTGTGGAAGCGCCGGGCCGCGGTGCTCCAGTACTACGAGCTGCCGGGCCCGGATCCGGCCAACGCCGTGCTGTACGTGTGCGACGACCAGGACTACGGCATCGACTCGCTGAGCAGCAACAACCGGTCCAAGGTGCGGCGGGCGCTCAAGCGCATGGAGGTCCGGCAGGTCACGGTCGACGAGGTGCTCGCCACCGGATACGCCCCGTACCTGGACACGAAGGAGCGCCAAGGCTCCGCCGGCATGAGCGCGGAGGAGTTCCGCGCCAACTGGGAGCGGCAGCGCGTCGTTCCGGGTCGCGAGATCTGGGCGGCCGTGGCCGGCGGTGAGATCGCCGCCTTCGGCGCGGTGCACCGCTGCGGGCGCTGGGCCACGATCAGCGCCACGGTGTCGCACCGGAGGTTCCAGAAGGACTACCCGAACCACGCCCTGTTCTTCACCGTGCTCGAGCACCTCCTGTCGCAGCCCGAGGTCGAGAGCGTCTCCTACGGGCTCAGCTCGCTGCGCGGCGAGACCGCTCGCGACTCGCTCCACCGCTTCAAGCTGAGCGTGGGCCTGAAGGCCGTTCCGATCGTGCGTCGGGTCGTCGTCCACCCGCTGGCGCGGCCGGGGGTCAACAGCGCCACGCTCGCCGCGGCCCGGGCTGTCCGCAAGCGGGCGCCCAAGGCCCGCCTCCCCATGGCCGCGTGCGGCGCCCTCGAGTTCCTGCTGGGCGTGAGCCCGCAGGCTCCCGAGCTGGCGGGCGCCGGCGAGGCATCGTGACGTCGGCCGGCCCCGCCGTGCGCCCGATGGGAGCGGGCGAGGTCGGCGCCGTCGCCGACCTGCACCGTCGGGCGTTCCCCTCCTACGCGAGCACGAAGCTGGGCGCCGGCTACTGCCGTCGGATGCTGCGGGCCTACGCCGACCGGCCCGGCGCCTGGATCGACGTCGCGGTCGGCGCCGACGGCCGGATCATCGGCTACCTCGTGGCCGCACCGCCGGCCACGCAGCGCGCCGTCGACCGGGCGCTGCTCCCCTGGGCGGCGCTGAACGCCTTCCGCCGCCCGGGCGACCTGGTCGGCAACGTCCGCCGGTTCGGAGGTCGGATCTCCCGTCGCCGCCGCGCCGCCGACGCCGGCCCCGCGGCCCCCGGTGCCGTCGCCGGTCCTCCCGTCGGAGCACGCCAGCCGCCCGGCGCGGCGACGGTGCGCGTCGTGCTCGTGGCCGTCGACGCCGCGGCCCGTGGCCAGGGCGGGGCCGATGCGCTCCTCGACGCCTTCGCCCGGACCGCGCGCGGCCGCGGCCACCTCGGGGCCGATCTGAGCGTCGCCCCCGGCAACGGTGCGGCCCACGGCGCCTACGCCCGCAACGGATGGCGACCCGACGGCACGGGCACCCGCTTCACCCTCGACCTCAGCGGTCCGGCCGCTCCCTGACGGAGCGGACGGCGGCGTCGGCGCGCGCCAGGTCCTCGGGATGGTCGATGTCGACCGCCTCGGCGGCATCGGAGTGCCATGCCAGGATCCGGGGTCCCGACATCGAGCCGGCCCGGAGCGTCTCGGTCCGGACCACGTCGATGACGCCGTCGTGGATCCACGCCGGCGGCAGCTGCTGACGGGGCTGGTTGAACGCCTCCTGCTCGATCGATCCGAGCAGCGGGGCGAGGAAGCCGTCGCGCTCCTCGTACATCTTCCAGGGCGTGAGCGGCGACGGGCTCACCGAGCGCAGCGACGATGCCTCGGGGTGCGCTTGGAGGTGGGCGATGGCGTCATCGACGAGGCCACGCCGGCGGGCGGGCGAGGTGGGGCGGAGGTGGACCACGATGGACGGGTGCTGGCCCTGTTCGGTCGCCAGCCAGTCGAGGGCGTGCACGAAGACCGGCAGGTCGGTGGTGTCGTGTCCGGCGAGGTGGCTCGGGCGCAGGAACGGCACCTCGGCGCCGGCGGCGGTGGCCGCGGCGGCGATCTCGTCGTCGTCGGTGCTGACGATGATGCGGTCGACCCGTGCCGATTCCTGCGCCGCGGCCACGGCCCAGGCGACCAGGCTCCGGCCGCCGACCTCGGCGAGGTTCTTGCGGGGGATGCCCTGGCTGCCACCTCGCGCCGGGATCAGCGCGAGCACGCGCATCACGAGATCGCGGGCTCGAGCGTCGGGTCCGGCTCCTCGGTGACCGGGTCGTCGTTCGGATCGCGGATCTGGATGAACGCGAGCGCGAACGCGAACGGGACCGCGGCGATGCGCATGTTGGCGTAGACCATCTGCGCGATGGCCCAGAGGAGCATGACGACGGTGAACGCGAGCGACGGTCCGGCGCGCCGGATCGCGTGGAACGCGAGCAGGAGGAGGATGGCCATGGCGGCGAGGCCGACGCTGCCGTGCTCGGCGATCATGCGGGTGAACTCGGTGTGGGACGAGCCCTCGTAGTTGCACCGGTCGGAGCGCAGCTCGCAGATCTCGTAGGGAAGGCGCCGGTACTTGGACATGCCGGGACCCACACCGAAGACCGGGTGCTCGAGGAAGATCTGGATGTCGTTGTGCGCCAGCGTGGTCCGGCCCGTCTGCGTGTCGGAGAACCGTTCCTCGAGACCGCCTCGCGTGAACGCGTCGAGCCTCGGGATGATGATGTAGTAGCCGATGAGCAAGCTGACGCCGACGAGGGCGAACACCTTCCGCCGGGCCTCTCGGTTCCACGCCTGCACGACGACCAGGCCGGCCACGGCGATGGCCACGGCGAACATGCCGCCGCGCGAGAAGGTGAGCAGGCTCTGGGTGGCCGACCAGATGCCGACGACCCCCGCGATCACGCGCGTCGCCACATCCCGTTCAGCCAGCACCAGCAAGACGGCTACGAGCACCGTGAGGCCCATGAGGCTGGACACCTGCACGGGGCCGAAGCCGCCGCTGGTGACGCTGTTCGACTCGCCGTTGAACTCCAGCGTGCCCACGTTGACGATGTAGTCGCTGATGGCGGTGAGGGCGACCGACAGCGGGCCGACGCCGCTGATCAGCATCACCCAGAGCAGCCGCCGGTACAGCCACGGCCGGATGGCCACCTGCGAGAAGAGCATGGTGAGCGCGGCGAGGGCCGCGGCCCCGGAGAGGGCGAACGAGACCAGCTTGCGCCCGCCGTGCTGGGCGATCGAGAACGTGATCAGCGACGAGGGGATCAAGAGCGCGAAGTACAGGAGCGCCTCTCGGCCGATCCGGTTGATCGAGGGGTAGCACGTGATCAGCGAGAGCACCGCGATGGCGGTCAGCGTGTAGGGAGCGAACAGGTACGGGAGGGTGACGTGGGCCTGGCGCCACACGATCTCGGCGCCGGGCAGGTAGGCGGCGATGCAGAGCATGAGCGGGGTGTTCCGCTTGAGGGCCCCGTAGCCGACCAGGGCGAGGATCATGACCGCCTGGATCTGCCCGAGGCGCGGGATCTGGGTCATGTACCGCGCCAGGAGGGCCTGGGCGATGATGAGGCCGACCAGCAGCATCCACCGGGGGATGAGGAGCCGCTTGGGGGCGGTGTCGAAGGTCGCGAGCGGGGGCGGAGCCAGGTCGAGGCCGTCGGGGTCGTCGACCTCCGCGGGGCTGGTCATCTCAGGTGGAGACCTGTTCCGGATCGAGCTCGTCGCTCGTCGCCGTCACGTCGTCGACCTGCGGCAGGATGTCTTCGGTGGCCGAGGGGATGTCGACGGCCTTGCGCTTGATGAAGCGGCCCACGAGCGGGACGTTCGAGCGTTTGACGTAGCCGTAGTACTCGTAGAGCGAGCCGTAGGTCTCCTGGTCGGCCGCGCCGTTGATGACGGTGCCGAGGAGCGGGGCGCCGACCTGGCGCAGCATCTCGACCGCCCGGCGGGCGGTCCGCCTCGAGGTCTGGTCGGCCATGACCAGGAACAGGGTCGCGTCGACGTAGCGGCTGATGACCAGCGAGTCGGTGACGGGGAGGACCGGCGGGCAGTCGATGAAGACGATCGAGTAGTGCTCGGTCAGCGTCTGGAAGATGCGAGCCGTCCGGTCGTGGCTGAGCAGCTCGGACGGGTTCGGCGGGAGGAAGCCCGAGGGGAGCACGTCGATGTTCGGGTGCAGCGGCGAGGTCTGCAGGGCCTCCTGCAGCGGCAGCTCGCCCAGCACGACGGAGGTGAAGCCCTTGGAGCCGTCGACCTCGAGGAAGCGGTGGAGCTTCGGCTTGCGGAGGTCGCAGTCGACGAGGGCGACCCGCTTGCCCGACAGGGCGAACGCCATCGCCAGGTTGGTGATGGTGGTGGTCTTGGCCTCGCCGGCGCTGCCGCTCGTGACCTGGACCGTGCGCATCGGCCGTTCCAGGGCCGCGTACTGCATGGTGGTCCTCAGGCCGCGGTAGGACTCGGCGGTGGCGGACTTGGGAGCGATGAGCGTGCTGATGCGAGGCGTGCGCACGTCGTTGCTGGCGGCGTCGTAGGGGACCAGCGCCAGCGTCGGGACGCCGCGGACCGCCCGCTCCACGTCGGCCTTGGAGCGAAGCGAGTCGTCGAGCTGGTCTCGGGCGAACGCCAGGGCGAGGCCGACGAAGACGCCGACGATGAGGGCCTGGGCGACGTCTTGGAAGGTGTTCGGCGAGGTCGGCGAGCTCGGCACCGTCGCCGGGTTGAGCACGATGATGCCGCCGTCGGTCTGGAGCCGTTCGTTGACGTCGAGGAGCTGGAGGCGCTGCTTGTACTCGTTCAGCTGGTTCTGGGCGTCGTTGCGCTCGGATTCGGTCCGCGACCGCACCTGCTCACGGGTGTCGACCAGGGTCTGGTAGCGCGGGTCGCCGGCGGGCAGGGCGAGGATCTGCTCGTCGAGCTTGGCCAGCGGCTCGTTGAAGGCGTCGACCTGCTTCTGGAAGTCGTCGACCTGCTGCTGGACGATGTCGCGGGCGTCGTTCAGATCCTCGAGCTGCGTCTCGAGGCGGACGTCCTGGTAGGTCTCGGCGTACGCGTTGGCCTGCTCGGCGGCGACCTTGCCGCTGTTCGACGACGCGGTGAGCACGATGACGTCGTCTTCGCCACCGGCCGCAGCGCGCACGGTGATCGGCTTCCCGTAGGCATCGGCGACGGCGAGCTTCACCTTGCGGCTGGTGATCAGGCGCAGCTCGTTCTGGAGCGCCCGCTCCGGCAGGCTCTGCACCGTGGGGTTGGCGTTGAGGAACTGCTCCGACTGGTTGGTGCGGAGCAGCAGCTGCGTCGACGCGGAGTAGACCCGCTCGGCTCGGACGTCCTTGGCGAAGGCGAGCCCGCCGAAGATCAGCGGGGTGAGGACGATCCAGAGCCATCGACGTCGGAGCACCGACACGTATTCGTCGAGGCTGACTTCGTTGGTGTCCTTGGTGGCGAGCATGGGTCCGTTTCAGGTTGGTCAGCGAGCCGAGCGCAGCGTTCGAGTATTACCGATCGGAGCGGGCCGCGGGGATCGGTCGGGCGGGTTCGGGGGTGGCGCCGTCGGTGCCACCGATGATCACGTGGTGGTAGATCCGCTCGATCTGCCGGGTGACCTGCACCTGGTCGAACATCTCCTCGGCGACGTGTCGACCGCGCTCGCCCATCGCGGTGCGGGCGCGGGGGCCGGCATCGAGCAGGGATCGGAGGGCGGCGGCGAGCTGGTGCGGGTCTCGGGGTGCCGGGGTCCAGCCGATGGGCAGCCCGGCGATGGCGCGCGTGATCTCGCCCGTGTCCGTGACGACGAAGGGAAGGCGGCTCGCCATGTACTCGAGCACCACCAGCGGGCCGGTCTCGTTCTTGGAGGCGAGCAGGCCGGCATCGGCTCCGGCCATGAGGCGCAGCGTGTCCTCTCGCGTCCCGGCCACGCGGATCTGGTCCGTGACCCCGAGGTCTTCGGCCATCGCCCAGCACCGGTCGAAGTAGCCGGACTCGGACTCGGTGCTCCCCACCGTGACCACGCCCAGGCGGCGCCGCACGTCCCCCGGCAGCAGGGCGAGGGCGCGCAGCACGGTCGGGTGGTCCTTCTGGCGCCGGTAGTTGGCCACCATGACCAGCACCACCTCGGCATCGGGCAGGTCGAACGCCGAGCGCAGGTCGATCGGCTCCACCGCGACGAACCGGGTCAGGTCGACGCCGCTGCGGACGAGGTGGATCCGCTCGGCCGGGAGGCCGACGTCTTCACGGGCCCAGGTGCAGAGCCGCTGGTCCACGCCGAGGAACCCGTCGACCGTGTGCAGCGCGCTGCGGAGCCCGGCGGGCGCCCGCCGGTCGAGGTGCAGGTGGCCGTAGTGGTCGTGGTAGACGTGCGCCGTCCGGATCAGGCCCAGCCGCAGGCAGAGGGCGACGAACTGCATCGTGCCCCGGCCGTGCGTGTGGATGATGTCGATGCGGCGGTCGTTCACCCACTGGGCGAAGCGCGCCATCCCGGCCACGTCCCAGGTGGCTCGGCGGCCGATGATCCCGACGTCGACGTCGGGGAGGAGCACGTCGCGGAGGAGCCCGTCGCCGCGGGTGGCGCAGAAGAACACGTCGTGGCGGTCGCGGTCGAGGGAGTTGACGATGTCGACCGCGACGCGCTCGGCCCCGCCGACCTCGAGCGTGTCCGTCGCCGCGAGCACGCGGGTGCGGCGCAGCACGCTCACGGCCGAGCGAGGTCCGGGCCCGGGCGCAGCGCCCGGACGAGGTCCGCGGCCACCGACCCGGCGCCCAAGAGCGACGAGTCGTAGCTCCGTGCCGCGAGCTCCTGCCAGACGGTGCGCACCCGCTGGGGGACGGTGCGGCCGAGGTCGGCCCGGCACCGGTGGTGCTGGGCGACGCGGCGCAGGGCATCGGCCTCGTCGAAGTCGCCGAAGCGGTCGGCCCGATCGGCGGCGTTGTCGATCTGCTCGGCCCGGGCCAGGTGCCCGGCCCGGGCCTCGGGGGTGGGCGGCCGGGTGGCGGCCGCGGCGGCGCCCAGGAGCCGACGGGCGAGCTCGGGCGTGGTGAGCACCCCGGTCTGCTGGTCCGGGTGGACCCGGAAGCCGAGCAGCGGCTCGGGCATCGAGCGGACCGTGCCGACGGCGGCCGCCACCAGCGACATCCAGCGGTCGTGGCGCATCGGGGCGACCGGGTCGTTCAGCGACTCGGGGAACGGCAGGGCGGCCTCCACGGCGCGGCGCCGGCCGACCATCGTGCAGCCCGTCGT
>Ga0182739_1003629_pt1 | contig 13321 bp, 11 predicted proteins | sample eDN5th30CBELigBY_FD_128873 | JGI IMG/M metagenome (GOLD analysis project Ga0182739, IMG submission 128873) | Enriched backyard soil microbial communities from Emeryville, California, USA - eDNA 5th pass 30_C BE-Lig BY (version 2) (version 2) | ecosystem: Environmental > Terrestrial > Soil >... | reverse complement strand
GACCTGGTTGACGGCCGGGGCCACGCCCGTCTCGTCGACCAGTCGCGTCAGCGTGGCCTCGGTGAAGTTCGAGACGCCCACCGAGCCGACCTTGCCCTCGTCGCGCAGCGCGATCATCGCGCGGAACGTGTCGACGTACTTGTCCACGCTCGGGTTCGGCCAGTGGATGAGGTACAGGTCGATGCGGTCGAGCCCGAGGCGCTCCAGCGATCCCTGGGCGCTGCGGATCGTCTCGTCGAAGCCGTGGTCGCGACCGGGCACCTTGGTCGTGACGATGAGCTCGTCGCGGATGCCGGAGCGGCGGACGGCCTCTCCCACCTCCGTCTCGTTCTCATAGTTGACGGCGGAGTCGAGGATCCGGTAGCCGTTCCCGACCGCCGCGACCATCGCGTCGACGCCATCCTCCCCGCGCAGGTTGTAGGTGCCGAGGCCGAGCTGGGGGAAGTCGGTGCCGTCGTTGAGCGTGACCGTGGGAATCGTGACCATGCCCCCACGCTACGCCCCTCCGCACCAGGACCTTGTCCCACTTTCGGTTGTTTCCGCGGCACCGGAACGACCGAAAGTGGGACATGCTCCCCGGAAAGTGGGACAACGGCGGAGGGGAGTGGGACAGGGGTGCGGAGGTGCGGTTGACCGGGGCGCGGAGGGCAGCTAGTGTGGCGAGGCTGTGCCGATCGGTATGGCATCCATCGGAGGACGACATGAGCACGCGACAGCGCGAACTCCCGCAGCGGAATCTGGGTACGCCCGACTTCCGCTACGAGTCGTACCCTCCGGCGCGCGCCGTCTGACACCGTTACCGTCACACGCCCCGCACCGCACAGGTCCGGGGCGTTTTCGCGTCTGGTTGTTGAGCTTGTCGAAACACTCCACGCGCCAGCTCTCCGGGCCCTCCACGAAGGAAAGGAACCATGGAGAAGCTCACGAACAGGCTGCTGTCGTGGGCGAGCCTCATCGACGAGAAGACCGTCGAGCAGGCCCGCACCTCGTCGCGCATGCCGTTCATCCACCCTCACCTGGCGCTCATGCCCGACGCCCACCTGGGCAAGGGCGCGACCGTGGGGTCGGTCGTCCCGACCCTCGGCGCGATCATGCCGGCCGCCGTCGGCGTCGACATCGGCTGCGGGATGATCGCCGTCCGCACGCAGTTCACGAAGGCGCAGCTGCTCGGCCGCGACCTCACGGTCCTGCGGGAGCAGATCGAGCGCGCGATCCCGCTGTCGGCGGGCCGCGACAACCGCAAGATCGTCGCGACGGCGGAGCCCCGGATCAGCGAGCTGGAGGAGCTCGCCGAGAAGAACGAGTTCGATCCCGCCCGCTATGCCGGGCACTGGCGCAACCAGCTCGGATCGCTCGGATCGGGCAACCACTTCATCGAGGTGTCGGTCGACGAGACGGATGCCGTGTGGATGTTCCTGCACTCCGGCTCGCGAGGGGTCGGCAACAAGATCGCCACGCACCACATCGCCATCGCCCAGCGGCTCGCGAAGCAGTGGTGGATCGAGCTGCCCGACCCCGACCTCGCCTACCTCGTCGAGGGCACCGAGGAGTTCCGCAGGTACATCCGGGAGCTGCGGTGGGCCCAGCACTTCGCCCTCCTCAACCGCGAGGAGATGATGGACCGGGTCTCCCGGCAGCTGTCGGAGACCATGGGCGAGGACGTCCAGGAGCTCGAGCGGATCAACTGCCACCACAACTTCACCGAGAGCGAGATGCACTTCGGCAAGAGGGTGTGGGTGTCGCGGAAGGGCGCGATCCAGGCGGATGCCGGCCGGCCCGGCCTCATCCCGGGGTCGATGGGAACGGCGTCCTACGTCGTCTCGGGCCTCGGCAACCCGCTGTCGCTGAACTCCTCGCCGCACGGTGCGGGGCGGGAGTTCTCGCGATCGGCGGCGCGGCGGACGTTCACGCACGAGCAGCTGCGGGAGGCGATGGCCGGGATCGAGTTCCGTGACACGGACGCGTTCATCGACGAGATCCCGCAGGCGTACAAGCCGATCGACCGGGTCATGGCCGATGCGGCCGACCTGGTGGAGATCCGGCACACCCTCCGCCAGCTGGTCAACGTGAAGGGCGACTGACCCACCGGCACTGATCATGTCCCACTTTCGGTCGACTCCAGCCACCGAGATCGACCGAAAGTGGGACATGCTCCCCGGAAAGTGGGACAACGGCGGCGGACTCGAACGGTAGGGATATCCCGAACAGAATCGTCAGGCCCTCCCCGAGGCGCGACGGCGAGCGCCGCCCTACCGTGGACTCATGACCTCCGCAGCCCTCCCGCGCCGGCGCACCGGCATCCTGACGCACCTGGGCGCCCTCGCCCAGCTGGCGGCGCTCGGGATCGTCGGCGCGATCGCGTTCACGATCCTCGTCACCCTCCTCAGCGTCGGCATCGGCCTCATCCCCGTGCTCGGCATCGGCCTGCTCTTCCTCGTCGCGTTCGTGTACGCCCTGTGGGCGACATCGTGGCTCGAGCACGAGCGGGTCGACGGCCTGTACGGCTACGGGCTCGCGGAGCTGCGGACGCGCACGAGCGGGATGCCGGGATTCGGCGGCTGGCTGCGGACGCTGTGGCGGCAGTTCACCGACGGCGCGATGTGGCGCGGCGTCTCCAGCGCCGCCATCGGCACCGTGCTCGGCTGGTTCGTGCTGCCGCTGGTGACGTGGCTCGTCGCGAGCGTCGGGCTCCTGTTCACGCCGCTGACCGGCACGGCACGCCTGCCGTGGACCGACCTGTCGATCGCGTCGGGATGGGCGGTCCTGATCGGGGCGCTCGGCATCCTCGCGAGCCTCGCCCTGCTCTTCGGCATCGCCGTGCTGCACGCGACCCTCACGCGGGCGATCCTCGTGCCCTCGCGCGAGGCGGTCCTCGCCGAGCAGGCCCGCACGGCCGGCGCGCAGCACGCCGGCGCCGTCCGCGCGAGCGAGGTCGAGCGCACCCGCCTGGAGCGCGACCTCCACGACGGAGTGCAGCCCCGACTCGTCTCGGTCGGCATGACCCTGGGCCTCGCGCAGCAGAAGATCGACACCGACCCGGCCGCGGCCAAGGCGCTCATCGACGAGGCGCACACCTCGACCAAGGCGGCGATCACCGAACTGCGGCAGCTCGCCCGCGGCATCCACGCGTCCGTGCTGGACGACCGCGGTCTCGATGCCGCCCTCTCCGCCCTCGCGGCGCGCTCCCCCGTCCCCGTCGTGCTGGACGTGCGGCTGGACGGCAGGTGCAGCCGCACCGCCGAGGCCGCCCTCTACTTCGCGATCGCCGAGTCGATCACCAACGCCGCCAAGCACTCCCGGGCCAGCGAGTGCCGCGTGACGGTCCGCCGTCGCACCGACGAAGCAGGGGCGGTCACGCTCTGGACCCGCGTCGAGGACAACGGCGTCGGCGGAGCACGCGTCCTTCCCGGCGGCGGCCTCGACGGGATCGTCAACCGGATCGTGGCCGCGGGGGGAACCTCGCGCCTCGACAGCCCGATCGGCGGACCGACCGCCCTGGAGGTGAGCGTCCCGTGCGCATCCTGATCTGCGAAGACTCCGCGCTGCTGCGCGAGGGCCTGGTGCGCGTGCTCGACGACGCGGGACACGAGGTGGTCGCCGCGCTGGCGGATGCCGTCGACCTGCTCGCCGTCGTCGAGAGCACGAGCCCCGGGCTGTGCATCCTCGACGTGCGGCTTCCCCCGACGTTCACGGACGAGGGCATCCGCGCCGCGCTCGAACTGCGACGCGCGAACCCCGAGCTTCCCGTGCTCGTCCTCAGTCAGTACGTCGAGGAGCGCTACGCGAGCGACCTCATCACCTCGCACGGGGCCGCGCTCGGCTACCTGCTGAAGGATCGGGTTGCGGACGTGCGCGACTTCCTCGAATCGATCGAGCGCATCGGCGCGGGAGCGACCGTGCTCGACCCCGAGGTCGTCGCGCAGCTGCTGACCCGCCGCGCCCGCGACGAGCGCATGGCGCGCCTCACCGACCGCGAGCGCACCGTGCTCGCGCTGATCGCCGAGGGCAAGAGCAACCAGGCGATCGCCCAGACGCTGTTCGTCAGCGAGGCGAGCGTCGAGAAGCACATCACGTCCCTCTTCCAGAAGCTCGGCCTGGAGCCCGACGAGCACGGCAACCGCCGGGTGCTCGCGGCGCTCGTCCATCTCGAGCACGGCGGCGGACCCGCCGATCCCACCCCCCGGAACGGAGCCTCCCGATGACCACGTCAGAGTCCCCCACCCTCGCCCCTCCCGCTGCGAGTCCGTCGCCCGGGTCATCCGGGGAAGCCCCCGCGCCGGCGCCGCGCCGCGCATCCTCCCGGGTCGTCGCGACCATCGCGATCTGCGCCGGCGGCGCGCTGCTGGTCGGGACGGTCGCCGCCGGCGTCGTGTCGATCGTGCGCGCCGCGACGGTGCGGACCGAGACCCTCACGGCGTCGGCATCCGGCATCCGCGGTCTCGACCTCGACCTCAACTCCGCCGCCGTCACCGTCGAATACGCCGACATCGCGGAGGCGACGCTGCGCGTTCGAGGCGGCTCGGGTGCGGACGACTGGACCCTCGTCCGCGACGGCGACCGGCTCGTCGTCGACTCCGACCGCGACTGGTGGGGGCGCTGGGGCTGGTTCCGCGAGGGCGACACGGTCGAGCTGACCCTGCCGCGCAGTCTCGAAGGCGCCGACGCAGACATCGAGGTCAACAGCGGATCGCTGCGTGCGCGAGGCGACTTCGGTGCGCTCGTGCTCGAACTGGGCGCCGGCTCGCTCACCGTGTCAGGAAGCGCGGATGCCGTCACGACCGACATCAGCGCCGGATCCGCGCGTCTCGACCTCGACGGCGTGCGCGAAGCCGACCTGACGGTCAGTGCGGGTTCGCTCGACGGCCGGCTGACCGGCGACGCCCCGGCATCCGTGTTCGTGGACGTCAGCGCCGGCCGCCTCGACCTGACCGTCCCGGACGCCTCCTACGCCCTCACGAGCGACGTCTCGGCGGGGACCTTCCGGCACGATCTGTCGACCGATCCGCGGGCGCCTCAGCGCATCGACGTCCGACTGTCTGCGGGCGCCGTCGTCATCGACACCGAGCGCTGAGGACGCCGGGCACCCGTCACGGGCTCGCCGGCCGGTATCGCAGGATCATCGACCCCGAACGGAGCTCGCGGCGCTCCACGAGCTCCAGCCGGATGCGCTCGCGCAGGCCGGCCAGGAGCGTCGGCCCGTGCCCGGCGAGCACCGGCTGGACGAGGAACTCGTACTCGTCGATAAGACCCAGCTCCGCGAGCGCCCGCGGGAGGGTCACTCCCCCGACCCACAGGCTGCCGCCGGGCTGTCGCTTGAGCTGCCGGACCGCCTGCTCCAGGTCTCCCCGCACAAGTTCCGCGTTCCAGTCGACCTCACTCAGCGTGCTCGACACGACGTGCTTGCGGCTGCGATCGATGGCCTCGGCGAACGGGATCTCCCAGTCCTCCATCCACGCGGGCCAGGGTCCTGTGTCCGGCCGGCGCCACGCCGACTCCATCATCTCGTAGGTCACGCGACCGAGCAGCAGGGCGTCGGCCCGCTCCATCTCCGCGGTCCAGTAGTGCATCGACTCCTCGTCCGGGGGAAGCCCCGCCTCGTGATGGCAGCAGCCGTCGAGCGTGACGTTGATCGAGTAGCGAAGCTGTCTCATCTCGTGGCTCTCCCTCGATGCGCACGCCCAGGCTACCGCCCGCGACGCCGTCGCAACACGGCATCCGCGGATGCGCGTGGAGCGCTACCGTGGATGCCGTGACCACTCCGATCGACGCCACCGCCACCGCCGCCTGGGCCGAGCTCTCCGCTCACCGGGACGGCTTCTCCCCCGACCTGCGCGCCTGGTTCGCCGCCGACCCCGGCCGCGTGGACCGGCTCACGCTCGACCTGGCCGACCTGCGGGTGGACCTGTCGAAGAACCTGGTGGACGACGGCATCCTCGCCTCGCTCGTGAGGCTCGCGGAGGAGACAGGCGTCGCCGAGCGCTACGCGGCCATGCTCGCGGGCGAGCACATCAACACGACGGAGGACCGTGCGGTCCTGCACACGGCGCTGCGCCGCCCCGCGGGGGCCGCGCCCGCGCTGACGGTCGACGGGCAGGACATCGATCACGACGTGCAGGAGGTGCTCGACGCGATGTCGGCGTTCGCCGACCGGGTGCGGTCGGGCGAGTGGACGGGCGTCACCGGGAAGAGGGTCGAGACCGTCGTCAACATCGGCATCGGCGGATCGGACCTCGGTCCCGTCATGATCTCGGCGGCCCTGGAGCCGTATGCCGACGCGGGCATAAGCGCCCGCTTCGTCTCGAACATCGACCCGTTCGACCTCGCGCACAAGACCGCCGACCTCGATCCCGAGACGACGCTGTTCGTCGTGGCGTCCAAGACGTTCACGACCCTGGAGACCCTCACCAACGCCCGCCTCGCGCGCGACTGGCTGTGGGCCGGTCTGGAGGCGGCGGGCGCGATCGACGGAACCGACGCCGCGAAGAAGGATGCCGTCGCGCACCACTTCGCGGCCGTCTCGACGGCACTCGACAAGGTCGCCGAGTTCGGCATCGACACCGCGAACGCCTTCGGCTTCTGGGACTGGGTGGGGGGCCGCTACTCCGTCGACTCCGCCATCGGCCTCTCGCTCGTGATCACGCTCGGACCCGACGCCTTCCGCGAGCTGCTGGCCGGGTTCCACGCCGTCGACGAGCACGTGGCATCCACGCCGCTCGATCGCAACGTTCCCGTGCTGATGGGGCTGCTCAACGTCTGGTACACGAACTTCCTCGGAGCGCAGTCGCACGCCGTGCTGCCGTATGCACAGCAGCTGAGCCGCTTCGCCGCCTATCTGCAGCAGCTGACGATGGAGTCCAACGGCAAGTCGGTGCGGTGGGACGGCTCGCCCGTCACGAGCGACACCGGCGAGATCTTCTGGGGCGAGCCCGGCACCAACGGCCAGCACGCGTTCTACCAGCTGATCCATCAGGGGACGCGTCTCATCCCGGCCGACTTCATCGCGTTCGTCAATCCGGCGTATGCGCTGACGGACGACGGTCGCGACGTGCACGGGCTGTTCCTCGCGAACTTCCTCGCGCAGACCAAGGCCCTCGCCTTCGGCAAGACCGCCGAAGAGGTCGAGGCCGAGGGGACGACCGGCCCGCTCGTGGCGGCGCGCACCTTCGCGGGCAACCGGCCGACGACGTCGATCTTCGCCCCCGCGCTCACGCCGCGCGTGCTGGGCGAGCTCGTGGCGCTGTACGAGCACATCACCTTCACGCAGGGCGTCATCTGGGGCATCAACTCGTTCGACCAGTGGGGCGTCGAGCTCGGCAAGCAGCTCGCGCTGCAGATCGCCCCGGCTATCGAGGGCGACCAAGACGCGATCGAGTCCCAGGACGCGTCGACCCGGGCGCTGCTCGCGTACTACCGCGAGCACCGCGCGTAGCGCGTCGCGTTTCGTCTCGCTCCGCTCGCTCAACGCCCGGGGCGGAGAGCGCGGCCGCTGCCCCCGGGCGTTGCGGAGAGCGGCGCGGCGCGTCGCTCGCGACCGGTGCAGCGGCCGCCGCACCGGTCACAACTCAGGCGGAGCGCCGTCCGCCCGCCCCGCGGCGGTGCCTGCGAGGCAACCTGCCTGAGTTGCGCACCGGTCGGGCGCGAACGACCCGGCGGTGCGGCGGCGCCCCAGGGAGTTACCGGCGGCGCCCCCGGCGTCGAGCGACCCCGGGCGTTGAGCGAGGAGCGCAGCGACGAGACGAAACGGACCGAGCCTCCTCAGCGGTCGCCGACGCGGGTGTGCATGCGCTCGCCCGTCGCGCTGAAGATGCTGATGATCTCGGCGGGGCCGTCGGCGGTGGCGCTGATGCTGTGCGGCAGCCGGGTGTCGAACTCGGCCGCCTCGCCGCGCCCGATCACGTGCTCGGTGCCGTCGAGGGCGAGGCGGATGCGGCCGCTCAGCACGTAGAACCACTCGTAGCCGTCGTGGATCCGCGCCTCGGGCGCTGCCTCAGCGGGAGCGTAGGTGACCTTGTACGTCTTGACCGGCGCGTGCTCCAGCGTGAGCGGGGCGATCACCATCCCGTCGCGGCGTTCGACGGCGCGACGCACCCGGGGGTCGGCGCTCTCGCCCGGCAGGAGGTCGTCGATGCGCAGGCCCAGCTGGCGGGTCAGCGGCAGCAGGAGTTCGAGCGACGCCTGACGCTTTCCGGCTTCGAGCCGTGAGAGCGTGCTGGCCGACAGACCCGCGCGCCCCGCGAGGTCGTCGAGCGTCCAGCCGCGAGCCTGTCGCGCGGCGCGCAGGCGCGGTCCCACCTGGTCGAGTTCGCTTCTCATGCTCCGATCTTGCCATTACCGCAAGGCGGTTTGCACTTCTCCGCCCCGGCACGCGAACGTGGATGCCATGCAGACACGCGAATGGGATGCCGTCGTCATCGGCGGCGGAGTGGCCGGCCTGAGCGCCGCACAGATGCTGGGCAGGGCACGACGGAGCACGCTCGTGCTCGACGGGGGCTCGCCGCGCAACCGGTTCGCCGCGCACATGCACGGCGTGCTCGGGCACGACGGGGTCGATCCCGCGGCGCTGCTGTCCCGCGGCCGGGACGAGGTCGCCTCCTACGGCGTCGTCGTCGAGACCGCCGAGGTCGCCGAGGTGGACGACGAGGGCGACCTCCTGCGGATCGTCCGCGCGGACGGGGCGATCGAACGCGCGCGGGCGATCGTGGTGGCCACCGGCATCCGCGACGAGCTTCCGGAGATCCCCGGGCTCGCGGCCCTGTGGGGGCGGTCGGTGCTGCACTGCCCGTACTGCCACGGCTGGGAGGTCGCGGACCGCCGGCTGGGCGTGCTCGCGACGTCACCCGCCAGCATCCACCAGATCGAGCTCGCGCGGCAGTGGAGCGCGGATCTCACGGCCTTCACGGCCTTCGCGGAACCTCTGCCGGCGGACGTGAGGGCACTACTGATCGCCCGCGGCATCCGGATCGTCGCGTCCCCCGTGCAGGCGGTGACCTCCGCCGGCGACGAGCTCACCGGCGTGATCGACGCCGACAGCACGTCCCACACGATCGACGCCCTGTTCGTCGCGCCGGCTCCGGGCCTCCGGCTCGACTTCCTCGCCTCGCTCGCTCTGGCGCGCACGGACCAGCCCGGCAGTCCGCTGGCGGTGGATGCGCTCGGCGCGACGAGCCACCCTCGGGTGTGGGCGGCGGGCAACGTCACGGCGCCGTTCGGAAACGTGCCGCTGTCGATGGGCGCAGGGTCGATGGCCGGAGCCGCCGTCAACGCCGCACTCGTCGCGGAGGATGCCGCTCGGGCCGTGGCGGAGCGCCGCCGGCAGCGCAACGACGCGTGGGAGGAGCGCTACGCCGCCGAGGACCGGTTCTGGTCGGGCCGCGTCAATCCGACGTTCGCGGCCATCGCGGGCGGGCTCGCTCCGGGCACCGCCCTGGATGTCGGGTGCGGCGAGGGTGCGGATGCCGTCTGGCTCGCCGAGCGGGGGTGGCGGGTCACGGGAGTCGACGTGTCGGAGACCGCGATCAGGCGCGCGACCGACGCCGCCGGTGACCGCGGTCTCGGCGAGCGCGTGCGCTTCGTCTCCGGCGATGCGGGCGACGCCCTGCCGGACGGACGGTTCGACCTCGTGACGGCCAGCTTCCTGCATTCGTGGGAGCAGGACTTCCCGCGGTTCGACCTGCTCCGGGAGGCTGCGGCGCGCGTGGCACCGGGCGGTCGGCTGCTCGTGATCTCCCACGCCGCGCCGCCGCCGTGGGCGCGGGAGCTCCCGCCGGACGCGCCGCCGATGCACTCCCCCGCACAGGAGCTGACCCTCCTCGGCCTCGACGACGCCGAGTGGTCGGCCGAGCTGGTGGAGACCCGCAGCCGCGAGGCGACGGCGCCCGACGGCGCGCGGGCGCACCTCGACGACGGCGTCCTGCTGCTGCGCCGCGCCGGGTGACCTCGCGCCGCGCGGCGCGGCTCAGCGGCCGATCCGGGTCTCGATCCCGTCGAGCACGTAGGCGAGCTTGCGGCGCCACCACTGTTCGCGACCGCCGACACCGGCGACCGCGTCGGTGACGACCTGCAGGTACTCTCCGGCGAGGAGGGCCGCGGCCGGGTCGGTGCGGGCGATCTCTTCGGCGAGTTCGGTGTACCGGCGCGCGAGGCCGGCAACCGAGGCCGGCTGCTCGGCGAGCTGCCGCGCGATGAGGAAGGCGTCGATCGTGAGATCGCCGACGGTGTCGACGATCACGGCGGCATCCAGGACCGAGAAGCCGAGCGCCTCGCGCAGGTAGGCGACGACGATCAGCGTGTGCCGGACGAGCTCGGGCGGCACGGTCTGGGCGCTTCGCAGATAGACCGCAAGGCCCGGATGGCGCTCGCACAGCGACCAGATGCCCTCGGCGTAGGTCGTGAGGAAGGGGCGCCAGCCACCTGCGCCGCCGGGCGGGACCGGCCACTCCGCGCGGCGGAGCGCGAGGTCGGCGGCCGCGTCGAGCATGTCGGTGCGGCTGTCGACGTGCCGGTACAGCGTCGACGAATCGACTCCGAGGTGCGCGGCCACGGCGGCCATGGTCGCCTGCTCGAAGCCGACGTCGAGGACGGCCTCGACGATCCCCGCGCGTGAGACGAGCGGCGGACGGCCGAGACGGGGCGACGACATCGCTCCATCGTAGGCAGTCCGGGAGCATGATCCGAGCAGGTAAGGTTTGCCTAAGTCGAGCGCGCGGACTACAGTGAGCCGAGTTTGCAACGCATATTTGCAAAAGGAGCCCCCATGCCTCGACCCCGTCGGCCGCGATCGGCGCAGGCCGCCGCCCAGGCGCACATCCTCGGCCCCGTCCGGGCGCCACTGCTCGGCGCGAGCACCGTCATGGTCGTCGCGAGCCTGGCCGGCATCGCGCCGTTCCTCCTCATCGTCGAAGCATCCCGGCGGATGCTCGCAGGCACCGACGAGGGCGTGATCCCGCTGGTCCTCACGGCGATCGCGGTGCTGGGCCTGCGGGGCCTCCTGCAGGCGGGCGCCCTCTTCTGGTCGCACCTGATCGACGCCCGCCATCAGATGTCGCTGCGCGTCGCGCTCGTCGACAAGCTCGCCCGGCTCCCCCTGGGCTGGTTCACCGCCCGCAGCTCAGGCGAGATCAAGAAGCACCTGCAGGACGATGTCGCGGCGCTCCACTACCTCGTCGCGCACGCCCAGCTGGAGATCGTCGCGGCGATCACGGGGCCTGTCGTCACGCTCGCCTATCTCTTCTGGGTCGACTGGCGTCTGGCGCTCGTGCTGCTCGCGCCGTTCGTGCTGTACGCCCTGGCGCTGCGCACGATGATGGGCTCGGGCTACGCAGACAAGCTCGCCGAGTACGAGGGCTGGCAGAAGCGGGTGGACGCCTCGGTGATCGAGTTCGTCGACGGCATCGCCGTCGTCCGGGCGTTCGGTCAGCCGCGCAAGGCGCACCGCCGGTTCCAGGAGGCGGTCGACGGCTACGCCGCCTTCTTCCGCGCGTGGTCGACGCCGATGCTGCGGCTGGAGTCGGCCGCGAGCGTCCTGCTGTCGCCGCCGTTCGTCATGCTGCTCGTGCTGGTCGTCGGACTCCTGCTGCTGCAGGGCGGGGCGATCGAGCCGCTCACGCTGCTGCCGTTCCTCCTCCTCGGGCTCGGACTGGGCAGCGCCGTGCTGAACCTCGGCTACGGCGCGCAGGCGCTGCGGCAGGCCTCGACGGCCGCCGGGCGCCTGCACGAGCTCGACCTCACCGCCGAGCTGCCGGTCGCGGCGAGCCCGGCATCGCCGCCGTCCTCCCCGGCGGGAGTCGAGTTCGACGGCGTCGGATTCGCGTACGACGACACCCGCGAGGTGCTCAGCGACGTCACGCTGACCCTGGACCCGGGGACCATCACCGCCCTCGTCGGTCCCAGCGGGTCCGGCAAGTCGACGCTCGCGCGGCTCCTCCCCCGCTTCGCGGACCCGCAGCGCGGGAGGGTGCGCATCGGCGGCGTCGACCTGCGCGACCTCGATCCGCGCGAGCTGTACCGGCTCGTGGGCTTCGTGCTGCAGGACGTCGCGCTACTGCGCGGAACGGTCCGCGACAACATCGCCATCGGCCGGCCGGATGCCACGGACGCCGACATCGAGCGTGTCGCCCGCGCGGCGCAGATCCATGACCGGATCCTGGAGCTGCCGCGCGGGTACGCCTCGGAGGTGGGCGCCGACGCACGCCTGTCGGGAGGGGAGGCACAGCGCGTCGCCATCGCCCGGGCGCTGCTCAGCGACACCCCGATCGTCGTGCTCGACGAGGCGACCGCCTTCGCCGATCCCGAGTCGGAGGCCGCGATCCAGGACGCGCTGGCGACCCTCATCGCGGGACGCACCGTGCTCGTGATCGCGCACCGTCTGCACACGATCACCGGCGTGGACCGCATCGTCGTCCTGGAGGGGGGCCGGGTCGTCCAGCAGGGCGTCCACGCCGAGCTGGTCGCGACGGACGGGCTCTACCGCCGCCTGTGGGCCGCGAACGAGCGCGCCCGCGACCATCTCGACCCCGCGGAGAGCGTCCCGCAGCCGACGGAAGGGGTCCTCCGATGATCCGCCGCGTCCTGAACCTGCTGCCTGCGCCCTCCCGCCGCGCCGTCCCGCGATACGGGGTGCTCCTCGTGCTGCTCGCGGTGGCACAGGCGACCGCCTACCTGCTGCTCGCGCCTGCGCTGTCGGAGCTGCTCTCGGGACGACTCGATGCGGCATGGGGGTGGATCGCGGGGATCGCCGTGGCCGTCGCCGCCGGCGCGGTGCTCAATTACCTGCAGATGATGACGGGATTCTCGATCGGCGTGGGCATGATGCGGGGGCTCGAGACCGAGCTCGGCGACCATCTCAGCACGCTGCCCCTCGGCTGGTTCGACGACGCCGACGCCGCCCGCGTCTCGAAGACGATCGTGACCGACGTGAAGGACGTGATGGGCGTCTTCGCCCACCTGCTGGCACCTCTCGTGCTGGCCGTGCTCGTGCCGGCGTTCGTCGCCATCGGGATGCTCGCTGTCGACCCGCGCGTCTCGATCGCGATGCTGATCGCCGCGCCCCTGCTGTACCTCGCCAACAGGTGGGGCAACGGCCTGTACGCGCGGGCGGACGCCCGCCTGCACGACGCATCCACCGAGGCGAACCGTCGCGTCATCGAGTTCGCCCAGGCGCAGCCGACGCTGCGTGCGTTCGGTGCGCTGGGCGCCCGCAATGCCGCACTGCACTCGGCCCTCACGAGACAGGGCCGCGCGATGCGGGGGCTCGTGGTCGCGACGGTTCCCGGCATGGTGGTCTTCTCCTTCGTGCTGCAGCTGGCCTTCATCGCCCTCGTCT
>Ga0182739_1003628_pt1 | contig 13327 bp, 11 predicted proteins | sample eDN5th30CBELigBY_FD_128873 | JGI IMG/M metagenome (GOLD analysis project Ga0182739, IMG submission 128873) | Enriched backyard soil microbial communities from Emeryville, California, USA - eDNA 5th pass 30_C BE-Lig BY (version 2) (version 2) | ecosystem: Environmental > Terrestrial > Soil >... | reverse complement strand
TGAAGAGGTAGCCGATCATGATGACCTCTTCGAGCAGGCCCGCGCGGATCGCGCTGAGGACGAGAAGGGGGATGGCGTACCAGGTGGGGTCCAGCGGCCCGGCGACGACGGCCACGGTGAAGCCGAGTGCGCGCCCCACGGCGTACAGCCCGAGCCCGGGGATGCCGATGCACAGCGCGAGGATCGCGCCCATCCCGAGATCCCGGCCGAAGCGCGTGAAGTCCAGGCCGATGCGACGGAACGGACTGCGCCCCGGGGCCCACAAGAGATAGAGCGCCATCCCGACCAGGGCCAGCGAGAACGCGATGTCCAGGAGCTGGTAGAGGATGTCCCAGAAGGCCTGATCCGCCTGCGTCGGATTGAGCGTCGTCTGCTGGCTGCCGATGGACTGACCCTGCTGTGCGGCGACGATGAAGCGCCGCACGAGCGTGAGCAGCGAGTAGATCGCGGACTGGCCGAGCGAGATGGCCAGGACCAGGCCGATCTCCCACCACAGACGGGCGCGATCAGTGGACTCTCGACGAAGCGACGGGTCGGTCGGGGCGGTCACCTTGTCAGAATGTCACATGAATGAGGCGTTGAGTTAAGCCTCTGTAACGTTTTCCGAGGACGTTTTGACCATCGCGGCAAGGGTGCTTACCCTGAACGGTATCCGTGTCCAGGGCCTCTCGCGGCCTGGACACATCGCCCCTTGCACAGGAGGAATCAGTGAAGTACAAGCGCCTTGTGGCCGCTGGAGCGCTCGTCGCTGCCGGCGCCATGGTGTTGAGCGGTTGCACGCCGCCGCGCGCGTCGGAGGTCGTGAAGGGCACCAACATCACGGTCGCCATGAACGACAAGTTCACCGCGTGGAACGTCAACCTGGCTGACACCAACAGCCTTTACAACGCTCAGGTCGCCTATCTCGGCCTCGACACGTTCAACTACTACAACGACAAGTCGGAGCTCGTGAAGAACGAGGACTTCGGCACCTACGAGGTCACCTCCGAGGACCCGTGGACTGTCAAGTACACGATCAAGGACGGCGTCAAGTGGTCGGACGGCACTCCTGTGGATGCTGCCGACATGCTCATGTACTGGGCCGCGTTCACCACCCACCGCACCGACGGCGAGGGCCAGGCGGACGAGGAGACCGGTGAGCTGACCGGTCAGACCGGCACCTTCTGGAACACCGCCGCGCAGGAGGGCGTGGGCTTCGACAACGTCGTGGAGTTGCCCACGCTCAGCGACGACAACCGCAGCATGACGGTCGTCTACGACACCTTCTACACCGACTGGGAGCTCACCAACCCGATCGGCGTCTCGGCCCACGGCACCGTCCAGCTCGCCTACCCGGGCAAGTACGACGGCGAAGAGGGCGCGAAGAAGGCCAAGGAAGACATCATCAAGGCCATCCAGGACGAGGACTACGAGTTCCTCGCGCCGGTGTCGAAGTCCTTCAACCAGGACTACAAGTTCACCGAGATGCCTGAGAAGGACTCGCCGAAGCTGTACTCGAACTACGCGTACACGATCACGGACATGAAGGATGGCGAGTTCGTCACCCTCACCGCGAACCCCGACTACTCGTGGGGTCCCTCGCCCAAGTTCGAGAAGGTGACGATCCGCGTCATCCCGGACTCGCAGGCGCAGCTGACCGCTCTCCAGAACGGTGAGATCGCGATCGCGTCGGGCCAGCCGACGCCGGACATCGCGAACGCGCTCGCCGCGGGCATCAAGAACGTCGACTACGTCGGCGCTCCGGAGGCCTCGTTCGAGCACATCGACCTCCAGGTCACCAACGGCGGCCCCTTCGACCCGGCCACCTACGGCGGCGACGCGGAGAAGGCCCTCAAGGTCCGCGAGGCCTTCATGAAGGTCATCCCGCGTCAGGAGATCGTCGACAAGCTCATCGTCCCGCTGCAGGCGGACGCCGAGGTCATGAACACCCTGCTGTTCCTCCCGGGCAGCGAGAACGGCACGAAGGCCTCCGAGGCCAGCGGCTACGAGAACCTCGAGGTTCCCGACATCGAGGGCGCCAAGGCTCTCCTCGCCGAGGTCGGCGTCTCCACGCCGATCAAGGTCCGCACGATGTTCGCGCAGACGAACACGCGTCGTCAGCAGGAGTACCAGCTCATCAAGCCGTACGCGGCCCAGGCCGGCTTCGACCTCGTCGACGCCTCCAGCCCGGACTGGTCGACGCTCGTCTTCACGGCGCCGAACACGTATGACGCCGCGCTCTTCGCGTGGATCCAGACGAGCACCGGTGTGACGCAGAGCGCTGCGAACTACATCACCGGCGGTCCGAACAACCCCTACGGCTGGACGAACGCCGAGGTCGACGAGATCTTCAACAAGATCGACGCCGAGAAGGACCTCGCCACGGCTGAGGGCTACCTGCTCGACGCCGAGAAGGTCATCGGCGAGCAGTTCTGGTCCGTGCCGATCTTCCAGTTCCCCGGCATCACCGCCTGGGACAAGTCCAAGGTCACGGGCGTGACGGCCATGCCGCTGTCGCCCCAGTACTTCTGGAACTTCTGGGAGTGGACTCCGGTCGCCTCGTCGTCCGAGTGACGTCGAACTGACCAGCGGGGGGTGTCGGGCTCGTCCCGGCACCCCCCGACCATGGAGTCGCGCGCTCCGGGCGGAACCCGCCTGTTGCGCTCGGCAACGAAAGAAGGGATCCTCGCCGTATGTGGAGCTACGTCCTACGGCGCCTGCTCATCGCGGTCCTCGTCATCTTCGCAGCGAGCTTTCTCGTCTACGTGCTCGCCGCCAACTCCGGTGATCCGCTCGAGGACCTGCGCGGATCGACGGCCCCCAACAAGGAGGCTCTGATCGCGGCGGCCACCGCCCGCCTGAACCTCGACGTTCCGCCCCCGCTGCGCTACTTCATCTGGCTCGGCGGCGTCCTCAAGGTCTTCATCGGCCAGATCGACCTCGGACAGTCGATCGACGGCTTCCCCGTCACGACGCTCCTGGCCAACTCGATGTGGTCGACCTTCCAGCTCGTCACGGTCGCGACCGTGCTCGCCATCATCGTCGGCGTCGCGATCGGTATGGTCTCGGCCCTCCGCCAGTACAGCGGCTTCGACTACGGCGTGACCTTCATCGCGTTCCTCTTCTTCGCGCTGCCGACGTTCTGGGTCGGTCAGTTCCTGAAGCTCAACGTCGCGGTCGCCTTCAACGACTTCCTCCAGGATCCGGTCATCACGCCGTTGTGGATGATCCTGATCTCGCTCGTGCTCGCCTTCATCTGGGCCAGCGCCATGGGCGGTCAGCTCAAGCGCTGGGCGATCAACTTCGGCGCCGCCTTCGTCGTGGCCCTCGGCATCTCGCTGTACGTGCAGTTCACGGACTTCTTCCAGCAGCCCTATCTCGGTCCCGTGTGGATCGCGATCATCGGTGCGGCCGCGGCCGTCGTCCTCACGGAGCTGACGACGGGCCTGTCCAACCGCAAGGCCTTCTACTCGGCGCTCACGGCGGCCGCGCTCACGCTCGTCGCGTGGTGGCCGGTGCAGTACCTGTTCGCGTACTTCGCCGAGTGGTGGGCCGTCGGGCTCGTGTTCGTCGCCGTCATCGCGCTGTCCGGTGTCGCCGCGTGGCTGTGGGGCGGTGACGACCGTGCGGTGTCGGTGCGGGCGGCGGTGCTCACGGGCTTCATCGGAGCGCTGCTGCTGTTCGTGGACTACGTGCTCGGCTCGTGGCCGTCGTACCTGTCGCTCACGAACGACCGGCCCATCGCGACGATCGGCTCGCAGACAGCCGATCAGGAGGGCTGGTCGATCTGGCTGCAGTCGCTGGACAGCTTCACGCACCTCCTCCTGCCGACGCTCACGATCATGCTCATCTCGCTGGCCTCGTACAGCCGCTACTCGCGGGCGAGCCTGCTCGAGGTCATGCAGATGGACTACGTCCGCACGGCGCGCGCGAAGGGCCTCAACGAGCGCACCGTCGTGATGCGCCACGCGTTCCGCAACGCGCTCATCCCGCTGGCGACCATCGTCGCGTTCGACCTCGGCGGCCTCATCGGCGGCGCGGTCATCACCGAGACGGTGTTCAGCTGGCGAGGCATGGGCATGCTCTTCGTCAACGCCCTGAGGCACGTCGATCTCAACACGATCATGGGGGTGTTCCTCGTCACGAGCATCTTCGCCCTCATCTTCAACCTCCTCGCCGACATCACATACTCGGTGCTCGACCCACGGATCAGGCTGAACTGAACATGGTGAATCCCCTTTCCACTCCCGTCCCCCCTGCGGACGAGATCGTCACGATCGAGCAGCAGGAGGTCGCCGGCCTCAGCCAGGGCGCCATCGTCCGTCGCCGGTTCTTCCGGCACGTGGGGGCGATGATCTCGCTCGGTGTGCTGCTGATCATCGTGCTGCTCGTGTACACGTCGGTCGGCTTCGACCTCTTCGGTCTGCACGTCCCCGGCTGGTACCACCACAACTACGTGACGCCCTACCCGATCGAGCTGCCCGGCGGCGCGCCCACGTGGGTGCTGCCGTTCGACTTCGGCAGCTTCCCCTTCGGACAGGACGACATCGGCCGTGACGCGTTCGCGCGTGTCATGCGCGGCGCCCAGCAGTCCATCGTCGTCATGGTCGTCTACGGCCTCATCGCCGGTGTCCTGGGCATCGTCGTGGGCGCGATCGCCGGCTTCTTCCGCGGCTGGTGGGACGCCATCCTGATGCGCCTGACGGACGTCATCATCATCATCCCCGTCATCCTCCTCGGCGCCGTCGTCGGACGCACGTGGGGCAGCCTCGGAGCCGCGGGCCTCGCGGTCATGTTGGGTCTGTTCGGCTGGGCGGTTCTCGCGCGTCTCGTGCGCGGTGAGTTCCTCGGTCTGCGCGAGCGCGAGTTCGTGGATGCCGCCCGCGTCGCCGGGGCGTCGAACGGTCGGATCGTCTTCCGCCACATCCTGCCGAACACGGCCGGCGTGCTGATCGTCAACATCTCGCTCACGATGGCCGGCGCCATCCTCCTCGAGGCGGCGCTGAGCTACCTGGGCTTCGGCATCCGCGAACCGGATGTCTCGCTCGGCCAGCTGCTGAACGACTACCAGGGCGCGTTCCAGACCCGCCCGTGGCTGTTCTGGTGGCCGGGTGTGTTCATCATCGGCATCGTGCTGGCGATCAACTTCATCGGCGACGGGCTGCGCGACGCGTTCGACCCGCGCCAGCGCCGCATGCCGGGCAAGATCGGTCCCTACCGCGAGATGGGCCTGATCCTGTCGGCGCCGTTCCGCCGCGGCGGCAAGACGGTGTCGGCCGACGACCCGCTCGCGCCCGGCGACCCCGCCACCCACCGCGCCGAGAAGGCCGCGGAGGAGGAGGCGACGTGACCCGGTGTCAGAGCAGGACGACCACGGCGCCGACGACCGCGACGACGCTGACCGCGATCACCAGGATGTTCCACGACACGGTCACGTCGACGTACGGCTCGGCCGTCATCGGGAGCCGGTATCGCCCGGTCTGGATGCGGCGGATCAGCTCCGCGACATCCGGGTCGGCCATCGGATCGTCCTTCGGCGCCTGCGAGGCGGACCGCAGCCGTGCCCGCGCGGCGGCCAGGATCCCCACGCGTCGGTGCTGCGAGCCGACGGGCGGGGGAGCGGCCCACGCCTTCACGCGCCCCGCGGGCGTGGTGATCACGAGCGTGCCGCGCGAGTCCAGGTCGGAGATCGCCGACCACGGGATGCGCGTCGTGCGCAGCGGATTGCGCACCTCGACGCCTTCACCGGCGATGCGCACGCAGGGCCACCACAGCAGCACCCACGTGATCCACGCGACGGCGCCGATCGTCGGCGCGATCGGCCACAGCTCGGAGCCCGGGCCGTCGCCGACGAAGACGAGCGTGCCCACGATCACGACACCCACGACCCAGATGGCGACCGTCACGTATATGCCGGACGAGGGCCGGAGCACGAGCGGCTTCATGCGCCCATCCTCGCACGCGACGTGCCGACGAATCGAAGAGTGAGAGACCGATGAGGAAGAAGGACCAGACCCCGCAGAACGGGGAGTCCTCGGAGCCGAACGACGACGCGGCGACCGCCGGGTCGACGTCGCCCCAGTACAAGATGACCCGCCGCGCCGGTCGGGAGTCGCAGAAGCGCGGCCTCGACCAGCCGATCATCGAGGTCGACGGCCTCGGCATCGACTTCTGGGTCAACGGCAAGTGGGTCAGCGCGGCGCGCGACGTCAACTACGTCGTGCGTCCCCGCGAGGTGCTCGCGATCGTCGGCGAGTCCGGCTCCGGCAAGTCGGTGACCTCGATGTCGCTGCTCGGCCTGCTCCCGGGCAACTCGCGCGTCCACGGCAGTGTCAAGCTGCACGGGCGCGAGGTCCTCACGATGCCGAAGGACGAGCTGCACCGCATCCGCGGCAGCAAGATCGCGGTGATCTTCCAGGAGCCGATGACGGCGTTCAACCCCGTCTACAAGATCGGCTACCAGATCGTCGAGGCGCTGCGCACGCATTTCGTGATGTCGCCGGCCGAGGCGAAGGTGCGCGCCATCGAGCTGCTCACCCTCGTCGAGATGCCCGACCCGGAGAAGGCGTTCGACTCGTACCCGCACCAGCTCTCCGGCGGTCAGCGTCAGCGCGCCATGATCGCGATGGCGATCTCGTGCGACCCCGACCTGCTCATCGCCGACGAGCCGACGACGGCGCTCGACGTGACGATCCAGGCGGAGATCCTCGACCTGCTGCGCAACCTGCACCAGCGTCTCGACTCCGCGGTGATCATCATCACGCACGACCTGGGCGTCGTCGCCGACATCGCCGACAACATCATCGTGATGCGCGAGGGCGAGATCGTCGAGCGCGGCACCGTGGACAAGGTGTTCAACCACCCGGAGCACGCCTACACGCAGCAGCTGCTCGACTCGGTTCCGCACCTGGGCGTGACCGAGCCCGAGGACCGCGCCGGATCCGTGGGCGAGCCGCTGCTCACGCTCAAGGACGCCTCGATCGACTACATCGGCCGCGGGCGCGTGCCCACGTTCCGCGCCGTCGACGGCGCGAGCTTCGAGATCTACCCCGGCGAGGTCGTGGGTCTCGTGGGCGAGTCGGGCTCGGGCAAGACGACGATCGGGCGCGCCATCGTCGGTCTCCTGCCCTTCTCGGAGGGCACGGCGAACCTGCTCGGCCGCGAACTCGTGGGCATCAAGCACGACGCGCTCCGCGACGTGCGCCGCGAGATCGGCATCGTCTTCCAGGATCCCGGCGCCTCGCTCAACCCGCGCTGGCCCGTCGGTCAGTCGATCGGGGAGCCGCTCGAGCTGTCCGGCACGGTCCCGCGTGCGCAGATCGCGTCGCGCGTCGAGGAGCTGCTGGATGCCGTCGAGCTGCCCCGTGCGTTCCGGAACCGCTACCCGCACGAGCTGTCCGGCGGTCAGCGCCAGCGCATCGGCATCGCCCGCGCGCTCGCGCTGAACCCGAAGCTGCTCATCGCGGACGAGCCCACGAGCGCCCTCGACGTGTCGGTGCAGGCCCGCGTGCTCGACCTGTTCGAGAAGCTGCAGGCCGACCTCGGCTTCGCCTGCCTGTTCATCAGCCACGACCTCGCCGTCATCGACCGTCTGGCCGACCGCATCGTCGTGATGAACCTCGGCAAGCTCGTCGAGCAGGGGCCGACGGACCAGATCCTGCGCAACCCGCGCGAGGACTACACGAAGCGTCTCATCGCCGCCGTCCCGGTGCCCGACCCGGCCGAGCAGACCCGTCGCCGCGAGGCGCGCGCTGCTCTGCTGGCCGAGCAGCGCCGCGGGCGCGAATAGGCGCGGAGGAGCGTTCCGCAGGCCCTGTACAGGTCTTGGCGGTAGAATCGGGGGCGGCCGTTCGGCCGTCCCCGTTCGCGCGTCCTCTCGACGCCGCGTGCGATGACTTCCTCTTCTCCCTATCGCAAGGATCCCCGCCATGGCGCGCGCCCTCCGTCCTGACCTCCGAAACGTCGCGATCGTCGCGCACGTCGATCACGGCAAGACGACGCTCGTCGACGCGATGCTGCGCCAGACGGGCTCGTTCGGCGACCACGCGCACGTCGAGGAGCGCGCGATGGACTCGAACGACCTCGAGCGCGAGAAGGGCATCACGATCCTCGCGAAGAACACCGCGATCACCTACAACGGCGCGCACACCGACGTCCCGGTGACGATCAACGTCATCGACACGCCGGGTCACGCGGACTTCGGCGGCGAGGTCGAGCGCGGTCTGTCGATGGTCGACGGCGTCGTGCTGCTCGTCGACGCGAGCGAGGGCCCGCTGCCGCAGACCCGCTTCGTGCTGCGCAAGGCGCTCGAGGCGAAGCTGCCCGTCATCCTCCTGGTCAACAAGACCGACCGCCCCGACGCGCGCATCTCCGAGGTCGAGGAGGAGAGCCAGGACCTGCTGCTGGGCCTCGCCTCCGACCTCGTCGACGACGTCCCCGACCTCGACGTGGACGCGCTGCTCGACGTCCCGGTCGTCTACGCGAGCGGTCGTGCCGGCGCGGCATCCCGCAATCGTCCCGCCAACGGCGAGCTGCCGGACAACCCCGACCTGGAGCCGCTCTTCGAGGCCATCCTCGAGCACGTGCCCGCCCCGTCCTACGACGACGAGGCGCCGCTGCAGGCGTGGGTGACGAACCTCGACTCGAGCCCGTTCCTCGGCCGTCTCGCGCTGCTGCGCGTCTTCAACGGCACCCTCAAGAAGGGCCAGACCGTCGCGTGGGTCCGTCACGACGGCTCGCACACGAACGCGCGCATCACCGAGCTGCTCAAGACCCGCGCGCTCGAGCGCTACCCGGCCGAGTCCGCCGGCCCGGGCGACATCGTCGCGATCGCCGGTATCGACGAGATCACGATCGGCGAGACGATCGCCGACCCCGACGACGTGCGACCGCTCCCGGCGATCACCGTCGACGACCCCGCCATCTCGATGACCATCGGCACCAACACCTCGCCGCTGGCCGGCAAGGTCAAGGGTCACAAGCTCACCGCGCGCATGGTCAAGGACCGTCTCGACCGCGAGCTCATCGGCAACGTGTCGCTCAAGGTCGTCGACATCGGGCGTCCCGACGCGTGGGAGGTGCAGGGCCGCGGCGAGCTGGCGCTCGCGATCCTCGTCGAGAACATGCGCCGCGAGGGCTTCGAGCTCACGGTCGGCAAGCCGCAGGTGGTCACCAAGAAGGTCGACGGCAAGACCTACGAGCCGTTCGAGCACCTGACCATCGACGCCCCCGAGGAGTACCTCGGCGCGATCACGCAGCTGCTGGCGGCTCGCAAGGGCCGCATGGAGACGATGACCAACCACGGCACCGGCTGGGTGCGCATGGAGTTCGTCGTGCCCTCGCGCGGCCTCATCGGCTTCCGCACCGAGTTCCTCACCACGACGCGCGGCACCGGCATCGCCAACGCGATCTCGCACGGCTATGAGCCGTGGGCCGGCCAGATCGTGACGCGCCAGAACGGCTCGATCGTCGCCGACCGCGCCGGCGTCGTGACGCCGTTCGCGATCCTCGCGCTCCAGGAGCGCATGTCGTTCTTCGTCCAGCCCGGCCAGGAGGTCTACGAGGGCATGGTGATCGGCGAGAACGCGCGCAACGACGATATGGACGTCAACATCACGCGGGAGAAGAAGCTGACGAACATGCGCTCATCGACCGCCGACACGTTCGAGTCGATGACGCCGCCGCGCACCCTCTCGCTCGAGGAGAGCCTCGAGTTCGCGCGCGACGACGAATGCGTCGAGGTGACGCCGGAGATCGTCCGCATCCGCAAGGTCAACCTCGACCAGACCGAGCGTGCCCGTGCGACCGCGCGCCTGAAGCGCCAGGACGCCAGCGTCTGAGTCCGGGCAGGCCACCGCGTCCCGAGTGGACGCGGTGGCGGTCGGTGCGCGTCGATAGGCTCGAGGGGTGAGCAGTCCATCCGTCGACCCCGCGGGGGAGGGCGGCAGGGCCGCCCGGTCCGGGCTCGGCGTCGCGCTGGCCACGAGCGCGTACGGCGTCTCGTTCGGAGCCCTCGCCGTGACATCCGGCCTCGACGTGTGGCAGACGTGCGTCCTCAGCCTCGTGATGTTCACGGGCGGATCCCAGTTCGCCTTCATCGGCGTGATCGGCGCGGGCGGCCTGCCCGCCGCGCCGTCGGCGATCGCGTCCGCCGCCCTGCTCGGCGTGCGCAACGTCGCGTACGGCATGCGGATGTCGCCGGTCATCGGCCGCGGGTTCTGGCGGCGCGCCGCGGCGGCGCAGTTCACGATCGACGAGTCGACCGCGGTCTCGCTCGCCCAGACGACCTCGCGGGGGCGCACGATCGGCTTCTGGGTGACCGGGATCGGCATCTACATCGGCTGGAACCTCACGACGCTGGCCGGCGCCCTGCTGGGCGACGTGCTGGGCGACCCCAAGGCCTACGGACTGGACGCCGCGGCGGCCGCCGCGTTCCTCGCCCTGCTGTGGCCGCGCCTGCGCCGGCGGCAGGCGATCGCCGTGGGCGTCGCGGCCGCCGTCGTCGCGACGGTGCTCACCCCGCAGCTCATGCCCGGCCTTCCCGTCCTGCTCGCCGCCGTCGTGGCGATCGTCGTCGGCTGGTTCAACTGGCTCGGACGCGACGAGACCGCCGCGCGCAGCGGCGACGAGTGGGACGAGCCGGACGACGTCCCGGAGCGGGAGGGGCTGCCGTGACCCTCTGGACCGCCGTGCTCGTGGCCGCCATCATCTGCGTCGCGCTCAAGACCCTCGGCTATCTCATCCCCACGCGCCTGCTCGAGGCGCCCCGCCCCGCGCGCATCGCCGACCTGCTCACCGTCGCCCTGCTGGGCGCCCTCGTGGCCGTGCAGACGCTCGGCGTGGGGCAGTCGATCGTGGTGGACGCGCGGGTGCCCGCGGTCCTCGTCGCGGGCGGGCTCCTGCTCCTGCGGGCGCCGTTCCTCGTCGTCGTGGCGGCGGCCGCCGTCGTCGCGGCGCTCCTGCGCCTGTGGGGCTGGGCGGCCTAGGACGCCCCGTAGACTGACCGCGTGAGAGTCGGCTGGGCCCGCATCGGGACGTGGATCATCGCGCTGCTGGTGGGGGCGGTGTACGGCGTCGCCGGGACGATCGCGCACGCCTACACGCTCGGCCCGCTGCCGCTGGGGGTGCTGCTCGCCCTCATCGGGAGCGGCGCGCTCGTCCTCGCCGTGCGGGCGCTCACCGCGGACCGCTGGGCCGCCCTCGCCTGCGGCATCGGGCTCGTCGTCGCCGTCCTGACCTTCAGCGGACGCGGCCCCGGCGGCTCGGTCGTCGTGCCGGACGGCGCCCTCGACATGCTCGGTCCGATCAACCTCGGCGTGGTGTGGACGATCGGGATCCCTCTCGTGGTGGCGGTCATCGTGGCGTGGCCCGAGCATCGCGAGCCGCGCGCGGCCGATGGGACCGACAGCCCGTCATAGACTGGAGGGGTGACGTACGTGATCGCCCTTCCCTGCGTGGACGTCAAGGACCGCGCCTGCATCGACGAGTGCCCGGTCGACTGCATCTATGAGGGTGAACGCAGCCTGTACATCCACCCCGACGAGTGCGTCGACTGCGGCGCCTGCGAGCCGGTGTGCCCCGTCGAGGCGATCTTCTACGAGGATGACCTCCCCGACGAGTGGCAGGACTACTACAAGGCCAACGTCGAGTTCTTCGAGGACGTCGGGTCTCCCGGCGGCGCCGCCAAGGTGGGGGTGATCCACAAGGATCACCCGATCATCGCCGCGCTCCCGCCGCAGGAGCACTGAATGGGGGTCTCCGACCTCGCGGACTACCCGTGGGATGCGGTCGCGCCGTACGCGGCCCGTGCCCAGGAGCATCCGGACGGCATCGTCGACCTCTCGATCGGATCGCCCGTTGACCCCACCCCGCCCGTGGTGCGCGACGCGCTCGCGGCGGCGACCGACGCCCACGCGTACCCGCAGACGGTGGGCACACCGGCTCTGCGCGAGTCGATCGCGGCCTGGTTCGAGCGGCGCCGAGGTGTGCCCGGACTGACCCCGGCACACGTGCTCCCGACCATCGGCTCCAAGGAGCTCGTGGCGCTGCTGCCCACGCTCCTGGACCTCGGTCCGGGCGATGTCGTCGTGCATCCGCGCGCCGCGTACCCCACGTACGAGGTCGGCGCCGTCGTGGCGGGTGCGACGCCGCTCGCCAGCGACGACCCCGCCGAGTGGCCCGAGGGCACGAGGCTCGTGTGGATCAACTCGCCGGGCAACCCCGACGGACGCGTGTGGGATGCCGACGCCCTCCGCCGCGCGCGCGAGCGCGCCCGCGAGCTGGGTGCGGTGCTGGCCGGCGACGAGTGCTACGCCGAGCTCGGCTGGGAGGCGCCGTGGGACCGCGAGCCGATCCCGTCCGTCCTGGATCCGCGCGTCACGGGCGGAGACCTCACCGGCATCCTCTCCGTGTACTCGCTGAGCAAGCAGTCCAACCTCGCCGGCTACCGCGCCGCGTTCCTCGCCGGCGACCCGGAGATCGTCGCCCGCCTGCTCACGGCGCGCAAGCACCTCGGGCTCATGCTCCCCGGGCCCGTGCAGGCGGCCATGGTCGCCGCGCTCGGCGACGACGCCCATGTCGCCGCGCAGAAGGAGCTCTACCGCGCCCGTCGCGCGCTGCTGCTGCCCGCCCTCGTCGGCGCCGGCTTCCACATCGAGCACAGCGAGGCGGGCCTGTACCTGTGGGCCACCGAGGGCAGGGACGCGTGGGAGAGCCTCGGTCGGCTGGCCGATCTCGGCATCCTCGTCGGTCCCGGTGTCTTCTACGGACCGGACTTCACCCAGCACGTGCGCGTGTCGCTCACCGCGACCGATGAGCGCGTCGCCGCCGCGGCCGAGCGGCTGTCCGCGGCGCTGTGAGGATCCTCTAGCAGATGTGGCAACCTTTTGACGGTGGCCACAGTAGGCCCGTGTGGCCGATAGGCTGTAGAGCGGCCACGACGGCGAACTCGCCCGACGGCCTGGTGGGCTCGCCGACGCCATCCGACGTTCCGCGGACCACACGACACCCCGGACCGACCATGATTCGCGAGGAGGCGCCGTGAGCGACGCGGGTACGCAGGAGAAGGCCACGCTGCAGCTGGGCGGACGCACCGCCGAGTTCCCGGTCGTGCGGGGCACCGACGGGACTCCGAGCATCGACATGTCGACGCTGACGCGTCAGACCGGTCACACCGCGCTCGACTACGGGTTCGTCAACACCGCGGCGACCAAGTCGGCCATCACCTACATCGACGGCGATCAGGGCATCCTGCGATACCGCGGCTATCCGATCGAGCAGCTCGCGAAGCACAGCACATACCTCGAGGTCGCGTGGCTGCTTCTGTACGGCGAGCTGCCCACGCCGGACG
>Ga0182739_1003627_pt1 | contig 13330 bp, 13 predicted proteins | sample eDN5th30CBELigBY_FD_128873 | JGI IMG/M metagenome (GOLD analysis project Ga0182739, IMG submission 128873) | Enriched backyard soil microbial communities from Emeryville, California, USA - eDNA 5th pass 30_C BE-Lig BY (version 2) (version 2) | ecosystem: Environmental > Terrestrial > Soil >... | reverse complement strand
ATCGAAGCCACTATATATAGTGGCTTAATCAGTGGTGGGTTGAGTTCTCGGACAGACTCCTAGGCCAGTTTGGTCTCTCATGTGCCCGCGTCGAAAAGGTTTCACTTGATGAAAGACTGAATGCCGCGAGGCAAGTCCGCGACAAGATTTACAAAAACGGTCTAGCAAATTCTCTGGCACCTGAACTCGACAGTTCCACGCGGTCCATTTTGTATTGATAGAGCACCGCCCACTCATCGGACTGGCCGTTTCCCAGGGGCGGCCAGCCTATCGTCATGTTAGCGAGATGATACGGTAACCGAAGAGCACGGCCACATGGTCGATGAGAGATCTGTCCGGACGGTGGAACGCCATCTTTCATTTTCATTCGGAGTTATTCTCATTCGGAATGATAATTTGAAAGATGGATCAGTAATTGCTGGAGTTGCAATCAATGCATTCTTCTCCGTTCAGCAAGAAAAGAATTCTTCTCCGCAGGTACGTTACTTTGATTCACCTCTTTTCTCTTTAGATCGCGGCGAGCCCGGACAGTGCGGCGTGAATGCGTTCTAGCCCATAGAGTTTATGCAGTTCGACATCTTTTGGGCGCGACATTTGCCACATTTGTATTAATGTGGAATCAGAAAATTTCACACAAATATTAACAAATATTAACAAGACATGGCGTCGTTGAAAAAGACTGCCGATTCGCGACACTCCGCTTCTCTCACTTTTGTTATTTGCTAAGTCCAGTTGTTCAAGAAAGGGACGTTCCTATGGAACTGGGCATGATCGGGCTGGGCCGGATGGGAACCAACATGGTGCGGCGCCTGCGGCAGAATGGCCATAGGTGTGTTGTTTATGATCTGCATGCAGAACTTGTACAGGCACTCGCTCAGGAAGGGGCAAATGGTGCAGCGTCGTTGGAAGACTTTGTACACAAGTTAAGCAAACCGCGTGCGATCTGGCTGATGGTCCCGGCAGCAGCGGTCGATTCGACGTTGCAGTCCCTTACTCCCCTTCTCGAACAGGACGATGTCGTCATTGATGGGGGCAACTCATATTATCACGATGACATCCGCCGCGCCGCCCAGTTGAAGCCGCTGGGAATCCATTTTGTTGACATGGGGACCAGCGGTGGTGTCTGGGGAACGGAACGGGGATATTATGCACGTTTCAGTTCGCGTGGCAAGGATGATTTCGCGGAGAAGGTCTTATCCGCTCTGCGTTATGAATTTGGCGGCCACGAAGAAAAAAGAGTTGCAGACAAAGGAGGTAGCTTATGACAGCTCCCCGCACGGATGCCCTTGTCTTTTTCGGAGCCAGTGGTGATTTAGCATATAAGCAGATCTTCCCCGCATTGCAGGCATTGATCCAGCGCGATCGTCTTGAAATGCCCATCATTGGGGTCGCGAAGTCTGACTGGAGCCTCGATCAGCTCAAAGCAAGAGCCAAGGACAGCCTGGAAAAGCATGGAAGCCTGAATGCGACGGCATATGCGAAGTTATGTTCCTCCTTAAAATATGTCAGTGGAGATTATGGCGATCCGGCAACATTTACGAAGTTGCGAGCCGCGCTGGGGGATGCCAGGAGACCGTTATATTATCTGGCGATTCCGCCCAGTTTATTCGCCACTGTGGCAGAGGGGTTGGCGCAGTCGGGTGGTGTCCAGGGAGCGCGCGTGGTGGTTGAAAAACCTTTTGGTCGCAGTCTGGCTTCGGCCCGGGAATTGAACGGCACGCTGCATCGGTTCTTCCCGGAAGAAGCGATTTTCCGCATTGACCATTATCTGGGCAAAGAGCCTGTTCAGAACCTGATCTATTTTCGTTTCGCCAATCCGCTGATCGAAGCTGGTTGGAATCGTCAGCACATTGAAAGTATTCAGATCACCATGGCTGAGAATTTCGGTGTGGCAGGTCGTGGTCAATTTTATGAAGAGGCGGGAGCAATCCGTGATGTTGTACAGAACCACATGCTCGAAGTGATCGCCTGTCTGGCCGAGGAATGCCCTTCCGGGCAGGGCCATGAGGCCCGGCGGGACGAACGGGGACGGCTCCTCAAAGCTGTTCGTACACTCACCCCCGCGGACGTTGTCCGTGGTCAGTTTCATGGTTACCTGCATGAATCCGGGGTTGCTGCCGATTCGCAAGTCGAGACATTCGCAGCCCTCCGCTTTCAGATCGATCATGAACGCTGGAGTGGAGTGCCATTTTATGTGCGCGTCGGAAAATGCCTGCCCGTCACCGCGACAGAAGTCATGGTCCGGCTCAAGCGTCCATTGCGGCCGGTGCTGGATGAAACCGATACTGCGCTGAACGGCTACTATCGTTTCCGGCTCACTCCGGATGTGACACTTGCTCTGGGCACCAGGGTCAAGAAGCCGGGGGAACTCATGGTGGGAGAAAGAATCGAACTGATCGCCCATCACCAGCCTCCAGATGAAATGGAACCCTACGAGCGACTGCTGGGGGATGCTGCCAATGGCGATGCGACCCTGTTCGCACGTGAGGATTCGGTAGAAGCAGCCTGGCGTGTTGTCGATCCGATCCTGGGCAATACGACTCCGCTGTTTTATTACGAGCCTGGGACCTGGGGGCCTTCGGAAGTGCAGCAAATCCTGGTTCCCACCGGAGGCTGGCACAATCCTCAACCCAGCGAGACCCCCAGATGACGCCAGCTGCTTCAGTTGTCTTCCTGCTTGATGTCGATAACACCCTGCTCGACAACGATCAAATTGTCGCCGATCTCAAGCAGCATCTCACTCACGCATTCGGGGTCGAACATCAAGAACGGTATTGGAAAATCTTTGAACAGTTGCGAGTCGAACTTGGTTATGCGGATTACCTTGGTGCCTTACAGCAATACAGGGCTGAAAATCCGCGAGACCCTCACTTCTTGCAGATTTCCTACTATCTTTTGGATTACATGTTCACGCAGCGCCTGTTCCCGCACACATTGGATGTGATCAAGCGCCTGCGGATGTGGGGGCCGACGGTGATTCTGTCCGATGGAGATGTCATCTTTCAGCCACATAAGATTAAGTGTTCTGGATTATTCCAGGCGGTGGATGGCCATGTGCTGATCTATATTCACAAGGAGCGGGAACTGGACGATGTGGAACGGCGCTATCCGGCCCGACACTACGTTCTGGTGGACGATAAGCTGCGCATCCTGACGGCGGTGAAGCAGGCTTGGGGAGATCGCCTGACGACCGTTTTTCCGCGCCAGGGACACTACGCGCATGACCTGCAATCCCTGGAGAGATACCCGCCCGCAGACCTGACCATCGAGCACATCGGCGACCTGCTCCAGTGCGGATTGTCCGATTTATTCCCGCCTGATACCGCGGGAACCCCACCTTGACCGGAATCGACCTGGAGAAGGAAACGGCAGACAAGGCAAGAAGAGAGCAAGTTGCTCCCGACTGTGCCTGCGGTGGACGTGTTTTGATTGATGAAAGACTGAATGCCGAAGACAAGGCCGGCATTGAATTCGGCCTTCTTCCATCACGAGTGCGACACCAGCATCGATCAAACTGCTGCAAACGGAAACTTGAGGAGGCACGACGATGAACCTTGGCTTCGACCAGCCTTTATATCTGCTCCCTTTCGATCACCGTGAGTCGTTCGAGACAAAGTTGTTTGGCTGGAAGGGGGACTTAAGTGCTGCTCAGACAGCGGAAATCACGGCGGCCAAGCAGGTGATCTACGACGGTTTCCTGGAAGCTGTCACAGCTGGTGTGCCGCAGCAGCACGCGGCGATCCTCGTGGATGAGCAGTTTGGTGCCGCCATCTTGCGCGATGCGACCCGTCGAGGCTTCATGACGGCCTGCCCCGTCGAGAAAAGCGGACATCCGGAATTCGACTTTGAATACGGAGCAGATTTTGCCCACCATGTCGAGGTGCTCGATCCAACGTTTTGCAAGGTCCTCGTGCGTTACAATCCTGCAGGGGACACTGCGATGAATGCACGTCAGGCGACTCGCCTGAAACGCCTCTCCGACTATCTCCATAGCGACGATCGGCTGTTCATGTTTGAGTTACTCGTGCCTGCGGAGCCATCGCAGCTGGAGCGGTTGCATGGCGAAAAGAAAGCTTATGATCTGGAGCTGCGCCCCAGACTTATGGTGCAGGCGCTTCACGAACTTCAAGATGTCGGCATCGAACCGGACGTCTGGAAAGTGGAAGGGTTGAGCCGACATGAGGACTGTATGAATCTTGTCGCGGCGGCGCGCCGCGGAAGTCGAGATCGGGTCGGATGTATCGTTCTGGGCCGCGGAGCGAATCGTCAAAAAGTGAGCAAATGGCTGACAACGGCCGCCAGCGTGCCCGGATTCACCGGCTTCGCGGTGGGCCGTACCACGTTCTGGGACCCTCTGGTGGACTGGAGGGCGAAACGAATGACGCGTGCCGCAGCCGTCACGGAAATCGCCCGGCGTTATCGACAATGGGTGGATATTTTTGAGACGGGAGCAGGGAACCGGAAGTAGTGCCCTGTCAGGGCTTGGATTTGGGGTACGTGATCGTGAAACGTCCTCCGTCGTCGGACTTTGCGTGAAGACCGACCCCAAATTTTAGAATAGACGGAGCAGTAGGCTCGACATTCATACTTTTTCCTGGACTCTTTTGTCTCCAAAGGTCAATGGAAGGTTCCTCCATCATGTCGGATCAGGCTGACCGGAGAATACTGACGATCAACACCGGCTCTTCCAGCCTGAAGATCGGCCTGTATGAGATGGACCGGGGAGTGACTCGGATTTTGTCCAGCGAAAGCGAACGGATCGGCGCTTCGGGCGGTCGTCAGTATTTTGCGGATACGAATGAGAAAATGTTGTGTGATCAAAAAGTCGATTTTCCTGATCATGGAACTGCGCTGCAGGCAGCTCTGGCGTGGTTACGGAATCAACGCCCGGAACTCACGTTCAATGCTGTGGGACATCGTATCGTCCAAGGGGGGCGCGACAACCGGGAACCTCGGAGGATCACCTCCGAGTTGATCGCGACCCTTCAAGGACTGATTCCAATTGCTCCCGATCATCTGCCGCAGAGCATACAGCTGATTCAAATTGTCACTCAATTCAATCCCGGTCTTCCTCAAGTGGCCTGCTTCGACACTGCTTTTCATCAGAACATGCCCCGGATTGCACAGCGATACCCATTGCCCCGGCGGCTCATGGACGGAGGAGTCATTCGTTATGGATTTCACGGGCTGTCCTGTGAATACATCATGCAGAAATTGCATACGCTGGCTCCACAGGAAGCTGCTGGCCGTATCATCATTGCGCATCTCGGAAACGGGGCAAGCATGACCGCGGTCCGTAATGGAAAGAGTGTCGATACGACCATGGGTTTCACACCCGCAGGCGGCCTGATGATGGGCACCCGATCGGGCGACATCGATCCCGGAGTCCTCCTCTATCTGCTGTCTGAACGGAGGATGACGTCAACGGAACTCAACGAGGCGATCAACCGGCAGGCAGGTCTCCTCGGAGTTTCCGGGATCAGCTCAGACATGCGCGATTTACTCGAAAGAGAATCTTTTGAGAGACAGGCTGCCGAGGCAGTCGAACTCTTCTGCTACCAGGCGAAAAAATATCTTGGAGCCCTGGCTGCCTCCCTGGGGGGGCTCGACGCCCTGATTTTTACCGGAGGAATCGGGGAACATGCCGCCCCGGTCCGCTGGCGCATCGGGACAGGCCTGGAGTTTCTCGGGGTCAAGTTGGACTCGCAACTGAACGCGGGACACGCCTCCGTGATTTCACGGAAGACCAGTCCCGTCTCCGTACGTGTCTTGCGGACCGATGAAGATTTGATGATTGCCCAGCACACTCATCATTTGCTGGAAAGCAGCAGTCCCGCTTCAGCATCGGATCAGTAAGAAGAAAAACAGCGATCTTGTTTATTCAGCAACAACCAGCGCCTGCCCAAGGAGACAGAGAGATGCCCCATCTCGATCCGAACCGCTTACGGGACATGAACCGCTACTGGCAGGCAGCGAATTATCTGACGATTGGTCAAATCTACTTGCAGGAGAACCCTCTGCTGCACGAGCCACTGCGACCGGAGCACATCAAACCACGACTGCTCGGGCACTGGGGGACCTCGCCCGGCCTCAACTTCATTTATGTCCAGTTGAACCGTCTGATTCAGGATACCGATGCTGACATCATCTCCCTCACCGGCCCGGGACACGGCGGCCCCGCACTCGTTGCCAATGCCTACCTGGAAGGGACATACTCCGAAATCTATCCGGAAGTTTCACAAGACATCGCCGGCCTGCGCCGTCTTTTTCGTCAGTTCTCAACTCCCGGCGGTATCCCGAGCCACGACAGTGTCACCACGCCCGGATCGATTCACGAAGGGGGTGAACTCGGGTATGTCCTCGTGCACGCTTTCGGAGCTGTCTTCGACAACCCGGATCTGATTGCTGTGGCTGTCGTCGGGGATGGTGAGGCGGAGACGGGGCCGCTCGCGGGTTCCTGGAAAAGCGTCAAGTTCCTGGACCCGATCCGTGACGGCGCCGTGCTTCCCATCCTGCATCTGAATGGCTATAAAATCTCCGGCCCCACCATACTGGGGCGGGATGCTGATGAAGACGTCCAAAAGCTTCTCGAAGCCCATGGATATGAAGTCCATTGGGTCGAAGGGGTCGATCCATTGCTCATGCACCAGGCATTCGCCACAGCTCTGGATGCTTGCTACGCAAAAATCAGGGCGATTCAAATCGAAGCACGCGCCGAAGGGATTTCACAGCTTCCGACGCCCCCTGCCGGTGCTGCCGCTGCCGCCATGGCTGAGGAAATCAACCCCGAAGGAATCTCGAATCAGATTGCCTGGCCGGTCATCGTGCTGCGGAGCCTCAAAGGGTGGACCGGGCCAAAGCTCGTGGATGATTTGCCGGTGGAGGGAACCTTCCGAGCCCATCAGGTTCCGCTCCCCTTGGTGAAGGAAAACCCAGATCATCTTCAGATGCTGGAACAATGGATGCGAAGCTACCGGCCGGAAGAGCTCTTCAATGAACATGGCCAACTCGACCCGGCACTGGCGGCACTGGCTCCCAGGGGCGACCGCCGCATGGCCGCGAATCCCCATACCAACGGCGGCAAACTCACCAGCGACCTCAACCTGCCCGATTTTCGCAGCTATGCGATCCCCGTCACAAAGCCCGCCACCGAACATCACGAATCAACGCGTCAACTCGGCAAGCTGATGCGAGACATCTTCCAACGCAATTCAACCCCCAATAATTTTCGGCTCTTCTGTCCGGACGAGACGAATTCGAACCGGCTGGGCAATGTCTTTGAAATCGAAAACCGGTGTTCGGCCGGCAAGATCATTCCGATTGATGATCACGTGGCCCCGGATGGCCGCATCATGGAAGTGCTCAGCGAGCATTTGTGCCAGGGCTGGCTGGAAGGCTATGTTCTGACCGGTCGCCACGGACTCTTTGCGACGTACGAGGCATTCGCCATGGTGTCGGCCTCCATGACGGTTCAGCACACAAAATGGCTGGAAAAATCCCTTGAACTCTCTTGGCGGATTCCTGTTCCGTCGCTGAACATTCTGTTGACGTCGACCTGCTGGCGGAATGATCACAACGGCTTCAGCCACCAGGGGCCCGGCCTGATTGACACGGTATTGAACCTGAAAGGAACAGTGGCCCGCATCTATCTGCCGCCGGATGCGAACTGCCTGCTGTCCGTGGCGGATCACTGCTTTCGCAGCCGCAATTACGTCAACCTGATTGTCATCGACAAGCAACCGCAACTTCAATGGCTCGATATGGACGCTGCTGTCAAACATTGTTCAGCGGGCGCTTCGATCTGGTCCTGGGCCAGCAATGAGCACGAGGGCGAGCCGGACGTGTTGCTGGCTTCCGCTGGAGACATCCCGACCCTGGAAGTCGTGGCCGCAGCCTGGCTGCTCCGCCAGCATGCTCCAAGCCTGAAGGTCCGCGTGGTCAACGTGGTGGATTTGATGTGTCTTCCCCCTCCGCTCGTTCATCCACATGGCCTGGAGGAGGCCCGGTTTATCGAACTTTTCACAGCAGACAAACCGGTCGTGTTTGCTTTTCATGGATACCAGCGCGCCATCCATGCGATCATCCACGGCCGCACAAACACGAACCGCTTCCACGTGCGGGGCTTCATTGATGAAGGGACGACGACCACCCCGTTCGACATGGTTGTCCGCAATAAGATGAGCCGCTTTCACCTGTGCATGGAGGCACTCCGACGTTCCAATTCTCCCCAGGCAGGTCCGCTGACAGAATGGTGTGAGAAAATGCTGGATCGGCATCAGGCCTACACACGCGAACATTTCGAGGATCTACCGGAAATCCGCGATTGGACCTGGACCAATGGATAACAATACGCTGAAAAGCCGGTTGATCGTTCTGCGAATGACCTTGATGAATGACAGCTCTGAGAGTTGAGTCAGAAACTCCTTCGACGCGGGCACATGATAGACCAAACTGGTCTAGTGCTTCGCCAATTTTAAAAATTCGGGTCGGTCTTCACGCAAAGTCCGACAACGGAGGACGTTTCGCGGTCACGTACCCGAAATCCAAGCCCTGACAGGGCACTAGAGCGTTTTTGTAAATCTTGTATCGCACTTGCCTCGCGGCATTCAATCTTTCACCAGGTGAAACCCTTTCGACGCGGGCACATGATAGACCAAACTGGTCTAGCTGGGGAATTCGGCATTGTGATAGACATCTTGAACATCATCACAATCGTTCAGCATGCTCATGAACTTTTCGAACATTGGCATTTCTTCTGCGGGGATTGCTTTTCTGCTCTGGGGAAGGAAGGTCACTTCCTCGGTTTCCAGTTCCAGGCCAGGGAACGCATTCAACAATGCACTTCTGGCCTTATCGAGTTCCCCCGGAGGGGCGAAGACCGTGATCGAGTCGTCCTGGGATTCGACATCGATGACATTGACGTCCGCCTCCAGCAGCGCTTCCAGCACCTGGTCTTCCTGATCACCTTTGAATGACAGAACCGCGAGATGATCAAACCACAGGGCAACAGAACCCGTGGTTCCTAATTTAGAACCAGTCTTGGTAAAGCAGTTTCGGACTTCCGAGACCGTCCGCTGATTATTGTCTGTCAAACAGTCGACGAGGACCATACATCCTCCGGGACCAAAGCCTTCGTAGCGTGCAGGAAGAAAGTTTTCACCGCCAGCTCCACGAGCTTTCTGGATCGCCTTCTCAATCACATGGGCGGGGACCTGATCCCGTTTGGCTTTCTCAATCAAGCTTCGCAGTGCGGGGTTGGATTCGGGGTCGGCAACGCCGCTCTTTGCAACCACGTAGATCTGCTTGCCGTACTTGGAATACAGCTTCGATTTCTGACCGGCAGTCTTGAAGATCGCATTCTTGCGATTCTCAAAATCTCTCCCCATCATTATTCTCCCTTCAACAGTTTTTCCACAAGCGGAAGAACGTGTTCCTGATAGGTGAATTCTCCGGGATTTTTGGGGTCCGGAAACTCCCCTCGCAAGGTCCCCTGTTGATCATAGACCAGGACAATAGGGATGGATTGCTGTTGAATTTTACTGGTAAACAGTTCCTCCGCACTGATTGACAGCAGGACGTTTTGAAAAGTTGCCTCCTGTCTGGTCAGGAATTTCATCACTTTGTCTCGATAGCTCTCGACCGGCTGATCGTCCAGGCCTTCATAATCCGCGGAAACGGAAATGCAGGCAACCCGATCGCCATGTTCCTTGTTGAGACGCACCAGGTTGGGGAATTCTTTAATACAAGGGGGGCAATAGGTGGCCCAAAGGTCCATGACCACCACCTGACCAGGATGCTGTTTGACCAGATCCTGAGTCTGTTCCCAATTCAACACATCCAGCGTGATTCCTTCCGCCGGAACTTCCATTGCAGATGCTTCCGCCGGTTCACTGACTTCATGCTGTCCGTCTGGGGCCGGTGTGGATGGGGAGACTGCCGGGGGATTTTCAACCTTGGGTTCGGTGGCTGGCTTGCAGCCCAGTACGCCGAATGCCCCCATGCACAGCACCATGGCAACCATTGATCGAGTTTTTAACATCGATGAACTCCAGAAGATTCAACAAGTATGACAACTGCCGTATCGCGATACTCCGGACAGGAACCCTGGATCCTCGCCATCACGGGAGGGATGCACTCAAGCCCCCTGGTTTTCTGAGCGAGGAATCTGGCCAGAGAGATCTCCGGAACCCAGGCACAGGGCAATCCAGCCCAGAATGAACGCCACTCCCCCAAAGGGGGTGATCGCCCCCAGCATTCGAACACCAGTTAAGACCAGCAAATACAAGCTGCCGGAAAATAACAGAATACCAATCAGGAAGAACTTGCCGGCCCAGTTCAGTGCGGAGGACCGACGATGCAAGGCGAGCAGCCCGACGGCCAGCAAGGCCAGTCCATGAAACATCTGGTATTCCGCTGCGGTTTTGAAATCGGCCATGTACTTCACCGCACCGGGAATTTCCTGGCCATGCACAATTTTGGTCACACCGTCATACTTCTGCAGCAGAAATCCATCGAGACCATGTGCCGCAAAGGCGCCGAGGACCACTGCCAGGGCTGCAGCGATTGCTCCCGCACGGATCTGGAATGTCGGGGAATGACAGTTCATGTGCAAACTTCATGATCAATGGTTTTTAAAGCGTAATCTTCGGCCGTGCGAAAGTCGCAACTTGGCCGTTTGCGCCCTGAATGGAGGCACAGTGGCTCAGGCCGATTCAATATAACAAGTGCGTGGTTAAAATGCGGGATGACCCAGGACTCGAGCGAACGCGGCCAGCCATTTGGGGTGAGCCGGCCAGGCTGGAGCGGAAACCAGGTTTCCGTCGACATAGGCATCTGTTGCTGCACACGAGATGAACTCTCCCCCTGCCAGCGTGACCTCGGGACCGCAAGCGGGATAGGCAGTACATGAACGACCTTGCAGAACTCCAGCTGCTGCCAGAATCTGCAGGCCATGACAAATGGCGGCGATCGGCTTTTTCGTCGCGTCAAAGTGGCGGACGATTTCCAGGACTCGCGGGTTCAATCGCAAATACTCCGGAGCCCGTCCTCCGGGAATCAGGAGGGCGTCGTAATGGGCCGGATCGATGTCTGCGAACGTCGCATTCAGCGTAAAATTGTGTCCTGGCTTTTCGGAATAAGTCTGATCTCCTTCGAAATCATGAACAGCTGTCCGTACGTGGTCCCCGCTTTGCTTGTCAGGGCAGACCACATCAACTTCGTAGCCCAGCATCAGCAGGGCCTGATAAGGGACCATCAGTTCATAATCTTCCACGAAGTCGCCAGCCAGGCAGAGAATTTTTTTCATGATCAATCACACTTTATGATGAGTCGCTAAATAATCATTCAAATTGTGAGTTTTCTCCCTTTAACTCTTCCCCCTGCCCTCTTTTCTCTTTTTTCTGCCCTTTACTTATAAAACCAGGAAGGGAAATCACCCGGCTGAGCCCCATTGCGGGATCTCATGTTCAGAGGTCGGCCCGGAAACGGATAGAGCGGCAAGGTCGTTCCATTTGTCTTCTCCAGTTCCTGAAATAATTGTGCCCGCAAACTTTTGACTTGCTGGGCATATTTCGGAACCTGGATCAGGTTTTTTCGTTCGAGTGGATCGTTTTTAATATCATAAAGCTCATCCGTGTCCCAGATGCCATAATATCGAATAAATTTAAATTCTGGTGTGCGAATGGCATGCATGGTCGGTGTCTGAGGAAATTGTCGTTCCCAATAGTATTCATACAGCAGCGAGTCCCGCCATGGGAGGTCGGGATTCGTCAAGAGTCCCAGAAAACTCTGCCCTTGCATCTGCGCGGGAGCCTGAAGCCCCGCAGCCTCCAGGATTGTGGGAGCAATATCAATATTCGCCACAACTTTTTCGCAGGTCTGCCCTTTCTGGAATGCGTCCGGGCAACGGGCAATCAAGGGGATACGCATGCTCGCTTCATAGGCGGTTCGCTTGTCGATCAGACCGTGCTCTCCAAAACAGAATCCATTATCGCCCATGTAAATGATTAACGTTTCATCAAGAATCTGTTTCTTTTCCAGAGCGGACATGACCCGGCCCAGGCTGTCATCAACGGCTAATAGTGTTTCACAATAGCTTTTATAGTATTTTTCAAGATCCTCTGTACTGTGATAAGCAAAATCGACACCATGCCAACTGTTCCTTTGGTCTTTAACCCAGCGGGGCTTATCGGCAAAGTTCTCCTCCGTCAGATCCATGGTCACCGGCGGCGTCCATTTCGCATCGGCATAACGCCCCCGATGCCGCTCAGCAGGAATAAATTCAGAATGTACCGCTTTATGAGAAAGATAGATAAAAAACGGTTTTTCGTCAGACCGGGAATTCAGCCAATCGACACAGTAATCTGTCAATTCGTCTGTAATATATCCTTTTTGCGGGACACGCTGGCCGTCGATATTCAATCCAGCTTTAGTGGGAAGATAAGATCCCTGCCCTCGAAAGCTGACCCAGCGATCAAAACCTGGACGGGGCGCAGCGCTTTCGCCACCCATGTGCCATTTCCCGAAAAAAGCGGTTTCATAACCGGCCAGTTGCAGGTACTGGGGGAAAAAGATGGTTTCTGCCGGGCAAGGCTGGCTGTTATCAATCACACGGTGAGTGTGAGCGTATTGCCCTGTCAGAATGGAAGCACGGCTGGGTGAACATAATGCCGTGGTGGCATAAGCTGCGCCGAACTGAACCCCTTCCCGGGCGATGCGATCCATGTGAGGCGTTTCGAGAAAGGGGTGCCCCAGAAAACCCATGGCGTCGTAACGATGGTCATCTGCCAGCACAAAGACGATATTTCGCGGTCTGGCCTGGGAATGTTTCTCCAACGGTTGTACTTCTGCGGCGGAAGCCGTCAGGCCGCTTGCCATTGCTATTAGTCCAGCAATCAACGGGAAGAATTTCCGCATGAATGAACCCTTTGTTCGATCGGTTTTATGGAGATTGGAGTTTATGAGGATGCGAGCGTATTCACTTCGCACTGTCCACTTCGCACTGTCCACGTACTGCCTCGTGGCATTCGGTGTTTCATTAATTCGGAACGCTTCCACCGCAGGTACGGGCGAGCACAACTTGCCTGAGCAGTCTGTTGAAAAATGCACAGGCAGAAATGTCTATGCCACCAGACGGTGCTGATTCATAGGGGAAACTGGGGCCGATATTTCTGTCTGGCTGAAAGCTCATGTTTTTCAACAGGCCGTTAGTTCGACTTTCGCACTTTTTGAGGGCCAAAAGTGTGGAAAACACAGGGTTTTTATGAGTTGTTTGATGTTTTGTGATCTCCAATCTGTTGTTTTGGAGTCACAACCATTCAAAAACACTGGT
>Ga0182739_1003626_pt1 | contig 13340 bp, 8 predicted proteins | sample eDN5th30CBELigBY_FD_128873 | JGI IMG/M metagenome (GOLD analysis project Ga0182739, IMG submission 128873) | Enriched backyard soil microbial communities from Emeryville, California, USA - eDNA 5th pass 30_C BE-Lig BY (version 2) (version 2) | ecosystem: Environmental > Terrestrial > Soil >... | reverse complement strand
CCGCCCGGCAAGCAAGGGCATTTTCTCGACGATGGCGACGATGAAGGTCGCGCTGACGACGTAGCCGAAGCCGGCGCAGAAGTACGCGCCCAGCAACAAAGCCATCCAGCGCCTCGACGGCGGCGACGCCGATGCCGGCTTGGCGTCCACGGCTGCCGGTTGCGCGTCCATGACGGCCGGCGGCGCCGGCACCCACAGCCATGCCGGCACGAGGAACGCCGCCCCCAGCACGCCCAAGGCCACCCATTGCTGCGCCCAATCGAGCCGGTCCAGCATCAGGTTGACGGCGATGCCCGAGACCATGATGCCCAGCCCCAGGCCCGTGAAATGCAGGCCGAGCTCGGCGCGATGGCCATTGCGCATCAGCCAGTCCAGGACCAGGCCGGAGGCGAGCAGCATGCCCGCGGCACCGGACATCCCCCCAAGCAGGCGCAGCAGGGCCCAGGTGCCGACGTCACTGGTCCAGCCCATGGCGGCGGTGCTGAGCGCCGCCACGATCAGCCCCAGGCGATACAGAACGTACTTGCGGCGCATGTCGGTCACGCCGGCGGCGATCAGCACCCCCGCCAGATAGCCCACATAATTGAACGTCGCCAGCCAGCCGCCCGCCAGGTAGGACAGGCCCGCCTCGGCACGCATGACCGGCAGCAGCGGCGTATAGGCAAAGCGGGCCAGCCCGACGGTGAGGATCAGGGCACAAATGCCGGCGCACAGGACCCGGTGGGGCGAGGCGCCGTCGCCGTCCGCAAAGGCGGCATCCGTCATGGACATGGGAAAGTGGGCTCGAATGGACGACACCGCCATACTAGTGGCGCGCCTCATCGACCCGCAAGACTGCCTGGCTCTGGTAAAACGCCAATTGACGCATCCGCGCCCCTAAGGTTAAACCTGAGGGCCGGGCCGCCCACATCGGCGCGTGCATAAGAACGAATTGCGCCAACCGGCGCGATATCACCACAAGGAGACCACCGTGAACCCTGTGAAGCTGTTTGCCCTAGGCCTGAGCCTGTCGCTCGCCGCCCTGCAGCCTGCCGTGGCGGAAAACATTTCCATCGCCACAGGCGGCACCGGCGGCGTCTATTACCCGGTCGGCGGCGGCCTCGCCTCCCTGCTGTCCAAGAAAGTCGCCGGCATGGAGGCCACCGCCGAGGTCACGGGCGGCTCCGTCGACAACCTGAAGCTCCTCAGCAACGACGCGACCTACATCGGCTTTTCCATGGCCGATGCGGCGCAGGATGCCTACAAGGGGGAAAACAAGTTCAAGGGCAAGGAGGAACCCGTACGCACCCTGGCATCGCTGTATCCCAACCACCTGCACCTGGTGACCGTCGAAGGCCGCGACATCAATACGATCGCCGATCTCAAGGGCCGCCGGATTTCCTCGGGCTCGCCGGGCAGCGCCACCGAGGTCATGGCGCTGCGCATGCTCGAGGCCGCCGGCCTGTCCAAGGACGTCACGCGCGAGCGCCTGAGCGTCGCCGAGTCGGTCAACGCCCTCAAGGACAACAAGATCGATGCGTTCTTCTGGGTGGGCGGCCTGCCCACGGGCGCGGTGACCGACCTGGCCAACACCCCGGGCACCACGATCAAGATGATCGACAATGCCGACCTGGTCACGGCGATGAACGAAAAGTACGGCAAGCTGTACGTCAAGGACGTCATCCCGAAATCCGTCTATCACGGCATGGACAAGGACAACCAGCAGGCCAGCGTGATGAACATCCTGGTGGCGAACGCCTCCATGAGCGACCAGACCGCCTATGACATCGTCAAGACGCTCTTCGAGAGCCGCGACGAATTGATCGCCGTGCACAAGGCCACGGCCGAGTTCAAGCTGGACAAGCAATCGCCCGAATCGTCTCCCATCCCCTTCCATCCCGGCGCCATCAAATACTACAAGGAACACGGCATCAAGGCCTTTGATTGACGCCGCCGCCCTCGCTCCCCCGGCCCCATGACGGCGGCCGGGAGGCGTCTTTTTCGGCTCGCATCCACGACGCGACAAGGGCCCGCAGCGGCCCGGCCCCATCGGAAGACATCGGATGAACGAACCAGCAGCACACAGCAAGCCCGCCACCGATCAGGACGTCACCGTCAGCGAAGAGGCCCTGCGCAAGGCCGAACACTACATCGAGGAGGAAGAAGGCGCCGCCAACCGCCTGACCGGCTGGCTCGGCGCCGCCCTGGGCACCGTCGCGGTGGTCATGTCCCTGTTTCACCTGTATGCCGCCTACTCCATCGTGCCCACGCAGACGCTGCGCCCGATACACGTGGGCTTCGTGCTGTTCCTGACCTTCCTGATGTTTCCCGCCGCCCGCCGTTTCCGGCACCGCGTCATGTGGTGGGACTGGATCATCGCCCTGCTGTCGGTCGCCATCGTCGTCTACCTGATCCAGGGCGGCGACGACTTCACCGACCGCAACACGCTGCCCAACGGCTGGGACATATTCTTCGGCACGGCGCTGATCCTGCTGGTGCTCGAGGGCATGCGCCGCACCATCGGCTGGATACTGCCCGTCATCTCGATCTGCTTCCTGCTGTACGCCTTTCTGGGTCCGTACCTGCCCCATCCCTGGACGCACCGGGGCTACGACCTCGGCCGCATCGTGGGTTTCATGTACATGACGCTCGAAGGCATCTACGGGGTGGCCGTCGACGTCTCGTCCTCGCTGATCATCCTGTTCACCATATTCGGCGCCTTCCTGCAGTACTCGGGCGCGGGCAAGTTCTACATCGACTTTTCGTTCTCGGCCATGGGCGGCAAGCCCGCGGGGGCGGGACGCACCGTGGTGCTGGCCTCCTTCCTGCTGGGCGGCCCGTCGGGCTCAGGCGTGGCGACCACGGTGACCCTGGGCACGGTGGCCTGGCCCATGCTGGCCAAGGTCGGCTACGACCGCAACGCGGCCGGCGGCCTGCTGGCCGCCGGGGGCCTGGGCGCCATCATCTCGCCGCCCGTCATGGGTGCGGCGGCCTTCATCATCGCCGAGTTCCTGCAGATCTCGTACCTCGACGTCCTCATGATGGCGATCCTGCCGACGGCGCTGTTCTACCTGGCGCTGTTCTTCATGGTCGAAATCGATGTGCGCAAGTACGGCATGAGCAGCACGATCTTCAAAAAGGTCGACACCGTCTGGACCCTCACCCGCCACTACTGGTTCCACTTCCTGTCGCTGATCTCGATCGTGGCGTTCATGCTGTGGGGATTCTCGCCGGTCCTGTCGGTGTTCTGGGCCACCGTCGTGTCCTTCCTCACCAGTCTGCTGCGCCCCGACACCTCGATGATTCCCTACGACCTGTTCCGCGGCCGGGGTTCGATCAAGGAACACCTGCTGGGCTCGCCGCTGATCCAGGCGCTGAAGGCCGGTTCGGTAGGCATGCTGGGCGTGGGCACCACCTGCGCCGGGGCGGGGATCATCGTGGGGGTGGTGACCCTGACCGGCCTGGGCCTGAAATTCAGCGGGATCGTCATCGACTACGCGGGCGGCTCGCTGCTGCTGACCGCCGTCTACACCGCCCTGGTGGTCTGGATCATCGGCCTTGCGGTGCCCGTGACCGCCTCGTACATCATCTGCGCGGTCATCACCGCGCCGGCCCTGATCAAGCTCGGGGTGCCGGACTTCGCCGCGCACATGTTCATTTTTTATTACGCGGTGCTCTCGGAGGTCTCGCCGCCGACGGCGCTGTCGCCCTTCGCGGCCTCGGCCATCACCGGCGGCGACCCCTACAAGACCACCATGCAGTGCTGGAAATACACCATCCCGGCCTTTCTGGTGCCGTTCATTTTCGTGCTGGATCCGGGCGGCCAAAGCCTGCTGCTGATGGGCTCGACCAAGGCCCTGGCGCACGCCAACGTCTGGGAGATCCTGCGCACCACCGCCACGGCCGCCACCGGGATATTCGCCCTGGCGGTGGGATTCCAGGGCTGGCTGCTGACGCGCACCTCGAGGTTCGAGCGCTGGATATTCATTGTCTCGGGCTTCATCCTGGTCTATCCGGGGCCGATCGCCAACGGCATCGGCTTCGGCCTGGCCGCCGCCGCCCTGGCCCTGCATTGGGCGGGGTCTCGGCGCGCGGCGCGCGGTACGTCCGGCTCGGGCAACGCCTCCTAGCGCTGGATGCGCCCATCATTCAAACGAATGACCTCTGCGTATCAGATACTCCCGGTAGCGTAGATATTCCTGCCGGGAGCAGACCCGCACATTGCGGATCAGCCATTCGTCGCACGCTTGCAGGTCACGCTGCGAAACGGGAGCCTCCTGACACCTGGGCCGGTCCGCCCTAAAAGCCTGATCGTCGTTCGTACCGTCTGCCATGCGCATGGATCCACTTCATTACACAATCGTAAGCATTATTCCATCGGCATCTGGACTGGACTATTCAAGAATTGCAAAAACCATTGCATCGCTCTTCATGGACAAGGCGACCACACCATAGAATTATTAAATATTGTCATTGAACAGTATGACTTGGGAGCACTCTGATAAATTCGATTACGAGCTATTCATCCCCACCCGATCTGAGACATGCATCCGGCATTCCGCCGCTGGCCTCGCCGCGGACAGCACATAGCCCTGGCAGTCGTGGTTACGGCCGTCGCTTTTTTGCTGGCCATCCTCGGTCTTGCCTCGCGTACCGGCGACAGCCTGGCCATCCTGTGGCCCGCCAATGCACTGCTGGCCGCTCTGCTGCTGCGTTATCCGGCCTTGGCCATCCCGTCGGCCTGGGCCGGCATTCTGTCCGGCCTGACGCTCGCCAACATCCTCTGGGGCGAACCCCTGTCCCTGGCACTGTCGCACGGCTTGGCCGACCTGTCCGGCACCTTGGTCGCCTGGCACATCCTGGCACCCTTCGGAGCGCCGGAGGACCTGCGCACCCCGCGGGCCATCGCGCGTCTGTTGTCGGCCGGAATCGTCGCGGCCGCCACGAACGCGGCCATTGCCCTGACCCTCCTGCCTCACGGCGCCGGGTGGGCGCCAACGGCCGCCAACTGGTTCTTTGGGCAACTGCTGAGCTATAGCGCCTTCCTGCCGCCGATCCTGCTGCTCCCCCGGCGCGCCGCCGGCACAAAGGCCAAGCCCAATGGCCCGGCGGCCTCACCCGGACGGCTCGCCAGCGAACTGCCACCGATCATCGCGCTGATCGGCAGCCTGGCGCTATGCGTGCTGATTGGCGGCCCCGGCGCAGTGATCTTTCCGGTTCCCGCCCTCCTGTACGCCGCGCTCATCCTGCGCCCATGGGCCACGGCGTGGCTGGCATCGGCCACGGCCGTCATCGTCACCCTGGGTATTGCCCACGGCTGGATACCCGTCGGCGCCGAAGCCCTGCTCGCCCAGGGCCGGCCGTGGGACTTCGCCTCGCTGAGGCTGGGCGTCCTGTTGCTGGTGGGCGCGCCGCTGCTGGTCTCCGGCGTCCTGGCCGCCCGCAGCGACACCATCGAGGCCCAGCGCAGGGCGCTGGACCACGATGCATTGACGAAGACACTGTCGCGCCAGGCCTTCATGCGCGATGCGCAGAACCACCTGCACGGCATCCAGCCGGGCTCGAAAGGCTGCGGCCTGCTGGTGCTGGACATCGACGATTTCAAGCGCGTGAACGACACCCACGGGCATCCGGCGGGCGACCGGGTATTGCGCGAGTTCGCACGCACCATCCGCGAGGCCGCCCGGCCACACGACTTATGCGGCCGGATGGGAGGCGAGGAGTTCGCCCTGCTGCTGCCCGAGGCCACGCGGCAGGACACCGTGGAGATCGCCGAGCGGCTGCGCACCCGCGTGGCGGTGGCCGAGATCCTGCCCGCACGCAGCGGCCCCTTGCGCATCACCGTCAGCATCGGCAGCATTCATGTGTCCCAGGCGCCGGCCGCGCCCCTGGATGCGCTTTTGGCGTATGCTGACCAGGCGATGTACCGGGCAAAGCACGCAGGAGGCAATCGAGTACGCGATTACGAGACCGAGGCCGAACCGCCGTCCGAAGCCCTTCCACGTCCTTCGGCGGCACCGCCGCACCCGCACAATAAGGCACAAGAGGCACCATGAACGGCCCCACCCATGACCACAGCGCCGGCCCGCCAGGGCTTGCAAACGCCCCTGCATCCTCGGCTGAGGCCATCGCCGTGCTCGAGGACGACATCATCATGGCCGAGCGGGTACGGCAGATTCTGTCCAACGCCGGCTTCGCCTGCCAACACTTCGCCGAAGGCAATGCACTGCTCGCCGCCTTGCGCGGCCATGCGCCCTTCCGGCTGGTCCTGCTGGATTGGGAGCTGCCGGGGATCGACGGCATCGAGGTGCTGCACTGGATCCGCGCAAATCGCGGCCAATCCCTTCCGGTCATGTTCGTCACCAACCGCACGCATGAAAACGACATCGTCCAGGGCTTGAACGCCGGCGCCGACGACTATATCGGCAAGCCCCTGCGGCCGGCCGAGCTGCTGGCGCGCATCGGCGCCCTGCTGCGCCGAAACCGGCACGCGACGCCGCTCGAGTCGGACTTCGCGCTGGGGGACTTCACCGTCGAGGTGGCGTCCCGGCAGATCCGCCTGCGGGGCGAACCCATCCCTCTGACCCCCAAGGAATTCGATCTGGCCGCATTGTTCCTGCGCCATCCGTGGCGGCTGTTCTCGCGCGACGACCTCAGCGCCCTGGTGTGGAACCGTGAAGTACCCAGCACCTCGCGCACACTGGATACGCACCTGTCCAACATCCGCAAAAAGCTTCAGCTCGGCCCGAGCCGCGGCGCGCTGTTGAGCGCATCCTACGCGCTGGGCTACCGACTCGAACTCCTGTCCACTCTTCAATCCGAACCATGATCCCCACCGAGCACCCCCTGCCTTTCCGGTTCCCGTGCCTGCATGGCTTGCGGCTGGGCCTGCTGTGCGCGGCCCTGGCCCTGCCCCTCGCGGCGCCGGCCCAGCCCCTGGGCGCCCGCGGCGAGGATTTCCTCTACCAGGTGCAGGCCGGCGACACGCTCGAGCAGCTCGCCCGCCGCTACACAGCGCAATCCTCCAACTGGACGACCTTGCAGGACCTGAATCAGGTCCAGGATCCGTATGCCTTGCCGATCGGCGCCGTGCTGCGCATCCCCTTCGCCCTCATCCCTGAACGGCCCGCGGACATGCGCGTGATCCACCTCACCGGCACGGTCACGCTGGACGGCCGTCCCGTACACGAGGGCCAGACACTGGCGGACGGCCAGGTCTTGCGCAGCACCGGCAGGGGCACGGCCACCCTGCAACTAGAGGACGGCAGCCTGCTGACGCTGGCGCCGGGCACCGAGCTGAAGGTCGGCCATGCCCGGGCCTTCCGGGACACCGGTCTGACGGACACCCGGCTCGATATCCGCCAGGGCTCCATCGAAACCATCGTCGCGCCCGAGGACACCGGGGTCGGGCGGTTCGAGGTCCGCACGCCGGCCACCGTCACGGGGGTGCGGGGCACGCGCCTGCGGGTCCACGCGGATGCCGGCGGATCGCGCCACGAGACCCTGCACGGCCGCGCCGCCGTGAGCGGCGGCGCGGGGCAGGCCGAGCAACGCATCGAGGCCAACCAAGGCATGGCCTACGACGAAGACGGCACCTTTCGGGGCGCCCGCCCCCTGCTGCCCGCCCCTCGCTTGCCGGCGGCGCAGGACGTGGGCCCCGATAGAATGCTGGACTTCCCCGAGATCCCCGGAGCGGTCGGCTACCACATCCGGGCGTCCAAGGATGCCGACGGCGCCTTGCTGGCGCACAGCCAGCGCTTCGCCGGACCGCCGATACGGCTGCCGGCCCTGGGCGGCCTGTACCACGTATTCGTGCGCGCCATAGACGATCTCGGGATCGAAGGCCGGGACGCATCCATCGCCCTGCGCCTGCAGGCCGGCCTGACCAGCGCCGATGGTCTGGCGGTGTTGAGTACCGACGGCACACCCGTCGCCCTGCAGGCCTTCTGAACCAGCGACCGTGCCCAGCCTCAGCCACCCTGGCCTGCATCGGCGCCTATGGGCTGAGTGGCTGGGCTTTACCATCAGCCTGGCCCTGCTGGCCATCCTGCTGTCCCTCTGGAGCAAGCTGCCCGTCATTCGCGAGATCAACCGCCTCAGCTACGACCTCAGCATGCAGGCGACGGCGCCACCGGCCGCCAGCCGCGACATCGTCATCATTGCCATCGACGATGCCAGCATCGAATCCTTGGGGTATTGGCCCTGGCGACGTTCGATCCATGCGGCGCTGCTCGAGCGCCTGGGGCCTGCGCGGGTCGTCGGGCTGGACCTCATCCTGTCCGATCCGCATCCTGCCCGTCCGGATGACGACGACATCCTCGCGCAGGCCATTGCCCGGCACGGCCGCGTGGTCCTGCCCGAGGTCCTGGACCCCTCCGGACAGCATCTGATCAAGCCATTGCCCATCCTGGCACAGGCCGCTGCGGCCATCGGCCGCATCGACGCCGAGCCCGATCCGGACGGCACCCTGCGCTGGATCGAGCTGCGCCGGACTCTCTCGCAAGGCCCCCCGCTGCCACATTTCGCCTTGGCGCTGGCACGTGTGGCCGGCGACGCCGACGCCATGCGGCGGGCCGAGGCCATCGCCCCGGACACCCCCTCGCATATCCGGTTCACGGATCCCGGCCGTGGCTATGTGCTCTACCCCTACACTGCCGTACTGAGCGGCCAGGTCCCCGAAGAAGTCTTCCGTGACCGTATTGTGCTGGTCGGCGCCTGGGCATCCGGACTCGGCGACCGACTGCCCACCGCCATCGGCGGCGGCCTGATGGCCGGCGTCGAGATCCTCGCCAACAGCCTGCAAAACCTGCGGACCTCCTCGTGGATCCGCCTGCCTACGCCCTTGATTCTGGCGCTGGCCTCGCTCCTGCCCGTCCTGCCGGTCTGCCTGGGCTTGCGTGTCCTGTCGCCGCGGTGGGGCCTGGCCTGCGCCTTGGGGGCATTGGCCGTCTTCCTCGCCCTCGACGCCCTGCTGATGCAATCGGCACGATACTGGCTGCCGCCGGCGGGTCCCCTGATCGCGCTCCTGCTCGCCTACCCGCTGTGGAGCTGGCGATGCCAGGAAGCCTCGCTCAGGCACATCGACGCGGAACTCGCACGGCTGCGGATCCCTCTGCGCGACGAGCCGCAAGCCGGCGGCCACGCCGGTCCCAACACGCTGCCCGAGCGGGCGGTCCGCCTGCATCGGGCGATCTCGCGCCTGGAACAGGCCGCCCAGACCCAGGAGGAAACCCTGGGTTTCATCTCGCATGACATGCGCTCCCCCCAGAGCACCATTCTGGCGGCCATCGAATTGCGCCGCGACGCGCCGCAGCAATGGTCCGAGGCTGACACCATGGCGCACATCGAACGGCAGGCGCACGCGACGCTGCGGTTGGTGGACCAGTTCGTCCAATTGGCCCGCGCCGAGTCCGCCACCCTGGACATCCATGCCTGCGACTTGCGGGATCTGATCCAGGACTGCTGCGACCGGCGCTGGCCCCGGGCGGCGCAACGCGCCATCGATCTGCAGTTCGACGGCGGCGAGCGCGAGGCCTTCCTGTCGATCGACAGGGACCTGATGGCCCGCGCCATCGGCAACCTCCTTGACAACGCCATCCTGTACAGCCCCGCCGGTGGCGCCATCCAATGCACCCTGACATCCGACGACCGGGCCTGGCACATCCACGTCCAGGATACGGGGCCCGGCATCGCCCCGGAACAGATCCGGCACCTGTTCACACCCTTCTGGCGCGCCTCCGCCACGGGAAACAAGCCCGCGGGCAGCGGCCTGGGACTGGCTTTCGTCCAGGCCGTGGCGGCGCGCCACGGCGGGTCCGTCGGCTGCGAGAGCCGTCCGGGCGCGGGCGCGCGATTCACGATCAGCCTGCCGGCGTAGCCTCGAACCTCGGGGCTCCAGGCGGGGCCGCTTGATTTTCAGCGTCGAGGGCTTCATCCTGATCCACAAGCCGCGCGGGCCACCGTGCCGGTATGCCTCGATCCCGAACGCCGCCCTCATCGAAAACAAGCCCATGAATCCAAGCGCCGCACCCTCCTCAGATATTCGTCCCCTCAGTATCGGCGACATCACTGTCGTCGATGACGCCAAGCTCAAAAAGGCCGTCACGGCTGCGGCCCTGGGCAATGCCATGGAGTGGTTCGACTTCGGCGTCTACGGCTTTGTCGCCTTTGCGCTGGGTAAAGTCTTTTTTCCCGATGCATCCCCCGCCGTCCAGACCATTGCGGCGCTCGGCACGTTCTCCGTCCCCTTTCTGGTCCGTCCATTGGGGGGCGTTTTCTTTGGCCTGATGGGCGATCGCTTTGGCCGGCAAAAAGTACTGTCGCTCACCATCATCATCATGGCGATCAGCACGTTCTGCATCGGACTGATTCCGTCGTATGCCAGCATCGGCTTGTGGGCGCCCATCATACTTTTGCTGTGCAAGCTGGCACAGGGTTTCTCGGTCGGGGGCGAATACACGGGGGCGGCGGTCTTCGTGGCCGAATACGCGCCGGACCGGCGACGTGGATTCCTGGGCAGCTGGCTGGACTTCGGATCGATTGCAGGCTTCGTGCTCGGCGCCGGCCTGGTCGTGTTGCTGCAGACGGTCATGGGAGAGCAGGCGTTCCTGGATTGGGGATGGCGTGTTCCTTTCTTCATCGCCGGGCCGCTTGGGTTTCTGGGCCTGTATCTGCGTCATGCCGCGGAAGAAACCCCCGCCTTCACGCAGCAATTGGAAAAGATGGAAAAAGAAGACCGCGACGCCGTCAAGGATCGGCCGACCGTGTCCTTTCTCGAGATCGCCAGAAAGTATCGCAGGTCGCTATTGGTCTGCATCGGCATGGTGCTGGCGACGAACATCACCTACTACCTGCTGCTGACCTACATGCCGACCTATCTGTCCAGCAGCCTCGGATATTCCGAGGATCACGGGGTTCTCATTATTGTCGTGGTCATGATCGGGATGTTGTTCGTACAACCCGTCGTGGGGCTGTTCAGCGACAAGATCGGCAGGAAACCGTTTTTGATGGTCGGCAGCATCGGCTTGCTGGTGATCGCCTTTCCAGCCTTCAAGCTGATTGGCCACGACAATGTCGGCTTGATTTTCGTAGGCCTGCTGTTGATTGCCATCTTTCTCAATTTTCTGATCGGCGTCATGGCGGCCACATTGCCGGCCCTGTTCCCCACACGCATCCGCTACAGCGCCTTGGCAAGCTCGTTCAACGTCGCGATCATCATCGCCGGCCTGACGCCCACGATCGCCGCCTGGCTGGTAGAAGCCACCAATAACTTGATGGTCCCCGCCATTTACCTGATGGCGGCGGGCGCGATCGGCCTGGTGACCTCGTTCTACCTGCCGGAAACCGCGAATCGCCCGATGCGCGGCGACACGCCGACCGCATCGAACCCCCGGGAAGCCAGAATCCTGCTGCAACAGGCCTACGATCACATCGAACAGACCGTGCAGGAAGTCGACGAGGAAATCAAGGCGCTGGAGCAGCAGATCGACGTGCTGAGGACACGCCGCCAGCGATTGACGGACCGGCACCCCGATCTGGAATGAGGCGCCGGCGGGGCCATGGCAACCCTGCGTTGAGTGCCGTCCGGCGGCCTATTCCACCGTCACGCTCTTGGCCAGATTGCGCGGCTTGTCCACATCCGTCCCCCGGGCGCAGGCCGTGTGATAGGCCAGCAATTGCAGCGGCACGGTATGCAGGATCGGCGACAGGCGCCCGTAGTGCTCGGGCATGCGGATGACGTGCATGCCCTCGGCGCTGGCGATGTGGGAATCCGCGTCGGCGAATACGTACAGTTCGCCGCCGCGCGCACGGACCTCCTGCATATTGGATTTCAGCTTTTCCAGCAGTTCGTCATGCGGCGCGATGGTGATCACCGGCATGGCGTCGGTCACCAGGGCCAAGGGGCCGTGCTTCAGTTCGCCGGCGGGATAGGCCTCGGCGTGGATGTAGCTGATTTCCTTCAGTTTCAGCGCGCCCTCGAGGGCGATGGGGTAATGCATGCCGCGCCCGAGGAACAAGGCGTGTTCCTTGCTGGCGAAACGTTCGGCCCAGGCCATGATCTGGGGTTCTAGGGCCAGGACCGCGGAAATCGCCGCCGGCAGGTGCCGCAGGGACTTGATGGCCTGCGCCTCGGCGGCGTCATCCAGGCGGCCGCGCGTCTGGGCCAGCGCCAGCGTCAACAGGTATAGGGCGGTCAACTGGGTGGTAAAGGCCTTGGTCGAGGCAACGCCGATCTCGACGCCCGCGCGGGTGATGAAGGCCAGCCGGCATTCCCGCACCATGGCGCTGGTGGCGACGTTGCAAATGGTCAGGCTGTGCGCCATGCCCAATTCCCGGGCGTGCTTCAGCGCCGCCAGGGTGTCGGCAGTTTCGCCCGACTGCGAGATCGTCACGACCAGAGTGCGTGGATCGGACACGCTGGTGCGATAGCGGTACTCGCTGGCGATCTCGACGTTGACCGGCACGCCCGCCACCGACTCGATCCAATAGCGCGCCGTCAGGCCCGCGTAATAGCTGGTCCCGCAGGCCAGGATGAGGACCCGGTCGATGGCCTGGAAGACCTCATGGGCGCCGTCGCCGAACAGTTCCGGCATGATCGAGTCGATGTCCTGCAGGGTGTCGCCCACGGCGCGCGGCTGCTCGAAGATTTCCTTTTGCATGAAATGCCGGTAGGGGCCCAGTTCCGCCTCGCCGGTGTGCGCCTGCACAGTGTGGACAGCCCGCTCGACGGGACGGCCCTGGCCATCGCTGACCCAGACCCGCGCGAGTTGCAGGTCGACGACGTCGCCGTCCTCCAGATACATGATCTGGTCGGTGGTGCCCGCCAGCGCCAACGCGTCGGAGGCCAAGTAATTGCCGGCGGCGCCGCGCCCCACCACCAAGGGCGAGCCCTGCCGCGCGCCGACCACGCGGTGGGGTTCCTCAGCGCAGAACACGGCGATGGCATAGGCGCCGTCCAGCCGGCGCGTGGCCTGCTGCACGGCGGCGAACAGATCCCCATCGTACAGGTGGTCGACCAGGTGGGCGATGACCTCGGTGTCGGTCTGGCTCTCGAACACATAACCGGCCGATTGCAATTCCGCCCGCAGGGTGTCGTGGTTCTCGATGATGCCGTTGTGCACCAGAGCAATGCGCGCCGCGCCTTGGGTGGATCCCGAAAAATGAGGATGGGCGTTGTGCGTCACGGGTGCGCCATGCGTCGCCCAGCGGGTATGCGCAATGCCGGTCAGGCCCTGCAACCCGTCCCGGTCCGCCTCGGCGATGAGCTCGGCCACGCGCTGCGTGCTGCGTACGCGCCGCAGGCCGGTGCCGGTATGCACCGCGACCCCGCAGGAGTCATATCCCCGGTACTCGAGACGCCT
>Ga0182739_1003625_pt1 | contig 13345 bp, 10 predicted proteins | sample eDN5th30CBELigBY_FD_128873 | JGI IMG/M metagenome (GOLD analysis project Ga0182739, IMG submission 128873) | Enriched backyard soil microbial communities from Emeryville, California, USA - eDNA 5th pass 30_C BE-Lig BY (version 2) (version 2) | ecosystem: Environmental > Terrestrial > Soil >... | reverse complement strand
TAGCGCAGGTACACGCCCATGAAGAGCGCGATGGGAATGGTGGCGGCCACCGTGAACGTGCCCCACGGCGAATGCGTCAGCGCCTTCACGACGATCAGCGCCAGCACGGCCAGGATGATGACCATGATCATGAACGCGCCGAACAGCGCGATCACGCCCGGGATCTTGCCCAGTTCCGACTTGACCAGGTCGCCCAGCGAGCGGCCGTCGCGGCGGGTGGAGATGAAGAGGATGGTGAAGTCCTGCACGGCGCCGGCGAACACCACGCCGGCCAGGATCCACAGCATGCCCGGCAGATAGCCCATCTGCGCGGCCAGCACCGGGCCGACGAGCGGACCGGCGCCGGCGATGGCGGCGAAATGGTGGCCGAACAGCACGTGCTTGTTGGTGGGCACGTAGTCCAGGCCGTCGTTGTACTTCCAGGCCGGCGTCATCCGCGTGGGGTCAAGCTGGAAGACCTTGCGCGCGATGAACCGGCTGTAGTAGCGGTAGGCGATGAGATAGACGCAGACGGCGGCGATCACCACCCATAGCGCGTTGATGGTCTCCCCTCTGGCCAGCGCCACGGTGCCCAGCGCGAACGCGCCCAGTACCGCAACCGCCAGCCAGACCAGGTGCTGACCCAGTCCCTTACTGCTGGTATGCATAAGTGCTCCTCTTGCCTCCCGCCATGCTCTTGGCGTGAAACGCTTTTTTCGTCCCGCGGAAGGCAGACTCATTGTTGTGGGGTGGCGGACGCGCACGTCCGCACTGCGTCCCGTCGACGCGGGCGCCAGTATTCCGCCGCGGCGCCACCCCAACAAGCGCGGAACTACGCAAGCCGGCTACGTGTTACTACGCCGTGCGGCGCAGCAAAATTTCGTGGAAAACGTAAAATCCCACGGGAATTTCCGCGTTTCCTCCCGGCGCTCCGTCCCTGACGCGCCGCAGCAATCCCAGCCCGCGCTGATACAAATCCTTATGAAGCTGCGCCTCAAAATCCTGCTGCTCGCGGCGGTCCCCCTGCTGGCGGCCGTCGCCGCCATCACGGTCGCTGTGTACGTGCAGGGACTGCAGCTTGCGCAGCGCGAAAAACAGGTGGTGGAAACCGCCTGGCTGGCCAGCAAGGAAGGCGAGCTGCGCCACTACGTGAACCTGGCCTACAGCGCCATCGCGCCCCTGCAGGCGTCGGGCGACGACGAGGCCACCCGCCAGCGGGCGCTGGACCTGCTGGCGCAGATGGAGTTCGGCCACGACGGCTATTTCTTCGTCTACGACCTGCACGGCCGCAACCTGATGCATCCGCGCCAGCCCGAACTGGTCGGCCAGGACCTCTGGAATCTGCGCGACACGAAGGGCCAGGCGGTCATCCAGAATCTGCTGACGGCCGCGCGGCGCGGCGGCCAGCAGGGCGAAGTGGTGCATTACCTGTGGGAAAAGCCCTCCACCCACCGCACCGTCGAGAAGCTGGGCTACGTGGTGGTGCTGGAGCGCTGGGGCTGGATGCTGGGCACCGGCATTTACCTGGACGACGTGGAGCAGGCCCTGGTGCGCATCGACGCCGCCGCGCAGGCCAACATCCGCGACATGTTCGCCTGGGTGGCGGGCATCGCGGCCGTGTCCATCCTGGGCGTGGCGGCCTGCGGCCTGGCCCTCAATATCAGCGACCACCGCCAGTCCGACGCCAAGCTGCGCCTGATGGCCCGGCAGGTCGTGCGTTCGCAGGAAGACGAGCGCGCCCGCCTGTCGCGCGAGTTGCATGACGGGATCAGCCAGGTGCTGGTGTCCGTCAAGCTGTCGCTCGAGGCCGCGCGCGAACGGTTGCGCCAGGCGCATTCGGACAATCCGCGCGCGCTCGCGCACATCGACACGCCGCTGGGCGGCGCCCTGGACCGCCTGAACACGGCGGTGGGCGAGGTCCGGCGCATTTCGCACAACCTGCGCCCCACCCTGCTTGACGACCTGGGCCTGCCCGCCGCGCTGGAACACCTGGGCCGGGAATTCGCCATCCGCGCCGAGGACGGCGCGCCGCCGCTGGCGGTGGCGCTGCGCACCACGGGGCAGCCCGTCAAGCTGCCCGATGCCTACGCCACCGCGCTGTTCCGCGTGACCCAGGAGGCGCTGACCAACGTCCTGCGCCACGCCGGCGCGACCCGCGCCGACCTGACGCTGGCCTATTCCGCGCGCGATCTGCGCCTGACCATCAGCGACGACGGCCGCGGCTTCGACGACGCCGAGGTGCAGCAGGACCCCCACCGCGGCATCGGCCTGCGCAATATGCGCGAACGCATGAACGCGCTGGCCGGCACCCTGACCTTCCATTCCACCGCCCAAGGCACGACCTTGCAGGCGTGGCTACCGCTGCCGCCCGCCGGCGCCCCTCTTGCGAATCCCCAAGCATGACCGACCTGCCCGACACCGTCCGCCTCCTGCTGATCGACGATCACCCCCTGGTGCGCGACGGCCTGCGCCTGCGCCTGGAAACGGTGCCGCAGTTGCGGGTCGTGGGCGAAGCCGGCAACGCCGCCGCGGCCCAGGCCTTCCTGGCTGGCTGCCTGGCCGAGGATCCTACGGGCGGCACGCTGCCGCACCTGGCGCTCATGGACCTGAACATGCCGGGGGTGGGCGGGCTTGAGCTGACCGAGCTGCTGCATGAGCGCTATCCCCAGATCGCGGTCCTGGTGCTGTCCATGCACGACAATCCGGAATACATGGTGCAGGCCGTGAAGGCCGGCGCGCGCGGCTACCTGCTCAAGGATGAACCGGCGCAGGAAATCATCACCGCCATCGAGGCGGTCATGGCCGGCCGCAGCTACTTCAGCGCGGCGGCGGCGGTCCGGCTGTCGCAGGCCAGCGCCCTGGCGACCCTGCTGACCCACCGCGAACGCGACGTGCTGCGCCACATTGCCGACGGCCACGCCAACAAGCAGATCGCCCATCTGCTGGGATTGTCGGTGCGCACGGTGGAAACGCACCGCCTGAACATCAAGCGCAAGCTGGGCATCGACGGCCAGGCCGAACTTATCAAATACGCGGTTGAAAACCGAGGGGTCTGAATGCCGGCAATACCCCCACATGCCGCCGGACAGCCCGCAGACTGCCTGCCCCGCTGAGGTAGACTTGCGTTCACCGACGCATCACCACTCGCCACAATACGCATCACCCGCGCCAAAGGGCGCGCGCAGCCAGGAGTCCCCCATGTCATTGGAAAAGCATTACACCGCCATTCTTGAAGCACTAGGGGAAGATCCGTCCCGCGAAGGGCTGGCCGATACGCCCGCGCGCGCCGCCAAGGCCATGCGCCACCTGTGCCGCGGCTACGGCCAGGACCTGGACGAAATCGTCAACGGCGCCCTGTTCACGTCCGACACGCGCGAGATCGTGCTGGTCAAGAACATCGAGCTGTACTCGCTGTGCGAGCACCACATGCTGCCCTTCATCGGCAAGGCGCACGTCGCCTATCTGCCGGCCGGCAAGGTGCTGGGCCTGTCCAAGGTGGCCCGCATCGTTGAAATGTACGCCCGCCGCCTGCAGATCCAGGAGAACCTCAGCCGCCAGGTCGCCGAGGCGATCCAAAGCGTCACCGGCGCGGCCGGCGTGGCGGTGGTCATCGAAGCGCAGCACATGTGCATGATGATGCGCGGCGTCGAAAAGCAGAATTCCTCCATGGTCACCTCGGTGATGCTGGGCGAATTCCACGACAACCCCTCCACCCGCGCCGAATTCCTCAGCCTGATCCGCTGATGGGTAACGGTGTCTGACACCGTCCCTCATCCTTTTGGCGCATATCGCGGGCCCGCCCGCTGCGACGACGATGCCGTTTCCGGCGCCGCCGGCGCGGCAGGCGGGCCCGGCCGTTTTGGGCTCCTGCGTTTTAGGCTTGGTTAAGGCCTGCGCTTTTGGCTCCTACTGATCCGGACATCTGGCCCTAGCGTTCTGGTCCCATCCGGGCAAACTGGAACCAGCAAGCCGGTCGCGCCGGGGCGCGGCCGTTCTCTCCCGGAGATCTCCATGAACGCGATATACCGCCTGATACGCCGCTGCACCCTGGCCGGCCTGGCCGCCGCGCTGACCGCCGCGCCAGCTTATGCGCAGACCAAGCTCGTGGTCGGTTACCAGCTCATCGTAGGGCCTTTCCTGTCCGCGATCGCGGATGGCAGTTTCGACAAGGCGGTCAAAGAGGCCGGCTACCAGGTGGACTGGCGCCAGTTCACGTCCGGCGGCGACATCTCCACCGCCCTCGCCTCCGGCAACGTGCCGGTCGGCGTGCTGGGCTCGACCGGCATCACGTCCGGCGCGACGCGCGGCGTGGACATGCAGCTTTTCTGGATCCTGGACAACATCGGCAAATCCGAGGCCCTGGTGGCGCGCAACGGGTCCGGCATCAACAGCACCGCCGACCTGAAGGGCAAGCGCGTCGCCACGCCCTTCGTGTCCACCTCGCACTTTCACCTGCTGGTCGGGCTGGAGCAGGTCTGGAAGGTGCCGCCCCGCGACGTGCGCATCCTGAACATGCAGCCGCCGCAGATCGTGGCCGCCTGGACGCGCGGCGACATCGACGCCGCCTACGTCTGGCCGCCCGCCCTGACCGAGATCGCCAAGACCGGCAAGATCATCGCCGACTCCGAGCAGATCGGCGCCGCCAGCGTGCCCACGTTCGACGGCATCGTGGTCGACAAGGCCTGGGCGCAGAAACACCCGAAGTTCATGGCCGCCTTTACCGGCGTGCTGGCCAAGTCCTATGCCGACTATCGCGCCAATGGCGCCAAGTGGACGGCGGATTCCCCGCAGGTCAAGGGCATCGTGAAGCTGATCGGCGGCAAGCCGGAAGACATCGTCGAGGCGCTGGGCCTGCTGGTCTTCCCGACCGTGGAGGAGCAGGCCTCCACGACCTGGCTGGGCGGCGGCAAGGAATCGGGCGCCGCGCGCGCCTTCGCGGCCAGCGCCAAATTCCTGAAGGACCAGAAGCAGATCGACAAGGCGCTGGACGACTACAGCCCCTTCGTCACCGACCAGTACGCAAAAGCGGCCGCCGGCAAGTAGGGCCACGCGCTTGCGGTGGCCCGGGGTGGCGCCACCCCGGCGCCAGCGCGGCGCCGCCTGTCCCGCCGCGGACGGCGTCCCACAAATCAGGGGGAACGGCATGACCATGCAGTCCACAACCGCCGCGCAGCGCCTGTGCGCGCAAGGCGTCGGTGTCACCTATCCCGGCCTGCACGACAGCGGCCCGGTCATCGCGCTGCAAGGCGTCAACCTGACCATCCAGCCGGGCGAGTTCGTCGTCGCGCTGGGCGCGTCGGGCTGCGGCAAGACCACGCTGCTCAGCCTGCTGGCCGGCTTTCTGTCCCCCACCGAAGGCGAGATCACGCTGGGCGGCAAGCCTATCGTCGGTCCGGGCGCGGACCGGGGCGTCGTGTTCCAGAAGCATGCGCTGCTGCCCTGGCTGAACGTGCTGGAGAACACGGAATTCGGGCTCAAGCTGCAAGGCGTGGACAAGGCGACGCGCCGCGCCCGCGCCCGCCGCAACCTGGAGCTGGTGGGCCTGCAGGACTTCCACCGCCACATGATCTACCAGTTGTCGGGCGGCATGCAGCAGCGCGTGGGGATCGCGCGCGCGCTGACCTGCGACCCGGCCATGCTGCTGATGGACGAGCCCATGGCCGCGCTGGACGCGCTGACCCGGGAGACCATCCAGGAACTGCTGCTGGACATCTGGCGGCAGACCGACAAGATGTTTTTCTTCATCACCCACAGCGTGGAAGAAGCCCTCTTCCTGGGTTCCCGGCTGATCGTCATGTCGCCGCGCCCGGGCCGGATCACGCACACGTTCGAGCCGGCCTTCAACCGGCGCTACCTGGAGACCCGCGATGGCCGTGGCATCAAATCCAGTCCCGACTTCATCGCCATGCGCGAACAAGTCCTTGGCATCATCTACGGGGACGAGCGCGCCGCCGCCCCGCACGCCCTCCATGCCTGAGCGCCGCCCCGGCCACACGCCCGCGGCGCCCGGCAAGGTCTACGGGGCGCCGGGCGCGGGCTATAGCGGCCACATCAGCCTGCTCACCAGCCTGGCGCTGATCGCGCTGTGGTTCCTGGTCACCAGCGCCGGCTGGGTGCGGCCGCTGTTCCTGCCGTCGCCCATCGCCGTGTACGACAAGTTCGTCTTCGCCATGACCGAGGGCGTGGCCAACTCCACGCTGACCGAGCACGCGCTCGCCAGCCTGGGCCGCGTGTTCGGCGCGTTCTTCCTGGCCTGCGCCACCGCCATCCCCGTCGGCATCCTGATGGGCGTGAACCGGTACGCACGCGGCGTCTTCGACCCGCCGATCGAGTTCTACCGCCCGCTGCCGCCGCTGGCCTATCTGCCGCTCATCATCATCTGGTTCGGCATCGGCGAGTTCCCGAAGATCCTGCTGATCTACCTGGCGATCTTCGCGCCCATGGCGATCGCCGCGCGCGCGGGCGTGCGCTCGGTGTCCATCGAACAGATCCACGCCGCCTACGCCATGGGCGGCACCAGCCGCCAGATCGTCTGGCACGTGATCCTGAAGGCGGCCATGCCGGAGATCTTCACGGGCATGCGCATCGGCATCGGGGTGGGCTGGACCACGCTGGTCGCCGCCGAGATGGTCGCGGCGGACCGGGGCCTGGGCTTCATGGTGCTGAACGCCGCCCAGTTCCTGGCCAGCGACACCGTCATCATGGGCATCATCGTGATCGGGCTCTTCGCGTTCGCCTTCGATCTGCTGGTGCGCTACCTGGAACGCTTCGCCATCCCCTGGAAGGGGCGCGTCTGACCGGGCAATCCCGCATTCCTTCCCCCATCCGGCTCCTTTATCCTGAGGCAGGAACACCGGGCGCGGCAGCGCGCGTCCATTCGTGCCGCAGTCACAAGGAGCCATCCATGTCCAGCCAGGCCTCGATGCTCAAGCCTGTGTTGTGGGAACGCCTGTTCGAAAAAGCCAGCGCGCCCAACCTCAGCCTGCAGGGGCGCGTGCGCCAGATGCTGGTGTCGGCCATCCTCAGCGGCCACCTGCCGCCCGGCATGCCGGTGCCTTCCAGCCGCTATCTGGCCGACCAGCTTCGCATCGCGCGCAACACCGTCGTGTTCGCCTACCAGCAGCTCGTGTGCGAAGGCTATCTGGTGTCGCGCGAGCGCAGCGGCCACTTCGTCAGCGACAGCGTCATGCAGGGCCACTCCGGCCCGGCCGCCGAAGCCGCGCCCGCGCACGCCAGCGAGGCCGGCGGCGTGCGCTGGAACGAGCGCCTGCGTTTCCGGCCCTCGCGTCAGCGCAACATCACCAAGCCGCGCGACTGGCAGAAGCAGCCCTACCCCTTCGTCTACGGCCAGTTCGACCAGGACCTCTTTCCCACCGCCGAATGGCGCGAATGCTGCATCAAGGCCCTGTCGGTGCTGGACATCCGGAGCTGGGCGCCCGACCTCATCACGCATGACGACCCCGCGCTGATCGAACAGATCCGCACGCAGGTGCTGCCGCGCCGCGGCGTCTGGGCCGATGCCGAAGAAATCGTCATCACCGTGGGCGCGCAGCATGCGCTCTATCTGCTGGCCGACCTGCTGGTGAACGAGGACACGGTGGTCGGCATGGAAGATCCGGGCTACCCGGACGCGCGCAACATCTTTGCCAGCCACACGCGCCACCTGCTGCCCCTGCCCGTGGACGAACAGGGCCTGCGCACCGGTACGCACCTGCTGGGCTGCGACTACCTCTTCGTGACGCCGGGGCACCAGTGCCCCACCACCGTCACGCTGTCCATGGAACGCCGCGCCGCCCTGCTGGCGCTGGCGCGGCAGGCCGACAGCCTGGTCATCGAGGATGATTTCGAAAGCGAAAGCCGCTGGGGCGAAGGCGCGATTCCCGCGCTGAAAAGCCTGGACCGCGACGGCCGCGTCATCTACGTGGGCAGCCTGGCCAAATCCTTCGCGCCCGGGCTGCGCATCGGCTACATCGTCGCGCCGCGCGAGCTGACCGCCGAACTGCGCGCGCTGCGCCGCCTGATGCTGCGCCATCCCTCGGCCTACATCCAGCGCGCGTTCTCGCTCTTTATCTCGCTGGGACACCACCATTCGCTGCTGCGCCGCCAGTCGCAGGCCTACCAGAAGCGCGGCACCGTGCTGGCCCAGGCCCTGGCCCGGCACCTGCCGGATTTCAAGGCCATCCCCATCACCGGGTCCTCCTCGTGCTGGCTGCAGGGCCCGCCATGGCTCGATGCCGTCGCCTTGTCCGAGGCGGCGCTGGCCGAAGGCGTCGTCGTCGAGCCGGGCGACGTGTTTTTCATGGACGGCGCGAATGCGCCCCGCAATTTCCTGCGCGTGGGCTTCACGTCCATCCGTCCGGAACACATCGAGCCCGGCATCGCGCGGCTGGCCAGGGTGGTGGACGGCCAGCGCCGCGCCGCGCAAGACCTGGCCGCCTGTCCGACCGGCTGAAACCCGCTGACACCGGCCCCGCTACAGCAATTCGTCCCGCAAGTAGTACCACCGATACAGCAACCCCTGGCCGATCCGGCGGAACGGCGCAAACAGGTGCCCTGGCAGCGGCGTGTCGTAGATCGGCAGGTTCCATGAAATGCCGTCCTGGCCCATCATCCGCTGCGCCAGCCGCCGGCCCGCGTGGGCCGAAAACGCCACCCCATTGCCGCCATAGCCAAAGGCGTAATACACCTGCTGCGCCGGATCGGGCTGCGTCACGCGCGGCATCATGTCGTGGCTGACGTCCACCCAGCCCCACCATGAATACGCCACGTCCACGCCGCGCAGCGCCGGGAATTTTCGCGCCAATCCCTCGCGCAAAAGCGCAAGGTGGCGCGGATTTTCGGCGTCCGCCCCGCGCAGGGCGCTGCGGCTGCCGATCTGCATGCGACCGTCGGGCAACAGGCGGTAATAGAAGCGCAGCGTGCGCGTGTCGGTGATGAACACCGTGCTCTTCAAGCCCGCTGCCTCGCGCTCCGCCGCCGACAGTTCGCGCGTCACCATCGAGTTGGACAGCACCGGCATGATCCGGTTATCCAGCAGCGGGTTGACGCCCTGGGCGGTGTAGCCGCCGGTGGCGAACGCCACGCGCCTGGCGCGCACCGTGCCGCCAGGCGTCTGCAACCGGACCATGCCGTTCTCCACGCGCCAGCCCAGCACCGGGCTGGACGGATGGATACGCACGCCCAGCGCCCGCGCCTGGCGCAGATATCCGTAGGCGAGCTTGAGCGGATGCACGCCCACGCCGTCCGGCTCGTGCATCGCGCCCACCGCCTCGCGATCATCCACATAGCGTTCCCGCAGTTCGGCGCGGGTCAGCATTTTCACGTCGTAGCCGAAGGTCTCGCGCATCACGCGGGCTTCGTTTTCCAGGAAGGCCATTTTCTTCTGGCGATGCGCCGTGTACAGATGGCCGCCGGGCTGCGCGTCGCAGTCCACCTGCGCCACCAGGCCCTTCCAGTATTCGAAGCCCTCGCGGATCTCCGCATCCAGCCGCTTGGCGGTGTCCAGGCCCCAGCGCGCGATCCACTGCGAGCGGTACAGCCGCCCGGACGCATTCTGACCCTGGCCGCCGTTGCGGCTGGTGCAGCCCCACACGGCGCGGTTCGCCTCCAGCACCACGGCCTTCACGCCGAAGTCGCGCGCCAGCGTCAGCGCCGCCGACAGGCCCGTAAAGCCCGAGCCGACGATCACCACGTCGGCGTCGATGTCTCCGTTGATGGGTCCGTCGTCCTCGGGCGGCGCGCCGGCCGTCGCCACCCAATAGGTGGGCGCGTAGTCCTGGCCCTGGCCGGGCGGCGACACCAGCGGGTCGTAGGCCGGGTCATAGGCCGGGTTGCAAGCGTTGTGGGCGGCGCCGGGCGCGGGCGCCGGGCGGGGAATGCCGGCCGACATTTGCGTATCCATGGCGTCGTCTAGGTCCGGGCAGGCAAGGCCGGACGCTGCTTGCGGAAGGCGTTCTTCACGCTGATCCTGCCGTCCTTGAAGGTGAAGACATCGACCATGTCCGCCTCGATCCGCGATCCGTCCGCCGCCGTGCCGCGGAACGTGGATTCGGACACGCCGCGATCGCCAGCCACCCAGTGCCGGCCGTTGTCCCATTGCGCATCCGGGAAATTCTTCCAGGCCGCGGCAAACGCCGCGCGCACCGCTTCCGGTCCCGAATGGCGGCTGCCGTACTGTTCGGGTCCGCCCACGGTCTCGAACACGCAGTCGTCGCTCATGAACGACATCAGGGCGTCGATGTCGTGCCGGTTCCAGGCGGCCGCAAACTCGGCCAACATGTCCACGGTGACGGTCTTTTGCATTGCCTACCCTCCTTCTCTGGCGCGGCGCGAGATGCGTCCACGCTGAACCCTCAAGGTACGTGCGGGGCATGCCGGGGACTAGGACCAGACGCGGGGAATCGCTTGCACCAGAAACCGGCGCTAGCGCGCGTGCGCGGCCTCCGGAGCCGCCAGCCCGGCCTCCGGCATCGCAGCCGGATCAAGCGACGCGGCGATGCAATCCAGATCGATTCCCCCGCGCATGCCGATCAGCACCAGCGACGGCGCCTGCACGCCAGCCGGCCTGCGCGCCTGCGTGTCAAAGCGCACGCGCCGTCCGGCCAGTTGCACCAGCACCCAGCCGTGGCGGTCGGTGCGGACCCAACCCTTGGCGCGCAGCACATCGCGCGGCAGTCGCCGCAGGCGCGCGGCCAGCGCGTCGGCATCCAGCAGCGCGGGCGCGCGCCATAACCAGCCCTGGAACGGATGCGCCGGCGCGGTCGGATCGAGCCGCGGCGCCGCATGCGCGCACCGCCCATCGCAGACGTGGTCCGCGCCGCCGTGTCCCGCATCCGGAGCCTCGGCCTCGCCGCTCAGATACCGCAGGTCAATCCGCCCCTCGCGGGTCTCGACGACGGGCGCGCCACCGCTCGTCTCGCGCAGCCAGGCGCGCAACGCCGCCAGGTCGGCGGGCGAGGCCAGGTCGGTCTTGTTCAGCACCAGCAGGTCCGCTGCGCGCAGTTGCCGTTGCACGGTATCGGCCAGCAGGGGATCGTCCGCCGCGTCGCGGATGCCGCCGGCGTCCGCCAGCACCACCACGCCTTCCAGTTGCAGCAGCGGGTCGGCCATGCCGACCTGCGCGATGCGCCCCGGGTCGGACACGCCGCTCGCCTCGATGACGATCCACTCCGGCAAGGGGTCCAGCGCCAGCACGCGCGCCAGCGCATCGTCCAGCCCGCCCGCCATCGAGCAGCACACGCAGCCGTTGGCCAGCCGGATCACGTCGTCGGCGCGATCTGCGATGAGACCCGCGTCGATGTCCACCGGCCCGAAATCGTTGACCAGCACCGCCGCGCGCCGCGCACTGGCCGCCAGCACATGGTTCAGCAAGGTGGTCTTGCCCGCGCCCAGGAAGCCGCCCACCACGGTCAGCGGAATGCGCGCCATCTCACGCTTCCCGCAGCGGCAGCGGATGCCCGCCGATGACCGTGCCCAGCACTTCCAGGTCCTTCAGGTCCTTGGGCGCCACGGCCGTGGGATCGTCCCGCAGCACGCAGAAGTCCGCATGCTTGCCGACTTCGATGGATCCGACCAGATGGTCCATGTGCAGCGTATAGGCGGCGCCCAGCGTGATGGCGTGCAGCGCCGCGTCGACGCCAATGCGCTCGGATTCGCCCAGCACGCGGCCCGAGGCCGTCTGCCGGTTTACGGCGCACCATGCGGTGAAGAGCGGTCCCAGCGGCGTGATGGGCGCGTCCGAATGGATGGCGTACGGGACGCCGGCGCGCGCGGCCGATGCGCAGGCGTCCATGCGGTTGGCGCGGTCCGGCCCCATGGTCAGCGCATAGTGCGCGTCGCCCCAGTAATAGATGTGGTTGGCAAAGAGGTTGACGCACATGCCCAGGCTGGCCATGCGACGGAACTGGGCGGCGTCGGCCATCTGGCAGTGCTGCAGCGTGTGGCGGTGGTCGCGGCGCGGGGTGCGTTGCAGCGCGCGGTCCACGGCCTCGATGGCACGCTGCGTGGCCTCGTCGCCGTTGGTGTGGATGTGGAGCTGCGCGCCCGCGTCGTGATAGGCCTGCACCATCGCATCCAGCTCCGAGGGCGCGATGACCCAGATGCCGTTGGGCGCGCCGTTGTAGTAACCGGGCCAGCGGACCCGGGCCGTGAACCCCTGGATCGATCCGTCGACCACCAGCTTGACCATGCCCAGGCGCAGCTTGCCGTGATTCAGGCGCCGCGCCACCGCCAGCTTCTCCAGGCAGCGCGCGGGGTCGCCCGCATAGGTCAGCGCGGACGCCGCCGGCACGATGCGCACCGGATAGTCCGGCTCGGCCGTGACTCGCGCCAGCGTGGCCAGCCCGTCGTCGTTCAGCTCGTTGACCAGGTCGGTGGCGGTGGTCACGCCCGCCCACTGCGCCACCTTGCCGAACATACGCAGGCCGTCTTCCGTCAGGCCCACCGTGCGAAACGGGCTGCCGATCAGCCGCATGACCGGGAACATGGCCGCGAACTCGCAAAGCTCGCCGCTGGGACGCCCATCCGCCAGCCGCGTCACGCCTTCGATGTCGGTGTCGCGGTCGATGCCCGCACGCGCCAGCATGGGCGTGTTGACGTTCATCAGGTGCATGCTGGCGTGCATCACGACCACGGGCCGTTCGGCCGAGACGGCATCCAGGTCGTGGATGCTCATGCGGTCGCCGCCGAAGAAGATGGGATCGAAGCCCCAGCCGATCAGCGTCTCGCCCTGCGCCAGCGAGCGCTCGGCCTCGCGCAGCCGGCCCGCCACCTCCGTGAAGCTTTTCAGCCCCGGCCACAGCGTGCCGTCCGGCCCGCGCCGGTCGTAATAACCGACGTAGACGAACTTCCACATCCCGCCTTCGGGCAGGTGGCAATGCCCTTCCACCAGCCCCGGCATCAACACGCTGTCCGCGTAGCGGTCGTCGACCCGCGCCGGCCCCCAGCCGGCCAGGTCCTCGCGGCTGCCCACGCCCAGGATGCGCCCGTCCCGCACGGCGACGTGGGTCGCGCGCGGCTGCGCGGGGTTCATGGTGAGGATGGATCGTGCGACGTAGAGGGTGGTTTGGCCGGAGGGCGGGTTCATCGGGTTTCCTTGGCGGTATGGGGACCTGGAGGTCGGGAGGCGGGGCGATCTGCGGGCCGGACGGTTCGCATGGCCGGTTTAGCCCTGCAGCGGCGACACCGTCACGCCGTCCCGCGTCTCGACGAAATGGCAGGCCACGTGATGCGCCGGCGCGACTTCCCGCAACTCGGGTTCGCGCGTGGCGCACAGCGGCTGCGCGGCCGGGCAGCGGCCGGCGAAGCGGCAGCCCGGCGGCGGGTTGACCGGGCTGGGCGGATCGCCCGACAGCCTGACCCGGCGCGC
>Ga0182739_1003624_pt1 | contig 13346 bp, 11 predicted proteins | sample eDN5th30CBELigBY_FD_128873 | JGI IMG/M metagenome (GOLD analysis project Ga0182739, IMG submission 128873) | Enriched backyard soil microbial communities from Emeryville, California, USA - eDNA 5th pass 30_C BE-Lig BY (version 2) (version 2) | ecosystem: Environmental > Terrestrial > Soil >... | reverse complement strand
CCGCGGTCCGGCGGCTGGCGCAGAAGAACCGGCTCGCGGAAGTGCGCGACGAACTCGCCTCCGCCAATGCCGCCGTCGCGGCGCGGCGCGCCGATGTCGAGGCCGCGCAAGCCGAAACAGCGACCGCCGCCGCGGCCGATACGCAGGCGCGGCAGACCCTGCGCGAGACGCAGCGGGCGGTCGAAGCCGCGGTGTCCGCGCATGCCGCGGCCGAACGCCAGCTCTCGCAGGCGACCGCGCGCCTCGCGGCGCTCAAGGAGGCACAGGCCCAGGTCGCTTCGCAGCGCGACGAGGCCGCAGGCCAGCAGAAGGAAGCGGCCGACCAGCTTGCCGAACTCCCGCTGCCGGGCGCGCTCGAAGGCGAGCTCGCGACCGCGCGCGCCGAGCAGACCGACCGCCGCGGCGCACTTGCGGAGGCACGCGGCGAAGCGCAGGCGCTCGCGCGCGAACTGGAGCATGCCGAGCGCCGGCTGCAGGCGATTGCGACCGAGCGCACCGGCTGGACCGAGCGTCAGGGCGGCGCCGCCGCGCAGGTGGCGACGATCGAGGAGCGCCATGCCGAGACCGCGGCCGAGCGCGCCGAACTCGATGCCTCCCCGACGCACTTCGCCGAACAGCGCGACGGGCTGATCGCGGAGATCGAGGCGGCGCAGGCCGCCCGTCGCGAGGCCGCCGACCGGCTAGCCGCCGGCGAGACCGCACAAACGGAGGCCGACCGCGCCGCACGTGCCGCGCTTGAAGCCATGGGCTCGGCACGCGAGGACGCGGTCCGCTCCGAAGAGCGCTTCGAGGCCTCGAAACGGCGCCTCTCCGACCTCGCGCATGAGATCATCGAAGTGCTCGAGGTCGAACCGGAGCGCGTCGGCCTGCTGGCGGGGATCGAGGAAGGCGACAGCCTCCCCGATGTCGCGTCGGTCGAAAGCGATCTCGAGCGGCTGCGGCGCGAGCGCGAACGGCTCGGCGCCGTCAACCTGAGAGCCGAAGAGGAACTGACCGAGGTCGATACCCAGCATGGCACGCTGAGCAGCGAACGCGACGATCTCGTCGAGGCCATCAAGCGGTTGCGGCAGGGCATCCAGAGCCTCAATCGCGAAGCGCGCGAACGGCTGGCGACCTCGTTCGAGACCGTCAACGGCCACTTCAAGCAGCTTTTTACGACGCTGTTCGGTGGCGGCGAGGCCGAGCTCAAGCTCACCGAGACCGAAGACCCGCTGGATGCCGGTCTCGATATTCTGGCCAAACCGCCCGGCAAGCGCCCGCAGTCGCTCTCGCTGCTCTCCGGCGGCGAGCAGGCGCTGACGGCGCTGGCGCTGATCTTCGCGGTGTTCCTCACCAACCCGGCGCCGATCTGCGTGCTGGACGAGGTGGACGCGCCGCTCGACGACCACAACGTGGAGCGGTTCTGCAACCTGCTCGACGAGATGGCGCGGCAGACCGAGACCCGCTTCATCACCATCACCCACAACCCGATCACCATGGCGCGCATGAACCGGCTGTTCGGCGTCACCATGGCCGAGCGGGGGGTGTCGCAGCTCGTCTCGGTCGATCTCGCGGCGGCCGTCCGCTTCCGCGAGGCAAGCTGAGGCTTGACCGGCTTGCCTGTTCGCTTGACGGACGCGGCGCGGCGGTCAACATTGTGTGAAGTTACTCTTGTTGGGGGGACCGACGCATGGCGCACAAGTTCGAACTCTACAAGGACAAGGCGGGCGAGTTCCGCTTTCGCTTCAAGGCCTCGAACGGCGAAATCATGTTCGGCTCGGAAGGCTACAAAGCCAAGAAGTCCGCGCTGGACGCCATCGAATCGATCCAGAAGAACGCCGCGGGCGCGACGGTCGACGATCAGGCCAAGTAACCTGCCGCCGCGCTGACCGGCGCGGTTCCTTCTTTTCCCGTTCGCCTGCGATCCGCTGAGGCAGCCCTGTCCTCATCGCGGACACGTATACCTGTGCGCTTGCGGGAGAATGCCGCCGTCCCTTAGAAATCGCGGCACGGCCGGCGACCTGTCAAACAGGCGCTCGGCTTATTTCGCGGCCTGAATGACGGCCGTGCGGAACAGACCCCAAGGAGAAAAGTTTCATGCGGCGACTCGCCATCGCTCTCGTTTCCGCATTGGCGCTCGGCCTTGCCGCCGCGCCTGCGCTCGCGCAAGCGGATTACCCGAACAAGCCCATCCGGGTGCTCGTGCCATACGGCCCCGGCGGCCTGACCGACATGATCGCGCGCCTGCTCGCGGAAAGCATGCGCGAGACGCTCGGACAGAACATCATTGTCGAGAACAAGCCGGGCGGTTCCGGCATCATCGCCATTCGCGATCTGGTCCGCTCGCCGGCCGACGGCTACACGATCATGATCGGCAACGTCTCGACCAACGGGCTGACGCCGATCCTTTTCCGTGACCGCATGGAAATGGACTACGACAAGCAAGTGACGGGCATCGCCAATCTGGCCAGCGCGCCGGCGGTCGTCATCGCCAACAGCAACTTCCCGCCGAACACCTTCAAGGAGTTCATCGAATACGCGCGCTCGAACCCCGACAAGGTCCGCTACGGCAGCGCCGGCATCGGCGCCTATCAGCAGATCAATACCGAGCATCTGTCGGCGCAGGAAAAGCTGAAGATGATCCACATCCCGATCAAGGGCGGCGGATCGGAGATCATGCAGAACCTGATGAACGGCGACATCCAGGTGACGTTCTTCAACCTCACCAACTCGGCCCGTCACATCAAGGACGGCAAGATCAAGGGCTTCGCCATCACCACCGAGGAGCGTCACCCGCTCGCGCCCGACCTGCCGACGCTTGCCGAGCTTGGCTACGCCCATGTCGGCGTGACGCAGTGGCAGGCCGCGTTCTCGCGCTCGGACGTGCCGGCAGAGATCCGGGAGAAGCTCAACGCCGCGTTCCTGAAGGCGCTGAAGGCGCCGAAGGTGATCGAGGTCTACAACAACACCGGCACGATCATTCCGAAGCCGCAAAACGCCAAGGAAGTTTCGGACTGGGTGAGCGCGGAACAGGTCCGCATGAAGAAGATCATCGACGAGACCGGCATCACCGTGAAGTGATGCACGCACGCGCCGAACTCATCGGGCAGTGACGAGACGCTTTCTCCCCGTCAATGCGGGGAGAAAGCATTTTCAGAATGGGCTTGTACCATTCAGAGTAGTAGCTTCCGTTGTCATCCCGGCCGAGCGCGAAGCGCGAGAGCCGGGATCCAAGGTTCGGCACACACGGAGCTTGTGGATAGATGGATCCCGGATCGCGCTTGAAAGCGCGTCCGGGATGACCGTGCGGAAGCCAGGCAATCCAGCGGAAATTCGTTTACGCCAAGCCTGAGCCGCGCTCAGCGCAGGCAAAAACTCAGGTGCACTCCGCGCGCCTCATGCCGCGTCGGCTTCGACCGCGAGCAGCGTCAGATACTCCCACGCCACCGTTGCCGCCGCGAGCGCCGTGATCTCGGCGACGTCATAGGCCGGTGCGACCTCGACCACATCCATGCCGACGAAGGACAGGCCGCGCAGCCGCCGCAGGATCGCCTGCGCCTGCCAACTCGCGAGACCGCCCATCTCGGGCGTGCCAGTGCCGGGGGCGAAGGCCGGATCGAGGGCGTCGATGTCGAAGGTGAGATAGGCCGGCGCATCGCCGACCACCGCGCGTATCCGATCGGCCACCGCAGCGGGCGTGCTTTCATGCACCTCGATCGCGGGCAGCATGGTGACGCCCTTGTCGACCGTCCAGCGATAGACCTCGCGCGACATCGGCGAGCGTATCCCGATCTGGATCGTGCGCGTGGGCTCGATCAGCCCCTCTTCGATCGCGTGATAGAACACCGAGCCGTGCGCGAGCGGCTGGCCGAAACTGTCGGGCCATGTATCGACATGCGCATCGAAATGCACCAGCGCGACCGGCCCGATCCGCTTCGCCAGCGCACGCAGCAAAGGCAGCGTGATGCCGTGCTCGCCGCCGAGCGCAACGAGATGCGGGATCGGCGCCGCCTGTTGCTCGATCATCGCAAGGCTCGCCGGCAGATCGCCGAGCAGGATCGCGAAGTCACCGATGTCGGCGAGCGGAAGCTCGGCCGGATCGACCCACGACTGCGGATGCGCGCCATCGACGAGCATCCGGCTCGCGTGCCGGATCGCCTGCGGGCCGAAGCGTGCGCCCGCGCGGTTCGTGGTGCCGATGTCGAGGGGTATCCCTGCGACGCAGAAGCGCGCGTCGCGGTCGCTGCGTTCGACGCCAAGGAAGCGTGCGGGTACGGCAAAGGTCGGGGTTCCGCTCATGGCGGTTGCCTCCTCAAACAGGAGAAAAGCGGAAGACCGCTGCCGCGACAACGCAGGTCCAGTCGCCATTCGGCGCGCCCTCGGCCGCCGCCGTGATCGAGAGACTGTCGATGATCAACTGGCTGGTCTCGTAGACCTTCCTGCGCTCGTTCCAGGCGGCATCGGGATCGAAATCGATGCCGAGCGTCGAGGCCAGCATGGTGGCGGCAAGATCCTCGGCGTAGTCGCCGCTCTCGCCTTCCGTCATGCCGTAGCCGTGGTGCTCGGAAATATAGCCGTACATCGCCGGGTCGGACGGCCGCGCCAGCCCGATGCTGGCATTGACGCGGCGGCCCGATTCGTCGGTCTCCGAGCGCGCCATCACGCAGAAGGTGATCTCGCCCGGCAGCAATGTCGGCACGCCCTCGGCCGGCGTTATCAGCTTGCAGCCGGGCGGCAGGATCGAGGAGACCGTGACGAGGTTCTGCTGCTCGATGTCGGCATCGCGCAGCGCGAATTCGAACGCGGTCAGCCGCTGCCGGTGAACGCCGACGCCGCGGGTGAGGAATACGCTGGTGGGGATCGGAAACATCATCATCTCCACGCCGTCCGGAATGTCCCTGGAACGCAAGGACGCGCATCAACGGGAAGAGCGCGGCATGGCCGCCCGGCCTGACACAGGCCAGCGCCGGCCGGCCCCGGGGACCGCGCCCGGAGCCTATCGTATCCGATCTCGATGAATTCTGTTCAACACCGCCTTGCCGAGCGTGCCGGCGAAGCCGATCCGTGCGGACAGCGAAAGGAGGCGGCGGTTAACCGCCTCCGTCTGGTCGTCAGAAACGCTACCGTCAGAAGCGGTAGAGCGCCGCCGGCGTGTCGACCATGATCTTGCGGCGCATGGTCTCGTCGCTGACCCAGTCGCCGAAAGCATCGACGAGGTCGCCGTCATTGGGATTGACGACATACTTGTTCGGGTGCGGCCAGTCGGTGCCCCACATGATGCGCTCGGGCGCGGCCTCGATCAGCGCATGCGCCATCGGCTTCACGTCGTCATAGGGCGGCAGGTCGGTCTCGCTGACGCGGTTGGCGCCGGAGATCTTCATCCAGGTATTGCCGCGCCGCATCAGTTCGAGCAGCGCCTGGAAGCCCGGCGCGCCGACGCCGGCGGTCGCCGGCTGGTAGGCGAAGTGGCCGATCGACTGTGGGATCTTCACGCTGGTGAGAACCGGCATCAGTTCGATGATGTCCTTGCCGGGAAACAGCCACTCGATGTGCCAGCCGAGCGGGCGCAGGCGCGCTTCAAGCTCGCCGATCTGCGAGAACTCGATCGGCATGCCGCCCTTGTTGTCGGTATTGAGCCGCACGCCGCGCGCGCCGGCCTTGTCGAGCGCGGCGAGTTCGTCGTCGGTGATGTCCATGGTGATCGCGACCACGCAGCGGGCGCGGTCCGGCGTCTCGGCGTTGAGCGCGTTCATGCCGTCGAGAATGGCCGAATTGTCGGTGCCGTAGGTGGACGGCTGCGTGAACACGACGCGGTCGACGCCGAGCGTCTTATGCAGGTGCTTGAGGTCGTCGAGGGTGGAATCCGGCGGGTTGTAGCCGCGCCCCGGATTCATCTTGTAGCGCGCCTGCTCGAACACATGCACATGCGTGTCGATCGAGCCTTTCGGCAAGGTGATGCCGGGCTTGCGGGGATTGCGATCGGGAGCGATGCAGTCTCGGATGACGCTGGTCATGACAGTACTCGTCCTTGGGCGTGGCCGCGCCGCATGGCGACCATGGGTCGCGAGGGCCGGATTTATGGAAGGCCTCGTGCCCCTAGCACGCCTCGGCGGGGGCGCAAAGCCTCCCGCGGCGCCCCGCGCCCCGGCGGTATCTGCCGCGCGCGTGCGGCAACAGCGCACCCGCGCTGGGCGAACCCGTTGCAGGCCGAAATCGTTCTTGACGTGGGGACCACGCGCCAGCGCGAGATTGGCGAGGAGCGACGGAGGATCGGATGCATCCGCTGACGAAGGAAGCGATCGCTCGCGTGCTCGGCCCGGTGGACGATGCGCTGGCGGCCGAGTTGGTGGCCACCGGCGCGACCGAGGAGGAACTGTGCGAGGCCTTCGCCTGGGTCAGCAACGACGAGCCACTGGTCAACGACCTGCGGCCGTTCCCGAAGGACCGCGTGGCGGCCGTGATCGAGATCCTGGAGGCGCAGGATCAGCCGGACGAGGCTTGAAATTGCGCGCCGCCGGAAGGCACCGGCGGCGCAGGGCCGTCACGCCGCGCCGACGGCGAGCTTCTCGAACCGGTTCGGCACCTCGATGTCGACCTCGAGGGTGGAGACCGTGCTGCCGCGGTCCATCGTGATCTTTACCTTGTCGGGATCGAGCTTCACGTGTTTGCCGATCACGGCGAGGATTTCCTCGCGCAACACGCCGAGCAGGTCCGGCTGGTCGCGCATGTTCCGCTCGTGGGCGAGCAGAATCTGCAGACGCTCGCGCGCCGCCGGCGCGGTCGTGTCCTTGCGGAAAAACTTCAACAGGTTCATGCCGCTCTCCGCCCGAAGATCCGGTCCAGCAGTCCTTTCTTGTCACGCGGGACCGTCATCGCCACGGTCTCGCCGCGCAGGCGCTGCGCCGCCTCGATGTAGGCGCGTGCCGGCGGGCTGTCCGCACTGCTCAGCGTGACCGGCGTGCCGACGTTGGAAGCGCGCAGGACCTCCTGGCTCTCGGGAATGATGCCGAGCAGGGGCGTCGAGAGAATCTCCAGCACGTCATCGACCGAGAGCATCTCGCCGCGGGCCGCGCGGGCGGCGTTGTAGCGGGTGATGAGCAGGTGTTTGTCGATGTGCTCGCCCTTCTCCGCCTTCAGGGTACGCGAATCCAGCATGCCGATGATGCGGTCGGAATCGCGCACCGAGGAGACTTCCGGATTGGTGACGATCACCGCGGCGTCGGCGTAACGCATCGCGAGGATAGCTCCGCGCTCGATGCCGGCCGGGCTGTCGCAGATCACCCAGTCGAACTGCTCGCGCAGCGCCGAGATCACCTCGCCGACGCCCTCCTCGGTGAGCGCATCCTTGTCGCGCGTCTGCGAGGCGGGCAGCAGCCACAGCGTCTCCAGCCGCTTGTCGCGGATGAGCGCCTGCGGCAGCTTGGCCACGCCGGTGACGACGTTGATGAGATCGAACACCACGCGGCGCTCGGCGCCCATCACCAGGTCGAGGTTGCGCAGGCCGACGTCGAAGTCGACCACCACAACCCGCTGTCCGGTGTGGGCGAGGGCGGCGCCGAGGGCCGCGGTCGAGGTGGTCTTGCCAACCCCGCCCTTCCCCGATGTGACAACCAGCACTTTCGCCATTCTTGCCTCCTTCGCCGGTCAGTTCAGCGGCGTGATCATCATTGCATTGCCATCGAGCCAGGCCTGGGTCGGCTGGCTGCGCAGCTTTGCGTCAATTTCGTCAGCGGTCCGGTAGTACCCGTCGATCGCCAGCAGTTCGGCCTCGATGCGGTTGCAGAAGATGCGCGCGCGCGGATTGCCGGTGGCGCCCGCCATCGCCCGCCCCCGCAGCGTGCCGTAGACATGGATCGACCCGCCGGCGACGATTTCCGCACCCGATCCGACCGAGCCGAGCACCGTCACGTCGCCCTCGGTGAACACCACCGACTGGCCGGAGCGGACGGGCTGCTCCAGCAGCAGCGAGGTCTTCGCGGCTGACTTGGCGGCCTCCGGTTCAGCGGCCGGAGCCTGCGCCTCCGGCGCGGCCGTCGCGGGCGCGGCGGCGGCATTGGCATTGGCATTCTGCTGCGGCATCGTCGCGGCGCGGCCGCCCGCCAGCATCGGCGGCAGTTCCGGCCCGACCAGCGAAGGGTCGACCCCCTCGAGGCCGAGGATGCGGATATTGCGTTCGCCGAGGCTCGCGACCAGATGAGCGATGCCAGAACTGCTCAGCTCTAGCGCCGCAAGGTCCAGGATGACCGGACGGCCCGCAAAGAATGCGGGGGAGCGCGCGAGCCACGCGTCCAGTTCGGACAGCCAATCGAAGACCGGCGCCTCCGGCGTGAGCACGTAAGCCATGAAGGAGCGCCCTCGGAATCGCATGGCGGGACGCTTTTGGACGACGGGCTGCACCGACGGCTCCTACTTTCTTTCCTGCGGGCGGTTTCGAACTAAACTGAGAGCCTATGGTTAACCTCTGGTTAACGTCGCGACGCTTCGCGTGCGGCGGCCCCTCCGCTTCACAGAACGGAACCGCCGCCGGCGCGACATCGACTGCGCCGCAGATGACGGCCGCCGGAACGGAAAATCCGTCCCGGCTGTTCTCGTAAGGACAAGGTCGAGTGCCATGGACATCATCAAGGAGTTCGAGAAGGAAGCCGCCGAATGCCGGGCGATGGCGCGCGCCACGCGCGATCCCAAGGCCCGCGCAGTCTGGACGGAAATGGCCGAGCGCTGGGCGCGCTTGGCGCAGTCCCATCCGCTCGCGAGGAAGCCCGGCGCCGAGGTTCCACGGCCCGCGGGACCGAAGAATCTGCGCGCAGCGTAGGCAACCGCCTACCGTGCGGGGATTTTAGGCAGGGGATGAGCGCGCAGAGATTGGCGCGACTAAAAGCGCGCCTTCGCTGCAGAAGCAGCGAGTCGCCTGCGCACCCGGCCGCGTGATCTGATTCTATTGTTGCCGGCAGCGCCGATGCGGTTTGTTGCCATGGTCGGCAATGGCCGGACCGGCTTCTCGCGGCCCGTGGCGGCGCATCGGATGTGGTGGGCGCATTGCAGCCCGCCCCTCGGCTTGCGCCGGGGCTTGCGCGCGCCCTCCTTCTGGCCGCCTTAATCGCCAGCCATGCAGCCCCAGCCTTGCAGCCCCAGCCATGCAGCCGCTGCATTAATCGAGACTCTGGTTCCTCCACGTTGATTTCGGGGCCATTGGGCTGGTAGGCAGTCAGCCTGAACAGATGCCGGCCGGGAGGCCAGAGAAGGTGAACGGGGCGTCGGTGCGTCCAGGAAGCAGTACTCCCCCAGAGCAGGGACGGTCCGCCTCTCCCTGAGCGAGAGACCGCGCCGCCCAGCCACCGATCAGGCTCCCCCACGCCGACAGAAGGTCGCATGCCGATTTCCCTCTCCTCTCCGAGCAGCCGAGACGCCCGCGCCGCCGGCGCAGGCGTGACCGCCGTGCTGGGGCCGACCAATACCGGCAAGACCCATCTCGCGATCGAGCGCCTGCTGGCCCATTCCTCGGGCATCATCGGGCTGCCGCTGCGCCTCTTGGCGCGCGAGGTCTACAACAAGATCGTCGACCGGATCGGCGCGGACGCAGTCGCGCTCATCACCGGCGAGGAGAAGATCAAGCCGCCCAATCCGCGCTACTGGGTTTCGACCGTCGAGGCGATGCCGCAGGACATCGATGTCGCCTTCGTCGCCATCGACGAGGTCCAGCTTGGCGCCGATCTCGCGCGAGGCCACGTCTTCACCGACCGCATGCTCAACCGGCGCGGCCGCGACGAAACGCTGGTGCTCGGCGCGCAGACCGTGCGGCCGATGGTCGAGCGGCTGCTGCCCGGCGCGCATATCTTGAGCCGCCCCCGTCTCTCGCAACTGAACTATGCCGGCGACCGCAAGCTCACGCGGCTGCCGCGCCGCTCCGCGATCGTCACCTTCTCGGCCGACGAGGTCTATGCCATCGGCGAACTGATCCGCCGCCAGCGCGGCGGGGTGGCGGTGGTGCTCGGCTCGCTCAGCCCGCGCACGCGCAATGCGCAGGTCGCGCTCTACCAGTCCGGCGATGTCGACTATCTGGTCGCGACCGACGCCATCGGCATGGGGCTCAACCTCGACGTCGATCACGTCGCGTTCGCGTCCGACCGCAAGTTCGACGGCTACCAGTTCCGCCGCCTCAACCCGGCCGAATTCGCGCAGATCGCGGGACGTGCCGGACGCGCGACGCGCGACGGCACGTTCGGCACCACCGGCCGCTGCGATCCGTTCGAGCCCGAACTGGTGCAGGCGCTGGAGAGCCACAACTTCCAGCCGATCAAGGTTCTGCAGTGGCGCAACACCGATCTCGATTATGCCAGCATCGCTGCGCTGCAGGCATCGCTGGGCACGGTCCCTTCCTCGCAGGGCCTCACCCGCGCGCCGATTGCCGAAGACATCCAGGTGCTGGAGCACGCGGCCCGCGATTCCGACGTGCAGGCGCTTGCCCGCTCGCGCCAGGCCGTCGAGCGGCTGTGGGAAGTCTGCCAGGTTCCGGACTATCGTAAGATTTCGCCGTCGGCGCATACCGAACTGGCAATTACCCTCTTTGGGTTTTTGATGCGGGAGGGTAGGCTGCCGACCGATTGGTTCGCGCGGCAGGTTGCGCTGGCCGATCGCACTGACGGCGACATCGACACGCTGTCGAACCGCATAGCCCATATCAGGACCTGGACATTCGCCGCGAACCGACCCGACTGGCTGGCTGACCCCGAACATTGGCAAGGGGTGACGCGCGGGGTCGAGGACAAGCTTTCGGATGCCCTGCATGAGCGTCTGCTGCATCGCTTTGTCGATCGGCGCACCAGCGTTCTGATGCGGCGCTTAAGAGAAAACGCAATGCTTGAGACTGAAATTTCCAAGTCCGGCGAGGTGCTCGTCGAAGGCCATCTGCTGGGACGGCTTGAAGGCTTCCGGTTCGTCGCCGATGCGCAGGCGGGCGGCTCCGAAGCCAAGGCGCTCCGCGCCGCCGCGCAGAAGGCGCTCGCCGGCGAGATCGCCGCGCGCTCGGCCCGGCTTGCCGCCGCACCGGACGACCAGTTCGTGATCGCCTCGGACGGCGCGATCCGCTGGCTCGGCGATGTGGTCGGCAAGCTCGCGCCCGGAGAAAGCGTGCTCAAGCCGCAGATCCGCCTGATCGCCGACGAACACCTGACCGGCGCGTCGCGCGAGGCGGTGCAGGCTCGGCTCGACCTGTGGATCGGTGCGCATGTCGAGAAGGTGCTCGGACCGCTGGTCGCGCTCGCAAAGGCCGAAGACATTGCCGGCATCGGCCGCGGCATCGCCTTCCAGCTCGTGGAAGCGCTCGGCGTGCTGGAACGCCAGAAGGTCGCCGACGACATCAAGACGCTCGACCAGGCCGGCCGCGCGGCGCTGCGCAAATACGGCGTGCGCTTCGGCGCCTATCACATCTACGTGCCGCAGCTTCTCAAGCCCGCGCCGCGCGTGCTTGCGCTGCAGCTCTGGGCGCTCAAGCAGCCCGATCCGGAGATCAAGGGCATCGACGAACTGCCGCCGCTGGCGGCGAGCGGCCGGACCTCGCTGCCGGTCGACAAGCAGGTCTCGAAGGCGCTCTACCGCACCATCGGCTACCGCGTCTGCGGCGAACGGGCGGTGCGGGTCGATATTCTCGAACGGCTTGCCGACATCATCCGGCCCGCGCTGGCCTGGCGCCCGAACAGTCCGGGCGTAAAGCCGCCGGGCGCAGTCGACGGGTCGAGCTTCACGGTGACAGGCGCGATGACCTCGCTGGTCGGCTCGGCCGGCGAGGATTTCGCCTCGGTGCTGCGCGCGCTCGGCTATCGCATGGATCGCCGTCCGAAGCCGCCGGAGCCCGAGCCGCAAACCGTGCAGGAAGCCCTGCCGCCTTCAGAAACGCCGGCGGAAGGGGAAGCGGAAGCAGCCGCTGCGGATTCCGAGCCTGCCACGCTCGATGCAGCGTCCGAGTCCGAAGCCGCGGAGGCCCCGATCGAGGCAACGGCCGCCGCGAGCGTGGATGCGGGAGCGGAAGCGGAAGCGGTCGAGACCGATGCGGTGCCGTCGGCAGCGCCGTCCGAGGCAGCCTCCGAATCTGAAGCCCCCGCCTCCGAAGCCGTCGTCGAGGCCCCGGCCATCGGGAGCGCAGACGCGGAAGCAGCCGATCCGAACACAGTCGCAGCGGAAGCGACCGACGATCATCCGCCCGTTGTTGATGCTTCGGCGGAACATGCGGCTTCGGACAGCGAGATCTCTCCGGCTTCTGCCTCAACCGAGGATCAGGCGCAGGGCGTTGAGACCTCACCGGCCGAAGCGAATGCAGAGCCCGAGATGATCGAAGTCTGGCGTCCGGGCCGCTTCGAGGAACGACGGCCCCCGCGCCGCGCCCCGGGTGCGCCGCACGGCAAGCAGCGGGAGCCGGGTCACCGCCGCGGGCCGAGGCCACCGGCGACCGGCATTGCCGCAGCCCCCGCCGCCGACGGCGCTGTGGCGTCACAGCCTGCGCAGCCGGAGCAGGCCGCCGCGGGCCAGCCCGAGCGTGAGGACCGCCGCCGTTCCGACGACCGCCGTGGTCCGCCGCGCCGTGACGGCCGCAGCGAGCGGAACGACGAGCGTTCCCGCCAGCCGCGCGGCCAGGGGAAGGGCGGCCAAGGCAAGGGTGGACATGGCAAGGATCGCGAACGGCGCGAGTTCCAGCAATACGCCCCGCGGGAGCGCCGCAACGCCGAGCCCGATCCGAACTCGCCGTTCGCAAAACTGCTGGCGCTCAAGGAGCAACTCGAGGCCAACGCGAAGGAACGGCGGTAGAGCTTTCCGGCTTTGATGGCATCAAAGCCGGAGCCCTAATTGTCTGTAGTGACGCGTTTTCTTGACGCGAACCGGTATCCACCCCGGACCTGATCGGGGCGGACAACGGTTTTCGGAGATCGCGATGCAAACCCTTTCGTCCCGCTTCCCTGTTGAGTCGGCACGATCCTGTAGGCGCAAGCTTTCAATAGGCCCTTGTTCAGTTGCGGTTGGCCCTCAATCAGCAGACCGCTAAGCTTGCTCGCTCCCGGCACGCAATACGAAATTGGTTGCGGTTGGCCCTCAATCAGCAGACCGCTAAGCTCGCGTGGGAAGCGGCCACAGAGGCCAAGCGGTTGCGGTTGGCCCTCAATCAGCAGACCGCTAAGCTGAGATCCCCGTAGCCGGCTGCGTCGTCGCCGTTGCGGTTGGCCCTCAATCAGCAGACCGCTAAGCTAAAGCCTTCGTGCGGGCGCCGTTCGGCGCCGTTGCGGTTGGCCCTCAATCAGCAGACCGCTAAGCTCGCGTGGGAAGCGGCCACAGAGGCCAAGCGGTTGCGGTTGGCCCTCAATCAGCAGACCGCTAAGCTG